>Ga0209697_10000279_pt1 | contig 83457 bp, 63 predicted proteins | sample AliMusrvi5mmetaG_FD_184115 | JGI IMG/M metagenome (GOLD analysis project Ga0209697, IMG submission 184115) | Freshwater lake bacterial and archeal communities from Alinen Mustajarvi, Finland, to study Microbial Dark Matter (Phase II) - Alinen... | ecosystem: Environmental > Aquatic > Freshwater...
AAGCAAGGGAATGCGGGGGATGCGACGGACTTCAGGAGGGATGCAAGACGCTGATATCCCTCTCAAGGGAGGGCGGAGATGAAATGCTGCGGAGGAACCGGGATCAACCGAAACGGCCAGTGATATAATCTTCGGTCAGCTGATGGCGGGGGTTAGTGAAAATACGGTCCGTGGGTCCGACCTCAACCAGATCGCCCAGATGGAAATAGGCGGTTCGCTGCGAAACCCTTGCCGCCTGCTGCATGTTATGGGTAACGATCACGATGGTATAGTTTTCTTTCAGCTCAGTGATCAGGTCTTCTATCGTGGCAGTGGCAATGGGATCGAGAGCCGAACAGGGTTCATCCATAAGGATAACCTCCGGTCGCACGGCAATGGCCCTGGCAATACAGAGACGCTGCTGCTGGCCGCCGGAAAGCCCGGTACCCGGCTGATCGAGACGATCGCTCACCTCATTCCACAAACCAGCCTTCTTGATCGAATATTCGACAATATCGTAGAGTTCCGACTTGTTGCTCACCAGCCCGTGGATCTTCGGGCCGTAGGCGACATTATCGAAGATGGATTTGGGAAAGGGATTGGGTTTTTGAAAAACCATCCCCACCTGAGCGCGCAGGGGCACGACATCCACCTTTTTGTCGTAGATATTGATATCATCGAGCAGGATCTCGCCGGTTACCCGACAGCTGGCGACCGTATCGTTCATCCGGTTGAGGCAGCGCAGAAAGGTGGATTTGCCGCAGCCGGACGGGCCGATCATGGCCAGCACCTCATTCTTGCCGACATCAATGGACACGTTTTTGATCGCGTGCTTGTCGTCGTAAAAGACATCGACCTCCCGGCAGCTCATCCGTGGCTCTTCGACAAACGGGATGCCGACGGTCTGGCGCTGATCGCGGTCGACCTTACTCGTCTTCACCGCTACCGTTGCTTCCGAAGTATCATCTGTTCCCAAGAGTGCGTTACGCATGTCAAAAGCCGTGTCTGTTGCTGTTGCCATAATTCAACTCCACCCGCCGGAGAACGTTATTGAAGACGCTCCAGCGAGTATTTGATCCATCGCTTTTCTTGTACCCTATTTTTTAAAACGTTGCCACAGAGCAGCAACGACAGGCAGGGACAAGCGGCAATGGGCGGAGCATCACGCCCCGCCCATCTGTGCAAACTGCACCTGGCCCCAGTCACCTAGGGCACACGTGCTTTTTATTTAATCACCACGGTTTTCAGGGCCTTGGCAATCTCCGCATTGGCTTTCCGTTCATCCGCAGGTGCTGGAATCAGCCCCTTTTCTGCCAGGTAGCCCTCTTTCCCCCAAGCCCGGTCACTGGTGAACTCGGCTATGTATTCATTCATACCGGGGATAACGCCGACATGCGCCTTCTTAATATAGAAGAAGAGCGGACGGGAAATCACATACTTGCCCGAAGCGATATTATCAAAAGTCGGGACCGAACCGTCGATAATGGAGCCCTGGACCTTGTCACCATTCTGATCAAGATAGCTGAAACCGAAGATACCCATACTTGCCGGGCTGGTTTCGAGCTTCTGTACGATCAGATTATAATTATCGCCGGCCTCGACATAGCCGCCGTCCTCACGAAGGGTCTGGCAGACAGCCTTGAATTGTTTCTCATCGCTTTTCTGCATAGCCTTGATAAAGGGGAAAGCCTCGCAACCGTTGTCCATAACCAGCTCGGTAAAGGCATCCCGGGTTCCAGAGATGGGAGCCGGGCCAAAGACCTCAATCTTGTTGGCCGGCAGGGCGGGATTCACATCCTTCCAAGTTTTGTAGGGGTTGGCAACCAACTTGTCCCCGCCCTCCGGGCTGGGGACCTGCTTGGCCAGGGCGAGATAAATATCTTTCCGGCTCAATTTCATGGGCGCGGCCTTTTTGCTGTTAGCAAAGACAATACCGTCGTAGCCGACCTTGACCTCAACCACCTCGGTGACGCCGTTCTTCTGGCAGGCTTCCATCTCCGATTTCTTCATCTGGCGGGAAGCGTTGGTGATATCCGGGGTATCAACCCCTGCGCCGGCACAGAACAGCTTCATGCCGCCACCGGTACCGGTGGCTTCGATCTTCGGGGTTTTGAATTTGGTGGTCTTGCCGAACTGTTCAGCCACGGCGGTGGCAAAGGGATAGACGGTTCCGGAACCGACCATGGAGATGTAGTCGCGGCCATCGGCGGCCAGGGTGGGGGTTGCTGCGGATGCGAGCATCAGTGAGACGGCAGCCAGGGACATACTCAATTTTTGCATGGAAAATCTCCTTTAAAAGGAATTATCTGAAAAGTGGACAATAAAGACACTATCCTTCTTTTGTTAGCTTATTATTAGCGAACCATTCCAATTGCGTTACCAGCGACGTTCAAACTTGTTCCGTAAAAAGACCGCAGTTGCATTCATCAGTAGCAGGATGAAGAGCAGGACCATAATCGCCGCCGAGGTCCGTTCAATAAAGGCCCGTTCCGGGCTGCCAGCCCACAGATAGATCTGTACCGGCAGGACGGTTGCCGGGTCGCTGAAGCTGTGGGGCACATCAACAATAAAGGCCACCATGCCGATCATCAAAAGCGGTGCGGTCTCTCCCAGAGCGCGGGCCATGCCGATGATGGTGCCGGTCATGATCCCCGGCAGGGCCAGCGGCAGGATATGATGGCTGATGGTCTGCATTTTCGAGGCACCGACCCCCAGGGCCGCTTCGCGGATAGAGGGCGGCACCGATTTAAGCGAGGCCCGGCTGGCGATGATAATGGTAGGCAGGGTCATCAGGGTCAGCACCAGACCGCCGACCAGGGAGGCTGAACGGGGCAGGTTCATAAAATTAAGAAAAACAGCGAGGCCGAGCAGGCCGAAGACAATCGAAGGAATAGCGGCGAGATTGTTGACATTGACTTCGATCAGATCGGTCCACCGATTTTGCGGGGCGAATTCCTCGAGGTAGACGGCAGCGGCCACCCCGACTGGAAAAGAGAGGACTAAGGTGACCATCAGGGTAAACAGCGACCCCATCACCGCCCCTCGGATGCCGGCAAGCTCGGGTTCGCGCGAATCCCCCGCCTGAAAAAAGATAGTATTGAACTTTTTCTCAAGTCTGCCGGTTGCCACCAGTTGATCGATCCAGGCAACCTGTTTATCGCTCACCCGTCGTTCGGATTCCGGTACATTGCGGGGAATATATCCTTTGACAAACATATCCACCTCATCCTTGGCAATAACCCAGAGGGATTTGGTGGTGCCGATCAGTTCCGGATTGCTCACGACCATCCGCTGCAGTTCAAAGGCCGCACCGCCGCTGACCATTTTGGCCAGCAATCGCTTGTCCTGACGGCCTTCAACCTGCGGAAACAGGACGAAAACTGCCTCTTTCACCAAGTTGGCATAGTTGGCAGTGGCTAGATTTTTCACATCAAGCACGGCCGGGTCGAAAAAGACATCGAGCCGAATATGGGTTTGCTGGAAGGCAGTCCAGCCCTTGGCACCAATGGAGCCAAGCAGCAGCACCAGAAACAGCAGGCTGGCAACGATAGCTGCAAGTCCGAACAACCGGAACCGCCGTTCTTTGCGATAGCGCTTGGCCAGACCGACGCTGACCCGGTCCATTGTGGAAATCGGCTTTTCGTTCATGGAGTTTTCCTCTCCATCTCCGGCCGGATGCATAGCCACCAATTATTCATATTCTTCCCGATATTTGCGTACCACGTAGAGAGCAACGACATTGAGCACCAGGGTGACGACAAAGAGCAACATCCCCAAGGCAAAAGCCACCAGGGTTTTGGGGCTGTCGAATTCCTGGTCGCCGACCAGGAGGGTGACGATCTGCACGGTCACCGTGGTCACCGCCTGCAGGGGATTAAGGGTGAGATTGGCGGCCAAGCCTGCCGCCATGACCACTATCATGGTCTCGCCAATAGCCCGGGATACTGCCAGCAGGATCGAACCAACGATACCCGGAAGGGCCGCAGGCAGGATGACCTGTTTGATCGTTTCGCTTTTGGTGGCCCCGAGGCCGTAGGAGCCGTCACGCATGGATTGAGGTACGGCATTGATGACATCATCGGAGAGCGAGGAGACGAAGGGGATGATCATGATACCCATGACGAGCCCTGCGGCCAGGGCGCTTTCGGAAGAAACCGACAAGCCGGTCATCACGCCTAAGTCCCGGATGAATGGGGCGACGACCAGGGCCGCAAAAAATCCGTACACCACCGTCGGTATCCCGGCCAGTATCTCCAGCAGCGGTTTGACAATGGTACGAAATTTCGGCCCCGCATATTCGGAGAGATAGACCGCCGACATCAGGCCGAAGGGCACAGCAATGGCCATGGCAATCCCGGAGATCAGGAAGGTCCCGGCCAGGACCGGAACAGCACCAAAACTGCCGGAGCTCCCGGCCTGATCGGCCCGCATCGCCATCTGCGGACTCCATTTCAGACCAAAAAGAAAATCGAAAAAAGGCACCTGCTGAAAAAAGCGGATGGATTCAAACAGCACGGAGAGAACGATGCCAAGGGTGATGAACACCGCCAGGATGGAGCAGAGGGAAAGAATAATCTCAATCGCGCACTCCACCTGGTTCCTGGCTCGCAGTGCCGGGCATATGCGGGCATGGACGAAGTAGGCGGCGACCAGGGCCGTAGTCAGCGCAACCACGGCCAGTGCCATATTGCTGACCTGGTGCATACCGCTATAGCGATCCGCCGCTGCCTGCAGCAGAGGGTCAATCTCGCGGGCGGCCATGCTGCCTGCAACCAGGTTGCGCATATCGTTGACCAGCAGATTCATCTGGTCTGGGCTCAAGTTGCCCTTGACCGCCATCACGCTTTTCATGGCAAGGTTGGTGAGCAGCGGTTCCGCCGCCAGCTGCCAGACAATAACGATCAGCAGCGAGGGAATGGCGCACCACAGGGCTGTCAGCATGCCGTAATAGCCCGGCCTGGAATGCATTTTCGGAGCTAAAGGCTGCACCGAAAGGGCAAAGGCCCGCTTCCTTCCCCACCAGTAGGCAAGGGTGGACAGGATAAGGACAAGGGTAATAAGCAGCAGCGGTGGCATGTTTGTTCCTTGGATTTAGGGCCTGTCCACAAACAACTTGAACATCTTGCATCTCATCTTCGGGCCATCTTTGGCCGCGGCTTTGGTCGCAAAATCCTCGACGTAGCCCTGCTACGCCTGTGGTTTTGCGCTGGTCGCCACAACCAAATCTGACCCAAATATGAGCGCAGTTTTGTCCAAGTTATTTGCTACCAGGCCCAAAAGGTAAGGCTATCTCACTTGAATTGATACAATGATATCGTCAGAATATTAAAGGCGAGTTCAATGATTATTAAGATTCGATTAGGATCGTTGCGCCGAACGGATCAATATGGTTAAAAATAGGTGAGATTCGCTGAGCGCGCGTAGCAAGAGAGCGATTCAATCCTCAAAGGAGCAGACATGGGAAAATGTATCGGCGTCCTGACCGCGGGTGGTGACAGCCCCGGGCTCAATGCAGCCATCCGGGCTATCGGCAAAAGCGCCCTCAACGCCTACAACATGCAGGCCATCGGTTTCCGCGACGGCTTCCGCGGTCTCATGGAAAACCGCACGGTTCGCCTGGAGGGCGAAATCCTCTCCGGCATCCTCACCCTGGGTGGGACCATCCTCGGCACCAGCCGCGACAAACCGCACAAGATGCCGGTCGGCTCCAAGGTCCAGGACATGACCGAGGTGATGATCGACAATTACCATCGCCATAATCTGGAAGCCCTGATCTGCATTGGCGGCGGCGGAACCCAAAAAAACGCCCTGCGCCTGGCGCAGGCCGGCATGAACATCATCACCCTGCCCAAGACTATCGATAATGATGTCGCCATGACCGACGTCACCTTCGGCTTCGACACCGCCCTGTCGATAGCCACCGATGCCATCGACCGCCTCCATTCCACGGCCCACAGCCACCACCGCATCATTGTGGTTGAGATCATGGGCCATAACACCGGCTGGCTCGGCCTGGGCGCGGGCATGGCCGGCGGCGCCGATGTTATCCTCATTCCTGAAATACCCTACGATGTCAAACAGATAGCCGAAGCCATCCGCAAGCGGCGGCAGCGCGGCAAAAATTTCAGTATCGTCGCCGTTTCCGAGGGGGCGTTATCCCAAGAGGATGCCAAGGAACTGGCCGAATTACAGGAGAAAAAACAGGCAACCAAGGACGAAAAGAAACAAAAAAAACTCCTCACCGCCCTTGATGCCTTCCAGGCTAACCACGCCACCAACACCCTGCGCCTTTCCGGACAGCTGGAAGCGCTCACTGGCCTGGAAAGCCGACTAACCATTTTGGGTCACCTGCAACGGGGCGGAACGCCCACCGCCGCCGATCGCATCCTGGCAACACGACTAGGCACTGCCTGCACGGCTGCTATCAAGGAGAAACGCTTCGGCTGCATGGTGGCGGTGAAAGGCGAGTCCACGGAGCTGGTGGAATTAGCCGAGGTGGTGGGCAAACGCAAAGTCGTCCCCCTGGATCATCCCTGGATCAGGGCAGCCCTGGAAACCGGGACCTGTTTGGGGGACCATGTAGGCGCTTAGGTCGTTCAGTGCGGATCTTCGCTGCTGCGGACAATCTCCCCTTCCACCAGGTAGATGACCTCTTCGGCGATATTGTTGGCCCGGTCGCCGATGCGCTCAAGATGACGGGCGATCAGATAGACATTGATGAGGCAGGCGGCATTATCGCTACGAAGGCCAATCTCCTCAATAACGGTTTTATAGGCCATATCCCGCATCCTGTTGACCTCGTCGTCCATGAGAAAGACACTACGGGCCAGTCCGGCATCTTCGGTCACCAGGGCATCAAGGCTTGTTTTCACCATCTCCAGGGCTTTGGCGGCCATGGTCGTATAATCGAGGACGAAAACGAAGTCAGGCGTCTTGAACTTATTAATGGTGAGTATCCGTTTGGCGATATTGACCGCAATATCGGCGATCCGCTCCAGTTCGCTGTTGATCTTGATAATGGAGACGATCAACCGCAGATCGCGGGCCACTGGCTGGTGCAGGGCGAGAATTTTCAGACACTCCTCCTCGACCCGGATTTCCATATCATCGACCTCCCAGTCCGAGTTCATGATCTTCTCGGCCTCGGCCTCGTTCTTGGTCTCCAGAAGGGTGCAGGCCCGCCGCAGCCGGTCCTCTACCAGGACGCCCAGCTTAAGGATCATTTTCTTCAGCTGGTCGATCTCGCGATGGAAATGCATATGTCTACTCACAGGTTGCCTCCAGAATAATCTCTTGTTGTCTAGCATCAAACTAATACAGTATTAATTGTATCGGGTGTTGATTACTGGTCTGTTAAAAATAGATTAAGATACCGTTAGCTTTTTCCTTTTTTATTGCAACGGCAAGGGTGCTGCATAAGTATAGCGGAAACCAGGCCTTTGCCTCAACTTCAGAAGGAGAATCATGTGAGCAAACCCAGCATTCTGGTTGTCGAGGATGACACCGACATCCAACAGCTTGTCAGTTACAATCTGATCAAATCGGGTTTCAATGTCAGCTGCGCCGACAGCGGCGAAGAAGCCCTGCAGCTGCTGGGCCGGGAACACTTCGATGCCATGGTGCTCGATCTGATGCTGCCCGGCAAAGACGGCAACGAAATATGCCGGGCGGTGCGCAACCAAGAAGCGACCAGAGCGCTGCCGATCATCATGCTGACGGCCAAAAGCGAGGAAGACGATATTGTTTCCGGTCTGGAATGCGGTGCCGATGATTATGTCACCAAACCGTTTAGTCCCCGGGTGCTGATCGCCCGCATCGAGGCCGCTCTGCGCCGGACCCCGGAACCCTCGGACGAAGAGGACGAATCGGCGGGCGTTATCAGCCGTCACAGCATGGAAATCCATCCCGGTCGCCATGAGGTGCGAGTGAACGGCGAAGAGATTCAACTCACCGCCTCGGAATTCGCCATCTTAGAGCTCCTTGCCGGCAGGCCGGGCTGGGTGTTTTCCCGGCAGCAGATCATCGATCAGGTCCGAGGCTACGACTACAGCATCACGCCCAGGGCTGTGGATGTGCAGATCTTTGGTCTGCGTAAAAAACTAGGCCCATCCGGGGCCAGCATCGAAACGGTGCGGGGTATTGGCTACCGGATTCGAGAATAGCCGACCCCAGCCGAGACAACCCGTATCCGCCTTTTTCCACCAGCCCCTGAAAACGCCGGGCCTGGCACAATCACCGACCTCTTACAAAAACGCCCATGCGAAACATTCGTCTTTTCTGGCAGATCTTCCCCGCCTGCGTCGGCATCACCATCTTCTCGATGCTGTTGGCCGCCTGGTTGGCGACCACCACTGGCCGCAATTTTTATATAGACCATCTCAAAGAAGAGATCAGGGAACGGGCCCTGTTGGTCGAGCCGACCATCTCAACCCTCAGCAGGGGCCAGGAACGGCCCTTGCAGGATTTCGTCCGCCAAACCGGCAGACGGGCGGCTACCCGGATCACCGTGATCGATTCGGACGGCGTGGTCCTGGCCGATTCCAATGAGGATCCAACCCTGATGGATAATCATGGCAAACGGCCCGAGGTGATACCGGCGCTTGCCGGTGAGACCGGTTTTTCCGTGCGCCAGAGCCGGACGCTGGGCGAATCGATGCTCTATGCGGCGATCCCGATTGAACTAAAACCCGCCGGCCACCGGGGAGCCCTGCGTCTTGCCATTGCCACCACTTCCATTGAGGCGATGCTTGCCGCCCTGCAGTGGAAGCTCTTCGGGATAGGTATGGCCGTCATCGGTTTAGCGGCGCTGCTCTCCCTGTACAGCGCCCGCAGGATCAGCCGGCCTCTGGAGGAGATGAAGCGTGGTGCCGAACAGCTGACCAAAGGACGCATCGACCAGCTGGTCAAGATCAGCAGCGAACACATGTCCTTGGAAATGGCCGGGCTGGCCGGTTCAATCAACCAGATGGCGGAACAGATCAACCGGCGTATCCGGATCATCATCCAGCAGCGCAACGAACTGGAGGCCGTCTTTTCCAGTATGGCTGATTCGGTGGTGGCCATCGACGCCGACAAAAAAATCATCCGCATGAACCAGGCGGCAACAACGCTGTTCGCCCTGCCCTCGGAGGTGGTCAAAGGTAAGGCGGTGCAGGGCATTATTCGCAATGCCTATGTCCTGGAGCTGATTGATTTCACCCTCGCGCATAACACCCAGCAGGAACAAAAGATCACCCTGTTCAACGGCACTGATCCGATCATTCTCCAGACCCATGCCGTGCCCCTGCGCGATGAAGACAATAAAAGCATGGGCGTGCTGCTGGTGATGAACGACCTGACCAAACTCAACCGGCTGGAAAATATCCGCCAGGACTTTGTCGCCAACGTTTCGCACGAACTGAAGACACCGATCACCGCTATTAAGGGCTATGTCGAGACCCTGTTGGACGGGGCACTTGATGACCGGGAAAACGCCCGGCGCTTCTTAAACATTGTCGTCCGCCAGTCCAACCGGCTCGATGCGATTGTCGACGATCTGCTGACCCTTTCCCGCATCGAGGACAAGGGCAACAAGGACGAGATCACCCTGATCGTGGACAAGGTTGGCCCTGTACTGGAGAGCGCTCTCCAGACCTGTGCCGTCCATGCCGATGAGAAAGAGATTCGTGTGCAGGTCGAGTGCGACGAGGATCCGATTGCCCCGATCAACACGCCGCTCCTGGAACAGGCGGTCATCAACCTGCTGAAAAACGCCATTGCCTACAGCCCCCAGGGCTCGCTGATCACCCTCAGGTGCAGCCACAGCAAGAACATGCGGGGCGAGGAATCGGTCCAACTCAGCGTCATCGACAATGGCCCCGGCATTGCCAAGGAACACCTGCCCCGGCTGTTCGAACGGTTTTACCGCTGCGACAAGGCCAGAAGCCGTGACCAGGGGGGCACAGGCCTCGGCCTGGCCATCGTCAAACACATTGTCCAGGCCCACAACGGCACGGTGGAGGTGGAAAGCATCCCTGGCAAAGGTTCGGCCTTTACCATCACCCTGCCAGCTGCAACCATGGCTGAATAAGAACGCCGTGATTTCTACGGTCTTGTTACCGGCGAATGAAGCCGGCTGGATTCAGACCTTCTCCGACGAGGATTGCAGCGCTTCCTTCACGGCAACGGCCAGTACGGTACAGGTGTAGGGTTTCTTGACATATCTTCTGGCCCCCAGATCCATCGCCGCCTGGACGCGCTCGTTTTCGGCATAGCCGCTGATAATAATCGCCTTCTGCTGCGGGTTGAGGAGGAGTGCCTGTTGATAGGTCTCCAAACCGTCCATTCCCGGTGCCATGATCATATCAAGCAGGAGCAGGTCAACCTGCTGACGGGCCAGATACGCCAAGGCCTCTTCACCGCTAGCCGCCGTACTGGTGGCGTAGCCCAACCGGTCAAGCATGACCTTGGCCAATTCCCGTTGTTCAAGGATATCGTCAACCACAAGCAGGGTCTGACCGCACCCCTGGTAATCGGCCAGACTAACCTCCGAGCTTTCCTGGGCCATCTCCTCGCGGGTTGCCGGAAAATAAAGCTCAAATAAGGCCCCCCGTCCCTCAATGGTGGAAACGGTAATGTACCCTTTATGGTCCTGCACCGTGCCCCAGACAACCGTCATGCCCAGGCCGGTACCACTCCGCCCCAGCGTCTTTTTGGAAAAAAACGGTTCAAAGATATGCTCAAGATCGGCCTTGGAAATACCGCTGCCTTCATCGACTACGGCCAGGACCACATAATCGCCTTCCTCTATCTGCTCATAGCCGGGCACCGGTTGATCGATATAACGATTTTCCGTCGTTATGCCGATGACACCGCCATGCGGCTGGGCCTCGGCGGCATTGACGATCAGGTTCATCACCGTTTTCTGCAGGTGTACCGACGACCCTTTGATCGGCAGCAGATCAGGCGCCAGCCGCACCTCAACTTTGATGTCCGGATTATTGGTGCGCAATTTGATGTACTCAGCCGAAGCCAGATACCGCTCGACCAGCGCATTGAGCCCCAACACCACCCGCGGGGACACTCCCTGACGGGCCAAGGTCAGCAGATCCTGAACGATCTCACTGGCCTTCAGGCCCGAATCGCGCACAGCTTCGATATAGCGACGCTGCGGGCTTTTTGCGGGCATGTTGGCCAAGATGAGATCAGGATAACCGACGATGGCGGAGAGAACATTGTTGAGATCGTGGGCCACGCCCCCGGCAAGCACGCCCAAGGCCTCCATCTTGCGACTGCGATTCAGTTGCTGCTCCAGATTTTCGATGGCGGCTGAGGCTTTGTTGCGCTCGTCGATCATCTGATTGGCGGCCAAGGCCAGCTCTTTGAATTCGGAAAAATGGATGGCCTGATCGTCGACCATACCGGAACCGGTGGCCGCTCGGGCAAAGAACGCGTTGAATCCCCGTATATTGCTGGCAATCTTCCTGGTGATACAACGGGAAACAAGGGCAATGAGCACAAAACAAACCAGCAGGATCGTCACAATCACGCCAAGGTTGCGTTTGATTTTCACGTTCAGGTCGGCCCGCTTCTGGGCCAGCACCGCATTGATCTCATCGACATACACACCGGCACCGACCATCCACCGCCATTCTTTGATCGCCTTAGCATAGGCTATCTTTGGGGAAGGTTGTCCGGTGGCCGGACGAATAGTCCCCACATATTCGAGAAAAGTACCATCTTCCTGCTGGCAGCGACGGATCAATTCCTGCAGCACCGGAACCCCGTTGGGATCCTTGAAACCCCACTGATTAACCCCCAAATTTTCCGGTTTATAGTGGGCCAGGGTGATGGCCTCAAAATCATAAACAAAGATATAGTTATCCGTGTCGAATCTGAGGGTATTGATTCGGGCCAGGGTCTGCCGTTGAATCTCCTGCTCAAAATTCTCAGTGTACTCACCCGTACCTATCAGCCAGCCAAAGGGTTTAAATAATTTGCTGAATCCAACCTTTTCTACCATCTCCCCGGTACCACCGGGTTTATACCAGTCCCAGGTAAGAAATCCTTCACCCTTTTCCTGGACCATCTCCACCAACCGGCGGAGGGGGTACTGTCCCTTGCTGTCCTGCAGATCCCAGAGATAACGCCCTTCGAGTTGCGGCGAAAACGGCAGGAGCACATTGTTGCCCTGCAGGTCGAGGATAAAAAAATAACCGCGGCCATCGAAAAAACGGATAGGGCGCAAAGCCTCTTTGATCATCCCTTTGATATCCTGTTCACTCCTGCTCCCTTTGTATTGGTTGTAGATATTATCGGCAACGGCATAGGCAAGGTCGACCTGGTTTTTGATCTCTTTTTTAAGGGTGTCTTCGGTAGTGGAACGCTGGTACTCGATATAATCGACCACCCGATCGACCTCTTCCTTGACCGACGCCTTTTGGCCGGCAAGATATTCCTCCTTCAGATGGCGCGATTCTGTCTCGAACTTGTTGTATTCCTGGAAGATCCACAACGATCCGACCAAGCCGACGGACAACACCGCAATACCAATCATGTTCCAGATCAGGGTATTCTGCAGACTGTGCAAGAGTTTCATAGGCAGTGTATCAAAAGAGGAGCATGGAGGGCTCGATGGCACCAAAAACGGCAGCGTTCTTCTTTCTATTAAAGGGGAGAGCGGCTGCCTTCGTCAACCATTTTCCACCCATTTCCCTGCCCTTGGATGCAAGATCGGCAAACGAGACAGCAGGAAGAGCGTGGTAGTGGTAGTCGCATCCGAAAACATTCGGCCGTGCTCTCCTTAAAAAACAACGGGGAAGAGGAGATGGTTGGCAAGTGACAGCAGCCAGCCGGCCAGGCAGCCAAGGAGCGCGGTTGTGGTCATCAAACGGCAGGCCTGTTGTATATGGTGCAGACCGACACGCCCCAAACCCACTCCGATGAAGGGTTTCTCAACCAGAACGCCGTGGTAGTAGTTGGGACCGTTCAACTGCACCCCCAGAGCTCCGGCAAAAGCCGCCTCAGGATAGCCGGCGTTGGGGCTCGCATGGTGCGTACCTTCCCGCCAAGCCGTGACCAGGGCCTGGCGACCGGAGAGACCGACCCGTATCCTAGCGGCCAGTCCGATCACCAGCACGGCCAATCGGGCCGGAAGAAAATTGGCCACATCGTCAATCCGAGCCGCCGCTCTGCCAAAGAGGAGGTAGCGCGGATTCTTATACCCCACCATCGAATCCAGGGTATTGACCATCTTGTAGGCTATGGCCAGCGGCGCCCCACCGATGGCGGCAAAAAAAAGCGGTGACAGCACGCCATCGACCACGTTCTCGGCCACGGTCTCCACGGTAGCCCGGGCAATATCGTCGGCCTGATAGCGTTCCACATCCCGGCCGACAATCATGGCCACCTGGGTTCGCGCCTGATCGACCTCGCCCGCCGCCAGCAGCTGATGGATCTCCATTCCCGCCTGCGCAAGCGATCGTGCCGACAGACAGTAGAAGAGCAGCACGGTTTCGACCAAAAACCCGAGCAGGCCATGCACCCGGTAGGCCAACCCGATGAGCAGAGTCGAGAGTGCCCAGCAGCCGAGGATGAGTGACAGGGCAAAGAGAAGGCCGGCCCATATTTCGCGCGGGAAGTGTCTGCGGAAGAAGGGTTCAACCACCTCGATAGCCCGGCCCATCCAGCGAACCGGATGAGGAAGCCATCGGGGATCGCCCACCACCGCATCCAGGGCAAAGGCTGTGGGCAGGGCCAGCCAGGGCAGGATCTCGAAAAAGGGTATGGCCATGGCAGAATCAGACCTCCTGGGTTGTGCCGACAGCGGCCAGCAGATGACGGGCCACCGCCTGATTGGTGGCCGCATCTTTGAGGGCCACCCGGATGTAGTGCTCGCCCAGGCCATGAAAATTGCCGCAGTTACGGATAAGGAAACGCTGCTCGGCCAACGCATGACAGACGGCTTCCGCAGTCCGATCCTCAGGCAGGCCGATAAGAAAATAGGAGGTAGCGCTTGGATACAGGGTCAGTCGAGCCGACTGCAGCCGTTCGCGAAACAGACCGCCCTCTTGGGCCAGATAGGCGCGGGTCTGTTCGATGAACGCGGCCACCGCGCCCTGATTGTCCCCGAGAAAACAGACCGCCTCCTGGGCCAGGCTGTTGACGCACCAGGGTTGCATGTAGCGGCGAAACCCATCGATAACCGATGGATTGGCCACGAGAAACCCGGCCCGCAAACCGGGCATACCGAAGATCTTCGACACCGACCAGAGGACAATAACGTTATCAAGACCCGAGCGGCACATGCTCTCGCTCATCAGGGCTGGGACAAAGGGCAGATAGGATTCGTCAATAATGAAACGGGTGCCCGGATGGTTGCGGCAGAGCTGGAGCAAGGCATCGTGCGGGATCAGCCGCCCGGTGGGGTTATTGGGGTTGCAGAGAAAAACCGTGTCGATACCGGCAAGGGTAGCCGAAAGCCGCTCCAGGTTTGGGGCAAACCCGGCTGCCGACTCTGCCAGAAAAAATTCGGGTTCGATACCGTGTACCTGGCAGCCGTCGGTATAGTCGGCATACGTGGGGCCAACGATCAGCACCCGCTTCGACTTGAGCGCGGCGCAGGCCGAGTAGATGAACTGGGTGGTCCCCCCGCCGGATAAAATCCGCTGTTCCGCAACACCCAGCAGGGCGGCAATGCCTTTGGCCGCGGCCCGGCCATCGACCTCGGGCAGGACCCGGATTCGGTCGAGACGATCTTTAAGATGCTCGATCAATCCGGGCATGGTCCCGAGCGGATTAATGTTGCTGCTCATATCAGTGATTGCTTCCGGGCGGCAGCCCAACTGCTCGGCCAGCGCGAAAATGTTGCCCCCGTGCCCCTGGATCATCGGCAGGCCTCCCGCAGGTTTGCCGGCAGCAGGGCCGTGATCGCACCGATATCAAGATGTTGGGCCGCATGTTCGGCCAACTGCTCATAGGCCTGGTCGCGAGCCGCCGGGCCGTGCATCTGGTCCACAGCGATAGCGCCAAGCCCGATACCCGCCAGCCAGCGGCGGGTGATGGCCGGGGTGTCGAAGAGGCCGTGCATGTAGGTGCCGATCACCCGACCATCCTCGCTGAGACAGCCATCGGTATCCTCGCTGGACAGGCCGTTGCGGCGCTCTACCGTCATCAGGGTCCGGCCCTGCGGTGCCTGCGTCTGGCCCATATGAATCTCGTAGCCCGTGCCCTGGATACCACCCCAGGAAAAATCGGTGAGCGTCGTGGTCTTGGGCGCCTTGAGCACGGTTTCCACCGGCAGCAGGCCCAAGCCGGCCGTGGCGCCGGGTGCCCCCTCGATCCCGTCGGGATCATGCACGCGGGTGCCCAGCATCTGATAGCCGCCGCAGATGCCCAGCAAATGGCCGCCACCCGCGGCATAGCGGAGAATTTGGTCACGCCAGCCGGTGGTTGCCAGCCACTCCAGATCGCCGCAGGTACTCTTCGAGCCCGGCAGGATGACCGCACGGCACTGCTCCAGATCCTGGGGCTGCTGCAGGTAAACCAACTGGCAGCCCGCCAGTTTGGCCAGGGGGTCGAAATCGGTGAAATTGGAAATATGGGGCAAACGGATGACCGCGATAGTCGGATCAGAGGCTGAGGTCGGGTTAAAGGGCCGGGCGTTCTCGATAACCACCGCATCCTCGGCCTCGATATGAAAATGCTTGTACCAGGGCAACACCCCGAAAACCGGCTTACCGGTCCGTTGTTCAATCCAGTCGATGCCCTTTTTGAACAGAGCAATATCACCGCGAAAACGGTTAATGACAAAACCTTTGATCTGCGCCTGTTGTTCCGGCGACAGACAGGCCAGGGTGCCGACGATCTGGGCAAAGACTCCGCCGCGGTCGATGTCGGCCACCAGAATGACCGGTGCCCCAGCGTAGGCGGCGGCCCGCAGGTTGACGATGTCGCCCTCCATCAGATTGACCTCGGCACACGACCCAGCCCCTTCCATGACCACCAGATCGCAGTCCCGGCGCAGACGATCCAGGGCCGCACAGCTCTCGGTATACAGGTACTCCTTTTTGGTATAGTACGACTGCGCTGAGGCCTCCATCCAGGCCCGGCCATTGAGCACCACCTGCGAGCCCATATCGCTGACCGGTTTAAGGAGCACCGGATTCATATCGGCATGGGGAGCGACCCGCGCCGCCTCCGCCTGGACGATCTGGGCCCGTCCCATCTCCGCCCCTTCAGGCGTCACCCCGGAGTTGTTCGACATATTCTGAGCCTTGAACGGCGCGACGCGGATCCCGCGGTTGGCGTAGATCCGGCACAGGGCGGTGGCAACAATACTTTTTCCGACGTCCGACCCGGTGCCCAGCACGGCCAGACAGGCTGCTTGTTCTGACATATTTTCCTCCGAAGCACGCGGCCAGAGCGGATGGCCGTGTACTGGGCATCTTTGCCCCTAAGCTTTGTTTACCCTTCAATGCCCGTGCGGGCGAGAATGCCTCGATCATAATAGTGCTTCACCAGCCGCATCTCAGTCACCAGATCAGCGCGCGCAAGCACCGAAGTCGGCGCCCCCCGACCGGTGAGCACCAACTCCACCTGCGGCGGCCTCCGGTCGATCAAAACCAAAAGATCGTCTTCGCTGATCAAGCCCAAAGCAACCGCCACATTGGCCTCATCAGCGATAACCAGATCATACGCCCCCGATGCCAGCACCTCGCCAATCGCTGCCAGGGCCTGCCGGGCGGCATCCCTATCCGCCTGACCGGGTTCGGTGAGGATAAAACAGCCCCGGCCAAACTGCTCGATGGTGATGCTGTCGGCAAATCGCTGCAAGGCTTTCAGTTCACTGTATTCGGCATTTTTAATAAACTGACCGATATAGACCTTGAGTCCGGCCCCGGCAGCGCGTAAAGCCAGGCCAAGAGCCGCGGTGGTCTTGCCCTTGCCGTCACCGGTATACACTTGAACGAAACCCTGCATCTGCCTCCCCCGACAGCTCGTCTGCAACACCAAAAAAAAATCCTTTTTTGCACCTCTTTGGACAGTGCCCCGGAACAGGGCGAAATGAAGACTAATAGATAATCGACCGAGAACCGTCAACAGCTTTTCGCGGCACCCCAAGGGAGTTGTGGCAACGGAACAGTGTAGGCCGCCGGCGACAGTCGGCAGAGAACAGTGATTGCATTGTCGGAAAAAGCTTTTTTATGCATCCAGGAAGCACCATTTTGCCAAGATGTTGTTGAAAAAATTACAGAAAGGTGCTTCCCTTACGCCATGCTGGCTTATACGAGCAATACCTATTATCAGGAGAACGATATGAAGCGAACAAATCATACCACCTTTTTCAAACCAATCATCTGTAGCACTCTGGTCGGCCTTGCCTGTGCCCTCACGACGCAACCGGTCAACGCCAACGACAATGAACTCAGGACAGGCGCAGTAATCCAGGTTCCGTTCAACATCAACTCACGCAACTCATTTTTCGATCCTTCGAAAATACGTGTTGGCCTGACCTGCCAGTATGCCAACATTGAGGACGACAATATCACAACCACGCGATATATTACAGATCACTATAATTCTATTTCCCGTACTTTTGTGTATTCGGTAGTCGATAGCACAACAGCACGGGAAGATAAAGGCAACCAGGTCTATGGATTGGAAGGCAACGTCTTTATCGAGGTCTTTAATAAATTTAACGGCTCGGCAGAACTCCTTGGGTTTTACGGGAACACCGATATTCAGGGCGCTTTAGGAGGAGGATACAGTATGGCCGACGGCATCTTTCTGGATGCAAAGGCGATGTTCCCCTATTCCGAGATTGGCCTGCGGTTCACGGGGCAGCCAGAAATCTATGGCGGCGTCAAGACACTGGGGGCCTTCAAGCCAGCGAAAGAGTATGGGCAGGTTGATAGCCATACCAAAAGTTACGATGTTTTTCCTGATTAATTACAACCTTTCATTATATAGTTAACCCGCTACAATCCGGCGACCGACTTCCCGGCGGTCGCCGGAACATTCTTTGCCAGCTCACAAAGATCTCAGCATTGCCCTTTCCCTGCCAAGCCTTGAAAAATTGAATATTCAAGACCTTGGCCCGTCATCCCGCCAATCCACCTTGATGATAGCGACAACGGCTAGGTCGGCGACCAGCATCCTCAAAAAGGACACTACCCACCAGGTCTGAAGACCGCTCCCCTTTTCAGAAAAAGAGGGACCTCTCACCGTATTATGGAGAGACTGCCTACTTCCTGACGGGTTCCGGTTTCAGGCCACCCATTGAACAGAAGACTCTTGACTAGAAGACGATGGGGTGAGGGTCAGTTGACTGGTGAATATTTTGGCGAGGTTGTTGTCGATCACGTAGATGCAAATCTCTTTTGCACCCTGGCGGGAATAACCGAATTTTTTCTGGAGGTTGTCCATCATAAAGCTGACATCACTCTGGATTTTCTTATCATAGGTCTTAAACGACTCCTGATCAAAATCCTTCACGGCCCTGCGAAAATTTTCATTCTCCTGAAAAGGCTCCAAAACCTTGTCTTTCAGATTATGGATATATCGCTCATAGAGGTGGAGATAGAGTGAGGTTTCGGTAATGTCCAGGTTGTCGCGCAGAATCTCCTGGGTGAGGGCGCTGGTGGTATAGGACTTCTGCACACTATTCCTGAAGGTGACGGCTTCACTGGGTTTCACCATCAAACGGGATTCGATCCGCTGGAAGAAGGTTTCGGTAATATCCAGTTTTTCCCTGGTGAACCGGCAGATCTCCACGGTTCCCGGTTCAAAATTGACCGCAAACATATAGTTCTGAATGTCCCGAGAAATCTGCTCCTCGTTGTAATAGTACAACGACTCCTTGACCGACTGCAGGACGGAGTAGTTGTACATCCGCACCAATGAGTCAAGAAAACCCATGGGCAGCATCTCTTTGTCTTTTTTGCAGTATTTCCTGAAAAATTTGCCGAGCATGGACATGTCAATTAATTTGTCTTCCCGCTCGTAGGTGGAATAAAATTCATTGAACATCCGGATGGAATCACGCCCGGAAAGTCCTTTCCAGCCATCCTGCTCCGATTCGGCAATGATCTTGAGCCGCCGTTTCGAGGTGAACCGTTCCACATCCTCCTCCTCCAGCCAGGCGGGGATATAACCGGTATAAATCTCCATCTTCAGCAACTGCAAATTCTGATCGCAGTAGAGTTCGTATTTCTCGGCATTCTGTATCCACTCGTGCATGGCCTCAGATTTGGTCCGCAAGCGGGTCGCCATAATCACTCGGGCAAAATTATGGAGCACTCGGGGGAGGAAGCTCTCCTCGATATGCTCACCGAAGATTTCGCGATAAATCTCTATTTCAGTTTTTATATCGAGGACATAAGGAATATTGACATATTCAATCCGGTCCGAGAAGGCCGCAAGATCGGTCAGTACCTTTTTGTCCTCAGGATTCATAAGGGCAAAAAACAGGGAATTGATCCGTTCCTCAATATGCTCGACCTTATGGACGCCGTCGCTGATGATGTTGTGCAGATCCATCAAGCGGTCCGTATTGTGCGATTTGACATCCATAAGGGCATAGATGCCGTTGTTGGCCCTGGCATAATTGGAATACAGATAGGGCACCTTGCCGCCCGGTGAAAACATGGCGTTAAGGGAACGCTGGATCTCCACATCGCTCACCACACCTTTCTGTGATCGCCGGTCTCCGGGATTAAAGACCGAGATACCGTTGCCCAACCGGCGGTTAAAGACAAAAGGACGGGCAAAAACGGATTCCAACACCTTCAGGGTATCCGCATATCTCTTGAACAGCTCCTGATACAACGAGGTGCAAATCGTACAGGGCTCATCGCGGAAGACCCATTCATATTTTTTTTCCGTGAAAAGAGCCTCTTTGAAGGGGGTGTTTGCAAAGAGATCGTCAAGAAAACAACGCCGGATTTCCTTAGGAATGAGGAGAATAGGATGATCATGGCTGGGGCAAGGCAGTGTTAACCCATTCATCTTCCCGATAGGCTCTTTTTCGGGACTGTCTTTGGAGCTGCCCGTTTCATCTCGCACCTCCTCGCCCAGCAGCCTGGACAGTTTGGTCGCCAGAGAGGCAACACTATGGACACCGCCGACCAGGAGATTTTCCTTCAGATGCCAGACCACCTCAAACCGGGTTCCCTCCGGCGTGTTGGCGTACTGTTCGAATTTTCGCAATAGGTTGTTGAGGAAGGTCGATTTGCCGCTGCCATGCGGGCCATCGAAGATGTAGATTTTGTTCTGCTGGTCGCCGACCGACAGGGACTCCACGTGCCTGACCAACCGATTGGCAAAGAGACGATCCGCAAAGAACGGCCGGTCCGAACCTTCGACAAAGAGCTTGCTGCAGTCGTAGTTGAGATAATTGATGGATTCCGGGTCATCCCGGTATTCGTCGACCCCATCATGAACAAAGTAATGCACCATATCCGCATAGATCTGGGCAACATTGCGAATATTCCGTTCGGGGCGCTCGACCACCTCCTGCAGAAAATCAGCAAAGGAGAGTTCGGACTGCTGGTTCTGGTTGCCCTTGTATTGGCTGAGGGTCTTCAAGGCCTTGGTTAATGCACACATCCGTTCACCTCAGGTATCGCTCAGGTTCCTGCCGTTTCACTCGACCAGCGTCCTCGTTAAAGATTTGTCTTTCATGGCATAGCGAAATCGCTTCCAGCTGATGGTCCTTCTCGGTTTTTCTTCTTTTGCCTCGCCATCATCCTCTTTGCCGGCTTTGACCGGGATAGGATCGCTGGTGTAGAGATGCACTTCGTCTCCCCAGAGAAATTCGACTCCAAGCATGACCCCCTGGATAAAATCACGGACCAGCGGCTTGCCCTCAAACTCGTGATTGAGCACCAGCGCATTATTTTCGGCGATGGTCACCTCCAGACGCGGCGGATGATAGAGGCTCTCGGCCACCATCTGTTTGTAATCAACGGCCTTGCGGCTGCGGACATAATATTGCCAGGTCATTCGTTCCTTGTTCATCCGTTTGCCGACCACGAACAATCGGTGCTGATCGACAAAATCCTGATCGAGGAAACTGTTGATAAACATGGAATCACAATAATTTTCGCGGATATGGAAAATGTACTCCCTGCCCTTCCCCGTTGCCCGGTCAAACTGGTGCCGCTGATGCTGATCGGCCGTCTGGAAATATTCCAGGCCGGTCCTGCCTTTCTCGGCCTGCTGTTCCAGATACTGGAAGAGCCGCATGCCCAGGGCATACGGATTGAGACCGACCCGGGGCATGGAGGTCACCTTGGCATTGACGATGGCGAAATCGACCTCATGACCCTTGATCCGATCATCGCCGAGAAACAGCTGCTCATGCCAGTAGCTGGCCCAGCCTTCATTGAGGATTTTGGTCCGAATCTGCGGTTGAAAATAGAGCGAGGTGGAACGGATAACCTCCATGACCAGCAGCATCCACCGGTTTTCCTCGCGATTGAGAAAAGGAGAATACTCCATCAAAAATCGCAGCAGATCGCAACTCCCGATTGTTTTCTTTTCCTTCATCTTCTTAGCGTGCAGGGCCTCCAGCTCGGAGTGTTTTTCGGTGACGCTTTTGAGAAAGCGAATTTCGCCGTCCTCTGGATGCTCCCTGACCAACCGGTTATACCGTTCTATCTCCTTGGAATAGAGATTCATCGAAGAGCGCGGGCCGTGTTGGAGAAAGATATCGAAATAATAGTCCAGCAACGACACACTGCGATCCGTCTCTTCCTGGCCGATATCGGCCAACAGGTCGAAATACCCCACCAGATTATCAATGGTTCGGGAAAATTCGATCACATAATCAACCCATCGCCCCTTTTCGGAACGCAGTTTGGCGATCAGCCGTTTATCGGCCAGGGCCCTGCTGTTGAAATCGTAATCCCAGGTATGGCGAAAGAAGAGATTGTTCTGGAAAAAATCAATATGACCGATAACGTGGTAAAAAATCATCACATTCAGCCAATCGGGATTATTGTCGTTGTAATACGAAATCGGCGGGCGGGTATTGATGACGGTTTCGTAGGGGTTGTTGGGATAGAGTTCGTAACGCCCCTGTTCGCGCAGCACCTCCACATCCTGCACCCAGTAGTCATAGAGGGTGGGGATCATTATTTTCGGCGACAATTCAAGGAGATCTCGATTAGTGACGATATATTCGAGGGTCTCGTCCTGAAAGCGCAATCCGGCCTCCCGGGCGCGCGCCTTGCACCCCTCCATGATTTTTTTGGCATGCTGACTGATCAGTTCCATAATTCACAAATCCAGAGAAAAAATGAACAAATCCGAACGAATTGATGTTATTAGTCCAATCATCTCAACAACTTGAACGTGTTCAGTCAGTGCTAACTAGAAATTAGAAAACGCTTCAGTTTCCAGCTTTTTCAATAAGCACTACACTAACCACTACACACACAAACCGCATCATTGACATTCTCGCTGAATTCTAGGAGAATCGAAATGAATTTGCAAGAAAGGTATCTTACCATATCAATTGACGGAATCTACACTTTCAGACGTAGGATACCAAAAGACCTCAAGCCATACTTTAAAAAATCCGAGATCTGGAAAACTCTCGGGACACGAGATTACAAAAAAGCAATACGGCGGTGCCGACAGTTCGAGGTAGGCAGTGAGGAACTTTTTAATTACGTGCGCGACAAATATGGTTTAGCGATGAAAGATCAATTCGACGAGATCTTGCGATTAGCAAAAGACTCCTCACGGCACGATTTTGAAGCGAACATCAGCGTAACCCCTGAAGGTGGTTTGAACGTACACAGTATTAAGTACGACCCGAATAAACCTGTCGAGGAAGAGGAAGCGGCTCTTGAACGCGCTGTTGCGATGGTCGTTAAGCACGCAGCAACAATACCCAAGCAAACACAATCATCAAGTAATAACGACAAATCAGGAATATCAGAACACTGGCGAAAAAAAATGAGTACATTCTCACTTTTATTCGAGAAGTTTTGTCGGTGGCAGGTCGCAAACAAAAAGTGGAAGAGTCCGATCAACAAAGAAGTGCATACCGCAACGTGCAACTTATTTTTAAAATTCTTCGGCGACAAAGATGCACATTTATACGATTCTGAGACCTCACTCGAATTCAGCGAGAAACTGAAACTACTTCCGAAACGATGGCTGGCAGACGAAAAACTTAGCAAACTCAGCTACGACGACGTAATCGACCTAGACCTACCGACGATTAGCGAATCGACAAGATCGGACCACCTGACGCGTATTAATGCAGTTTTTGAATTTGCAAAAGATAAAGCATACTGCGATCGAAACATCTTTGACGGCTTGATGATTCCAAAAAACGGCAAACCTGGTACGCCATTTACCAAAGCCGAGCTGCACATTCTTTACGAAAAATCGAACCTCATCAACTTCCAAAAGAAATCTTACGATTCTCATTACTGGGCACCCCTTTTAGCCGCTTGGAGCGGCATCAGGCTTGCCGAATTGTTTCAATTGACGACCGATGACATTTACGAAATATACGGAATCCTAGTAATTGACATCAACGATCAAAACGGAAAAAAAGTTAAAACAAAAAATTCGATACGATTTGTACCGGTGCATGATGATATTCGCGAGGAATTATTGATCTACCGCGATAAACGAAGAAAAGACCGAAAAACAAAGCTTCTGTTTCCAGAATATCAGGGTCCGTCAGACAAGCCAGATCCCGGTCACGGCTTTTCAAGTGTATACGGTCAGTATCTACAAAAAATCGGTGATGACCTCGGCGACGCTCGCAACGGAATGTTTCCTGCCAGACGAGGACTGCACGCTTTTCGGCATTTATTTGTAAAAGAGATGCGTGCACGCAAGACAAACGGCACACTTGCACGAATGCTAGCCGGTCACGCCATCAAACGGGATACGCATGACAATTACGGCAATCCAACTGATGCGCAGTTGACTGACGAGGAGCGAAAAGAAGCATTGACCGAACTAAACAATGCAATTCAAAAAATGAAAATAGACGCGTATTTTCCGAAACTGCCGACGCATGACGAACTAAAGAAGGAATGCAGATTCTGATTTCAGTCAATAATCTCTTGTTTTTTTGACGCCTTCCTGCACAGTATTACGCATTTTTTTATCTCCAATGCGTGTCTTTCGGGTACCTGTCATTGTCCAGATCAAAAATTTCAAAAACTGAATGAAGATGAAAAGATTAAAAATAAATTTCCGCCGTGTGCCCTTTGACTGCTCCACATAGTCACTGAGTCAACAACGGCTTCGATATGTAGCGCTCCTCCCGTTTTTGAAAAGCATCTGGACAATGTCTTTCATCTCGGAGCGCGAGCAAAAAAGCCGGTAGGTTTCGATCTACCGGCTTTCTTTTTACTCCAGCAGCAACAGAATTCAAAAAAGCTGAAATCCTCCAGGCACGCTTTTATCCGTGAGCTTGTCCGGCTTGACGCACGTCTCAGCCTATGGCATCAGTATCACTTCACGATTGCCACCACAGGCACTGAATCCGGCGAACGGTATTTAAAGCAGTTTCTGACGCGCTGGCGGTCGTTTTGTTGCCTGAGGCATATAAAGTTCGTTTGTTATGATGCTGACGGCACGGAGCATTTGCACGTCTCCATTTGGTCGGAAAGGACATTCAATCTCCGGTATGATCTGCCATTCAAACAACCGGGCTTGCGATTGCAGCCAGTTTCGGACGGTTGGAAAAGTGAGAGTGACAACGGTTACTCAAAGTTCTGTCTCAAACCACACAACAGCGCCCAAAATCTGTTCGCATACATCCTCGGTCCCGGAAATTTCCGGCCTGATTGTCTCCGTGCTGCTGGCCGTCATTTCTACGCCGCATCTCGGGACACTGACACCTCGACACTCCGGCTGCTTTTCCGCCGATTTTGCTCAATAACCGAGACCGTTAAACGGTCCACGGAACAATTAGGAACGGTGCTCGCTCGATTGGAAGCGGATCAAAAAAAAGCTGAATCCGTTAAACAGTTCATATCTGAGCTTTTCGGCTTTTCCCGCGACGACGACGCCCGCGGCCGTAGTAAGAAGAATAAGCTCCCCCGTCTACGCTCTTCCGAAACTGGAAGAGCGATGTTTGAGGAACAACGCAGTGGTTTCCTCTTTTACCAGTACAATTATTCGCCGTTTTTTGAGCGAGAGATCAATGAAATTGTTTCCGGTCTGTCCCGGTTCGGACCAAAGTTCCAGGCCAGGTTGTTGCCGAAGCTCCTGTATGACATGGTCTGGCATGCTTGGACGAAAGACCCATGTTCGACTCTGCCGCCAATGCCACTTAAAGACTTTTATTCAGCGGATTTCTTCGGCTTGGCTGATCGAGATATATCGCACTTGCTGCCGCCGAATCCGGAGTGTGAGGCGGAGCGGCAACGGCTAAGTTCGATTCTTGAAAATTGAAATCGAATTAAATCGAGCAGTTGAGCCATAAAATAATTTCGTCTTATTATGATAGCGCAAACCACACCCGCGCCGATCTGCCATTCGCATAAGTCTTACCGATGGACTCAGACATTCAAGAGCAGTTAATCTGCTGACAACTTCATCAAAGAAATCGAATAATTCCGGCAGATTGAAAACTGTCAAAAGATAAATCCTGTTATATCGTGCAGTTAAGCTGAAAATTATTTTCGTCTTACTATGATAGCAGCAAACAAAACTCGCGCCGATCAGCCACTTGAATGAGTGCTGCCGATGAACTCAACGACCGCCACGATGTTTCCAGCTTGGATTCTCAGCGTTGATAACTCTCGATACCAATTCGTTGTTGATCGACATCGATGTAGCGGATGATGAAAAAAGCTCGACCTGAGTGACAGGACGAGCTTTTAATATTGGTCTATACTTTATCTGCTGGAATCACGAGAGAGTCATCCTGGAGCCTCCTGGGGATCTCATTTTCGTTATCCAGCCAAATCGGTAAAGATTTTATTATGACACGAGTCGTTTCATCATCGCTGCTTTGGCTTGGTCGGTGACTTCTTTTATCTGATTGTATGAAGCTGCGTTATGCAGCAGTGCATCCTCCGGATTTTTGCTCATAAGCCTGTTGCGTTTGCTCGCATTTTTTTGAAGAATCGATTTGAATTCCGGCTCATTTTCAATGACGATTTGACCGCATTCTTCTGGTGACGGAAGTTCGCCGGTCTCCTTGTATCGCTTGATATATTCGATTGAAACGCTACTGATGCTGTCAAGGCTAAGAACCGTTTTGATGACGTGGCTTACTATCGGTATTTGCCAGTCGAACATGCGTCTGTAGATGAAGTCGATTTTTGAATTGACGGCCGCAGTTATGACATCTTTGACTGTAGCTGTTGCATTTCCGATCAGTTCATGGATTTTTAAATTATTCCTGTCAAATAAAGCTTCGATGCTGAGAATGTTGCCGGTTCGCCATTTGGCGTCATTTTGGTGTCCGGTTGCATCGAATCCATCAGTTTCGAAGACGTTGAATGCTGCATACTCTTCCGTGCAGAGGTCGCGAATGAATTGCAGCGCTTCTTCCTGGTCTCTTGTAAATTTGATGCTGTGCTTCTCGGCGCAGACGCGTACCGCCAGTTCGTTCATGAATTCGTTGAATATGCCAAAACAATCTTTCAGACATTGTATCTGTTCTGCTTTGGTTCCGTGGTCGAGCCTGAGCGGCTGGTTATTGATCAACAGTTCACGTATGGTTTTTCCAGTACTGTGCTCAAGCAGTTGTCTGGCTGAAAGCTTTACTTTCGGCGCACCGGCTGCCGGGTCCAGCAATTCTTGAGGCTGAAAATTTAAAAAAAATTCGCTGCTCATAACTTGACGCTCCTTCTCGGCATGACCGGATTGTGCGCATTTGCGCGGCATTCCTCTAATACTCGCCGTAATTTTTGCTCCGCCGATTCTTCCTGAATTTTTTGAACTTCGGCTCTCAGGAAGTCATCTTCCGCCTTGTCTTTTTCCGGCACGAGATCGTTTTCATCGTCGGCGATTTCTACCGCGATGTCTTCTTCCGCAATTTCAATCGGGTTTTGCTGGAGTCGCTCGTACGTTACCGTTCGAGCCTCGGCGATATTGAATGCCGCTTGCAGATCATTTCTCAGTGTTTCTCGTTCTTTCGACAGTTCATTTTGGAGGGCATCCTTTGATTGCCGCAGGATGCCGACCGGTTTCTGTTCGACTCGGATTCTTGCAGCTTCGTAGGCCAACATATCTTGAATTGCTTGATCATTGCGGTTTTCTTCAAATTTCCGAAGAATGTGCTTTAGTTTCAGTATCCGGCTCTCTTCGGCGAAGGCATTCCTAATCATATCGCTGTCGATTTTTCCGACCTGACTCTCGTTATTTGCAAGACGAGCCCAGAAGCTCGGGCTCTTCACTTTGTCCGCAACTCGGTTTTTGTCCGCGAATTTGGTATGATCTTCAAGCTTGACCTCTTCTTCCGCAAAACTGCGGCCCAAGTCTCGATACTTGAAGCGCATCAAGGCTTCTCTTTTCGCATATGGCTTGATGTTGTAACCACTCTCTTCAAAGAATGACTTGATTGCATGCCGTTGCATTTTGAACAAATCGCGCCGGTGTCCTTGCGAAATGTTGCCGATGCAGTCTTCTGTCCGGTAAAGCTTCACTTCGTGCAAGTGATGGTATTGCTGGCCCTTGTTGTTTTTGGTATGGAGCACGAAAACGGACGGCACTTCCGGCGCTAAATCGTGCAGTTTCTCGGCAAGTTTCCAGAGCTGTTCTTTCGGCATGCTGTTCGGTACATCGATACAGTCCGTATAAGCGAGATTATTGGTGCTGCCGTGCAGGACGCCGGATTCCAATTCCTGCACAAAGGTCTTCTCGTACTGCTTGATCTGGTCGGCCAATTCTTCGCCGGTCGTGCCATCGAATCCGAAGCCGAAAACATGATGTTTTTCGCTGTCGATCTGGTGCCTGGTCGACAGCAAGTAGTCAATCACCGCTGAGAGCCGTTTTGAATTTGAGCTCTTGAATTTTTTTCCTGTGGCTCTATCTTTACGGATGATCTTGTGCGGATGAATTTTCATTCTGTTGTATAGGACGGCTTCCATGACGGCCTCTCGAATAAATGTTTATTGTACATCGGGCCAGATACCCAATTACTCCACTGCGTTACGTATTTGGGTGCACTGTCCCTCCAGCCAACCGATACCGGTTCACTGCTCTGGTTTGCTTTGCGATGTGTTGTGACTGTTCGCTTGAAGAGCCGCGTTCAGTCGGTTGATTGCACCACGGACGATGCTGGCGGTGATTTTTTTGAGTGGTTGCCAACCGTTCAACTGATTGGCTTTGGCCGTCTGTGCTTTATGCTTTTCGTAGCGCTGCATTTTTTTCACGATCTGGGTTACCGAGTAGGATGCCGCCATAGCCGGGAGCGTTTTTAGGTAGCGCTGGTAAAATTGGTCGGTGGCCGTCTCTTCGGTTTTATCTTCCAGATCTCTAAAGAATGTGAGCGGGTCGTCTGAATAGTCGCGGTCATATTTTTGCAGTATTTCGTATAGCTTATCGAGACTGTAGCCGCCGTGGTTGACAAGGACATCTCTCGCCGCCTTACCGGTGACTCGGTCAAAGAAGTTGTCGATGTACATGTCTTTCGGGATGCTAGCCTCTGTGCAGGTCGGCTCTTTTTTCTTTTTCTTTGTGGGAGCTGTTGCTTCGGGTTGGCTTTCCGCTTTGTCGGCCACTATCGCCTGGCTCGGTTCTTCGGTGCTTTGGGGCGTAGCGTCGTCTGTGATTTGATCGGTACTTTCCGTTTCTTCAAGTTCCGGGATCGTTAAATCTGCCAGACCTTCCTGTGCTAGCTGTTTAAATCTTACGGCTGCTGGTAGCATGGTCTTCTCCTGTGTCGGTTATTTGTTAAAGTGTTGTATAATCGAGTTCTTCGAAGCGCTTTTGTTGTTCAGTCTTGTCTGTGACGCCGATGTAATACAGCGTGGTTTTGATGTCTGAGTGGTTGAAGTCGTGCATCAGCGACTCCAGATCCACGCCTTTGATGCGGAATTGGAAGTAGCCGTATGTTTTCCGCAGAGTATGGCCGCTGATTTTTCCTGGAACGCCGACGGCTGCGCACCATTTCTGAACCATGCGTGAAAAGGTAGTGCGCGTGAATGGTCCTCTTTGGCCGACGAACAACGGACTGTTCGTCCCGGCGTTGGGATCAAGTTTCCGTTCGAAAAGCAACTTAGCGAGAATCAGCTTCGCGCTTTTGCTCATGAAGACTCGTCTGGCTTTCTGAGTCTTTTTTTCTATAATGATACAGAAGCCGTTGCTGATGACGTCTTCGGCGTGTTTGATTGTGAGGCTGACCAAGTCGTAACCTCTGAGATTCGTCGAAATGCCGACCATGAAGAGCGCTTGGTCTCTCGGGTTGTCTTTGAGTAGGTCGAGAATTTCGAGAATGTATTTATGGTCTCGAATCGGATCGGCGGCGTTGTCTCGCAAGCCGCTATAGCTATGATTTTTCTTTGACATTTTGAGCTCCTGTGAAAATTTATTCATATAGAATAAATATCAAGAAGCTCTTCAGAGGTGACGAAAGGAGAGATTTTAATGATGAGCGGGAGAGAGAAAATGCGAACTTCGGGCTGTCAGTTATGCCTGTTCAGCTCTCAGTAACCCGTCACAATCAATTTAAAGAATGACGGATTTCTATTCCGTTGGAATTAAAATTGACGCTCGGCAGTGAATGCTGTTTATACTGAGATTGACATTCCTGATGGCGACTGTGATTTTTGTTTGAGTAGTCGCTGGCGTGACTTGACGGTTGCCTTCCATGTAAGGTCATTGACTATGAGCTCTGCTGTTTATACAAAAATCCAAATTGCGTGCGAATACCTAGATTTGGCAATGAATTTGTTTCTAAATGATCAGAATTTGTTCTGTGCTATTCATCTTGCAGCCGCTGCCGAAGAGCTTTTTGGGATGCACCTTCCAGAAGAAAAAAACAGTCATACGCGTTTGAGGAAAGCCCACCAGGCTTTCGAAATTTTTGAAAGGTGCAAAATGCCGACGGACAAAGAGGCAAATTATTTTATCAATCGGACGAAGAATTCGGTCAAACATATGAACAGGTCCACCGGAGGAGTCGATGACAGCGATGACAGGCAAATTACTATTAACCCTGCGGAAGAGGCCGAATGGCTTATAGAAAGAGCTTTGAGTAATTTCTACAAGCTTGGATTAAGCAAGTCGCCTACGCTGTGGAAGTATGAAGAACAAACAACTCAAATACTTCAGCAACAACATGGTTCTATCTTCTGATAAACCTAACAATGTCAAACAACCCGACCGGAGATAGCCGCGTTTTTCTATGTCTCGATCACGACTCAACTATTTGGGGAAAATCATGGTCCGATTTTTTAAAAACATCATTGCTGTCTTATTTGTTTGGATGGCTGCGGTATTCGTTTATCCGTACTCTGACCAGACCTGTCATGCCCGATCCGTCACCGTCACGGATCAGCACCGGGAGCCTATACGTATAGCTGGAGTGCAGGAACCTGAAGAGATGTTGGTTGAACCATTTCCGTTGCCCGTCTTGACAGAACCGGAGCGAATGTTGAGGGACACCATGAAAGGTCCTGACGGGATGAAAGAATCCATCCTGAAACCGGCGCTCAATCAGATACTCGAAAAGTATCCTGACTTTTCGGATGGTTATATTTGGCGACTTGATGCGCTCTGTGCCGGTGTTGATCGTGCAGCGATTCTATCTGATGTGAATAATGCACTCAAATATGCGGCCGATTCCGGGGACAAGGATACTTCAGCAGGATTGCTTTCCACACGAGCAAAAATTGAATACGCCAATGGCAATGAAAAACTTGCCATGGAAGATTTGGAGAAAGCAATCCTAGCCAGCAACGGTGCCTTTCGGTTTACCATCAGCGATGCCGTTGCTCCCGAAAAAACAGCGTCGTCCTGTATCTGGACTGAGAGTGACATGAATATGCTCGTCCAGCATTTCCCGGCCGATTACAGATCACATTTATTTCGTGGACTGTACTACGGTTCATCTGTGTCATTCAGCGCGAATGATGATTTGTTGAAACTCGCCGTCAAGGATTTGAATAACTCTTCAGAATTAAATAGAAATTCTTCGTTGCCTCATTTTTTCAAAGCCGAAGTCTCCAACCGTGCTTCCTATTTTAAACAGGGAGGTCTGACCGATGCTCAGCGCGACGGAAAGAATAATGAATTGCTTGGCATGATTAACAAGGCGCTGATTATTGACCCCAATTTTTTGCCAGCTATTTCTGAACGTGCGTTTTTGTATTTCAAGTTAAAGCAATATAAGCAGGCTATGAGCGATTACGATAAAGTTCTTGTACTCGACCCGAAAAACTCTGGAGCTTACCACGACCGTGGTTTGTTGAAAATGCAAATTGGAAATGCGTATGACGCAATTTCCGATTTCGATAAGGCAATCGAAATTAAAGAGCGTAAAGGACGCAAGTTAATGGAGTCCTTGAGCTACGAAGCGCGCGCCGAAGCGTATATGAAAACACATCAATGGAAACGTGCGATTAAGGACCTCACGACCGCTATCTCTCTTCAGACCGGAGGAGCTGTATTGCTGTGGGATATCAAAGAATTTCGAGCTATATATCCTGAGTACAAGCTGGCCTCGGATGATGCTATAGCAAGCAAGCTCAACAAGACATTTTATCCAAACATGACGTACGAAGGATTTTCTGGCAAATTTTTGCACCGTAAAAAGGATGAACCTCATGGGACACCATCCTTCACAATTCAAGAACTCTATCTAAAGCGTTCGGACGCATACCTCAAATTGGGCGACTGGCACAAGGCAGCTATTGAGTACCACCGCGCTCTGAATGGATTCCCGTCAACTTCCAGCATGGCCGAAAGATGGCGTGAATTTGTTTCTGAGCAACGCACGCATTTATACGTTGACATGAAAACTCTTGATGAGACACGCGACAAATCTGTTAAATTTTGGATAAAGGAAACTAGCGGTTCAGATGACGACGGCAATCCGTACGACGTCACTCAATATGAAATGAATTGTGATGCACGTAAGCTACGTACATTATCATTAGTAACCTACGATGCTTCCGGTAACGCTATTAGGAGTCAAGGAGGTGGAAGATGGGAAGGACTTGTGCCCGATTCAAGAGGCGAGTTGTTCTTTTCCTCCGCATGCCGACAAGGATCTATTGCTCAATCTTCTGTTCAATAGACATACGCATTCGTCGAATTTATAGAACTTTATTTAACGAATCTCTGTAGTGACCACTCTTGTCGGTTTAAACGTTCTGCAAAGAATGAAAGAGCAATGTTTTCGAGATTCTTGAAGACGTTACCCTGAAACAGGTGTTTGCATCCCACCGGCGGTCAATCGAGAGGGTCTGAATGCATAGCAAGCTATCTCCCAAGCTAACAACCACCGTCACCGTACCAGACGGCTACGGCAAATGCCACGACTGGTTTCCATCTGATTTCCCTTCATTTTTGACTGAGTTGGAGCACATAACGGAAGCATGTGCTGGGGACGATCCCGCACCTCTTTTCAGAGGACACGCTAATGAAGCATGGCGCCTAGACTGTACGTTCGTAAGAAACTTTATTGAAACTATTTTCTCATTGGAAGACTATCAAAAGTTTGATCGAGAAAAACGGCGCTCAATAATTTTTCATCAGAGCGTTCTTAGCTTATTTCTCTTGAAATTCGGAGTCATTTTTACCCCCAGCCTTGAAGCATTAGAGATGGAAAAAAGCGCAGGCATAGACCCGTGGTTCGAGTTCATGAAGCACTCTCAGCAATATCCCGAAACTGACCGGGGGCTCAAAGGCACTTTTTTGACTGACTGGACGACCTCACCGGACATAGCAATCTATTTTGCCAATGACAGAAGGATTGGAGCAGGAGCAGTATGGGTCTGTGATTTAGTGGAAACTGGCAAGACTCTTCAAGTTAAAAAGATGGGAGAGATCCTAGCTCTAATGCAGGAAAAAAATTTTTCGAGCACTCCCGCCGGAGTTCCGTTGATATTTCACCCAAAGCTCCAAGCGTTGCATCCTCGGGCAGTTGCACAGTTACCAGTATACATCGCCCAGATGGACTACCGTGCCGATCTAGCCGACGCATGGATCACGCAAGAGGCAGAACTTGTAGACCGACAGATCTTCATTAAACTAATTCTTCCGAACGGAAGCCAAAGTGCGTGTCATCAGTATCTTGCGGAAAAAGGAATTACTCGTGAGGTCATTTATCCGATTTGAGAACACTGGAAATTGGATTACAGTATTCCCTCCAATCCCTTTCTTTCGATAATATCAAACAAGCGCTTGCTGGAACCAGCGGGCTTCTTGGCACCTCTCTCCCACTTCTGTACCGTTGAGGGAGAAACATTCACAACGGAGGCGAAAGCGGCCTGACTCAATCGGATCTTTTTCCGGAGTTCAATAATTCGTGTCGCTGTGTACTCCTTGACATCCGGCAAGCACAGCGTGTGAATTTCGCGCATGGTGATTTCATCAACAATGCCGTCTTTGTGCAAATCTTCTATGACGCTTGTCAGCGATTTGGCTATTGATTTATTCATTATTCGTAACCTCTATGAAAGTTCCTGTCCTGATGGAATTTTCGACCTGATCTGGAGATAGATTCAAAAAAATTTCAGCCACTCTTCGGAACGCCTCCAGTTCTTTTTTACTCACGCTTGCTTTTTGGTTTTTGGCATAGCCATGAACAAATATTGTTCTATGATCCTTCTTAAAACATATAATGGTTCTACCACTTCCACGTTTGCCTTGGCCTTGAAATCGGACTCGCTTTTTCAGGACATGGCCGCCGAGATCAGCTTCAAAGATTCCTGACTCAACTTCATCGAGAACTTTGACAAGATCTGCAACGGTGACGCCATACTTGTCCGCCCATTTTGAAAACTCTCTGGTCATCAATCGTTTCATGATTAACTATAGCACCTGGTCCCATATAGGTCAATGCTGAAAAGTAAAACTCAGTGAACGTATCCTGGCATACGTGAAAAGCTTTAATATACCACGATGGATCAGGATTCAATTCCTGGATTCGAACCACGGTTCAACTCTGAAGTTGAGCGGGGTTCAACCATGACAGTTGAACCTGTACGGTTAAAAAATAACTGTATTTCGGCTAGATAGAATACTAATATATCGAACACAGCCATCGAGTTGGCCACAATTTGGCCATTTTGAGCGCAAGCGATTGATTAGTGTCTATGCCGAACCAAACAAGTACAATATATTGGTGAGTTAAGCGTCAATTCCTTCACTTCCCGCCGCCTCCACCAACGCCCAGATTTCATTAGATCACTTGATGTTTAGTTGAGTAACATCAATCAGCTTCTGAAATGGGCTGCGGTCGTTGTGGGGGAATGCGAACTGTGCGATATGGTCGCGCTATCCAGAAGATTCTGCGATTTCCTTTCTGCGAGCTCATGAGCCCTGAAGGCAATTCTCAAACAGACACCGCAATCCGGATTAATTCTCTTCAAAAAGACCTGTACTCAGGACACATGATTTATTAGACTCAAGACACGGAAAACAACTACACAAACAACTACACCAACAACTACACACGGACAAGCGCAGATAAGTCAGGAAGCGGTTTCAAGAGACACAAGAACAAGCACATAGAAATTGCTTGTGACTGATACACATCAGTTCCATAATCCCCACCGGGAGCAGATCGAGAGCCTTCCCCGTCCGCCCCCACTCTTTAAGAAATCAGATGTTTAATGCCTTCGATGATCCGCGCTTCCGAACTTTCCTTTGCCATCACATCCAGACGCAACAAGTCTTTTTTCTCCTCCAGCAGACCGGATTTGGTGATGTATTTCTCCACCTCGCTCCTGCTGGTGCCGGTAAAGCCGTTCTCGGCGATGGTAATGCCGACCCTGCTGGCATAGACCAGTATTTTCTCCAACTCCGGCAAGGCCTCCTCGCCATAGGTATCCCAGTCGTCGCCATCGGTACCGTGAAAGACATAGATGTTGGAGTCACGGGCCAGTTCCTCTTCGGCAACAATCTGGTTCACCAGGCGATAGGCCGAGGAAACCTGGGTGCCGCCAGCGACCTGCATGGAGTAATAGGCCTGAAAATTGTCGACCTCTTTCGCCTCGGTGTCGTGGAGAATGAACCGGGTCGTCACCTGATTCTGGTACTGATAGGTCAGCCAGGCATAAATCAGCACATGCTGGTTCACTACCAGTTCGGTGGGCTTGCCCCCCATGGAACCGGAATAATCGCGGACAAAAAAGACCACTGCCTGGGATTCGTAATCCTTCTCTTTGGAAAGGATGCGATAGACCCGATCACGGGGCGAGATGATCAGATTATCGGTATCGATCTGCGCCAGGTCGCGCAGCCGTTGCAGGGCGATGTTGGTCTGGAGCACCCGTTTGAGCGTGGCTTTTTTATCGAGGATCTGGCCAAAGCCCCGATTTCTATCGGTGAGGTCGTAGGCATAGCGGGTCAACGACCGCTTTTTCCCCTTGTCCTTGAGATTAGGCAGGGCAAACTGCTCGGTAAGAATGCGGCCTAAGTCATAGATCGTTGATTCCAGCTCATGGGTTCCGCCCTGGCCCTGACCGGCACCGCTACCGCCGCCCTGCTCCTCGCGAACCGGTTGCTCGCCGATTACTTCGCCCTCTTCGCCCTCGCCGACCCCGCCTTCTCCGGGTCCCTGCCCTTCGCCCTCGCCTTCGCCCTCTTCATGAATCTGATCGTGGAAGAGTTTTTCCTCCACAGTCGTCGGGATGACCACCACCTTGTCGTCGCCGTCACGTCCCGGCTTGACCAGTTTGCCCACCCGGATCTTGCGCGGGAAACCATCCTTTTCGCGCTGCAGATCCCGTTGCAGCAGATGATCAAGGGTTTGATAGGCCACCATGGCCGGGACTGGCAAGGGGTTCGTCTGCTGCAGGAGCTCGGGATCGTTGTATCCGTACAGCGAACGCGAACGGGGCGGCGGAGCGCTGCTGTGTTTCAACTCCGCATTCCCTGCCTGCTCAGCCAGCAACAGTTCCCGCTCGATAACCTGCCTCTGCTCGGACGACAGCCCCTTAGCCTCCAACCGGCGATAGAGTTCCTGCAGTTTGTTCATTGCTGTTTCCGTCATCTGGTCAGCCTTGAAACGTGTACTCACGCTTAATTTTCGTCAACCTGGGTGCAGAAATACTCGATCGTTTTCTGGGCGCAGGTGATGCAGTAGCCGAGTTTGTGCAGCATGGTGCCGATCATCCGGTCGTAGAGTTTCTGGTTTTCCTCGTTGGTGCGGTTGGCCAGGGCCCCGATCAGGCTGCCGGCCCCGGCGATATCGGATTTGAGCCGGACATCAGTGACCGCCTTGACCAGTTCGAGGTTGTCCATAAAATCATAATCCGGGTTGACCGAGATCTTCTGGCCATAGATTTTACGGATCGAGGTCCGGAAGGAATCTTTTTGCTCCCGAATCTTCAACCCCAGACAGGCCTCCACCGAATCGATATAGCGCTCGTCGATCTTCAGGGCCTGCAACTCGCCGGTCTGGGGATTTTTGTACTTCCACATCTTGTCCACGCCCAGGTTCTCGGCATCGATCCCGATGATCATATTGACGTAGTTGATCACATCCTTACGAACGGCCAGCGGTTCATCCATGTAGGCATTGAACATCTCGGTCATGATCCGTTCCCGGTAGAGCCCCTTTGCTATCTTGAGATCGTCAAGGAACTTGCCCCGGTCAGCGGCCTCAGAGACATAATCGAGAATCACCCGCTCCAAGGCCTTAAAGACATCGTAGGCAAACATGCAGCGGCCTTCATTGGTCTCGGAACTTTCCAGCATCAGTTGCATCGACCGCCCCAAGTTCCTTTGGCCAAGCCCCTTCTGACCAAAACGTTTGGTGATGTCATGCTCCTGATTAAGCCCGTCAATCACCTCGGACAGGGTTTTGAGACTCTTCTCCCCGGCCACCTCGCCGGCGGCAAGCTTCATGGTCTCGATAGGGGTCAACTTTTCCGACCGGGGCAGACGGGTCAGCACCACGGCAACCGAAGCGGCATAGTTCAAATTCGGGTCCTGATGCATGGTGTCGCCGGTCAGCGTGGTTTTGGACTCGTTACCGATGGCGTAGGCAGTCAGATCACGTTGCTGGTGGTAATTGGTATTGTGGGAAACATAGCAGATCCGACAGCGGTCGATGATCGGCGCCTCCTCTTTTTCCGCCAGAAAACGGTTGAACTCCGAATTGTTGCTGGTGGCGATGATCAGGGTATCGATCGGCCACTTGTAGCCATCAATCTCGATGCTTCGGTTCTGGATGATACCGAGATAGACCTGCACCAGATCCTTTTTATTTTTATAAATTTCATCACTGAAATGAATACCGCCGCCGGCCACCCGGGCCAGAGCGCCCCGACGGAGATCAAACCGGTAGGGATTGTTGGTATCAGAGATGTGCAAAAGCCGCTGAATAGACTCCTCGCCGAGCAGATCGACTGCGGAAGAGGTGATCTTATCTTTGGCCGGATATTTGCCGGTCACCGTCCCCAGGCTCTCCACCAGCGGCACCGGAACGATCTCAATGAATTGCAGCATCGCCTCAAGATCGCCCTCGGTCACGGTTTTGATATCATTCCAGATATAGGCGGAACAAGCCCCCAGCGGGCGATAATTCTCGTTCCACTCTGCCAGCAGCTTATCACTGGCACGAAATTTCTTGGCCAGACATTTCATCGATTCGGCACGACTCTCGTAAACATTAAGCGCCAGAATCATCGGATCTTCATAGGTTTGCGATTCGATCACCCTGATGTTGCCGTAGCTGCCTATACGATCGAGATTGATGAAACGAAAAGTATATTTCCGATTTTTTGGCTGCGAGAGAAAGTCGCGATACAACGCGCACAGATATTCGACCAGGAAGGTCTTGCCGTTGCCGGGTTCGCCAACCAGGACAAAGGCCATCTCCTTGGACGAACCACCCTCCGAGGCATCCTTGACAAAAGAGACAAAGGAGTTGATCTCATCATACATGCCGATGATATGTTTTTTACCTTCGCGAAAAATGGTGAAATCAAAGGTGCTCTTGCCGTTGACCATGACCTTGTCGATGTTCTTTTCCAGGATCATCCGGCTGACACTCTGAAAAGCATTTTCAAAGACACGTTCACCTTTTTTAACTGCGGTGATGTGAGAATGGAGTGAATTATTCTTTGGTTCGGTCATCATGCCCCTCCTTGACGAGGTAAGGATAAGTTCGACAGTACGGATCGTATTTCCATTATCTCAGTAACCATGATGAAATTCAAGGAGTTATTACCGATTTTTCAGAACACTAGCCCGGCGCACTCGAGCCTCGCGGTTACAGAGGGAGAAACGTTGCGGAAGAGAACACCAGCATGCAGCGCGAAACTCTCGAAGCTGTCTACGGATACCCTCGTTTTATTGGCACCTATGAAAGAGAGCCGCTTCACTGGCATTAGTGACCAATGTTGGCCAATACAGATATCACATTTGCTATTTATGCACAGAGTGTGCAATAATAAATCCAACATTAGTTACCACAACTAAGTGCGTAATTTCCTCAATATGCATGCTTAACTCGTATCCTTCTGCGCTAAAAATATTTAGCGAGGTATTCAGCATGACCCTCTGCAAAAGCCAGGCTTCTTGCGGCCGTTTATTAATGCTGGCCATCAGCTTCCTGGCTTTTCTCTGCCTTGGAACGCCATCTGCGAGAGCCGATGAGCAAATTGTGACTGTCGGTGTCTATGAAAATGCCCCGAAAATCTTTACCACTGAATCGGGTAAACCGGCAGGCATCTACATTGATGTCATCGAGCATATCGCCAAGAGCGAAGGGTGGCATCTGCGCTATGTCCCCGGCACTTGGGGCGAGGATTTGGATCGTCTGGCAAAAGGTGAAATCGATCTTATGCCCGATGTTGCCTATACAGCCGACCGGGGGCAGATATACACCTTCCATAAAATTCCGGCCTTGTCCTCCTGGTTTCAGGTGTACGCACCAAAAGAAAGCAAGATCAAAACGATATTAGACCTGAACGAGAAACGAATTCTTGTTCTGGATCGTTCGATTCAGCAGGAAGCCTTTGTCCGGCTCAGTAAAGGTTTCGGATTGCACACCTCCGTTATCTCGGTACCGGATTACAAAATTATGTTTGAGTTGGTTGCCAAAGGAGAAGCTGACGCTGCCGTCACCAATAGTTTGTATGGGTTAATGCATGCAAAAAAGTTCGGGCTTGAAGATACGGCGGTTATTTTCGAACCTTCCGACCTTTTTTACGCGGCACCCAAAGGCGACCCCAAACAGTTGCTGGACACCATTGACAACTATCTTGCGGATCTGAAAAAAGATCCTCATTCCATCTATTATGCCTCGATAAAACGATGGACCGCCGAGGAGGTCCGATTCAAGCTACCGGTCTGGCTGCAGATCATGGGTCTCGGGGTTATAGGATTTTTGCTCATAAGTCTGGTCGTCAGTGCGATTTTGAAGCATCAGGTCAATGTGCGTACCCGAGAGTTACAGCAAGAAAATGCGGAAAGGCAAACGGCTCAGCAACAATTTAAGGATATCGTCGAGTTTTTGCCCGACGCGACCTTTGTTATTGACCAGGAGAAACGGGTTGTCGCCTGGAATCAGGCGTGCGAGACCATGACCGGTGTAAAAAAAGAGCTCCTCTTAGGCCAGGATAATTACGTCTATGGCGAAGCATTTTATGGAGAACGACGTCCCCTTCTCATTGATCTGCTGGACCGGCCCGTGCCAGAAGTGGATGGTCTTTACAAACACGTCCAGCGGAAAGGCGACAGGCTGTATGCTGAAGCTTTTTTTCCGCACTTGAGAGCCGGCCTGGGAGCGCATCTCTGGGGAGTGGCATCGCCCTTGTACGACCAGGATGGCCGACGGTGCGGCGCTATTCAAGCCATTCGGGACGTGACCGAACAAAAGTGCACGGAAGAAGCACTACGCACAAGTGAGCGAGAATACCGCGAGTTGGTGATGCTGGCCAACAGTATCATCCTGCGTTGGTCGCCCGAGGGGCGGATCACCTTCCTCAATGAGTTTGGTCAGCGTTTTTTTGGCTACACGGCAACGGAAATTTTGGGTCGACATGTGGTCGGAACAATCGTCCCGGAGAATGAGAGGGAGGGTAGGGATTTACGCCCGTTAATGGAAGCGATCACCGCAGACCCGCAAAAGTTTGCACGTAACATCAACGAGAATATACGCCGCAATGGCGAACGGGTCTGGATCGACTGGACAAACAAGGTGGTGCTTGATGAGCAAGGCAAGATAAAGGAAATTTTGAGTATCGGTTCCGACATCACCGAGCGCCGGCAGGCCGAGGAGCAGGTTCGCCGGCTCAATGATGAACTGCGCCAGCATACGGATACCTTGGAGCAGCGAGTGGTCGAACGCACCGCGGAACTGGCGGCTATGAACGAGGAGCAACGCACCATCTTCGAATCCGCCGGTACCGGGATCGTGCTGTTGCGGAACCGTGTCATTATGCGGTGCAATCGAAAATTGGAAGAAATTGCCGGGTATGATCCCGGTGAGCTCATTGGTCAATCAACGCGCATCTGGTATCCGGATGAAACAGCCTACCTTACTGACGGGGAAGCGGTGTACTCGCAAATGGCACGCGGAGAGACCTATCGTCAGGAACAGCAAATGGCTCGCAAGGATGGCTCCCTGTACTGGGTCCGGCTCAGTCTTCGCGCCTTTGATCAAAACGACCCCTTCAAAGGAGCGGTTGGTATTCTCGAAGATATCACCGACGAACGCGAGGCGGCTGAAGCATTACGTAAGGCTTTGGAAGCGGCGCAGGCTGCCGATCGGATCAAATCCGCTTTTCTGGCCACCATGTCCCACGAACTGCGCACGCCGCTGAACTCGATCATCGGCTTTACCGGGATCATGCTCCAGGGCCTGACCGGCCCGCTCAATCAGGAGCAACACAAACAGATGACCATGGTGCAAAGCAGCTCAAGGCATCTGCTTGCCTTGATCAATGATGTGCTCGATATTTCCAAAATTGAGGCCGGGCAACTGGATCTTGCCCAGGATACCTTTGCCTTGAAACCATCTCTTGAAAAAGCGGTCAAATTGATCTCGCCCCTGGCCGGACAAAAAGGGATCGATTTGCAAATGGATATCACTGAGGATATCGGGATAATTACCACTGATCAGCGTCGCTTGGAACAGGTTCTGCTGAACCTGCTGAGCAATGCGGTCAAATTCACAGAAAAAGGGGTCGTGCGCCTTGTCTGCCGGGTTGAGAATGATCAGTACCTCCTGTCGCTTACCGATACCGGTGTCGGCATGCCGCCAGAGGAACTTGCCAAAATTTTCCAGCCCTTTCATCAGATCGATTCCGGCCTGACCCGCAAACACGAGGGGACCGGTCTTGGCCTTGCAATTTGCAAGAAAATCGTTGATCTGATGAGCGGTACCATTGATGTGGAAAGCCAATGGGGACAAGGGAGCGTCTTTACCGTGCGCCTGCCTCGCCAGCGAGGAGATATCACATGAACAATCGGCTCTTAGTTATTGAAGATAATGAACAAAATCTTTACCTGATGCGATTTTTGCTGGAAAGGAGCGGGTTTACCATCATCGGTGCGGTGGATGGACGAAAAGGTATCGAAATGGCCCTGAGCTGTCAACCGCTCGCCATTCTGTTGGATATCCAGTTACCCCAAATGGACGGTTATGCGGTTGCCGCCGAATTGAGAAAACACAGCGATCTTGACAAAGTGCCGATCATAGCCGTGACCTCTTATGCCATGGTCGGGGATAGGGAACAGATTCTGGCCGCCGGAGCCACTGGTTACATCGAAAAGCCCATCGACCCTGAAACATTTGTCGCCGATATAATTCAATTTTTGCCGAAATATCAGGAAAAGGAGAATGGATAAGATGCTCATACTCATCGTCGACGATCAGGTGGAGAACCGGTATTTAGCTGAAGCCTTACTCAAGGGAAACGGACACGAAGTGCAGGCGGTCGCCAATGGGACCGAGGCCCTTGTCCAACTGCAATCCCGGCAGTTTGACCTGATCATCAGCGATATTCTGATGCCGGTCATGGATGGTTTTGAACTCTGTCGAAAAGTCAAGACGGATGAAAAGCTGTGCCAGATTCCGTTTATTATCTATACGGCTACCTATACCGGTCCGCAAGATGAGGCCTTCGCCATGAAGATCGGGGCGGACCTCTTCCTGCAAAAACCCTGTGAGCCGGATGCTTTCCTGGAGGCAATTCGTGATGTAATGGCAGCGGCCAAGCGTAGCGATTCCCTCCCAAAGGCTGATCCGCCTCGGGAAGAGGAAGTCTTCAAGCTCTATAATGAGCGGTTGGTGCGCAAGCTTGAGCATAAAATGCTGCAACTGGAAAAAGAGACCAAGGCGTTGCGGGAAACCCAAGAGGCATTACGTATCTCAGAGAGAAAATATCGCCGGCTGCACGAAAGCATGACGGATGGTTTTGCCTATGTGGACATGCAGGGAACCATCCGAGAGAGCAATGAAGCATTTAGAACGATGCTCGGATATACCGATGAGGAACTCTCCCGCCTGACCTACATTGACCTGACCCCGGAGAACTGGCATACCTACGAACAAGAAATTGTGCAGAGTCAAATTTTGCAAAAAGGCTTTTCCGATGTCTATGAAAAAGAATATCGAAAGAAGGATGGCCAAATCTTTCCCGTTGAACTGAGGACGTTCCTTATTCGCAATGACTTTGGTGAGCAGGAAGGCATGTGGTCCATCGTCCGTGATCTCACCGAGCGTAAACAGGCGCAAAGGTTCCAACAAGGACTGGAAGATCAACTGCATCAGGCCCAAAAAATGGAATCTGTGGGCCGCTTAGCCGGGGGCGTGGCGCACGATTTCAACAACATGCTCAGTGTCATCCTCAGTTATGCGGAAATGGGCCTTGGAAAGACCGCTCCCGGCTCATCCGTGCATGGCTATTTTGAGGATATCCTTGATGCCGCCAAGCGATCTACAAGCATTACCCGGCAATTACTGGGTTTTGCACGCAAGCAGGCCGTTGTCCCTCAGGTTCTCGACCTCAACGAAACCGTGGAGAGCATGCTCAAGATGCTCAGGCGGCTTATCGGTGAGGATATTACCCTGACCTGGCTCCCTCAAGCGAATCTCTGGCCGGTCAAGATCGATCCCTCCCAAATCGATCAGCTTCTGGCGAATCTTTGCGTCAACAGTCGTGATGCCATCATTGGCGTTGGCAAAATAACCATCGAAACAGGTATGGTCACCTTTGATGCAACCTATTGCGCCACCCATATTGGGACGGTTCCCGGCGAGTACGTGCAACTGGCGGTCAGCGATAACGGTTGCGGTATGGAAAAAGAAATTCTTGATAATATTTTCGAACCTTTTTTCACCACCAAAGAATTGGGGCAAGGGACTGGCCTGGGACTGGCGACGGTCTACGGGATCGTCAAACAAAATAACGGTTCTATCAACGTCTACAGCGAACCAGGCAAAGGGACAACCTTCAAGATTTACCTGCCGCGACACACTGTGCACATTGCGGAGGTTGAAAAAGAAAGCATTGGGGCAAGCCCGCGTGGCCAAGGAGAGACGGTGCTCGTGGTGGAGGATGAGACCGTCATTCTCAAAATGACCTGTATTATGCTATCAGACTTGGGATATAGGGTGCTCTCGGCAAGCAGCCCAGCTGAGGCTATCAATCTGGCGCGTGAGCATACTGCAGGAATTCATCTCCTCCTTACTGATGTGATTATGCCGGAAATGAACGGTAAAGATTTGGCAGAGGTGCTCCTTATCTCACACCCAAACCTTAAATGCCTGTTCATGTCCGGGTATACGGCCAATGTCATTGCCGGTCATGGTGTGCTGGACGAAGGAATCAACTTTATTCAGAAACCCTTTTCAGTAAAGGATTTGTCGATAAAGGTGCGTGAAACGCTGGTGTCGTGAGATGTGAGGCAGGACAGGCAGAGACAGCGATAAAGCCTGTTGAAGCGGTACTCGACAAACACAAAAACGACCCGCCGGAGGGGCCTTCCCTCATCCGGCGGGTCGTTATCATTTCCCCCTGAACATCCCTCAATCTCTTGGTGTTGTTCCGCACCCCTTCCGTGCTTTATACCCCAGACGTATGAGGCCGCCCCGGCAAGGAAAGGCCTAGCGCTCCAGGCAAAGATGCTTTGCCTATTTGACGCTGGCCATGGCGATTTTCAGGTTGTCTATCCAAAAATCTACAAGGGAATCGAACTCGGCCAACCCTTTCATAACGGGTACGCTTTCAATACCTTGCTGGGTCAGTTGGCTTTTCCATGAATCCGGCCCTGTACCCGCCATATCGTTCATGGCATGATCACCGGCCACCGTCATAAAAGGGATGAGATAGGCCTTTTTGATCCCTTTTTTTACCAACATCTCTTTGACCTCGTTAAAGGTCGGGTGCCCCCCAACCGTACCGATATACATGTTGGCATCCAACTTCTGCATTTTATACATCAGGGCGGAATAGATGGCGTCGCTGGGATGGTGGGTGCCATGCCCCATAAGGACAACCGCTTCATCAGCCTTCCTTTCCTTGGGAATGACGTTAGCAATAAGAGCTGTAATCACCTTTTCCATAGCCTCGTCGCTGCTCAGGAGCGGGTAGGAGACGACCACTTTTTTAAAACCTCCGGCCATCTGCTCAAACAATTTGGCATTGGTCAATACTTCGTGAAACTCTTCTCCCGGAATCATGTGCAGCGATTGCACCACAACCTTGGTGTAACCGTCATCCATCAACCTGGCCAGGGCAGTTTCCGGGGAATCGATGTTGGTCCCGTTTTTTGCCAATTTTTTGCGGATAATTTTGGAGGTGTAAGCCCAACGGATTTCTGAATCCGGAAAGACCGCTTTTACCTGCTTCTCGATATTGACGAAGGCAACCTGGGCACTAGGCACACTGGTGCCAAAGGTCACCAGCAGGATGGCCGGGCCCTTGCTGTCGAGAGCCGAAGGGCCTGCCTGGCAGATAAAGGGCAGCATACCAATAAAAACCAGTGTGAAAATCAGGTTTTTGACGTGATGGCGCATCAAGTTTTCCCTCCTTTTGTTTCAGTTGGTAAATGAGGCCGACCAAAAATTTTCCCGGCTTGCTTACCGTGAAAACTGGTTGTCGACATGGAGTTGCAGGGTCGCGCAACGACTACTCCGCATCGCTCCCTCAGGCGTCCTGCGGACGCAACCGCAGCAAGAACGAGTTCTGAAAATCCGGCCGCAGAAAATAACAGAGATTCCGCAGGACACAGGGTTGAGACAGTGCAGGATACTGCCGGCAAACAGTACACTGCATGACATACCGGACATGGCGAGGGTATGTGTCCCATGACCTGACGGAAATTCCGGGCCAGTCGACGAAGCCGTTCTTCCGAGGAAAAGTGCACCTCGGCTAAGGGAGCGCTGCTATGAGTACGACCTCCTGTCGTCTTGCTTTCTGCCTCTCGAAAAGACAAAAAAAATCCCCGGATCATAAAAAATGATCCGGGGATGCCCTGGTGAATCCGCGTATCTACGCCTTCTCTCTGATCCACGGAGAGAGGCTGTGTCGTTTCAGGCAGGTATTCTGACTCCTGGTTCATCCTCCCGCTGCGTCTTCCCAACCTTTGGTCAGTGACTGTAGTGCAGCGTTCGTCCCCAGTTACAGCGGCGGGCCCGTCTCCGATTTTCACGGAGTTCCCTCTTGTTCCTTATCGGAACCTGAAACTTATGCTTAGAAGACTTGATTGAGTGGGGAAAGTCAAGTTGAAATTGCAGGGAATCCAGCCTCACGCTCAGCAGGGGAGAACAACGACTCATTGGCCAAAGAGCGGTGAAGAAACCTTGCTGATATCCCAGGTAATCGTTATGTTGCAGGAAGGAGCGGCGATCAGTTGGTATCGACCCATTTTTCCGACATGAATGAGGCCTGGTGGGCGTAGTCCAAACGGCGAATCGACCTGATGATGCTCCCAAAACAACCCCCTAATACCGAGCCGGTGCCTTGCATGGAGAAGGAGAAAAAAAGGAAATTTGCCCATGCGATTTCCATCAGGATTGCCTTGCCGGCCCTGCTCACCGTCCTGCTGTTTGTCACGGCCACCTTTCTCATCATTCTCCCGTCCCTCAAAGAAAACCTCCTGGCTAAAAAACGGGAGATGCTCAGAGAACTGACGGAAATCGTCTGGAATATCGCCGCCTCCTATGAAAAAAAGGAACGGGCCGGGGAAATGAGTCGGGAACAGGCCCAGAAGGAGGTCGGCAATATCATCCTTGCCCTTCGTTACGGGCCGGAAAAAAAGGATTATTTCTGGGTCAACAACATGAAGGGCCTCATTGTCGTGCATCCCTACCGACCCGATCTTCGTGGCGAAGCCGTTCCCGATTTTCGCTATCCGAAAGGAAAAAATCTGCTGGAAGAATTTGTCAAAATCGTCAAGGCCCATGGTGCGGGATATGTGGATTATCTGTGGCAATGGCAGGACGAGCCAGAGAAGATTGTCCCCAAGCTCTCCTATGTGAAAGGATTTGAACCGTGGGGCTGGATTATCGGCACCGGTCTCTATATCGAAGATGTCAATGTGGAAATCGGCCTGATTGCCAAACAACTCAACGCCGTGGCCTTCATCATTCTGCTCTTCATCTCGTTTCTGGCCTTCTACATCATCCGCCACACGGTGCTGGCGGATCGCGTTCGCCGGATTATATGGGAAGAGCGGGAACGTTTATTGGGGGCGCTTGCGGAAAGCAACGAGCGTTTCCGTTCCCTGGTTGAAACCACCAGCGACTGGATCTGGGAAATCAATACCGAGGGCGTCTGCACCTACAGCAGCCCCAAAGTGTACGACCTGCTCGGCTTTGCGCCTGAGGAGATTGTCGGTAAAAATCTGGTTGACCTGATGACCGCCCCCACAAAGATGGAGCGAACCAGGAACATTTTTCAACAGCTTATCCTGTCCGGGAAACCGTTCACCGGTTTTGAGCACACCTGTCAGGCAAAAGATGGCAGGATTGTGGTTATTGAAAAAAACGGCGTCCCGGTGTTCAGCGACCACGGCCAACTGCTGGGCTATCGGGGCATCGCCCGGGATATTTCCGAACGCAAAACAGCCTTGGAGGTCCTGAAGAAGAGCCGGGACGATCTCCACAACAGCCTGGAAGAAACCGTTAAATCACTGGCATCGGCGGCGGAAAAAAGAGATCCCTATACCGCCGGCCATCAGATGCGGGTCGATAAACTGGCCTGCGCCATTGCCCGCGAGCTCGGATTGCCGGCACAGCAGATCGAGGGGCTCCACTTCGCAGCTCTTCTCCATGACATCGGCAAGATTTCCCTGCCCTCAGAATATCTGGCAAAACCGTCCCGACTTTCTGCCCAGGAACGGGCCATCATCAAATGCCATACCGAGGTAGGCTACGAAATCCTGAAAAATATCCATTTCCCCTGGCCCGTGGCTGACATCGTCTATCAGCACCACGAACATCTCGACGGATCTGGCTATCCCCGTGGCCTCACCGACAAGGACATCCTCCTGGAAGCCAAGATCCTGACCGTTGCCGATGTGGTCGAGGCCATGTCTTCGCACCGCCCCTATCGCCCCTCTCTCGGCCTGGAAACGGCCCTGGATGAAATCAGCTCAGGCCGAGGCACCCTGTATCACGCCCAGAGCGTCGATGCCTGCCTGCATCTGATTGCTGAAAAAAAGGTGGACCTAACAGCCGTTGCCTGGTGAACCCGCAACCCCGGCAGCTGGTACGACTGGCGCGACGGATTAATCAGAACGGCTGTTGCCACCTCATTTCCGCGTCGCCGCCGGCGAATATTCACAGCCCAGCAATCCGCAATATTCGCCCACATACTGGGCTTGCGGCCGGTACAGTGCCGGTTTGCCCTGGGCATCGGCAAATTGTTCTTCAATAATATGGGCGCACCAGCCGGACACGCGGGAGATAGCAAAGATCGGGGTCATCAGATCCATGGGAATGCCCATCAGGTAATAGACCGGGGCGCTGTTGAAATCGACATTGGGAAGGATAGTGGTCTTGCCCTGCCGGGCAAAGATCGCCAGGGCCGTGTCCTCAATTTTTTGTGAAATTGTCGCCCATTTGCCTCCGGTCTGATCGCCCAGCCGTTGCCCCATTTTCTTGAGATACACGGCCCGGGGATCGCCGGTTTTATAGATGGCGTGTCCCATGCCCATGATGACCTGGCCCTGCTGCAGTTGCGCCGTGACCCAGGCCTCGATGTCCGGTTCGTTTTCCAGCTTCAGGAGCATCTCCATAACCTTGGCGTTAGCCCCGCCGTGCAGGCTGCCGGAAAGGGCGCCCAGCCCGGCGGCCACCCCGGCATAGAGACTGGCCCGGGTGGAAACCACTTCCCGGGCGGCAAAGGTCGAGGCGTTAAAGGTGTGGTCGGCATGCAGGATCAGGCACACATCAAGATCCTGGGCCGTTGCCGTATCAGGCTGTTTTCCCTGCAGCATCCAGAGAAAATTGGCGGCATGGTCCAGAGACGGGTCAGGGGCCAAGACCTGGTGCCCGTTGCGGATGCGGTGCCAACCGGCAACCAGGGTAGGCAACCGGGCAATCAGGCCGATGGCACGATTGAGGCAGGCCTGGCGATCGATAGTATCGTTATGCTCCTCGACCATGGCCAGCAGCGGTACGCTGGCCTGCAGGACATCCATAGGCTTAGCTTTTTTCGGCCAATGGCGCATGCTCTCAAAAATGAACTCCGGTACGTGCCGCGCCTGTCTGACTTTTTGGCTGAAGTCGGCCAGCTGCTCGCTGGTCGGCAACACACCGAGCAGCAGCAGATAGGCGGTCTCCATATAAGAGGATCGGTCGGCCAGGTCTTCGATACGATAGCCGCGGTAAATCAACACGCCTTTTTCGCCGTCAATAAAACTGATTGCGGAATCGGCGACAGTCACACCTCGCAACCCCGTATTCTTCACACGAATTTCTTCGCTCATAGCATTCCTCCACACATATTGTTCGTTCGGATAATAAGTCAGGGGGTAATTTTGTCTTTGTCGATTGTTTCGGCTGAACTGTCCTAGAACCACCCCTTCAGGTGAGGGGTGGAGCGCCGCCCTTCTCTTCCTTGTGCTGGTCAATGGTGGGCAGCAGAGGCTCAGAAGTGGACGCCTCCCGTTTGCCGGAAGTGAAGAGAGGACCGACATCGGGCAGGTAGGCCTCAAAGGCCTTGCCGTAAATTTCCCAGATAGTGATGAACAGCGCCGCGATAATCGGGCCCAGGATAATCCCCAGCATGCCGAACATACTGATACCGCCTAGGGTGCCAAAAAAAACGAACAGATCATGCATCTCGGTGTCTTTGCCGACCAGGCGGGGGCGCAGGACATTATCGAGATTACCGACGATGGCACCACAGAGCACCGCCAGAATACCAACGCCGATAAAATTGCCCTGCAGGGCCAGGATAATCAGGGCGGGCAGCCAAACAATGGCCGATCCAACAACCGGAATGATGGACAGCACCGCCATGATGGTGCCCCAGAACACCGGCCCCTGAATGCCGGCCAAGGCGAAGGCCAGGCCGCAGATAACCCCCTGGGTGGCGCCGATGATCAGCGTCCCTTTTAGGGTTGCTGCCGTTACCGAGGTGAAGCGCCGCAGCAGCAGCTGTTCATCACGGTCTTGCAAAGGCAAAAAATAGAGGATCTTGGTAAGCAGCACATCGCCCATGGTGAGGAAGTAAAACATGACGTAGAGCATGATGACACTGCTGAACACCGCATTGACCGTCAGTTTGGTCACCGAGGAGAGGCTGTTGATGAGAAACGAGGAGATGTTGCCGACCACCAAGCCGGCCTTTTCGATGATGACTGCGCGGTAGGGGAGAATTTCGTGGTAATAGGGCAATTTCTCCATGTAGGCCGTGATTGCGGTCGGTTCGTGGATAAAGGACTGAACCCAGGGAGTGACCGACTGGCTGACGCTGATCGCCTGCCCCACCACCACTCCGATCAGGATCGAGAGCGGCGCCAGCACCAGGAAGATGATAGCAATGATGACCAAGAGTGAAGCAAGATTTTCCCGACCGCCGATTTTTGCGGTGATCCGGCGATGGACGGGACTGAGCATGGCGGAGAACAAGCCCGCCATGAACATCGGCATGAGAAATTGCCGGATCATATTAAGGAAAAGGGCCGAGATTAACAGTACCAGGACCAGCAGTATGCTTTTATTGATCAGTTCCCGTTTCATCAGGTAGCTCTCTATAGAGATGGTATATCAGTGGTTAAACGCGCCCCTTGGCATCACAAAACGGTCAGACGGATCGATGATCAGTGGATGGAGTCAGCCGCGCGGACCAGGGCCGTGGTCAGTCGGGACAGGTCGTCCGGATCGATAATAAAGGGCGGCATGAGATAGAGCAGGCGGCCAAAGGGGCGAATCCAGACCCCCTGTTCCACAAAAAACCGCTGGAGCACCGCCATATCGACCGGTTCCCTGGTCTCGATCACCCCGATAGCCCCCAGCACCCGGACATCGGCCACGGTCGGCAAGGCCCGGGCTGGCTCCAATTCCACGGTCAACTGGCGGGCGATGGCAGCAACCCGCTCCTGCCAAGGACTGTCCAGCAGCAGCTGGATCGAGGCGCAGGCGACATGGCAGGCGAGCGGGTTGCCCATGAAGGTCGGGCCATGCATGAACACCCCGGGCGGACTATTGGAGATGATGGTGGCCACCTCGGTAGTGGCCAGGGTTGCCGCCAGAGACAGGTAGCCGCCGGTTATCGCCTTGCCCACGCACATGATATCCGGGGCCACCCCGGCATGTTCGGCGGCAAAGAGCGTACCGGTACGACCAAAGCCGGTGGCGATCTCATCGAAGATCAGCAGCACCCCGTAGCGGTCGCACAGTTGCCGCAGACCGCGCAGATAGTGGGGATGATAGAACCACATGCCGCCCGCGCCCTGGACAATCGGCTCAATAATGACGGCAGCCACCTCCTGGTGCCGGGTGGCAAGGAGCTGTTCCATCGCCGCCAGTTCCTGTTCCTCCCAGCTACCGTCAAAACGGCAGCGCGGCTTTGGGGCGAAGAGTTGTTGCGGCAGGGAATGTTCAAACAGGGAATGCATGCCGGTGACCGGATCACAAACCGACATGGCGTGGAAGGTGTCGCCATGGTAGCCGCCGCGGACGGTCACTACCCGGTGTTTTGCCGGTTGCCCCGAGGCCTGCCAGAACTGAAGCGCCATCTTCAAGGCCACCTCGACGCTCACCGAACCGGAGTCGCAGAGAAAAACCTTGTCAAGCGGCTCGGGGCTGAGTTGCACCAGGAGCCGGGCCAACTCAACCGCCGGTGCATGGGTGAGGCCGCCGAACATGACATGGGACATCCGCCCCACCTGCTCCTGCACCGCCCGGTCGAGCACCGGATGGCCGTAGCCGTGGATAGCGCACCACCAGGACGACATACCGTCGATCAATTCCCGACCGTCCGCCAGTCTGATCCGCACCCCCGAGGCCGAGGCCACCGGATAGACGGGCAGCGGGTTGGTCATGGAGGTGTAGGGGTGCCAGAGATGTTCCCGGTCGAATTCGAGCAGATCTTCGCCCTGCATGGGGTTACGGACGCTCAAAGGTGAAGCCCATGGCGGAGAGGTGGTGGAGATCCCCAGCGATGCCGGTGCCGTCGGTGGTGAGAAAGTTGCCGACAATGGCCCCGTTGGCACCGGCGGCAAAACATTGGTACTGCGCCTCGCCCAGTTGTTGCCGGCCTCCGGCCATGCGGATCACCGCATCCGGGTTGATGAACCGGAACAGGGCCACCGTGGTCAGGACCTCAGCAAGGGTCAGCGGGGTGAGCTCGGCCAGCGGCGTGCCGGTAATGGGGGTAAGGATGTTGACCGGGATCGATTTGACGGCCAGTTCACGCAGCTCAAAGGCCATGTCGATGCGGTCCGCCATGGACTCGCCCATGCCGATAATGCCGCCTGAGCAGAGCGACATCCCGGTTTGGCGGGCAAGCTCCAGGGTCTCGACCTTTTCCTCCCAGGTGTGGGTGGTACAGACTTGGGGAAAAAAACCTTTGCTTGCTTCCAGATTGCAGTGATACCGGCGCACTCCGGCCGCATACAGGCCGTCGGCAATCTCCTGGTCCAGGAGCCCGGCGGAGGCGCAAAACAATAGCGAGGTGGTGGCCGCCATCTGCTCGTACAGCTGGGTCAGCTCAGCCACCGTGGCTGCAGACAGGCTGCGGCCGCTGGTCACCAGGGACAGTCGGTGCACGCCGAAGTCATCGTTATCCTTGGCCTGGGCCAGGGCCTCCTCTTCGGGGATGACCTTGTAGGTGTCGATGCCGGTATGGTGCCGGGCCGACTGGGCGCAAAATCGGCAATTTTCCGTGCAGTTGCCGCTCTTGGCATTGATGATCGAGCAAAGATCGAAATGATTGCCCAGAAAATGGCAGCGGATAGCATCCGCTGCCCGGTAGAGTTCATGCTGATCGGTGCCGAGTAGTTGCAGCGCGGTGTGCCGGTCGATCTGCCCGCCCGCGAGGATCGTTTGTTGTGCTTGGTGTACGATGGTATCCATGATTTTAATAGGTGATGGGGATTACTCCCGATTGGTTTTGATATCCTTGGGCGGACCATTCACAATCATCTCTGCGATGGTCAGCTTGATCTTAGGGAAAACGCCCCGACGGTCGCCGAGAAAGCGAGTTTCCAGTTGCGCCAGCCGCTGATAGAGAAGGGTCCGGTCCATGGCCGGGGCATCAGTCTCCACGGCAAAGGAGGCGTTGACCACCTCCTGGCAGCGAAAACAGCCGGGAAATCGGAGATGCTGGCCGTCCGGGCGGGTCAGGGTCGCCGGGACGCCATGGGTCCGACAGATCATCAGCCGGTGCTTGTAGAGCCCGCAGAGCCCTTGATCGTTGAGCGGACACATCGTCTGGGGCCGCTCACCCCTGGCCATCTGGACACGGCTCTGTTCCACATACGCCCTGGCCCGCTGGATGATGCGGTCCAGTCGGGCATCGTCCAGGGCACGGATACCCTCCCACAGATAGGCCCATTCGCTGTACGTATAGTGGAGGAAGTAGGAATCGCAGCAATTGTCCGGACACCCCTGACAGGTCAGGGAAATGGTTCCGGCGACCTGATCATAGTCCAAGGCCATGGAGTCATAAATCTCGCCGATTTCGCAGGAGAGTGCCGGTGGCAGAAACAGTTCTTTCATGGTTCTCGTCCCGCCTTAGCGGGGTTCCTCGAAGGATTGCACCTGGTAGATAAAAATTTGCAGAGCCCCTAAACGCCAAGCCCCGTCCGCCAGCCCGGCCTTGCGGCAGAGATGTCCGAGAAACTGCTCGGGGGTCGGCAGCTGTTGCCACACCTGCGGCAGAAAGGTGGCGCTCGCATTCCCCGGTCCCTTGAGAATGACGCCGTCGATCGCTGGCCGCAAACGCCGGGTCAGTTCATCGGCGGTTCCATAGGCCAACGGCTGCGGATCGGTCAAGACAGAAATCTCAACATGGAGATCCGGCAACTCGGCTGCCGTCAACGGTGCAAACCGGGAATCGTAGAACGCTGCATTGAGGGCATGGCGCCTGATACCATTGGCTATACTCTCCACGGCAGTGAGGCTGCCGATGCATCCCCGCAGGTCGCCCCGTTTATGCAGGGTGACGAATACCCCCCTTTTTTCGAGAAAGGCCGGATCGTTGAGCTCGCCCGCCGTAACCGCGACGCTCGCCTCGATTCCCAGGTGGTTTTCTATCTGTTGCCTTGCCAAACGTAGGAGTGCACCTCCCTGCTGTTCAGTGAGCATGTCGTGTCCTCTGATCCCGTTAATAAAAAGCCTTTTACTCTATTTCACAGGTTTTTCCTGTCAATACAATTATGACCGGAGACAAGGAATCAAGCCGGAGCAACCATGACGATACCAAGAAGAGGCGCCCTGCAGGGCAAGGGGAACGGCGGCACCGGATAACCAACACGAAACCACCACAAAGGGCTGGACGAGAACCGCCTACGAAACGGTTACCGGGGGAGCGCTAACCCCTTGAGAGAGAGTTCTCCCGTGGATATAAAAGGTGTCTCTTTGTGGAACCCTCGCACACTCACGCCAACGGTTCCCCGCAGGGTATAGGGCAGTTGTTTCCCCTTCGAGGTTGTCGTATCAGCGGTGTGCATCAGGTCGACCACCGAGGCAACGATGTCCAGCACCGAGGCATAGACGGTAACCGGAATGAGTTGGGTGCCGTGGGCCGGAACACTCAGCTGACTGTCGGCAATGCCACTGGCAAAATGACGACCGTCAATTTCCAGATCGCAGTTGACCGCATGCAGGTCCAGGGGAACATCGTTGGGGTTGAGAACCCGTAACTTAATCAGGAAAACACCTTCCAATGCCTTGATCTCCTGAATCTGGATATCGGCGATGGAGATCTTGGGTTCTTCCCGCAAGCCATACATCGTAGCGCAGCCGCTCAACAGCAGGAGGGTGAAAAAAAGAAAAAGAACGCTGAATAGTGCTGATTGCGATTTAGGGATATACATAGCCGCTCCTTGGTGAAAATGACAGAGCCTCTTGTTTAACCACAGGAAATTACAAAGTCAACATCTCGATGGAACTATTGACGTTCCGGTAAGAACACAGTATCAATATGCTGCTGCGGAGGAGTGCCGGAGCGGTTGAACGGGACGGTCTCGAAAACCGTTGTGGGGGTAACCTCACCCAGGGTTCGAATCCCTGCTCCTCCGCCATTTTTTGGCATCAACCATTTGATTTTCTTTGCATTTATTTGGTTTTAAAAAAACTGAGATACACTCAAGCATACACTCTATTAATGGATGTCTTCGGACTATCTCGGACTCCTAAAAAGTTTATCTTAAGTTCGTTGTTGACTTTCCTCTGTTTTCACTCCAATCCCCACACATCTCTCAACGTACCTGAAAAGTCTCCAAAGTAACCTCTGGAAGAATTTAAATCTGAATGGATGTTGAACCAGTTGGCAATTTGAGCTCTTTAGAGGTTTATTCTTTTCCGCTATCTTCCTTTGCAGTCCAATCCGGTCCTATTCCGACTTTCTCGGGTAACTTTTATGGGGTGACAGGGTGCCTCGTGATTCTTGCCGCTTTTATCTTTTGCCTTAAGCATAATCAATAAAGTACAAAGTGGATATCCGCCGAGCGATTAATTTCATAGTAAGCTATTTGGGGCCACAGAAGGACTAGCATGGAAAATCCACCTAAACAATCCGCTGAACTCCGGCCGCAAAGAACTGCTGGAGTTCGCAGGTAACGAGATCGCTTTTTATGGCCTTGAACTTGATCGTGTCAGTACGTTATTGCTTGCACAACTTTTTCAGTTGTCGAGCAGTCGCGTGATCAATAGTAGCGCGATTCTCTACCTTAGAAAAAGCGTGCAGCAACAAAAGGACTGCGAAAACTCCGAGAAGTAAATTATCCACAAAGATCCTCCTTTTGGGCTGGTTGTTTCTATTTAAGAATTAGGCTTATGTCTATACAATGGGTTCCGTTTTCTTAAGCATTTCAAATCACCCCAGGCGTCTCGATAGCTTTAAATTCCAATGCGGATTTATCTAGAAGTTCAGCTTTAACAAGTGCTTCTTTTATGTGGTACGAGCCGAAGCTCTCGTACATCCACGCGTTCAATGCCGTTTTATCGATCCCGATTTCATGCAGAAGCAACGCATGATATAAATAGGAAAGTGCTTCATTCTTTATATTCAGTTCATCGTAGAACTGTTCATTGTCTCCATGCTCGCGTTGTCCAGTGAAATGGGCTATATCGTTGCGCCGGTTTGCGCAAGATTCTGAAAAGAATTGGAGCTTTTGTTTATCCAGGTCGATTGGAATAGCCTGGAGTGTTTCTAGTATGCGTTTGCTTAAAGGCGGTTCAGCAATGTGAGCTCGTTTTAATATTTGCTTAAACCATCTCTTATCGTCGCTATTACTGAGATTGTCATGAATTCCCTGAATTTTTTGCGATAGTTTATCTGAAATGGGCGCAGCTGGATACTTTCTCCGGTGAAATGTTTCGATACCGCCAACAAGAGAAGTAAAACGGTTTTCGATGTAAATTAAAATACCGCGTCGAGTGCTTAGATAACTGTAAAATGCGGACCCGAAGATTTTGAATTTTTCGTCCCATGCCGAGAAAATATTTCCAAAATTTTCTCGTGTTTTATGAAAATTTATGCAGCTTCCGTGTCGCTCTGGCGGAGGTGATGTGTTCCTGCTACGAGAGAAGTAATAAGTATATATTTTTTCGTTTTCCAGCAGCCTTAAGACCGGCCATTCAATGCTATATTCGGAATCTGTAAGCAATATGAAAAGATCTTGGATGCGATGAAATTTATTTTTCATCACGTCCATTATTGACGGAAGGATAGGCGCGTAAACGAGCTCGGCGGTTTGGGTTAAAGTGATGTTGTTCAATTCCAACATGTTGGCATCAACTGAAATATCGTACTCTATAGAGAGCTTTGCACCAGGAATGTCATACCTCTCACTTTTAACTGACTCGTAGGTTACGGAGATCTTTTCGTCCGTTGCAAAGTACTTTATTGCATCAAGCCACAACCACCTTTCGAAACCTTTTAAATTGACTCTCAGTTCCACTATTTTAAATTCTTCACACCCAATTGGGAAGTCATCTGTTCCGACGAGACAATTCTGAGCTCGAAAATTTCTTGTACTGTAGTAAAATGTAATCTTGCTCAGATAAATTCTCTTTCGATAGTCTTTTAATAATCCGCAAATACCAATGTTTAGTTCGAAAGGCTCTGCGTTATTTGAAATATTGTCCTTTATTACGCTTCTATCGAAAAGATCACTATCTAGGTCAAGAGTTATTAGTCCTTCGTTGCCGATTTTAAGAACACCTTCTACAGCTGAATCTTGCAGTGGTTTTTCATTTTTAATCGTCTTGTTTTGGAGCCAGAACAGACCTCTCTCTTCTAGAATATTATGGTTTGTCGTGTCTTTAGGCATATACTTTCAAATGCTATTAAATTGACAACTCTGGTAGGCCGTTAACGATTTTCATCGTTTCCAGGCTAACCGTGATAACACGTTGGAAAAGTTCTAGTGGATAACGAGGGTTTTCCATGGTTTCCACAGCCCAATCGTTGGCATCGTTGACAATACCGCTGTCTTTGTCGGTTTTCACGCATTGTCGCTCCACGACCCAATCCAGTGCTGGCTTGCCGTTCACAATGTAAGCGTATGCTTCCAGCGGGATGCCGGTGAGAGTGATCTTTGCGTTGTAATGCAGAGTCGTCAGGTCTTTTTTCGTGCCGTTCTTGCCATAACGCATCTTTTCCACTCGGTAGTCAGCATCCGTCGGTGTCTTGCTGCGATTTTCGATCTGGACCGGATAAGGCTCCACGGTTTCGTAGTTCAGATGCAGCTCTGCCAGCTTCCGTCCGGCTTTGGAGAATTCCCAAAAATCGGAGGCAGTTTTTACGCAAGGAATACGCGGCAGCTCTTTGCTCAGATTATCGGCATAGCGTTCGCGGTAGTCTGGCGAATGTAGCAAGCCATAGACGTAATAGAAGACATCTTCTTTGCTGATCAGCTCGGCTGGATAGGCGACTTGGAAATGATTGAGCCCTGCATCAGTAACAGCATCGCGCCGTTTTCTTTCCTGTTTGGGCAGAGGTAAATTAGCAAAGAGCTCTCCTTGCCGAGATGTTGCCACGCTTGTGTCAGATGTTGGTTCTTCGTACAGGTACAGTGGGAAACATTGTCCTCCATGCAATAAATGATGATCTTGTATGATGCTAACCATCAATGCCGAGAAAGGCCTGTCTTCTCCTGGTCCAGGCAAGGTAATCGCATAATTTTCTGCCTCAGAATCCGGAAAAATTCGCGGCATTTGCAAAACTCTTTCGTTGAAGCTGCGGTTGAAATAAAGCCACTGTTTGGTAAAAGGGCGGTAAAGGCTGACAGTTAAGCAGTTCGGTTCAAAATTAAAACGCCTGTTTTTGACAAGTTCATGTTTTAAGTTAACGGTCCAACTGATTTGTGCAGGATCGGTGTCAACAAAGTCATCGACGCAGTCTTCTCGACTTTTATTGTCCAGCGATCCAAAGGTATTCATGAAACGCGCAGATTCGGCATTATAAAAGCAGATCATGCGAGTCATGTTAACGGTCACTGCTGATTTGGATGCATTATTGCACCAAGCATCGCGGTTAGTGACTATGCCCAGCGAGAAGTTTTCAAACAGTTTAATTTTGTCACTTCTTTTTTTGTCTCCCAGCACAATATATTCGGCAAACCCATTATCACGTTGTTTGAGCCAGTCACCATGTTGGTCTGGAGTGATAGTCTTCCAACCTCCCGCTTCGGCAATTCCGGCAACACTAGCAAAGTCGCTGATTTTTTTCAACTTCTCCTCACGACTCAGGTAGTCACCAATGTCATAATAATGAATCAGACCATGCTTTGACGCATGTGGATTTTTTACCAACAGAGAAATGGCAATCGGGGCACGACTGCCGCTGCCGAAAATTTTACCACCTTCCTTTCGCGATAGCTCACCGGAGGTGCGTTGATTACCACGTAAATGAAACATATAAATGCTGGACAACTCCTCTGCCAAACATCGCCGGAGACCGTCAGAAGAGTTAGATTCCAGAAAACCGCCGTTAGTGACAAATCCGATTACGCCACTGTTTCCGATACGGTCGCTAGCCCAGCGGATGGCGCGGATATAGCTGTCATAAAGATTTTTTGAAAGGGCTGCGTTGGAACGTTTGGCATAAGTGCTGCGAATGCGGTTATCCAGATACGGATAAGCCACGTTTTGGTTGTTGTCGTTGGCGCTGGTTTGACCGGCGGAATAAGGCGGGTTCCCAAAAATTACCCGAATATCCAGTTTTTTCTGGCGACGACGACGTGCACTATTGTCAAACTGCAAATGGTCGATCAAGTCTTCCTGCTCGTACATCTGGAACGTGTCGGTGAGGCAAATACCCTTGAACGGCTGATAGTCGCCACCGACGATGTCATGATATGCCGCTTCGATGTTGATGGCGGCGATATAGTAAGCAAGCAAGACGATTTCGTTGGCGTGGATCTCATGCCGGTATTTGTATGGCAGCTGCTCCGGAGTTATCAGTCCGCTTTGCAGTAGACGAGTGATGAAAGTACCGGTGCCGGTAAATGGGTCGAGGATATGAACACCTTCGCTACCCAGCGTCTGACCGAACTCCATTTGCAGGATGTCATTGATGCTGTGAATGATGAAGTCAACCACCTCAACCGGCGTGTAAACGATGCCCAGCCGTTCGGTCATCTTAGGAAAGGCGTTGCGGAAGAATTTGTCGTACAACTCGACGACGATTTTCTGTTTACCAGCCGCGTTGTCGATACCTTCGGCGCGCATCTTCACGCTGTCGTAGAATGCTTGCAGAGTGTCCGCTTCCTTGTCCAGATGATGCTCTTGCAGTACGTCCAGCACTCCTTGCATAGCCTGTGAAATGGGATTGTGACGGGCAAAGCTGTAGCCTTCAAACAGAGCATCAAATACTGGTTTGGTGATGAGATGCTGAGCCAACATTTCGATGACTTCACCGTCGGTGATGCTGTTGTTCAGGTCATCGCGTAACTCTTTCGCAAAGGCGTTAAAAGCTTCCCGTTCTTTGCTGTTATCCGTGTTTTCTAGAATGCCGGTGATGCGATCAATATGAGTACGGGCGATTTTTGCAATATCGTTGGCCCAATCTTCCCAGTGGTGACGGTTGCCGCACTTTTGCACCAGCTTGGCGTAAATGGCGCGCTCAAAGTCTCCAATCTCGAAAAGAGCGTATTGATGGGCGTCTTCGCTGAATCGTTTGACCGATTTGCCGACCGTGAAATCACCTTGGCCGGTTGCTTTCTTGGTGGTGCCTTTGGATTTTTTTGGCTTCTTTTCAATCGTGTTGGTAATGGCGATGACTTCCATTTTTGCGGTATCTTTGCCGATCAAATCGAGCTTGTTCACCATGGCATCGAAGCGATCATCATGCGAACGGAGAGCTTGCAATACTTGCCAGACCACGGCGTACGTCTTGTTGTCGTTCAGCGCTTCATGCGGTTCCTTACCTGCTGGAATGACTACCGGCAAAATGACATAGCCGAGCTTTTTTCCCGGTGCGGTGCGCATGACGCGGCCAACGGATTGAACTACGTCCACCTGTGAGCTACGCGGTGTAAGAAACAGCACGGCATCCAGTGCAGGTACATCAACACCTTCTGATAGACAACGCACATTGCTCAAGATCCGGCAGGTATTTTCAGGAGCCTCAGCCTTGAGCCAGTCAAGCTTGGTTTCCTTCTCGCTGGCATTCATGCTGCCGTCAACATGAGCCGCCTCACAGATCAGCGGGACGACTTGCTCGTTTGGTTCTTCCTCAGCTTGATAAGCTTCAACTACAGCCTGAAACATTCCTGAGATTTGCTTAGAACTAACTTTGTGGGTTTTGATGCCTTTAGAGATTTCTATGACCTGGCAAAATGCTACAGCGCGTTTCATTGCATGGCCATCACCGGAAAGGTCTTTACTCAGTCCATGCTTGGAAAGCGCTTTCCAGCAGCCGACGATTTTAGCGGCATCATCGACCTTGAGTTGATTGTCTTCGTCCTTCAGTAATTCTTGCAACCGGCGGCTGACATGCGATTCTTCAACTGCCAACACGATGACTTTATAATCGACAAGAAGACCACGTTTAACGGCTTCCGAAAAAGTAACGACGTGCAGATTTTTGCCGTACAGACTTTCATCATCCATCGAGCAAAGCACTACGTCATCTTTTTCAGCGCTGGCTTTGGCAATGTCGCCATAGATGCGTGGCGTGGCCGTCATGTATAAACGCTTGGCGGCACGAATAAAGTTTGCATCGTGGACTTTGACGAAGATGCTTTCATCTTCTTTATCGAATATTGCACCGGTGGTGCGATGGGCTTCGTCGCAAATGATAAGATCAAAATCCGGAAGACCGTGTTCATGCTGAGCACGGCTGATGACTTCAATAGAATGATAGGTGCTAAACACTACGCTCATGTGCAAGGCGTCGTGCCGTTTTGTCATTTCAGCAGCCAAGCGTGCTGAATTGGTGGTGGCTGGATACCTCAATTCGTGGGTGAACGTTTGAACGGAATCGTCTTCCTTCTTCCGTTTTTTGCCGACGTCGCTATCAGAACAAACAGCAAAACTGTGAAGTGGAATATCGCTTTCCTGTGTCCATTCAGTGAGTGTCTGCGAGAGTAGAGCTAGACTGGGTACCAGGAACAAAACGTGCTTTCCTGGTCCGGTCATGCTTTCGGCAATCTTGAGGCTGGTAAAAGTTTTACCGGTCCCACAAGCCATAATGAGCTTACCTCGATCAGCGTTCATCCCCATTAAGCCGATTTTTACTGCGCCTAGAGCGATTTCCTGATGGTTGCGTAATTTCTTTTTGGCTTTAAATGTTAAAGCACCTTTTGACTGGTATTTGTTCCAATCAATTTGGCTGCTTTCTAAGTCATGCAGATCAATCTTGCTGACGGGTGGCTGTTGGTCGCGTAGAGCATCCTCAGCGTGCTCAGTCCAGTTGGTGGTGGTGCTAACGATAACGCGGTGGATGAATGGCTTTTTGCCTGAAGCTGTAAAAAAACTGTCGATGTCGCTCTTTTGAACCCGGTAGTCTTCCGCGTAGAACTTGCATTGGATGGCATGGTACTCGCCTGTACCGTTGGTTTGGGCGACCAGATCAATACCGGTATCACGTTTGTCTAGTCCTTGTAGGTTTGCCCAGTCTGAATATGTCCAGACTTCGCTGTACAAATCGCGATAGATGGCCTCATTCCGCAGATAAGCGCGGATCAATTCTTCGAAATAAGTACCTTTTTCGCGTTCGGTGACAGCGGCAGCGCGCAAACTATCCAGTAGTGTTTTGAGTGGCGTCATGTAGTTACGAGTGCTTAAAGGTTGTATTCGGTGGGCGTTTCATCTCAATTTCTCCGGTTTCAACAAGATTGCAGTAGAAATGACCGCCACGTTTACGACCAGATGAAATCTCAGCTTTTAACCAAAACTGTTTACCTATGGAAGGTTGGAGAATCTTTTGAATTCTGGCAGCAACGGATGAAACAGTGAAAAAAACTGGTAGGGTGCTGTTTGGCGGGACGGGTGATTCCGGAAAAGATTGACTGTGCATTATCCGCCTGGCTCAGTATAGCTTTTGGTGATCCATTTGAGGAAATTCGCATGATTCACGGCTCGTACAATGTTCATTTCCCAGCCGTCAGTAAACAAGGAATCATTTCCCACTGTTTGCATCTACAGCTTCACGGAGTTCCTTGCCAACTTTAAAGAAGGGTAATTTTTTAGGCTTTACCAATATCTTAGCTCCAGTCTTGGGATTTCTACCGGTATACGTGTCATATTCCTTCACTGTGAAACTTCCGAAACCGCGAAGTTCGATACCATCACCTCTCACCAGCGTCTCGATCATTGTATCTACAATCGTGTTCACAATGGATGCTGCTGTTCTGATAGGCAAGCCTTGTTTTTGAGCGAGTGCCTCTATCAATTCTGATTTGGTCATAATGGTCCTCGGGAATTATGATTTCTGCTAAACGTTTAACTGCATGATATCAGACAGATAATAAATAACCAGAATTATTTCCCAAGAGCAGAAATAACAGAACCACAACAGGAACAAGAAGTAGGTAAATATTGCAGGCTCAGATTCGCACCTCATGCAGACCTCCTGCAATTTGGTGGGATTGGTGGAATCGACGGACTTGAGTGGCTGGCGTGGTGGGAAATGCTGACAAAGCAGTACGCCCTCACCCAGAAATAAATTCAGGACGAGGGCGTAAGTATCGTTTTATTCCTTGGTCACTTTTTTCTTTGTGCGAGCGTCAATAGCCTTACGGAGGTTGTCGGGCAAGCCTCTCTCTTTACCAGACTGAGATCGCTTCTCTGAAAGTGCTTTAGCACATAGTGGCTGGCGAGCTGACAGCCCATGTTTCTTACGATATTCTTTTGAATTGAGGCCATGAGACTTCAGGTGCTTGGGAGACAGCATCTTGAACTCCTGACCGCATTCAATACAGACCACCTTATTCTTCTGGATGGATTTCTTAGGATCGATCACTGAGGTTGTTGCTTCTGTTCCAGCCTCGACAACCCCACATGCTTCGGTATCTTGAAGTGATTTAAGGGCTTGGAAGGTTTCGTTCAGGGCAACTTTGATTTCATCGGTGGTCATCTGCTTGCTGGATATCTGTGATTGGATAATTTCAGCGGTCATTTGTACAAGTGTTTTACTCATCTGTTTACTCACTGACTGAATTTTTCATATTCTTGTATTTGAATACAGGAGACAATTTGACCATTAATACAATAACTGCTTAACCGGAAAGGATGATTAAAGCGGTTGTTTGTCGAATTATAAATTTTCGATTCTATCGTCAATGGGCAGTATTTTCATATTTCCTGCAAAATAGCAATCGATTATTCTTTGGTCAGCTTCGAACGCATAGCTTGTTCCAATATGCATATCACTGTCTACCCACTTCAGCTCTGTCAAATAATCACCAGGCCTTTGATGGTCTCCCAATGCATCACCTATTAACACTATGACAACCGTATGATGAAAATCATCAAGATGATTTGAAACTACATTAACGATGCCTTCTATTCGTATTTCAAGGCTTGTCTCTTCAAGAACATCACGTTGTGCAGTTTCAACACCAGCCTTTTATAAATGATACTGATCTCAAGCTGACAACGGGTTTTTTCAAGATCGACTATGTGTTATCGATTTAATTCTATTTTTCCTTCAGTGTAATTCCTGTCTTCTGGAAAACCAATGTTCGAAAAAGATCGTTTACCTTCCTTGTTTGTCCAGCTGTAAAGAGCTCCCTTATATTTATTATCTACCATTCCTGCATTTTGATATTCATTTTTTTGTTTTAGTGTTTCCGCATCCTGTGGCACTTTTATTTCTTTCTGCCTTAGATCTATTTTAGCTATTTGTTTAACGGCTTGCTTCTCTCTTTTCTCTAGTATTCCTTCGCGCATTTTTTGAAGTCCCACAAATACAGGAACCTTCTCAATAAATGTAAAATATCCCCAAACACATGCATCAAGTACAAAGCAGCATGCTAGAAACCGCCATATGAAACTCTTCATGGGGTTTCCTTTCTTTTTAAGTAGTTTCCTTTGTTCTCTCGCATGAAGATCAAGCATTGTAAAACTCCACCAACAGGAGGTTGTAAAGCATGCTACTGTTTCACCTTCGATCTCGTATCAATCTATCAATTGCGAGTTGAATCAAGTCTTTTTCTGCAAATTTTGGTCTTAAACTTCTTTCTTCTGCTATTAGTCAGTTTTACTGATGGTAGAAATGCTGTTCCTGCCGATCACCTGACCAACGGAATGTCCTGCCACCTTGTTGTGTATGCTGGCGACAAATCCTCGACGTAGCCCTGCCGCTTACACTGGCTTGCCGTTCACGATATATGATTAGGAATCACGCTGCGACCTCAAGAGCTTCTTTGATTTTTTTCGACAGTTCTCTTTTTGAAAAAGGTTTCTGAAGGAAATGGATGTCTTTATCGAGAATACCATGATGAGCAATAACATTGGCTGTATATCCAGACATGTACAAAACCTTGAGATCTGGCGAAATCGCGAGAAGTTGATGTGACAATGCTTTCCCGTTCATTTCCGGCATTATGACGTCTGTTATGAGAAGATCGATCTTTCCGGCATGCTCCTCAGCTTGCCGTAACGCTTCAGTAGGCGTATTTGCCGTCAACACGTGGTAATGCAACATTTCCAGCATTGTTACGCCCATTTCCAGAATTGTTTTGTCATCTTCAACAAGCAGAATGGTTTCGCCGTTGCTCATTCCTGGATTTTCAAGCATAGGCTCGGCTTTCGAGACGATTTCGTCTCTATGAGTCGGCAGGTAGATCTTGAAGGTAGTTCCTTCGTTTAGCTCGCTGTAGAGGTTGACGAACCCATTGTTTTGTTTGACTATTCCGAATACGGTTGATAGTCCGAGTCCGGTGCCTAGTATTCCCTTGGTGGTAAAGAATGGCTCGAAGATTTTATCGATGATGTCCTTCTCTATCCCGCATCCGCTGTCACTCACGGAAAGCATTACGTACTCTCCAGGACGGAAACCCAGATTGTTATCGCAGTATTCTTGGTCAAGCGTGACGATATTCGTTTCAATCGTAACTTTTCCAACACCATCGATTGCGTCTCTGGCGTTTACACAGAGATTGGCAAGTATCTGGTCTACCTGTGAAGGATCTATTAATATTGGTGCTAAATTCGCGGTCGGATTCCAGGCAAGATCGATGTCCTCTCCTATCAAGCTACGAAGCATCGTCAGCATTCCTGAAACTGTTTCATTCAGATCAAGCACCCTGGGAGCTATGGTCTGTTTTCGTGAGAAAGCTAGCAATTGACGGACAATGTCGGCAGAGCGGATGGCAGAATCATAGATTTTTTCGAGATCTGAGTGTAACTTTTCGGTCGGTTTAACTTTCTCCAGCGCCATCTCGGTATACCCGATAATGACCGCAAGAATATTGTTGAAGTCATGAGCCACGCCGCCGGTCAACCGGCCAACCGATTCCATTTTCTGCGCCTGAATATATTGCTCTTCCAGCTTAAGCTGAGCCGTAATATCCCGCTTGATGGCCACATGGTTAATTATTTTTCCATCAGCATTAATAACCGGAGAAATTGTTGCCTCTTCAGTATATAGCGAGCCGTCCTTGCTTTTGTTGACCATTCGTCCGGTCCAGGTCTGGCCGCTGGAAATAGTTTCCCAGAGTTCTTTGTAGAACGCCTCATCCTGCAAGCCACTTTTGAGAATGCGCGGATTTTGAAGATGGGCCTCTTCGAGAGTGTATCCTGTCGCTTTTTCAAATGCGGGATTAGTGTATTGGATGTTTCCGTCCGCATCGGTAATGACGATTACTTCTCCAGCCTGTTCGATGGCAACTTTCAGCCGTTCAAGATCAGCCTCATCTTGTTTGCGTTTAGTGATGTCACGCATAATACCAAGATTGCCGATCCATATATTACTGTTGTCATATAACTTCGTTCCAAAGGTCTCTCCGGGAAAGCTTCTTCCGGACTTATCTTTATACAACGTGGTATAAAAACTGGTTGGCTGAGGTGATTCACTATTGAAGACAGCTTTACCTGTCTCGAAATATTCTTCTGGATTGTCATAGAGCACTTCGGTGGTCATGCCGACCAGCTCTTCCGTTTTATAACCGAAAGTGGTCTCCAATCCTTTGTTGGTCAGTTGAATCTGGCGTTTTGTATCCGTAATAACTATCGCATCGGTCATGGCATTAAACATGGTTTCGAAGAGCTTTTTCTGGGCAAGAATCTCCTGCTCAGCTCGCTTCAGCTCTCCGATATCGCGTGTTATGGATATAATGTGCGGAACATTGTTCAATGATATGACTCTGGCTGACATCAATGCGGTGGTAAGGCTGCCGTCTTTTCGACGAAATTTTGCCTCAAGGTTTTCACTGTACCCAGTTGTCCTCAGGCTTTTAACTAAGCGGTTCCTGTCGGTCAGGTCATACCAAATATCGATTTCAGATGAAGTCTTACCAATAACATCTTCACGGGTGAAGCCGGTCAGATCGGTAAAGCCTTTATTGACCTCTACGTACACGCCATCTTTCAGACTGTTAATATTCACGGAATCTGGACTGGCATCAAAAGCCAATGCGAATTTGTTCTCACTCTCTTTAAGAGCTTCGGCAGCTCTGGTGCGCTCGGTGATATCAAGAGCGGTGAATGTGACACCAGCCTGAAGATCTTGTGGATTAATGGGTGTCGAACTTAAAAGTACATCGATAAGCTGACCGTCTTTTCGTTTCCATCGTGTTTCTACCGTACCAGTTCCTGAATCACTAATTTGGATATATTTCTCTCTTCCGACAAAGTCGTAATCCTCATCATTGGCGTAGAGCATCCGACTACTATTTTCTAGTAGTTCTTCTCTTGAATATCCTGTCATGCTACAGAGCCGGTCATTGACCGTTTTAAATATCCGATTACACACTACACCCATTCCAATTGGAGCCGCACGGAAGACACTATTCAGGTAAGCCTCGCTCTCTCTCCGTGCATCCTCGATTCTTCGGGTCTTTTTTACTTCATGGTCAAAAAGTAGAAAGAGCGCAATTGAGGTTGTACCGACAAAAAACCATCCTTTGTAGGTACTTGCTTTGGAAAATGACTGGATATCTTGGAATAAAAAAAGAATGATCTGATCTGAGAGAAGAACCCATAAGCAAGAAAACACTAAATAATAGAAAGCAATTTTCATCGCTGATGCGGAATGCTTGGAAACAAATTGTGTCTTACGCATATGAAGTTTCCTTGATGGTTTCAAATGCCGAATCTTTTAAATCTCTAATGCTGGTAGGCCGTTAACGATTTTCATCGTTTCCAGGCTAACAGTGATAACACGATGGAAAAACTCTAGTGAATACCCATTAGTGAGACGGGTTATTATTCAGCAGATTCAATGGCCGAAGTCGAATCAGGATTCAAACTGAAAGGGTTAAGGTGTTGTATATTATTAAAATATCATCTTTAGCAAGGCGAAATCAGTCGCCACCGAAACAAACAACCCAACCTACCTCGCTGGTCATCCTACGATGTGGTGATTGAATACAGCATACATATGATGCCTGAAATGAATAATCCGTTTTCACAAGACGTCAGCTTTATGACAAACAATGAAACAGTCCAAGATTCCTGATATGGGAATAATGCTAATAAAGCTCAAGATTAAAACACAATATCTAGCCACGCTATATCTTGAAGCAAATGGTCCAACCAACCTGTTGCAGAGGCCACCTGACTCCTTACACAGCTACCGATTTTAAATACATGGATTTTGGGTTTTCACTCTGGTTTTGCATCGGAAATAAATTTGCAGAATAGGCCCATTTTAGTGTCTTCTTGCCGACAGCGAGCATCGGCATCTCAACAATTTCTTCTTTGCAAGACCACAGTATGTAAGATATAAATGTGCCGCACTTTCTGTTCCTACCGTTTAACCACACCTGTTCTCCAGAAGGATTTCAATAATGAAAAAGAAGAATGTAACCCGGAAGGAATTAGCCAGTTCTGTTTGTGGGAAACTGGGTATACCGCAACGGAATGCTGCGGATATTGTCGATACGGTTTTCACGGTCATGAAAAACACTATGGTGGCCGGTGAATTGGTAAAGCTAGTCCAGTTCGGCACCTTTACGGTTCGGGATAAAGCACCACGACGTGGCCGTAATCCTAAGACTGGTGCATCCATGACCATCACCAAACGACAGATGGTATCCTTCCGCCCAAGTAAACGACTGCGTGAACGACTGAACCAATAGACAGCATTATCTTCTGCCAAAACAATTCCTGTCTATGGTCGGGATTGATATCTACGGTTTCATGGCTAATACCTGAAACAGGTAGCGGTTCCAAGATATGGGAATAATGCGATAATGAGCAAGCTGAAAACACAATTTACAGCTCCATCATAGCCTGCATTTATCCAGCCCATGAGCAGAGTGGAGAGCCTCTCTGATGGATTACCCGGCCACCCTACTTTAAGCAGCTGGATTGTGGACCTTTGCTCCGGTTTTGCATAAAAAGATTTTCACTCGGGTTTTGCATCGGAAATAATATTTGTCGAATAGGCCCTTTTGGGAGCATGCTCGTCGAACATCAGAGCCTTGATCAGCCAATTTAAGCAACGGGTAGTAAAAAAGAATCATCTCAGCGCTGGAACGATAGTTAGAAGGACTGCTCCTCCGCCATAACAAAGTCCAGCAAGGTATCATGAAGTACACACAACCCGCATCCTTCCTAGGATAGCGGGTTTTTTGTTGTCCGACAGCGTACATTGTGCAAGACCTGTATGGAACTGCGAACAACATTGACAGGTGCGGCTGTGTCAGAGACCACTTGTTGATCGCAAAGATACCCCTGCTGGGCCGCAAAGCCTCTAAACAGAAAAATTGATCACTCTAAAATAGGTTATAGGATCAGGCGAGCAGGGCCGAAGGGCTCTGCCTTTTTTTATTCCTGCGAAAAAAGGGCAAAAAGAAAGGCCCACCTTTTTCTTCCCGGGCAATCGCCGGAAGGTGGACCCTCATAAAGAGGACAACTCATCCTCTTGCCTTAAAAATAAATATCGAAGCCCTTCCTGTCAATCTTACTTCAGATATTTTATCTGCCCCGACGGGCTTCGGTTGATCGGGTAATATTTTATTTCAAAGGGGCTTATAGCGCATAACCAAGGACGCACAGAGTCCGTTAATATACTAAGCAGATTCAGAATTGAGATCAACGAACTCGATCCCCGTTGCGTACTGTTCTTCTATTTTAGCGATATGCTTAACCAACGCCTTGGAAAGAATTTTTATCTTGCCAAGGAAAAACCCGCCCTTAATGGGCTGATTTACCTCAAGTAATACGGGCAGGCTTAACAATAGCCCTCCTTTGTTGATATCAAACAAGTGGCAAGTGTAGGTTTGCTTCGACTGATGGGGGATTTTCTATTCGCAGAGCTCCAATCATTGTGTTGAATATGCAGGATACAGGGAAAAGCATAACTAGCTTAAAATACAAATTATTTAAAATAGAATTCCGAAATAGAGAACGGTACATCACGCTTTTCCGATAAAATGAACAAAGGGGGCTTTCTTTGCCCGGACAGACAAGCTCTATCAACTGATTGTTATTTAATGATTTTTTATTTTTATGCTAAACGGGGATTAAATATTTAATTAACTATTTCAATCTGTTAATGAACAAAGCAAGCGCAATCTCGCCGGAGTCTTCCGTTCGATAAATCGGAATTTTATACAATGCCCGACAAACGACAGGCTTGATCATTAATAAAAAGATATTTATTTTTAGATAGTTATACATCGCCCTCCCTGTTTATGCAAAACGGCCCAGTTTCTGCATAAGATAAAAACACAGAGATAAATCATCATTCCCTGCTACAGGGAATAAATAGCCATATTTTATGTGGTCAAAAAGGGATGGGTCATGAAAAAAACGTTATTTTTTGCAGCGATAGCTCTTGCAGTTTCAACCGTTGCTTCAACTGCTTTAGCTTATAGCATTGACTATGGCACAGGCCCAGCGCTTGGTTCTATCGTATATGATTTTGAAAGTAATACAGTGGGCGCATTGTCAGGGTCGTACACCTTGGGCTCTTTAGGGACTATTACGAGCACAACCAATTCTATCATTTCAAAAAGTTCAGATGGTGACGGAGCCGAACCTGCTGGAGACATTTCAAATTATTTGTCAGTCAAAGGCGGCGGGGCAACTACAATCAAACTTTCAAATCCCAATGATTATAGTTTTGGTCTCCTATGGGGATCGATGGACACATACAATACAATTAAATTTACTTTTATAGATGGTGCCGCACCAATATCATTCACCGGGACTGACGTGGCATCTTCACATGCGGCAAATGGAAATCAGTATAGTGCTACGCAAAATAAATATGTAGATTTCATTTTTTCAAATGCAATAGATACTGTTACATTTTTAAGCACAAGTAACTCATTCGAAATTGACAATATTTCTGTCGCGCCCGTACCTGAACCAGCCACCATGATCCTCTTCGGAACCGGCATTGCCGGTCTGGCTGGAATCGCTCGGAGAAAAAGAAGTTAATAAATTTTCCGACAATCAGGATTCAAGAGGCAGGGCTTAACGGCTCTGCCTTTTTTTTTATTTCTTTCCCTGTCACTGGCTGCGCAACTCAATTAATCTTCCCGATTAGGCGCACATTTGTGGAATGATCCCCTTGTTACGTTGACGGGAAAAGGAGGAGCGGTTACTTTATAGCGATACAATTATAACCAACGAGGTGGCAACTATGTTTTCAGGACTCTTACAACCCTTACATCTGATTATTATCTTGGCGATCGTAATGATCATCTTCGGGGCGGGTAAACTGTCGGAAATTGGCGGGGGACTTGCCAAAAGTATCAAAGCTTTTAAAAAGGAGATGAAAGATGACCCAGATCAAACAACGCTTGAACACAAGGAGGACAAAAAGGACTGAACACCGGATGTAAATTCAGAAAAAAGGGCAACGTCCAAAGGTTATGGGCATCGAGAAAAGGCCTTAGCAAAATACGTTAGAATATTCCAAATCGTTAAAAATTTAACGATACAAACTAAAAAGACATACCCGATCAATTCAAAGGACTGCTCCCCAGCACCTCGGACGGAGCCTTTCAATCATCGCCAGAATAATGCCTCCCCAGTTAGCTCGATATGCTTGACCAGCTATTTTAAGCTGAGGCTACACTCTATCATTTCACTTCAGAGCGCGGTCAAATACCGACATAACCTACCTGACCACACCTAAACTTACCGTAGAGGAAGCCCTCGCATCCAATGTATAAGCGCCTGACAGTAATTCTTGGCACCCCTTTGTGTGCCGAGAACCAAGCGTAACATTCAATAAGGCCTATTTCGAACTGTCAGTCCGGTTGCTTATCAGAGAGATCATCACCGGCTGATCGATGAGTACGGCGAGTGGTACCACCCCGTCAGATTGGTGCAAAATTGCAAAGAGATGGTGGAGTTCATTGATCCAGTCGGTTTTTGCCTTGTCACTTGGGGGAGGATGGTCGTGAAGGAGCAGAATGTCTCCGCGCCTCAGTTTCTTGAGCACCCTGGAGGACAGGTCACTAACATTCCTATTGCCCCGGTCAAAGGGCCGACAGCTGAAGGTAATGGTCTGGAGTCCCAATAACGAGAGGACCGGCTGAAGGCGAGGACTGGTGATGCCAATCGGCGGTCGAAAAATGAGCGGGCGGATACCTGCTCTCCCGAGGATCTCCTGGGTTGCCTGGAGATCCTGTGCCAGAGTCCTGCAGCTCCGCAGCGCGAGCAGGTTGTCGTGACGATAGGAATGGTTGCCGATGGTATGCCCGTGGGCGAGGATGGCATCGATCAACTCCGGATGGGCGGCAGCATTTTTGCCGATCACAAAGAAGGTAGCCGGCAGCTTGTATTGGGCCAGCAGTTCCAGCAACACCGGAGTGGATGCCGGAAAGGGGCCATCGTCGAAGGTGAGCGCAATTCCACTAGCACCTTGTTTTCCCCTGCAGATCACCGGCAGGAAAAAGGGCCATTGCGGCAGGAACGGTGCCCCCAGGCAAACAACGACAAAGAGGACGAGGGGCACGGCAGCGGCGTACGGGGGGGCAAGGAATCCGAGCAGAAGCGCCAGCAGCAACGCGACCAATCCCGATTTTTCCGCCATGCTGAAGCCTTGGTGCCACCTGCGGCTGTTCATGACCCTTTCACTCCGGTTCGGCCGACCATCCAGAAGAGTTCGCTGTTGATAGCAGCAGTGAGTTGCAGATCAACAAATCCAGCCTCACGCATCATCCGGTTCAGGTCTTCCGGGGTACGATACCATGGCCGCCTCCCGGCGATTCGGACCCGAACATCTTCAATATGCCAGGAAAGAGAGCACTTGCCCGGCGGTTGCACGACAAACCGCACGATCAAAATACCGCCCGGAGCAAGCAGTTGGGTGCTGCGCGCCAAGGTTGCCGCCAGTTGTTGGTCGTCAAGGTAATGCGACATATCCAGGAGCAGGATGGCATCAACCGGATTGGCGACATCGGGCAACTCCGGTGCAGCTCCCACGACCATCATTCCTCTTTCACCAGCAGCCCTCCCCGCGACCCTGACCCGATCCGGGTCCGGATCCAAACCAATGACAGTTGCCCCCGGCAGATATTCCAGGCACCAGCAGGCGGGGACACCATAGCCGCAGCCTATATCGAGAATTGTTTCGATGGCCTGGTGCTCTGCAAGTAAACGTGGCAGCTCGCAAAACAACGGATCAAACTTGATCTTGAAGCGGGCGAACATGCGGGGGTAGGCCTCCAGCAGGCGGTACCGGCGCAGGAGGCGCTGCTCCAGGGTTCCGGTCTGGATTTCGTTTTTGTCTCTGGGGCGAAAATAGGCTTGCAGCACCGGGGGGAGGAGGACAAAAGTGCCCACCAGGGTATACCCGATGCCACACAGCGAGGTGATGCCCACGCTTTTGAGGGTCGCATGTTGGGCAAAGCAGAGCACGCCAAACCCGATCAGGGTTGAGGCGGCTGAGAGGAGAACCGCACTGCGCACCAGCACATGGGACGGATGTTTGATTGTTCCGTACCATTGGCAGCCGCAGACCATGTAAATAGTGTAATCCCCGCCAACGCCCAGGATGACCACCGAAAGCATAAGGCCGGGGATATCAAGGGGATGCCCGATGAGTTTCAGGGTGCCAAGGGTGCAGATGTAGGCAAAAACAAGGGGCACCAGTGTGATCAGGGTCAACTGCCAGTTAAGGAAATGCAGAAACAGTAACAGGGTCACCAGCACGGCAATGATCACAAACGAGGAAGAAAAGGTAGCAAGAAGATACTCCCCCAGTCGCGCTGAAAAATAGGTGCCGTCGAAGATCTTATGGCTCTTCCCGTAGTCGGCCAGGAAGCGGGGGGCATCATAGTTATTGCCGGGGGCGATGGTGATGAACTGTACCACTTTGCCGCTAGTATTCGCGTTGATCCCCAGCAGTTTATTATAATGGATGGAAAGCGGGCTGGGGTTCAGGGGGTAAGAGCCATCCAGTTGGGCGAAAAAAGCGGCAAAGGCCTCGTCCGTGAAGCCGAGGACAGCCCCTTCCCGGAGGAGTTCTTTTTTCACCTGCTCGATCCGTGCCGCTGTCCAGAAATTTTGCCAGGCAGCCTGATTTTGTTGACTGCGCTCTCCACCTGGGAAAATCATGGACGGGACAAACGCGGATTGAACGCGGCCCTGTTGGATGTCCTGTTCGATCTGCATCAACAGGCGATCATTTTGCTGCTGCAGGGCCGCCATGGAATCGGCGGTGGTCATCAGGTACACCTTTTGGCCCATATCGCCCCAGACCTTGGTAAACAAGCGGTCTTCAGCCTGGGTCTTTTTGCTAACCGTATTCATGTCGCTGAGATTCATGCGAAATTCAGGTTTGGCAAAAACCACCAGGACCAAGGCGAGGGCGACGGCTGCCACCGCTCCGGGCTTGCCTGCCTTGAAGAGTCGTTCGGAAAGGTTATGGAGAGGCGGATGACGATCGCCCGCAGGCGGCATGACCGGAAAAATCCGTGGGCAGAGGAAGTAAATGAATAAATAGGTGAAGAGCAAGCCCAGGGCCGTGAATTGGCCGAGTTCGACAAACACCGGGAAATCGCTCAGACTGAGCACCAGAAACGAGCCGATGGTCGTGAGCAGCGCCAGGATGCCACCGATGGATTGCATCTCCCGAGCGGCGTGTTCGCCCTTGGTTGCCTGGGGGCGATCCAGAAAAAGCAGGTAGGTGATGCTGTAATCATCCATGATGGAGATGAGGGCGCCTGAAAAACCGAGGACCATGATGGAGATGGAGCTATGGAACAGCGAATAGACAAAGAGCGCGGTGGCGGTTCCGGCCAGTGGTGGCACCAGGGCAAGCAAACTGATGAGCGGTCGGGAGAAAGAAAAGAACAAGAGCAGGGCTATTCCGGCTGTCGATAAACCCAGAGCCAGCTGGACATCATGGCGGATAATTGCCTCGTTATCAAGCGCGGCTCGATAGGCACCGGCTGGGGTGAGGGTGACCTTTATCCCTGCTGGAGCGTATTTCTGGCTAAGTTCACGGGCAGCGGTAGCGAAAAGATCTGCAAGTTTCCGGGCCGTGGCCGTATCGCTGCCGGCGATTATCGGCCGGCCGGTGAGGAGGAGATGGCGTTTGTCTTGAGAAAGGAGATTGCCCTTGTACATCGAGGCATTCGCTGACGGGGCCAGATGAATCAGTTTCGCCAGAACCGGATCCTTAAAGCCGAGGGGATCGGGGCCGATAAAGGAAGCTTGACCGATACCTTCCAAGCCGCTCATGCCCTGAATCAGCTCGTGCAGGCGTTGGCGGATGGCGTCGCTCTCTAAACGTGGGGCGATCGTGTTTTCGAGTTCTTCCCGTGAAAACAGCAGGGGCAGTTCTTTGACAACCTGATGTGCCAGTTCCGGGATCAGAGCCCCGACATCACCCAGTCCCACCTCCGCAAAAAGACCGCTGGCCCGCATCGTCTGCTGCAGGCTGGCGCTGCAGGCCACCAGAATGTCCGGGGCATCCTTGTCGATCATGATATCAATGGCGACCTGATCGTGGATGGGATGATTTTGAAAGATTTCGAGCGCATTGGCGATGACCTGCTCATGGGCGGGCAGGGATTTGGTCATATCCGTATCAATGCGCAACCGCTTGAGCCCAAGGAAGGCGAAACAGCAGATTGCGAGTCCGACGACGAGGAGGAGAGGAAAATTGAATTTATATGCTTTCATTACCGGGCAAGAGAAAAAAGAACGATGGCGAAAGCCGCAACCACAAGGTGCAGAGCAATAATGAGGCCCCTATTGTTCTGATAGAGTTCACTGCATCGCTGGATGCTCGACAGGCCGCCGAACAGATTGCGCACCCTGTCGAGCCAGACGGTTTCGTTGTCGCTGCTGGCCATTCCCTGGAAGGCGCACATGGGATACAGGGCAAAAAATTGCGCCTTGCAAAGGTGCAGCAGGCCGTCAAAGGGGATGCCCTGCCAAGGCTCCCGGACAATCCGCTCGGCGTAGGGACGATTGAGGGCATAGGCATGGGCAAGGCAACGATACGTAATCTGCACCACCCCAGCCCCATCGGTTCGTCTGCTGCCAGTGGCGATGCAACCGAGAAGAAAGGCATCCCAGCTGCCGACTTGCTGCAGAAAGTGACAGGCCTCGCGCAGCCGCTCCTCGCTGAATCTGCGAAAAAAAACATCATCCTCAAAGACCAGAATATGCTGGGCGCCAGCCGCCAACCCCTCGGTCAAACAGTGCATGTGCGACTGGTAGATCCCTCGCGCCGGATCTTCGCCGTCCTTTGTGGCAATGAAGAATTCGACCCGTTCGTCAAGGCCGACTGCAGCGAATTGCCGCTTGGCCTCCTGCATCCTGTCGGGGCGGCTGGCCAACGTGATACAGTAGATCTTATCGAAGAAGTCCCAACTGCGGGGCTGCATCATCTTGTCCCGATCTGCTCCCATGTTGCTTCCCCTGCCCCGGTGGTATACAATAGGATATCGTAATCGAAGAAGAGGTCAATCTAGGCCTCTCCCCTTCCCTTTCTCTTACGTGTCAAACGGAACCGATTGAAACGACTCTGCAAAAAAATTATCCTCTCGTGCGCGGCAACCGCATTTGTGCAAACGGCCATTAAGGAAAAAGCCGATCTAGCCGCGTTTCGGGAAAAACCCACCCCGGTCGTACTCGCGGGGGTCTTTGCCATCGGCTTCAGCTTTCTCCTGGGGTGGCCGGCGATCTTCGCCCTGGGCGTCCTCTCGCTCAAGCTGCAGACGCCTTGGATTGTCGTAGTGGGCGGTCCGCTGACCTATGGCCTTTCCCATTTGGTCTTTCTCTTCGGCATGTATCTTTCCGGAGCCATCTATTCCCTGATCTTTTGCCGCTGGCTCACCCGGATCACGATGGAACGATTTCTAGCCTGGGCCGCACCCGAACAGTATCCCGACGTATATCGCTAAACCACAACAAGACCTAATCAACAAGCTTGCCCTCCGCATCCAGCGGACTCCTTATCCATGCCGGCGGCTTGACCCGGCCGCCACTCACATCCCGCATTCGTAATCCCGTCACTGTTTCCCGGAGCTGTTCCGCCTGATCGAATATCAGCAGATCATAGACAAGTTCATCTGCAGCCTGCGATTGCAGGCGTACATGGACAAGGTACCGCCGACCGGCCCGAGTCGGCTTATGGATAATCCTGGCAGCGAATCCCACCGGGAAAGGAACGAAATCGACCAGACGCTGTCCGTGAACACAGGCGGCATGCATGGCTCCGTCCAACGGAAAAGGGGAACCGATCGAATCCGAGGACGGAAGCGGTAAATCCGGGACCAGCAGCGTGCCTCGAGCAAAATCCCTTGCAAGGAACAACCGGTCCTGCAGGGTACGGTAGAACGGTCCGAAGGGAACCAGTTCCCGATACACCTGCTCCGCGGACACCTCCATCACAAAACCGGCGGAACAGGACGGCACCACCTTGACTTCCATGCCGCCATGCAAGGGTCCGGCGACAAAAGACAATTCGCAATGCGTGGTCATCCGGGTCATGGTCTTGAGCTGTATTTTTGTCAACAGTCTTGCGCAGATATCGCCGCCCTTCCCGCTCTCCAGTTCGACCAGAACAGCAAGTTCGGCAGACTCCGGTGGAATTTCGAGAAATTTGGCAAAACGCCCCTGATGCATCCACCTGACATCCAGCTCGGGATGCGCAGTCTGCGCGGTCAAGGCCAGAAGACGCATCGCCTCAACCGCCGGAAAAATAACCTTGTGGTTGAAACAATGATCTCGAAACCAGGGCTGGACCGGCACATGCACCGCAAACCGCTCAGTTGCCATTAACCGGGAAACTGCTGCCAGAGGGCGATGGTCTTGGCATCGACCTCTACGGGGAGGTTGTTGGCGTTCACCGCGCAGTGCCGCGTAAACCCGGTACAGACAATTTCGCCGTTGTCCGCCCTGGTGATCAAATAGTCGAACTGCACCTTGACCAGTTCCAGCCGGGTCGGGCGGGTATGAATAACCATCAGGTCGTCATAGAAAAGCGGGGAATGGTAATTGAGTTCCGTCTTGATGATCGGGTAGATGTAGCCGCTCGCCTCGATTTCTTTATACGGATAGTTCGATTCCCGCATGAGGGAGGCCCGCCCGAATTCAAAATAGCGCAGATAATTGGCATGATAGACCACCTGGGAGCGGTCCGTATCCACATACAGGGTGCGGAGCTCGCAGCGATGCCAGACCAGACCGGTTTTGGTATCGCGCACATAGGACGGCCGGTCATGGGGTTCGGGAACAAACGGTTTGGGGCGCATTAGAGACCTCGGAAAACGATGCAGCAGTTGGTGCCGCCGAAACCAAACGAGTTGGAGAGGAAAAATTCGTGGGCGTGCTTGCGACTCTCATGAGGAACCACATCCAGGTCAGCGAGGCCGGGATCGGGGATATGATTGACTGTCGGCAACACGAGCCCCTGGCGCATGGCTTCGATGCCGAGTGCGGCCTCGATGGCGGCCGAGGCCCCAAGGCTATGACCAACCTGGGACTTGTTCGCTGAAATCGGAATCCCAGGCAAATGGTTGCCGAAGACCGTCCGCATGCATTCGGCCTCGGCGGTATCACCGGTGGGTGTGGAGGTGCCGTGGGCGTTGACCGCGCCAATATCCTCCGGAACGATTTCAGCGTCCTCAATGGCGTCCTGCATCGCTCGGATAACCGTCTGGGCATTGGGCCGGGTGAAATGATGGGCGTCCGAGGTCCAGCCGACTCCCGCGATCTCGGCTCTGGGCAACAGGCCATGGGCGCGGGCGACCTCCTCGGCTGCCAGGACAAGGACCCCGGCGCCCTCTGCCAGGACAAATCCTTTGCGATCGACGCTGAAGGGCCGGGAAGCCTGGGTAGGATCCGCAAAGGAGCGGTCCTTAGGGCCGACCTTGATGGTGGCCAGCATATTGGCAAAGCCCAGAATGATTTCAGGCGTCAGGCAGGTCTCGACGCCCCCGGCCAGGGCAAAGTCGCAATCGCCGTCGCGGATCATTCGCGCCCCGATGCCAATGGCATGATTACCGGAGGCGCAGGCCCCCTGAGGCGAGAAAATCGGTCCGGTGAATCCCAGCAGCATGCCGGCCTTACCGGCGGGGAGATTGGCGCAGAGGTTGGGCAGCAGGTACGGACTGACTTTGAGCGGGCCGAGCCGGGTGTAATTGTCCATGGCGACCCGGTAGGCATCCGAACCGTTGAGCGCCGAGCCGATCAGACAGGCCGTGCGCGGGCCGGTCTGCTTGTCGATCGTAAGCCCTGCATCTTCCAGGGCCTGGCGGCAGATCTCCATGGTCAGGAAGACGAAATCAGCATTCCACTGCGAGGCGTCTTTGCGGCTCACATAAGGAAACGTGCTCGGATCCCAGTCCGGAATCTCGCCGACCACCTGACTGCGCGTTTCCACCGTACATCGGGTCAGTCGGCGAAAGCCCGCCTTACCAGCTACGGCTCCTGCCCAGGTCGTGGCAAAGGTGTTGCCGAGGGCAGTGGCGGCGCCGTAGCCGATAACCACGACTTTTCTATTCTGTGGCGCCTTCATTGCTGCTGTTCTCTCCTTCTCGTCCGCTCTTGGCAGGGTGCGCGATTGGCACCGTTATCGGTCTGAACCATAAACAACTTGGTAGAACGCCACACCCTATGTTTGCCGCCGTCTCCCCCTGTGTCATTTCGACCGCAGGGAGAAATCTTGAGATTCCTCACATTCGTTCGGAATGACACAGGCGTAGATTTTCTGGTTCCCAGGCGACGCCTGTTTTCAGGCGACTTTTCTAAAGACTGCGCAGGCATTGCAACCGCCGAACCCGAAAGCGTTTTTCAGGACATGCTCCTGGGGGAGCGCTCTTTTTCCCTCAGCGACGCAATCCAGTTCCATCTCGGGATCGGGCTGATAATTGATGGTCGGCAACACAACATTTTCATCCATGCCGCGCAGGGCAAAGATGGTTTCGATGGCGCTGGAGGCCCCCATGGCGTGTCCTATCAGGGATTTGTTGGCACTGATCGGCGGCAAAGTCCCAGCAAAGACGGCCTTGAGGGCATCGAACTCCACCTGGTCGCCTACTCGGGTGGAGGTGGCATGGGCATTGATCGAGGCAATATCGGCAGCCGCCACCCCTGCATCGGTCAAGGCATCAACCATGCACTGACCGATGGTGTCTTTCGAGGGCATGACAAAGTGATGGGCATCGGAGGTCATGCCCCAGCCCGCCAGTTCGATGGTGTAGTCCAGACCATGGGTCGCGGCAAATTCCCTGGTGGCCAGGATAATCGCACCGGCTCCTTCCGAAATTACAAAACCGCGCCGATCAAGAGAAAAAGGACGGCTGGCTTGGGTTGGCGGCTCATTTTCCCGGCCTTTCCTGGGATGGTAGGCGCCGTTCATGGTGGCGAACCCGGCCACGATCGGTTCGACCAGGGCACAGTCCACAGCCCCGCAGATGGCAACATCAGCCCGGTTCTGGGCCATCAGCATGGCCCCGACCAGCATCGAGGTCAGGCCGGTGGCACAGGCGGTGATAGTGGAGAGGATCGGTCCCTTGGCCCCGGTTAGGATGGCGATCTTGCCGCCGATCATATTGATGCAGGAATTGGGATTGGCGTAGGGGTGGGGCAACCTGTTCTCCGCCTGCAGTTTCCGGTCCGAGGCCAGAACCGCATCAATGCCGCCGACCGCCGAGCTGTAGGTCACCGCCACGCGCGGGGCCAGGGCGGCGTTGATGTCGATGCGACTTCTCGCCAGGGCACGGGCCACCGAAAGCATGCCGTATTTGAATACCGGCGAATGCCAGGCCGCCTGGTGCCGGGCGGAGAGAAAGGGGTAGGGCTCGTGATCGATATCCGGCAGCTGCCCGGCGATGCGCACGGGAAAGTCTTGGCGCAGGGGAAAACGGGTCAGTGGCCCGATACCGCTCCGCCCGGCCAGCGCAGCCTGCCATTGCAGCCCTAAGTCACTGCCCAACGGCGAAATGGCATCATAGCCGACGATAACTGCTTTCTTCCATTCCATCGGCGACCGGCGGACTACCAGGGGATAAACCGATACAATTTAGCAAACATTTCATAAACTTCGATCCAGTTTTGCAGATCCTGGGAGGTGTTCATATGGGCCCGTTTGTTGACCATAACCCAGCTCATATGGGCCGCTCCGTCCTTGCAGGTCGAACAGTCGCGGGTCTCGGAGGTGCAGCAGCGATGCATGGTCTTGAGGTCGGAGGCCCAACGGATAAAGTTGGTCAGCCGTTTGGGGCGGGGATTGCGTTTGTCGATGGGATCGGTGACCGAGGGGCATTCCATCCAGCCAAACTGACGGTCGCACATCCTGCCGGTGGTGATGATCTGGTGATAGTATTTCGAGGATATCACTGTTTCTGGGTAGTTGTCCAGCATCTGGTCCATCTCCGCCCGAACCGTGATCAATTCCTCGGGTTGCCAGGAAAAACCGTCCATGCCCTCGTCGTTGGACAATAGCTGCATATGGACCTTGAGCCCCACATCTTTGATCTTGCGAATAATAGGCTCCATCTTGCCCAACTGTCTGGGGGTGATGGTGTAGAGATAGTAGGCGTTGGGGTCACCGCCATAGTTGGCGCTGGAGATGCCGAAGGTATCCTTGCCCCGCAGGGTCATCTCGTCCTCCCGGTCTCCCCACAGGGAAATGCCGACCATGAGATCGGGAAACCGGTCACGGGGCACCTTAATCAATCCGTTAGTAGCGCAGAAAGTCGGAAGACGGCGGTAAAAGGCCTCGATTCGGTCCAGGCAGAGGGTGGGCTCGCCGCCGATGAGGATGGCTAGATTGACACCGCGCGCCATCTCGCTTTCCACAAAACCATGCCATTTGGTGAGGTCTTTCTCCTCGGAGGCCGCCTTGTGCTCGCCCGATGAAAAAAAGAAGCAGCCTTTGCAGCGCAGGTTGCACTGATCGGTCACGTCATAGATGGAGCTGCGGATATTGAGTTTGGAAATTTGCCGGTAGCGTTCATGCCAGTGGGCATCGAGCAGGGAGCTGACTGTTTTCATAGCGACAAAGGAGGTGTCTTTGGGCTGTCCATTGGAGGGGCGACGGGGTAATCACCGAGATTGGGCCCTTTTTCGTAGCCCCGCACCCAGACAGCCAGGTAGGTGTCGACATAGTCCAGCCAGGCGGAAAAGGTGTCCGGGTTGGTGGCATGGCGATACATTCGGGCCGTCACTACCGCGCTGCCGGCGGCATAATGACGGCAGTCAGCGCAATCGGTGTCCGGGACGCAGCAGGCGGCCTCGCGGTCCCATTGCAGGTCGGTCCGATATTGGCGGAATGATCGGCCTAGGCCGATAGCTGTTGACGAATTCATCCGCGGATAGGAACAGGAAAACAGGGCGTGCAGCCCCAGTTCATGGGTGTGGGCGACAATATTATACGGGGAGAAAAGGACGGACTGGGGATACGCAGTAAGCAACTCGGTCATCATCTCCCTTGTTTCGGTAAGGGTTTGCGGCGTATGGCGCAGTGGCCCGGTATAACCGACGGGCGCGGAAAACATGTTGAAGGTCGCCTGCTGACCGTTGTCCGCCAGCATTTTTACCACATCCCTGGCCTCTGCAATGTTGTGCGGGGTGAAGGTGTACACGAAGATGGCGCGTGGGTCATTGCGGTAATTGGCCATCTGTCGGCCCAACATGTCGTCGGCCTTCCTGACTGCTTTGCTGGTGGCATCGTTGCCCCAGACCGAGATGTGAATACGATAGTCGATCGTCCGGGGTATCGCCTTCAGGCCGTTGGTGGCAATTGCTCCGAGGGGAATGTTCTCTGCGCAGATTTGGCACAGTTGTGGCACCAGCGACGGCTCGGCCCCGGCCAGGACCGCGAAAGTAATTCCGCGATCCTTCTCCGCCTCCATCAGGTGCCGCCAGGCGGATTCGTCCAGGTTTTCCGTGGCGAACTGTTTCTCACCGTTGAAAAAATAACACCCATCGCAGCGGATGTTGCAGCGATTGGTCATGTCGTAGGTAGATTCGCGGAGAAAGAAGTAGCGGCGCACCTTCTCCCATCGGTCCCTGATGGCGGGAACAGCGATGATATCGGCAAATTTCCATTCTTTTTCAGCTGTCGCCTGGCCGGACATTTACTCGCCGCCGCGTTGCTTCTCGGCGACATACTCGCCAATGATCCGGATAGTGGTCAACTTGGGGTAATCGTCTTCGTCGATCCTGATGCCAAATTCATCCCGGATCACCAAGGCAATGGTGGCAAGATCCATGCTGTCGATACCCACCTCATCCACCAAGTCGAGATCGGCGTTGAAGGTTTCCGGCGTCACATCTTCCAGTTTAAGTTCATTGATGATGATTGCGGCTATGCGGTGAATGGTTTGATCAATATCGTTGGTCATGGGCATTCTGTTAAGTGCTGTTTGTCGGCAAGGGACATCATGCCGGAGCAGACGGCTTGGGTTTCATGGGTTATATGAAAGGTATAGAGGCCTGTGGTGCTTGTGGCCGCGGCGTGTATCTCGAGCTGCTCGCCGGGTCTGACGATCTTTTTGAATTTTACCCTGTTAAGGCGTTTAATATACAGCTCAAGTTTCGGTGTCGGCACCGTCAAGGAAGAATCGACGGTCAACTTCCTGAAATAATGTCGTTTTAACGTGAAAAGCCTTTTGCTTTCTGATACATTGGATTTGCAAAAATACCTAATGATATCA
>Ga0209697_10000281_pt1 | contig 83406 bp, 73 predicted proteins | sample AliMusrvi5mmetaG_FD_184115 | JGI IMG/M metagenome (GOLD analysis project Ga0209697, IMG submission 184115) | Freshwater lake bacterial and archeal communities from Alinen Mustajarvi, Finland, to study Microbial Dark Matter (Phase II) - Alinen... | ecosystem: Environmental > Aquatic > Freshwater...
CTTAATGCCGGTACCACCACAATCAATGCTGCTGAAGTCAACTGGCAGATGGATGGTGGTGCAATTCATACATCCACGGTTACAGGTTTGAATGTCGCTACACAAAGCATGTTTGATTTTACCTGTGATGACCTCCTTGCCGCCGCAATCGGCCAGCATGGCCTCAAAGTCTGGATCAGTAAGATCAATGGCGACATTGATGACTTCCATGGCAATGACACACTAAGCAAGCCCATTACCCGGGTTTGTCTTACCGTACCCAAGAAACCACTGTTTGAAGAGTTTACAAGTTCAACCTGCAGTCCCTGTGCACAGTTCAACGCAAGTTTCGTACCCTGGTGCAACACGCATGATAATGACATCACCCTGGTTAAGTACCAGATGAACTGGCCTTCACCCGGTGATCCTTATTATACTCTTGAAGGCGGTGTGAGAAGAGACTTTTATGGCGTCGGGGCAGTTCCTGATCTTTACTGCAACGGTGGTGAAGTTGCAACAGACATAGCCGATGTAAATACTGCTTATGCCAATGCACAGACCCAGATCGGTATGATGGACCTGGTGGCAACACATACCCTCACAGGTCATGTGATTAATATTACAGCAACCGTTCTTCCATATGCCAATTTCACAAATTGCAACCTGTATATTGTTGTGATGGAAAAAGTCACGCACAACAATACCGGAACCAACGGGGAGACAAGCTTTGAACACGTCATGATGAAGATGATGCCTGACGCATCCGGCACTGCACTGAATCTTGTTGACCGTGTTCCATATACAACAACGTTGTCTGTTGACCTTACCGGCACCCATGTTGAAGTATGGACTGATCTCATCGTCGGTATTTTTGTCCAGGACCAGACACTGAAAATGGTTTACCAGTCGGCATATTCCCAGGAAGCCGCAGTCCTTGCAACTGAAGCAAGACTTGCTACACTCAAGCAGGACGGAACGCTGGTCCCGGGATTCTCATCCGATACCTTCGATTATAATGTCACGCTTCCTACAGGTACAGTTGTTGTTCCTGAGATTACCGCAACCCCGATTGACACGAATGCAGTGGTGATCATCATCCCGGCAAATCAACTTCCGGGGACGACTACCATTGATGTTTTTGCACAGGACCGGAAGACACATAACCTCTATTCTGTCAATTTCACTGTTGGCGGAGTTGGTATCAATGACCCGGCTGTGAAGAATGTTGTTGCCTATCCAAACCCAACAAAAGGCATGATTTTTCTGCTGAACGCGAATCATTCATCCGTTACCATTACAACCAGTAACGGTGAAGTCGTAAGATCAATCCCTGATTTCACCGGCTCTTCGATAGATATCGGATCACTTTCAAAAGGGGTTTATATCTTATCAGTTGAAAAACCAGACGGAACCGTGATCAGGAAAAAGATTGTTCTCCTTTAATCTGTCATTGATTGATGCATTTATCCTGAATGTTTGAAAGAGGCCCGGTAATTCCCGGGCCTCTTTTGTTATTATATTGTCGATTGCTGCAATGATATATGTCATTCAGGATTTGTGATTTTTTAACAATTTCCGGGATGATCCTGCGCTGAATCACAGGGTGATATTTACATAAATTTCCTACATTCGCAGATTAATTAAGATTGCATCTTTCAGGATTAAAAACTGCACTATGGAGAAAAACCAAAATCCCGGATTTAAGAACCAGGACTTCGGGCAATCAAAAGAATTGTTTTACTACTACCAGGATGGAGGCAATTACGACAGGAAGGTTGGTTTTCACCCGGAATCCGATGGAGTGATTCTCCAGCAGGCATGGGATCTCTTTAAGGAGAGAATAGAAGCTGCAAGGAAGAAGGTCCTGGCTGGTGAAGCAAGTCCTGTAGTTTATTACATGGAGAAGAATCTCCTGGATCCGCTCAATTTATCAATGATGGCTGGTATTTCGATATGGCGTGTCAAACGTCATTTTAAGCCCCGCGTTTTTCAGCGACTGAATGAAAAGACCCTTGAAAAATATGCGACAGCTTTCAATATCACCATTGACCAGCTCAAAAAAGTTGAATGATCATACCGGACATGATGAGTAAAGAAACCAATATCATAAAATATAATCACCGCCAGGCAGGACATTGCGAAAGCGGGGCTACTTCAAACCTCTTTGCGTTTAATGGTCTTGAGATATCAGAACCCATGGCATTCGGAATCGGAAACGGGCTGTTCTTCAGTTACCTTCCATTCCTGAAATTGCAGTTTGCGCCGATGATCACCTTCCGGAATTTTCCCAACATGGTTTTCCGGAGATGCACGGAATACCTGGGTGTTGATGCTACAGTTAGGAAGAGTATCAAAGATCCGAAGGAAGCGATGAAAGCCCTTGATGAGAACATCATGAAAGGCATTCCTACCGGGCTGCAGGTTGGTGTCTTCAAACTTACTTTTTTCCCACCCGAATACAGGATGCACTACAATATGCATAACCTGGTGGTCTTTGGGAAAGAAGGAAATAACTACCATGTGAGTGATACGGTGATGGAAACGCCGCAGATCATCAGCTATGAGGACCTAATGCAGGTTCGCTACGCCAAAGGCGCTTTCGCCCCGAAGGGTAAGATGTACTGGATCAACAGCATCGCCCCGGACCCCGATTTTAAGACGGCAATAAGGAAAGGCATCAAGCGGACTGTTTACGACATGATCAAGATCCCTTTCCCGCTGGTTGGGGTCAAAGGAATCCGATGGCTGGCCGGGGATGTGAAGAAATGGCAAAAGAAGCTTGGAAATGATAAAGCATCATTTTACCTCGGGCAGATCCTCCGTATGGCGGAAGAATTCGGAACCGGTGGGGCCGGCTATCGTTACATCTTCGGGTCGTTCCTGCAGGAAGCCGGTGTCATGCTAAGTAACGACGGGCTTCTTGAAGCTTCAGACATGATGGGTAAAACTGCCAACAAATGGAGGGAATTCACGTATCTCGGGGCAAGGAACTGTAAAGACCGCTCCAAACCGGAAGAAGATTATGGTATGCTCTCAAACATGCTGAGAGAGATCGCCAATGACGAAGAAAAAGTATACCGGAAACTGGATAAAATCATTATTTAAGCATGGCTGATCTTCCCATCATCGAGATAAAGAAGTTATCAAAAACCTATAAAGGTTCAAGCGAGCCTGCAGTTTCATCCATCTCGCTGGACATCTTTCCCGGGGAGATATTTGGACTCCTGGGGCCTAATGGTGCAGGCAAAACCACAACTATTTCTATTCTTTGCGGACTTTTCCCTCCTACCGAAGGTGACATTTTTATTGACAGAATGGATATCAGGTCAAACCCTGAGCAGATCAAGCAGATCATCGGGGTGGTTCCGCAGGATCTTGCACTCTACCCTACCCTTTCAGCCAGGGAGAATCTTACCTTTTACGGGAATATGTACGGGATCCGGGGAAAAGAGCTGCATGACCGGATTGATGGGTTTCTCCAGGTTTTTGGCCTTGAGAAATTCGCCAGGCGGCAGGTCGGAAAATATTCCGGTGGCATGAAACGCAGGGTTAACCTGATCGCCGGATTGCTGCATTATCCGAAGATCATCTTCCTCGATGAACCTACTGTTGGAATTGATGTCCAGTCACGCATCATGATCCTCAACTATCTTAAGGACCTGAATAAAGCCGGGACCACGATCATCTATACATCCCATTATATGGAGGAGGCAGAAAACCTGTGTTCACGCGTTGCGATCATGGACCAGGGAAAGATCATCTCCATCGGGAAACCTGCAGAGTTACTTGCTGCCAACCCTGAATTCAAGAATCTCGAACATGTCTTCATTCATCTCACCGGAAAGGATTTAAGGGATTAACATGTACAAGCACCTTTCTGCCATCCGTAAAGAATGCCTGATCTTGCTGCGCGATAAAGCCGGCCTGGCTATGCTCTTCATCATGCCCATGGCATTGATCATCATCTCTTCCCTCATGCAGGAATTCGCATGGAACTCACTCAGCAAGGACCCTACGGTTCAGATCCTGTTTGTCAATAACGACAAAGACAGCCTGGGATACAACATTGAAAAAGGACTTCGCAATTCCGGGTCGTTTGAAGTCATCGACAGCCTCAATAAAGTGCCGGTGACTGAAGCGACTGCAAAAGCTGCTGTTGCCAAAGGTGACTACCTGATCGCGATTGTCGTTCCCGAAGGAACCACCAAAGCAATCCGGGCCAATGTCAGGATCATGGTGGCCAAAACACTCTCCGGGTTCGGCATGATCAACCCGATGATACTGAATAGTCTTGTGGCAAAGGATTCAATCGATATCTCCATTTACTTTGATGTTACAGTTAAGAATGCATTCAAGAATGCGCTTGTCAGCTCCATCAAGGCAAACAATTATAAGATTGAAACGGAAATGGTGTTCCGGACTTTCAACAAGGAGATTGCAAAGCAGTTTCCCCTGTTTCATCCGCCGGAGGTCAATTATCATGAGGTCCTGCAATTCAAGGAATCATTTCCTTCATTCAGGAAAAAAGAGCTGATCCCGACTACGGCACAGCACAACATTCCTGCCTGGACGATCTTTGCCATGTTTTTCATCGTGATCCCTTTGACCCAAAGCCTGATCAAGGAACGTGAGGAAGGAAGCCTGTTCAGGCTGCTGACCATGCCGGTTTCATACATGAACCTGATCATGGCAAAAGTGGTTGTATACATCGTGGTTTGCATGCTTCAAACCCTGTTTATGCTGCTAGCGGGGATGCTTCTCCTGCCCTTGTTCGGAATCCCGAGACTGCAGCTCGGCGATGATTTTATCGCCCTTACGCTGATGTCACTCGTTGTTTCGATGGCTTCTGTAGGCTATGGCCTGATGATCGGCACAATTGCAAAGACACACCAGCAGGCGGCAGCATTCGGTTCCATCTCGGTGATTATCCTTGCTGCCATGGGCGGACTGTGGGTTCCGATCTACCTGATGCCACCATTCATGCGGACATTTTCCACCTACAGCCCGATGAACTGGGCCATAACGGGTTATTATAATATCTTCCTGCGCGGCGGGAGTCTGATACATATCCTCCCGGAAGTGACGAGATTGCTGCTGTTCTTCCTCGGAACCGTGCTTGTCACCGGGATCTATCGTAAATTTAAAAGCCCTATTCCCGACTAACCATGGAGCTGATTGACCGGAAAGAAGTGCTGGTAAGGTTTTCGGATGTGGATTCCATGAAGATCGTATGGCATGGAAACTATGTCCAGTACTTTGAGGATGGCCGGGAATCGTTCGGGATTAAGTACAACCTGGGATACCTCGATGTTTACAGGCATCACGTAATGATCCCCATCGTCAAAGTGAATTGCAATTTCCTGAAACCATTGGTATTCGGGGATACAGCCGTTGTGGAAACCCGGTTTATCAATTGCGAGGCGGCCAAGATACAATTTGAATACAAGATCTTCCGAAAGCAGGATATGGAGCTCATGGCTACCGGTTCATCCATGCAGGTGTTTCTTACCCCGGAAGGCGAACTATTATTAACTGCACCGGATTTTTTTACCGGATGGAAAAAAAAGTGGGGAATCCTCTAACCAAGCATGGAAAGAACGAATGTTTTTATCGCCAGGGATAATGTGATCACATCATTGGGATTTACTACGGATGAAACGATAAGGAAAATCAAGAATAACATTGTTGGATTCAAGCCCTGCACTGACCGTTCCATCTCATCCTCCTCCATTCCACTTTCCCTTGTGGATACGCACCAACTGGATGAACTCTTTCAGCGCACCGTTGAAATCTTCCGGCCTGATAACCGGAAGATAAGATATACCAGGCTTGAGAAGCTGTTTATCCTTTCCATTTATGATTCGGTCAATGAGATGCCGGCCGGGATCTTTGGTCCGGAGACACAACTGATCCTTTCAACAACCAAAGGCAACATTGATCTCCTGGAAGAGGAAAAGAAAAAACTGTACGAGCCGCAACGGGTCTTTTTATGGAGATTCGCTGAAGTTATCCGTCAATTTTTTGGTTTCGAAAACCGGCCGCAGGTGATCTCGAATGCCTGCATTTCGGGAGTCCTCGCACTCAGTCATGCTTCACGGATGATCCAATCAGGTCTTTGCGAGAATGCGGTTGTTTGCGGAGGCGATATCATTTCGGAGTTTGTCGTTTCGGGGTTCACCTCATTCCAGGCACTCAGCCCGGAACCCTGCAAACCCTTTGACATCTCCAGGAACGGGCTATCTCTTGGAGAAGGTTGCGGAACCATGGTTTTAACATCTTCACCACAAAAATATTCAGCCACGAATATCATCATTGCCGGATCAGCTACAAGCAATGATGCAAATCATATCTCCGGACCTTCAAGGACCGGCGAAGAGCTGGCGATGGCCATCGGGAATGCTCTGAAAGAATCAGGTTGTGAAGCCGGTGACGTCAGTTTCGTCTCCGCTCACGGCACAGCTACGCTTTACAATGATGAGATGGAATCGAAGGCATTGAGTCTTGCCGGGCTGCAGGAGGTTCCTGTGAACAGTTTCAAGGGATACTGGGGACATACATTGGGTGGAGCGGGACTGATTGAATCAGTCGCAACCGTGAGATCCGCATTGGATAATATCCTTTTCCGTTCTGCAGGATTTACTAATCCCGGAGTCCCTGAAAGTATCAATGTCATTCAGCAGCACACAATAGCAGCGGTTAACAACTGCCTGAAAATTGCTTCAGGTTTCGGCGGATGCAATGCTGCCATCGTTTACCGCAAGCAAAACTCAATGCAATAAAACAATGAAAAACGAGCTGCTTCTTACGCATTGGTGTCTGATCCGGAATAACCAGGTTGTCACCGACGATAAAGTTGAGAATGTAACGGAAATTTTTAGTACTTTTGCAGGCTTTCTAAAAGCCCTCTATAAAAAGGAACAGATCAGTTATCCAAAGTTTTACAAAATGGATTCGCTGAGTAAATTAGGGTTCCTTACATCAGAAAAGGTTTTAAAGGAAAGTCATGTTCTTGATCATTACAGGAATGAGGAAATTGGCATCATCATTTTCAATTCCAGCGCGAGTCTTGAAACGGACATCGAATATCAGAAAACAATACAGGACAAATCAAACTATTTTCCAAGTCCTTCTGTCTTCGTTTATACGCTGCCCAATATCGTGATCGGTGAGATCTGCATCAGGCACCAGATTAAAGGGGAAAATGCTTTTTTTATCACTGAAAAATTTGATGCCGGGCTGATCCTTAATAATGTTGCCTGCCTGATGGAATCAGGCAGGATCAAGGCTTGCCTCTGCGGATGGATTGATGTTCTGGAAGATAATTATGAATCAGTACTTTTTGTCATCGAAAATGGATCATCAGTTGCTGTTGATGAAGACCAGGCGGCAAAAGGAAGCAAACTAACAGGTAGAACTTTAAATAATATCTATTATAATAACGGAGAATAATCATGGAAGAATTGATTAATAAATTGAAGAAAGAGGTCATAGAACAATTAAACCTGGAAGATATTTCACCTGACGATGTGAATCCTGATTTGCCATTATTTGGAGAAGGTCTTGGACTTGATTCCATTGATGCGCTTGAACTGATCGTCCTTTTGGAGAAGAATTACGGACTGAAGATTGAAGACCCTAAAGACGGGAAAAAAATATTTTACTCCATCCGGTCAATGGCCGAATACATTACCGAGCATAAAAAAGCGTAAGAAATGCCGGGCAGAATTTTTGTCACAGGCTTAGGTATTATTTCAGGTATTGGAAACAATCTTGAAGAGAACCTGGATTCTCTTCTTCGCTCAAAGTCAGGTATTGATAAGTTATATTACCTGCAGTCCCCACTGCGGGACAGCATCCTTGTTTCCGAAGTAAAATCCACAACAGAAGAACTTTTTCAGCGGGCAGGAATTCCGGTTCAGGAAGGATATTCGAGGAATTCATTGCTGGGGATCATTGCAGCCACGGAGGCCGCCGGTCTTGCGCAACTCAAATCCTTTCCCGGTTTGCGAACGGGACTGATCTCCGGGACTACTGTAGGTGGAATGGATGAATGTGAAAAACATTACCAGGACTTCCTTACCAACGACAACGCGAACATTTACATCGATACATACGATTGTGCCGACAGCACGGAAAAGATAGCCGACAGTCTCGGCATCAATGATTACATCACAACCATCAGCACTGCCTGCTCTTCTGCATCCAACGCAATTTTGCTTGGTGCGCGGATGATCAGGAACGGGAAACTGGATCGCGTGGTTGCAGGCGGAACAGAATCGCTGACCCGGTTTCATCTCAACGGTTTCAATGCGCTGAAAATCCTGGACAGTGATCCGTGCAAGCCATTTGACCAGAACCGGAAAGGGATCAACCTGGGTGAAGGAGCCGCTTACCTTGTCATCGAATCTGAAGATTCAGTAAGATCTTCGGGGAAAAAAATCTATGCAGAGCTCATTGGCTGGGGTAATTCCTGTGAAGCATTCCACCAGACCGCATCATCACCCGATGGTACCGGTGCATTCCTGGCCATGGAAAAAGCGTTGGAGATGAGCGGACTTAAGCCCGGCGAAATCGATTACATCAATGCACATGGCACGGGTACCGACAATAATGATATTGCTGAAGGAAGGGCCATTGAAAGATTGTTTGGCCCACATCTGCCCAGGATCAGTTCGACAAAGCCATTCACCGGTCATACCACGAGTGCAGCGGGATCTACCGAAGCCATCCTGTCTATCCTTTGTATACAGCATCAGCTCATCTGGCCTAACCTGAATTTTTCGGAGCAGATGCATGACCTTAATTTTTCACCGGTCACAAAGCTTATGAGAGATGTGCGCGTCAATGCAGTCATGACAAATTCTTTTGGTTTTGGTGGAAATGATACAAGCCTGATCTTTAAGAAATATGAATAGTTACATTAACGGCATCGGAATTATCTCCCCGCAGAAAACTGCGGAGTCTGATGAATTTTTATCCGAAGCCGTAGAATACAATTCAGATTTTCTTCCCTGCATTGATCCCAACTTTAAAAATTATATTGACCCGATCGCATCACGCCGGATGAGCCGCCTGATCAAGATGGGAGTTGCATCTGCCAAGATGTGCCTCACAGATGCAGGCTGCAGCATGCCCGATGGGATCATCACGGGGACCGGACTGGGAAGCGTCGAAGACACGGAGAAGATCCTTGGCAGCGTGAACGAGGATGCGCCGCTTACAAACCCCACTCCTTTCATCCAGTCGACCTATAACACCATCAGCTCACAAATTGCACTGATGTTGAAATGCACCAATTACAATTCGACATACGTGCACCGTATTTTTTCGTTTGAAAGCGGCCTGCAGGATTCCCTGATGCATGTTAACGAAAATGATCAGAATAACATTCTTGTCGGCGGGATCGATGAGATGACGCAGAATCACCTGGGTATCATCCGCCGGCTGGGCTACTGGAAGATGGAGCCGGCTAACAACCTGAAGTTGCTTGATTATTCCACTCCCGGGACGATTGCCGGGCAGGGCTCAGCATTTTTTTTACTTTCCGGTCAGAAGAATGAACATTCGTATTGCCGGTTTGTGGATGTGAGGACATTCTACAGACCAGGGAATTTGCAAATGCTGGAAGAGAAAATCATCAGTTTCCTGGCTGATTCCGGGCTCGGTTTGCAGGATATTGACCTTGTTGTAACCGGTTTGAATGGTGACCGGAATAATGATGAGCACTATTACCAGTTGCAGAATTCCTGTTTTGAAGGAATCCCCTTTGCGTGGTACAAGCATCTTTGCGGTGAATACCTTACATCCTCCGGGTTTGCGCTGTGGCTTGCTGCAAACATCCTGAAGCGGAAGGTTGTTCCGCCGGTGGTTCTCTTGAATGATTCTTCCCCAAAAAGACTCAAGAATATTCTGATCTATAATCATTTCCGGCAGGTGGAGCATTCATTGATTCTGGTTTCTGAATAAAATTTTACTGCTAAGACACTAAGACGCAAAACATTTTTTTATGAATTGACAAGTCTTTGCGCCTTTGCGCCTTTGCGGTGAAAAAAACTTACATTTGCAAAGCAAATTCCTGCAAATTATTTTTCATAAGCTCACTCCTACGCATGGCGCAAAGGATTTATATCACAGGTACCGGGCTAATTTCTGCCCTCGGGAATAATACCGAAGAAAATCTTACAGCATTGCTGGAAGAAAGATCCGGCATTGGCCAGATCACGCTCCTCAACACCATCCACAAAGGGAAATTCCCCATTGCAGAAGTAAGACTTTCCAATGAAGAGTTGCTGGATCGTTTGGGATTACCAAAAAAGACAAACCTGACACGGACTGCAATGCTTGGCATGATCGCTGCGAGGGAAGCGCTTGACTCAGCAGGCATCAGGGATATGAAGAATGTTCGCACGGGATTGATCTCAGCCACCACAGTAGGTGGAATGGACCGGAGCGAATTGTTTTATGAAAAGTTTCTCACCGACAATAAAAAAGGACGCTTGCGTGATGTCGTAAACCACGATTGCGGCGACAGCACGGAAAGAATTGCTGACTATACCGGAATCCACGAGTTCATCACGACCATCAGCACAGCCTGTTCATCTTCGCTTAATTCCATTGCTTTCGGGGCCGAGCTGATCAGGGCAGGTCTCGTTGATCGTGTGCTGGCCGGCGGAACCGACTCTGTCACAAAGTTCACACTGAACGGCTTCAACACCCTCATGATCCTGGATAAGAATAATTGCCGTCCGTTTGATGAAACCCGTGCAGGACTGACACTTGGCGAAGGCGCGGCCTACGTCGTGCTGGAATCCGAACAGCAGGTAAAAAAAGAGAACAAGCCCGTATTATGCGAGCTTACAGGATATGGAAATGCCAATGACGCCTATCACCAGACTGCTTCATCACCGGAAGGGATCGGTGCGTTTATGGCGATGCAAAAAGCATTGCAGATGAGCGGGCTGAAACCCGGCGGGATTGATTATATCAACGTTCACGGGACAGGTACATCGAACAATGATCTTTCGGAAGGCATTGCCATTGAACGGCTTTTCGGCGACGATGTTCCGGCTTTCAGTTCAACGAAATCCTATACCGGTCACACGCTTGGCGCTGCCGGCGCTGTGGAGACCGTGATCTCGATCCTGAGCATGCGGAATCATGTGATCTTCCCGAACCTGAATTTCTCGACACCGATGAAGGAGCTGAAAATTGTTCCCGTGACCATGTTGAGACAAGATGCAGAGATCCGTAATGTACTTACGAATTCATTTGGTTTCGGGGGGAATAATTCAACATTGATACTATCGATGGTTGACTCTTTGCAGTAATTACTGACTTTGCGCCTTTGCGGTGAAAATAATTTTAAATACCAAAGCTGATAATCCTGAATGAAAGACATTTTTATCACCGGCCTCGGAAATGTATCCCCACAGAGAACCTTTGATAACAGCCAATTCCTGGATGAAGTCATCAGTGTTTCGACAAACCAGCTGAAATGCCTGGATCCGAATTATAAGGAATTTATTCCTGCCGATATGATCCGGCGCATGAGCAGGATCATCAAGTTTGGTGTGGCAGCAGGAAAGATCTGCCTGTCCGATGCCGGATGTGAAATGCCGGATGCCATCATTACAGGGACTGGTCTTGGATGCATTGAGGATACTGAGAAGTTTCTTTCAAACATGATCAGCGGTAAAGAGGAATTCCTGACGCCCACTTCATTTATCCAATCAACGCACAACACGGTGAGCGCGCAGATCGCACTGCTGCTGAAATGCCACAACTACAACTTCACCTTTGTCCACCGCGGGTTATCGTTCGAAAGTGCCTTGCTCAACAGCATCCTGCATATAGACTCCGGACAGGCAAACACGGTATTGCTTGGAGCCATGGATGAACTGACCCGCAACACTTTTTTGATCCAGCAGCGCCTAGGACTGATCAGGCAAAAACCTGTCGACAATCTGCAATTGCTGAATGACGAGTTGCGGGGAAGCATTGCCGGTGAAGGCTCAGCCTTCTTCCTGCTTTCATCTGATCCGGGAAAAAAGAATTACGGAAAGATTGCCGGCCTTGATCTGTTCTACAATCCAACACCAGCAGTGATAAACAGCAGGCTTTCAAAATTCCTTGCAGATAAAGGAAAATCTCTGGATGATATTGACCTTGTTATTTGCGGAATGAACGGAGATATGAAGAACGACAAGATCTATCGTGAACTGCTGGAAGAGATGCTTCCCAAAACACCTGCCGCCGTTTTCAAACATTTATGTGGTGAATATTTCACTGCAAGCGCATTTGGATTGTGGCTTGCCGCAAAAATCATCCGACAGCAGCACATGCCGGAAGTCGTCTCACTCAAGCCGTCTCCTACCGGGAAATTCCGGAATATTCTTTTCTATAATCATTCCCGGAATATTGAGCATGCATTCATCCTTGTCACACAATCCTAGATGCTGACCTTCAGGAATACAACACTCGCTTTTTTTTTCCTGCTGCTGCTCCTGAGCGTTTTCGTGATCATTGGATTCGAAGTTTATTACTGGTATTTTTTTGTTCTTACCGGGATTTATTTCTCAGTTATATTCGGAGTTTCATTTTTCATCCGGTCAGGATTTTATCATAAAGCACTTTCAAGCGGAGATACAGACGAAAAAAAAATCTGCATCACATTTGACGACGGACCGGATATTGAGTACACCAACCGGATCCTGGATATCCTGAAAGATGCGGATGTCACAGCAACTTTTTTTTGTATCGGCAGGAAAATCCGGGGAAATGAAGAATTGCTTCAACGGATGGAAAGGGAAGGTCACTTGGTGGGAACGCACAGTTATTCGCATTCAAACTGGTTTGATCTTTTCTCTTCTTCCAGGATTAAGAAAGAGTTTCAGCAATGTGAAGAGCTGATACAAGCGATAACAGGAAAAAGACCATTGCTGTTCCGGCCTCCTTATGGAGTGATCAACCCATTGGTTAAAAAGGCGCTGGAAGGAACAGGTTATCATGTGATCGGTTTCAGCAACCGTGCATGGGATACGGTTACCCGAAAGGAAGGAAAAATCCTTTCGAGAATTTGCAGTTCCCTGAAACCCGGTGACATTGTGCTTTTACACGATACCGTTCAGCAAAACATAAATGTGCTGAAGGGATTCCTGGAATATCTGTCCATGCAAGATTATAAGGTCGTTCCATTGGATAAACTCCTGAACATTTCAGCTTATGAATAGAAACAGGGCATTCCTTTCCGTCACGGTTTTCCTTATGCTCCTGCTGCATCTTGCTGCATTTCCCCAGAAAGATGTTTCGGAGATGAAGAATCCTTCAGCATTCAGGCAGAAGCTGGCTGATGCAACAAAGTCGACTACCAGCATTGAATGCACATTCAGCCAGGAGAAAGATTTAAGTGTTCTTTCAGAGAAGATCAATTCGAAAGGGAAATTTTATTTCAGGAAGAAGAACATGCTACGCTGGGAATATACCGATCCTTTTCAGTACCTGATCATCCTGAATGACGGGAAGATCCTGATAAAGGATGATGATAAGGAGAACCATTTCGACAGCCGGTCGAATAAAGTCTTCAGAGAGATCAACTCGATTCTCCTTGGTTGTGTCCAGGGAACGCTGCTTAATGATGAAAAGAAATTCCAGTCAGCATATTTTGAAACCACGGCGAACTACCTTGTAAAACTGAAACCAAAAGATCCGCAGCTGAAAAATATTTTCAGCGAGATCTCCATCTACTTTGATAAAGGCGATTATGCTGTTGCACGCCTGGTCATGACTGAAGCCTCCGGAGATTATACGATCATTAAATTTTCTTCCAGGAAACTGAATGTTACGATCCCGGACGAGAAGTTTCGTATTCAGTAGACAGCTTGAGTTGTTTTTACCAAATAAAAGATAATCTCTCCAAATGATTCATTATACACTACTCCGGGTTGTAGATAAAAAAATAAAATATGTTTTATTCTTCATCATTTGGCTACTGATCTCTGCCCAGGGAACTTGTCAGCCGGCTGAAAAGTCGGGCATCATGCAGCAGAACTGGATCCCGGTTCTTGGCTATAATTTTGACAAAGCACTCTTCAAGACCAGCCTGGATATTTCAAAGAATCACCTCACCGGGCTGATGTTCTTCAAGCAGACATCCGACTCATCATTCCGTATCATTTTCACCAATGAGATGGGCATGAAATTTTTCGATCTTGAGTTTGTTAAGGAAAAGTTCATCATTCAATACTGCTTTCCATCCCTGTCAAGGAAATCGTTAATGAAGATCTTTGTAGCCGACTTCAGTTTGCTTTTATCGGAGAAAATATCCGGTGAAAGAATTGTCATTCTCAACAATGAAAACCCGGAATACAAGGAATATAAGGTAAAAACGGGATATGGGAAATATCTCTTTGCAATTGATGGTCCTACCCGGAAAATTACCCGCATTCTCTCATCTGGCAAACTGCTTGGAAAGACCAGGGTCTTTTTCGATTACAATGAAAAGCCAGTTCCCCTAAGGATCCATATTGAGAACCCGGCCATCAAGCTTTCAATGAAACTTTCATTGTTGGATAACTAGGAGTTCATTTCCATAACTATTTTCCGTATTTTTACAACTCAAATTCTGAAACCAGGCAGATGCTGCTCAAGGATTTTTATACTGTTACCAGTCGTTCTGAACCAAAAACGGAAATCAATTCCAATGGTGTGAGCATTACGCACCATAACTTCAATCTGGAACTTAATCCCGGGCATGCAATTTACGATGGACATTTCCCCGGGAATCCTGTTGTTCCGGGAGTGTGCCAGATCCAGATGATCCTCGAGATGATCAGCCTGGCTGAGAATAAACCCATGCGGATGAACAAGGCAGATACGGTAAAGTTTCTATCCCTGATCATACCCGGAATCAATTCATCACTCACATTTGACATTGCTTCACGTGAAGCTGAAAACAGTGCGATTTCTGCAAATGTGACCATCTCTGCAGGAGAGACTATCTTTCTGAAGTTTAAAGGAATTTTCTCCCGGTCATGATAAAAAGCCACCCTCACCGGATGGCCCTTGTTGTAAGGGGCTATGAACTGGATTCATACGGACACGTGAACAATGCCGTGTATCTTCAGTATTTCGAGCAGGCCCGGTGGGAATTCATGAAAGACCAGGGCCTGCTGGAGAAGATCAACGGACAGGAGTTTTTCCTGGTCGTCGTGGATACACATATCCGGTACATGCGCGAATCCAATCTTTTTGATGAACTGGTGATTGAGACTTCATGCAAGGTTGAAAAACCATACATTGTCTTCCGGCAAAGAATCCTCAATGCGCAAAGCAGGTTGCCTGTAACCAGGGCTACGATCAAAACTATTTTTGTTGACAGGCAAAAGATTCCTATGGATATTCCGGAGTTTATGATAAATAAGATATAGCATGATTATTTAATAAGTAGTCAACTTACTTTTAATTTTTCTCTGTGATACTCAGTGTCTTCTCAGTGACCTCAGTGTAATTTATTTCACAGAGAAGCACAGAGATAATGCACAGAGTGACACAGAGATTCGTTTTGTGAATAGATCAAATTGCGAGTTGCAGTCAAGTTTACAAGATTGTATTTAGTATAGTAGATGAGTACAGAGATAAACAAGAATAATGTTACTTGGACGGTTCGTGAGGAAATCGGGTTCCTTTCCCTGGATAATCCACCGGAGAATTATCTTGAAACACCCGAATTTATTCCGCTGGATCTGCTGAAGGATTTCATTGGAACAAATCCACTGCGGGGAATGGTGATTTGTGGTGTTGGGCGACACTTCTCGGCCGGGGCAAAGCTTGATAATCTTTATGAATTATCTGCCGACGCAGAAGTCCTCAAAATAAAAATGGGCCAGGGTCAGCATTTGCTTTCTTACATCGAAAACCTTGATATCCCAGTGATTGCAGCCATCAAGGGAATTTGTTTTGGCGGGGGACTTGAGATCGCACTTGCTTCTCATATCAGGATCTGCAGTGCCAATGCGCTGTTTGCTTTCCCCGAGGTCAATCATGGCATGATGCCGGGTCTTGGAGGAACCATGAGAAGCTTGCAGATATCAAGGTTTCCTGAAGTCCTGAAGATGATCCTGAGCGGGGATATTGTCAATGCTGAAGAAGCGGTGGAGATGAACCTGGTTGATAAGATCACACCCGCTGATCCCGTTGAGGAAGCTTTTCTTTTATTGAAGAAGATGACGACCGACAAGCCCCTGAAGGTGATCCAATCGGTCATGCAGGCAGTGAGGAATTCGAAGGCCCTTCCTCCTGCCGAGGCACTGAAAGAAGAAACAAGGCTTTTCTGCGAACTGGCTGCAGCTATTGCAATACAAAGGAGTTCCGGGTCAGCCAACGGGAATGAATGAATATCCCTGGATAAGAAATGTATGACAACTACATACACAACAATATCATTTGAATTAATTGACGGGATTGGACATCTGCAGCTGAACCAGCCGCCATCCAACGAGATGACCCTTGACTTCTTTTCAGAACTTGCGCAGATCACGGAAGAAATGCACTCGGTGAGTGAAATGAAAGCGCTGGTGATCAGCGGGAAAGGACGACATTTTTCTTCCGGTGCAAGGCTGACAGAATTAATCCCCACGACATGGGACGGAAAGACAGGAACAGCAGTTTTATCCGGATCTGAAATTGAAAAATTCCTGGAGAGGAACAACCGTTCTTTTCTTTTTTTAGAGAACCTGGAAATCCCTGTAATCTCAGCTATCCGGGGAGTCTGCCTGGGTTCTGCCCTGGAGATCGCACTGTTTACGCATTTCCGGTTTTGCGGTGAAGATGCGGTGTTCGGACTTCCTGAAACGACTTTTCATCTCATCCCCGGGATTGGCGGAATTTCAAGGATTGCTGCACTTTCGGGGATTGCAAATGCGTTGGAGATCGTTTTAAGAGGAAACACATTCCCGGCAGAAGATGCTTTGAAAATGAACATTGTTGATCTTATTTTACCCAGGAGAGAAGTCGTTCAGAGAGCAATTGAATTTGTTAAAAGTCTGCCGGCAGACTACCGGAAAGAAAAGTCCAGGCTTTATTTACGGAGATATATTAATCATCAAAAGGGTTCAATTCTATATATTGAGAATTCGTGAGATTGCTGTGTGAATCTCTGTGTCTTCTCTGTGCACCTCAGTGTAATTCTGTTTCACAGAGAATCACAGAGAAACTTCACAGAAAGATCCACAGAGGAAATGATTAATAAACACTAGTTAATGGAGACAAACTCTTTCCCATTGGAAAACGAAATCTTTGTTCAGCTCGCCGGCAGCGGCTCCTTTTTACCCGGAGATCCGATCCCTGCCGGTGAAGTGAATCGTTATCTCGGGGAACTGACCGAAGCTCCGGAGAAAATCCGGAAATGGATGAGCCGTATCCAGCCATTGATGCGGGAGATGCTAGATGTTGAATTCTATCATTTCGCCATCGATCCTGTGACCCGGATGTTCACTGAAGACAACATCACGATGTCGGTAAAAGCCGCCGGAAAAGCCCTTGCTGATGCCGGTCTGAAAGCCAGTGATGTGGAGCTCATTGTCTATGGCAGCGCCCACCATGACCAGATGCCAACGGCTTCCGTAAGAATCCAGGAAAAGCTGGGCATTGAGCAATGCGGGGAGATTTCAATTCATGCAAACTGCACATCTGCCTACAAAGCCCTTCTTGTTGCCTATGACCTGATCCGGAACGGGAGGTACAAAAATGCCCTGGTGATATCCTCCAGCATGTCATCATCGGAACTCGTTGCGGAATATTACAACCAGCCGCTGGTGACAAAGGAGGAACTCTTCCTTCGGTATTTCCTCAGCGATGGCGCGGCTGCAATTCTCCTCAAAGCATCGGATAAAAAAAAGAACGGGCTTTTTGTGGAAAATGTTTACATGGAATCAGTGGGCGGGAATAAGCCCTCTGCCATGGGAAACAAGAGACCAGCCTATTGGATGAACCCCAAAGCTGAATTCGAACAAGGATATCATCACCTGGCACAGATGTTCCAGGAAGAACTTCGTGCCAGTTTTCATGAACCTGACGGATCTGTATTTCTGAAAGGCCTGAAGCGGATGATCAGTAAATATGTGATCGATCTTTCGCATCTCCGGTTTTTCCAGGTCAATTTTCCATCCAAACATATTACAGAACTTGTGATGGACGAATGCGAAAGCCTGGGGATAGACCGAAGCACACTCTATTCAAGGATGTCAACCATGGGGTACATTGGACCTCCAATGGCATTGCTTTGTCTGGATAAAATACGGAAAGAAGAAAAACTTTCAGGTGGTGACCAGATTCTCAGTTTTGTCACAGAAGTAAGTAAATTCATGCAGGCCGGATACCTGGTTCAGAACTATGAATAAGGAAAGAACATATTCGCTTTTTCTAATCAGTCCGCGCCAGCAATACATCAACTACCCTGCGCATTCGGAGCTCGCAAAGATCATGGGTAAAAAACGTTTCATGATCCCGCTTGCATTACCTACACTTGCAGCGCTTACACCCGATCACTACGACATCCGGATCGTGGATGAAGAGATCGAAGCATTACCGAAAAAGACCATCCCGGATATTGTTGGTATCACCACACTTGCAGCGACGATCAAAAGAGCTTATGAACTTGGCGACTGGTACCGTTCGAAAGGCACAAAGGTCATCTTTGGCGGTGCCTATGCTTCGTTTATGACAGATGAAGGACTTGAACATTGTGATGCAGTCGTGGTTGGTGAGGCTGAAGGCCTGTGGGAAAAATGTCTTGATGATTTTGAAAAAGGAGATTTGCAGCAGATCTACAGATCGGATGAAGCCACTTCCTACCTGAAGAATAAGATTCCACGGTGGGATCTCGTTGACATGAATAAGATCTTCCAGGTTGCGATCCAGGTTTCCCGCGGTTGTCCTTTCAACTGCGAGTTCTGCCTGGTATCAAAAATTTTTGGCCGGAAGATGAGATACCGGGAGATTGAGGATGTTGTTGCCGAGATCAAAGCTGCGCCTGTTAAGTACATCTTTTTCGTTGACGACAACCTGACCATCAACAAGAAATATGCGAAGGAACTGATGGTCGCCATCAAACCGCTCGGCATTTCCTGGGGTTGCATGTGCAGTATCGATGTAGCCAACGACACGGAATTGCTGCACCTCATGGCAGAAGCCGGTTGCTTCAACATTCTCATCGGCTTCGAATCCCTGAATCCAGCCAGCCTGGATGAAACGCACAAACTCCACAACAAGGCGGCCACGATCTATGAACCCGCCATACGAAAGATCCATGCCGAAGGGATGCATATCAATGCTTCCTTTGTGGTAGGCTTTGACAATGATACTATAAAAGAATTCGACAACATCTTTGATTTCTCCATGAAAACGGGGATGCCCAATGTAAACCTGCACATTCTTGCAGCACCTCCCGGAAGTGATATTTACCATAAGTATGCTGAAGAAGGACGATTGATCTATTGCAACTCCGAGCTCGGCGTTGGGCACTTCCCTACCCTTCACTACATGAACATGTCGCAGATCGAACTGTTTGATGCCTACATGAAGACTATTGAAAGGCTCTATTCCTTCGATACGATTTACAGGAAAGCCGTTCAGCTTTTCAGCGACGGATCATTCAAAAAGCCCGGTGGCGATATTCCTGGCCTTCTTAAAATGCGTCTCTCCTGGATCACCTTTAAGGAATTCGTTCTTACTACGGATAAGGTAAAGCGGAAGCTTTTTTTCTTCATCTTCAACCTGATCCTTTCAAAGAAAGTAGCCATCGACAAAGGACTCGGCTTCCTGCTTTCGATGCTTGGATATCACCGGCATGTTGAGATCCATAAGAAGAATATGGCGGCCTACCGGAAGATGGTGCTGGAACAGGATGAAGGTCCCTGGTGCGAAAAACTGAAGAACAATGAATAAGGCCATGCAGAACATAGGAATCATCGGGGAAGGGAAAATGGGATCCAATATTTTCTATTACCTGCTGGATTTTGGCTTCACGATGACCTGGGTTTGCAGTGATGAAGCTGATACTGAAAAAATTCAGAAGGCATTCCTGAAAAAAATTAAGCGTTCACTTGATTCCGGAATCATCGGCAATGCCGCGTTTGATGACAAGATAAAGAACACCAGGATCACAAAACGCATTGAAGACCTTTCTTCGTGTGATCTGATCATTGAAGCAATTCCTGAAAATCTGCAACTGAAGCAGGAACTTTTCCTGAAAGTTGATGTCATAGCTGGTCCGGACTGCATTCTTGCGACAAACTCTTCATCCATCAAACCATCAGAATTAGTTCCTTCAGAATCACGAAGGGAAAGGTTGATCGGCCTCCATTTTTTTTATCCGGTGATGCTGAAGAACATTGCAGAACTGATCATCACCTCCGCAACATCACAGGCAACAAAAGATTCTGCGGAACAATTCCTGGAAAAAATAAAAAGGGAATACCTTCTTCTAGACGAGAATAATGGTTTCATCCTGAACAGGATCTTCCTTTCGATGCAGAATGAAGCGTTCCTTATGGTATGCAGGGGAAAAGCCACGATTAGGCAGATGGATGATCTCATCAGGGAGAATTTTTTTCCGTTCGGTGCTTTTGATTTCATGGAAACTGTCGGAATTCCCACGATGCTGAATTCTGTCCTGAATTATACGAAGGATTATCCTGATAAATGTTCCTACCAGCCGCTGATAAACTGGCTGCGGGGACTGGCGGATAAAGGAAGTGTTTACGAGGGAAATGATGGTGATCTCAAAGAGTTGCCTTCACTTCACCGTGACGAAATAATTTCCAGGCTAAGAATTTCTCTCTCAGAGGCGGTCAGGAAGTTTGAGGCATCATCAGGCTTAACTGAGAGTAAAATTCTTGCTGCACTTGATGAATACTTTGGTGTTGATTTTGCCCTGCTGATCAGGTGAACCTGCCATGGTGACAAATCTCACTTTTCCTTTTTTTATACCAGGTGAACTAATTTCTGTTTTTTGGTGTAAATTTGTTCACTCTGAATTCAAGATTTTCATACCCTTAAAACAATTATGACATGAGAAAATTACATTCCTTATTGCTTGCAGCTTTTATTGTTTCATTAGTTGCTGCCATAGTTTTCATTCCTTCAAGAGCAAACAGTTCAGGTCCGGTAAAAAAATCTGTACCGGCCGCTTCTATGCCCGATTCCATTCACAAGATCATTGAAAAATGTTGCATGGATTGTCATGCTGAGGGTGGTAATGGCATGGCCGAATCCCATGTAAATTTCTCTAAATGGGACAGCTATAAACCCGAGAAACAAGCTGATAAAGCCAATTCCATCTGTAAGGTCCTGACCAAGGAATCTATGCCGCCAAAAGGCTATAAGAAGTCTCACCCGGATGCAATTCCTACCCGGAATGAAGTGAACGCCATCTGTAAATGGGCAGGTTCATTAAACAAATAACATACTGATTCCACTTTTCATCATTTACTTTACTATCTGATGCCCGAAAGAGTTGTTGTGACCGGGATGAGTATCATTTCATCTCTTGGACTTGATATACAGACCAACTGGAATAATCTTATCTCCGGGAAAAGCGGTGTGAAGAGGATCTCGCTGTTTGATCCTTCACAGAACATCACACAGATTGCAGCAGAAGTTCCTGTGGGATTTGATGAATTGGCGAAGAAGTACATCAAAAAACGCGCCGGCAGCCAGATGACAAGAGTTACCAAGATGGCTTTTGTTTGTGCAAAAGAAGCCATCGGGGCGGGTAAAGTTGATTTCGAAACCCTCGATAAATCACGTTGTTCAGTAATCCTCGGCGTTGTTAATACCGGCAATTCCAGCTCGGAAAAGGATACTACTGTTCAGAATACAATTTTTAAAAGCATGACAAATTCGATGTCAGCCTGGATCTCTCTTGAGTATCAGCTGATGGGACCGAACTTTGTTGTGAATACGGCCTGTGCATCTTCAGCTTACGCAATCGGACTTGGCTTTGATATGATCCGCAACGGGCAGGCTGATGTGGTGATCGTGGGTGGTGCAGACTCAATCATCAACCATGAGGAGATCGAAGGATTCAATTCGCTGTATGCACTTTCTGTCGAGAATGACCACCCGGAGAAGGCCAGCCGGCCTTTTTCACTAAACCGCGATGGTTTTGTAATTGGTGAAGGAGCAGGAATGCTGATCCTGGAATCAGAAACATCAGCAAAATCAAGAGGGGCAGAGATTCATGCAGAAATTGCCGGTTATGCCGTTACGAGTGAAGGGTACAACATCATGGCCCCGATGAAGGATGGTGAAGGGATGGCTGTCACCATGGAAAAAGCACTGATAAATGCCGTTGTGGATAAGGCTGAAGTTGGTTATATCAATGCCCATGGAACGTCAACAGAACTGAACGATCGCTACGAGACGCTGGCGATCAAAAGGGTCTTTGGCGACCAGGCTTACCGGATCCCGGTTTCATCTTCAAAATCGATGATTGGCCATACAATTGGTGCAGCCGGCGCCATCGAAGGCATTATTACGATCCTGAGTCTTGAACATGGAATTCTCCCTCCTACCATCAACCTTGATCACCCTGACCCGGATCTTGACCTGGATTATATTCCAAACCGTTCACGGGAAAAGAGTATCCATATTGCCCTTTCAAATTCTTTCGGGTTTGGAGGGCATAATGCCACCCTTGTTTTCCGGAAATATGCCGGGTAAATAGGATCACCGCAAAGACGCAAAGAGAAGTCTTTAGTTGATGAATTGAGCTGAACCCTATTTCCAACAGCAGAAATTCAAAAAAAATATCCTATTTTTGCAGGTACGAAAAAAGGAGTTTTAAGAATGGCCACGATAACAGAAAATACCAAAAAGGAAGTAAAGGAAATTGTATACCAGTTTTTCGCTGAGGAATGTGAAGTTGATCTCTCTGAAATAAATAATGATACGAATATTATCAAAGACCTGGATGGTGACTCACTGATGTTCTTAGAACTGATAGAGATATTTAAAAAGAAATACAACCTGGATATCGAACTGAAGACCATTGGTAAATATGCTGTAAAGCATCCTGTTCAGACCATCGGTCAACTCATCGACATGCAGCTGCTTATCATCCGGCATGAAAACAAATTACTGGAACTGGAAAAATAATTCCTAACCTCATTGTCAGAAAAAAGCCTGGCTTTTATTTTCCCCGCATTTGTAAGCGAGTATAGTGAGGATCCGGGTCGTCGCCTACCGGGTTTTCCCAAGTATTTTCAAAAATTCCTGCACCAGGCTGCGATTCGGGTTTCTCCGGACCTGGAGCAATTCAATTTCCATACCAGGACTTTTCTCGATGATGAACTGAAGACTCAATTCATAACCTATGTCTGTAGTTGTGCATTATCTTCTTACCTGAAGGACGAAGGAATCCGGTCAGATTACTGTGCCGGGTACAGCATGGGCATCTATGCGGCGTTCTATCATGCCGGTGTAGTTTCTTTCATGGATGGACTGGAACTGATTGGCAGGGCCTTTGAATCGATCAGGAAGGTGACCCGCAATGCACCTTTCTCGATGGGAACCGTGATCGGTCTCAGCCGGGAAGATATTGTCGGTATCATAAAGCATACGGGATCTTCAGTACAGATTACCAACCAGAACGGAATCTGTTCCTTTGTACTGGGCGGGAAAGAAGACGAGATCCGGAGATTTCTGGATGCCGCAAAAGCTGAAGGGGCATTGAGTACGAGGGTAATTCCTGTTTCTGACCCGTATCATACAAGTTACATTAATCCTCCCGGGTCTGATCACAGGATGATCATGACAGGCTTACATTTTAACGATCCCATGATCCCGGTGGTTTCTCTCCTTGACTCGAAAATCCTGCATGATGAAATGTCGCTCCGTGACGAAATCATCAGGAATCTCTATACCCCGATGAACTGGTACAAAACACAATTACTCCTGCAGTCGCGGGGGATATCTGTATTCATTGAATGCGGGATGGGAAAGGCATTGACAAAAAACTCAAAGTTCGTTGAAGGGGATGCAGTCTTCCTTTCACCGGATTCACCTGGCTTTATTGAAGACCTGGAAAAAATCAAACCCCTGCTGTAGCCTGGGGTTATCACAATCTTAGCAATCCCTTCGCAATCCATTCCTTTTTTATTCTCAGCAATGTCCTGAACATGGGTTCAGCCAGGTTTCCCGCTTTCCTTAATTCCATTGCTTCAGCGATCATTCCTTCAGGCGGATGCGTATCCAGTGCAGGTATGCAATTGGGGCGTTGACGTTCAGCCTCCTTGATCAGGATGGTCAGCTCTTCTTTGCCCAATTTCTCCGAATAATAAAATCGTTGCGGTGTAAGCAGGGAATCTTCTGCGTTGAATCTTTTTTCTTCCAGGGCGATCTTGTGTAACGGCGTGCCCGGGTAGATCCTCAGTCCTGAAGACATGTAGACAAGATCTTCCGGGCTTACAAAATGGTCAATAAAATCAATGGTTTCCCTGAATGTATCCACATCTTCCCCAGGGCCTCCAAAAAGGAAAAACCACATGGTGGGCAACTGGTATTTCCGGATCAGGCGGGCCATCCGTTCCACGTCCTTCAGCATAAACCCCTTGCCCATGTTTTTCAGCATGATCTCAGATGCCGTGTCAGGCGTTGCATCAATCTGTGAAAACCCCGCTTCAAGCATCAGTTCGAAAAGCTTTTCACTCGTATGCTTTGGATTGATGCCCATGGTCCTCAACCTGACTTTCATCCCGCGACTGATGATCTCCCTGCAGATATTTTCCGCATGATGTTCGGGATCATTGAACGTGGAATCCACAAATTCAAACGTAACATCCCCAAGCCTGTCATGAGCTTCCATGATCTCATCTGCAATGTCTGACGGATCTCGCGTGATGAATTTTTTTCCTTCAATGAGCGGATATGTACAATAAATACAACCGTGAGAACATCCCCGCTTCGTTTGGATGGAGTAGGCACCACGCCTCCTGTATGGGGTGAAATCGATCCATCGGTCAATCTGGGAAAAGCCATCAAAAGGTTCAATAGAAACCCGTTGACTTATTTTCTTTGCCGCTTGTTTTTGGCCTGAAATCAGGACATTCGGCAAACCCGCAGGATCATTTCCATTATCAAGTTCTTCAAGCAACAAGGGCAATATCTCAACCCCTTCACCAACAATCCCGAAATCTGCTTTTGAAAGCTTCATCAATTCTTCCGGGAAGATGCTGAAACCGCTTCCTCCAAGAATTACGGGAACAGAAGTGATTTTTCTTACCGGCTCAATAAACTCTTTTAGGATCACATCAACATAAAAACAATCCCGGTCTGCAATGACATCGTCAATGTTCCGTATGCTGAAGCCGATATAATCAGGATTGAAATTCAAAACAGTCTGAACCAGGTTTTTTCCCTTTTCAAAAACGCCGTCATAAATCCGCGTCTCATACGTGCCCTCCAGCCTGGATGCCAGCATGCACAAGCCAACCGGTGGTACCGGGTACGGAGCTTGTTCTGTGTTGGTATTTACGAGCAGTATTTTTTTCATCCGGATCAGATCACGTCTTTTCCTTTCTTGATCAGCCAGAGACTTCCAATCCTTTCATGAAACTCATCGTGAGGCAGTTTGGTTTTCATCACGGAATTGAAAAAGTTGTACTTGCGGTAATCATGATCGATGATCTGATCACGGACTTCCTGGTGAAAAACTGTTCCCGGCATCGGGGTCAGAACAGTATATCCCGCATAAACTACCCGGTTCTGATCAGCGTATTCGGCCAGGGCAGCAAAGTCGCTTACATCATAATCATTCGGAATGACATAGTTTCCCCTGACCATGATCTCATTTTTCTCAAAAACGCGGATTGCTTCCTGGTTGTATTTTGCCGGAGAATCTTTTCTGTAGCGCTTCAGCTCTTCATCCCGGAACGATTCGAACCCGCAGATGACAACCTTCAATCCACCCTTCGCAAGTTTTTCGATGACCTCCGGGTGTCGCGCTGCCACATCGGCACGGATATCCATCACAAAGGTTTTCTTAATTCCTTCTTCCAGGATCCGGTCAAACAAAAGGTCAATGAATTCATGATCCACCACGGTATTGGCATCTGCAAAACGGACAACGGGATATTCATCCATTGATTTCAGCTCGGTGACCAGGCTTTCAACGTTTCGCTGGTAATATTTCCCTTTAAACTGTGACCAGATCGAACAAAATGTACATTTATAGGGACAGCCCAGTGAGGTATAAAGATAGGTGCTTGGAAACGGACTCCCACCCACTTTATAGGTGCTGATCCAACGCTTCAGGTGACTGCGGTCAGGCATAAGGTAATCAGCATTTACCGAATCCCAGATCAATTCGCTTTTCGGTGTCTTAACCAGGCCTTTTTCCGTGTTGACCAGGATTCCGGGGATATGCTCAAGCTTTACCTTTTGTTCATATTTATTTACCAGGTCCCTGAATATGTGCGGGCACTGCCCCTGGATCACGACATCCACACTTTCGTTCCTGAAATCCTTCGGGCAAAGGGTGGCATGTAAACCTCCCGCAACAGTAAGAATGGCCGGATCAAAAGCTTTTACAACCTTTAAAATATCCAGGGAATAATTAAATTCGGAAGTTATTACAGTCACCCCTGCAATATCCGGCCGGTGTTTCTCAAGAAGCTGAAGGATCAGTTCTTCAAGCGGAGGGGTCATTGGATCCAGATCGTATTCACCCTTGCAATCGAAAACCGTTACGTCATGATCCTTTATAGCAGCAGCAATTGTGAGCAATCCCAAGGGCGGACCAATAAGCCTCCGGTGGATGAATGGTTTTGCATTCTCCGGCGCATATTTCAGGATGTTGTTTTCGGGACTCCTCGGAGGATTTATCAGTAAAATTTTCATGGGAATGCAAAAATACAATAAATGGCAAAATGGACTTGTCCAATATTGAAAAAGAACTGCCTGAAGCGACCGGGTTGACGAAAATCCTTTCGTATGAATTTTGCTATCTTTGCTCAGGGATGAATTTCCTCTTAACAAATCCTAAAATGCAAGGTTCTGCTTCCATCCGGAAAAAATTCAAAGACCAGCACTGTTGTGTTATCATTCCAACCTACAATCATGATGCTACACTCGAAGCTGTGATCAAGGGTGTGCTTGAATTTACCGATGACGTTATAGTTGTCAATGACGGATCAACCGACCAGACTACCGAAATTCTCAAAAAATTTGAAGGACTTCACATCGTTTCTTATGAAAAGAACAAAGGCAAAGGGTTTGCGTTGCAATGCGGGTTCCGCACAGCCATAGACTATGGCTATGAATATGCAATAACGATTGACTCTGATGGCCAGCATTACCCTGAAGACCTCGTAAAATTCATCGACAAAATTGCTGAAGTGCCGGGCTCGGTTATCCTGGGTGCCAGGAACATGAATCAATCCAGTGTTCCCGGGAGCAGTAATTTCGGGCATAACTTTTCAATCTTCTGGTTCCGGGTCGAGACCGGGATCAAGGTTCCGGATGTTCAAACCGGTTACCGTCTCTATCCTTTGAAACAGATGAAAGCCCTCCGGCTCTTCACTCATAAATATGAATTCGAGGTAGAAATCCTCGTCAGGCTTGCCTGGAAAGGAGTCAACATCACTTCGGTACCGGTCAAAGTATATTACGCACCAAAAGGAGAACGCATTTCTCATTTCCGCAAATTCAACGATTTTACCAGGGTAAGCTTCATCAACAGCATTCTTGTTTTCATGGCAATACTCTGGATGAGGCCATTTCTCATCATCAGGAACCTGCGTACAAAATCATTCAAGGGCTTCATCCGGGAATATTTCTTCAACAGTTCAGACTCCAATGCGAGACTGGCCACTTCTGTCGCCATTGGTATGATGGTAGGCGTCACACCAATCTGGGGGTTCCAGATGCTTGTAGCCTTTGGAGTCGCGTACTTTTTTCGTCTGAATAAATTCGTCACCATCGCGGCATCCAACATCTCGCTTCCGCCAATGCTGCCGTTCATTATTTTCTTTTCATACCTGTGCGGAGGGTTGGTTATGGGGAATTCAGCCGGGGGATTTACTTTCAGCAAAGGAATTACCCTTGCATGGGTGCAAAAAAATTTCATCCAGTATATCATCGGCAGTTTTATTTTCGGGACAATCCTGGCCCTGGTCTCCGGAACGATTACTTATTTCCTCCTTCAAACCTTCAGGAGACAAGGTTCAACAAAAATTAACAAGGCCTCAAACTGAACCATTTTTCACCTGGCGATCCTGATATGTCGAACGTAGTCATTGCTATCTACAAGTTTTTCCATCACAACCGGATCCTGTTTTTTACTTTCACCTTACTCCTTGTTTCACTGATCATCTTTACTGCATCACGGATCCGGCTTGAGGAAGACATCTCCGGCGTTGTCGGCAGGAAAGATGCTAAAGACAAATCATCCGAGATCTTCAGGCATTTTACTTTTTCCGACAAACTGGTTGTCCTTTTCTCACTCAAAGATACATCCACAACCGTTGATGGTTCTGCCCTGTGCAAGACAGCTGCTGAATTCACGGAAAAACTTAATAAGAATTTCGGCACGGATTATATCAAATCAATCTCTGGGTTTGTCCCCGATTCACTTCTCAGCTTTTACATGGATTATTGCTTCAGCAACCTGCCATTGTACCTGGAACCCGGAGATTATTCACGAATCGACAGCCTTATTCGCCCTGAATCGGTAAAGAAATCGATCAGCAAAAGCTTCGAGGCACTCTCTTCACCGGCTGGTGTTGCTGTGAAGAAAAGCATTCTTCGTGATCCCCTGGGTCTCACATTCCTTGCACTTGACAAACTCCGGTCTTCACAGGCGGATCCCAGGTACGACCTGGTTGACGGATACCTCGTAACACATGATAAAAAAAACCTTCTGCTCTTTATCAGCCCTGCAAATCCTCCGAATGAGACCAATAAAAATGGAAAACTCTTAAAAGGGATTGATCAGCTTTTTGATGAAATTTCAAATAAACCAGGTTCCTCCGTCAAAGGAGAATATTTCGGATCAGTGGCCATGTCATGCGGAAATGCTGAACGGATCAAGAAAGACATCCTGCTTACCATCCTGATCTCTTTTTGCCTGATCCTGCTGCTGACAGGAATATTTTTCAGGAGCATCAAACTTCCAATCCTATCATTTCTCCCGGCAATTTTTGGTGGCGGACTTGCCCTGGCTGTCATGTATCTTATGCGGACTCACATTTCAGCCATTGCCCTGGGAATAGGTTCCGTCATCCTGGGATTGATTGTTGATTATGCGCTATATATCATAAATCATTTTAGGAAGAAACGGGATATTATCGTTGTGCTTAAGGAAATGTCGCTGACGATCTTTCTCTGTGCGATCACTACCATCGGTGCTTTTCTTTGCATGATCTTCCTGCGGTCGTCCGTATTGCACGACCTTGGCCTGTTTGCTGCGTTGAGCGTGGCCGGTGCTGCAATTTTTGCACTTGTCTTTCTTCCGCATTTTCTCACTGAGAAGAACCTTCCTGTGAATGATAAACCAACAGTTCCTTTGATAGAGAAACTGGCTGCCTATCATTTTGAAAAAAATCCATGGCTTGTTTTTGGGTTGCTGCTGCTAGGGATTATCAGCTTTTTCGCCATTTCCCGCGTTGATTTTGAGAAAGACATGATGGCACTGAATTATTATCCCAACCGATTGAGGGATTCTGAAGATCATATCAACCGTATCACTGGCGGTGCAGCAAAAAATATCTACACCATCTCCGCTGGAAAAAATCTTGAACAGGCATTGAAGAATAATGAACGAATGCAGCAGGTCCTTGAAAAGCTGAAAAAGGAAAATGTAATTCTTCATTATTCAGGGATCGGATCCATGTTTCCGTCAGATTCATTGCAGGAAGACCGGCTTCACAGGTGGACGAAATTCTGGACGGTTGAAAAAATTGCATCACTGGAATCATTGATCGGGGCTGAAGGCAGGCATTTAAAATTCAGGGAATCCGCATTTGATCCTTTCTTTGATCTCCTTCACAAACAATTTCTTCCACTTGGGACAGAAGATAAAATGAGACTGAAAAAGATTTTCCTTTCCGACTGGATCACCGAAACACCTGATGGCGCCATGGTTTCATCAATCCTGCAGGTGACTCGCCCCAATGTCACGCAGATCTATAAAGCACTTCCTGATAATGATCATCTGCTTGTGTTTGACCGGCAGCTTTTAACAAACCGTTTTGTGGAAAGTGTCAAAATTGATTTTGATCTGCTTGTCAAACTCTCCATGGTTTTTGTGACCTTACTCCTGCTGCTTTCACTCGGGCGCATTGAACTCACTGTCATCGCCGCGACACCCATGTACTTCAGCTGGTTACTCACGCTTGGATTCATGGGCATCACGGGAATAAAATTCAACATCTTTAACATCATAGTCTCTTCATTCATCTTTGGACTGGGCGTGGATTACAGCATTCTCATGCTGCGCGGGATGCTGCATGAAGCCAAATACGGAACGAAGGATCTCTCTTCCTATAAAACATCAGTCATCCTTTCATCAGCCACAACGCTGTTCGGAGTCGGTGCTCTGTTCTTCGCAAAACATCCCGCCCTGCATTCCATCGCCCTGATCTCGGTAGTCGGTATCGTCCTGGTTGTATTGATCTCATTGACTATACAACCGTTGATTGCAAACGAATGCTTTGTCGACAGGCCCGGGCGAAAACGATACCCGGTCACAGCAAGGATCTTCATCAAGACATTCATCACCTGGGGAAACATCGTGCTGGTAGCCATTATTCTTACCATTAACGGGCTGATCCTGCGTTTCCTCGTTCCGATTTCCAGGAAGAAAAAAGAACGGATATTTCACACACTTTTCCAGGTCTTAAGCAGAACGTATATCCAGGTTACATTTCCGCCAAACAGCCGGAAAATTTTCAACACGAACCAGGAAAACTATTTAAAACCTGCTGTGATCATCAGCAATCACCAGTCGCTGATAGAAACACCGGCTTTCCTGCGACTTCATTCGAAGATCATCATCCTGACTTCAGATTGGGTTTATAAATCTGTTGTCTTCGGACCGGTTGCACGGCTTGCGAGTTTCTTCAATGCCGATCTTGGGATTGATAACATTCTGGATGAACTGAAGGAAAAAGTTGCCGAAGGATATTCAATCCTGGTCTTCCCTGAGGCTCACCGTTCGGAAGACGGGACCATTCAGCGGTTCCATAAAGGGGCTTTTTACCTTGCCGAAAAACTTGGCATCGATATCCTGCCGATTGTCGTCTTTGGTACAGGCCATTTCCTTGGTAAGGGCGAATTCTGGGGAAGACCGAATGCCATCTTTATGAAGATCCTTGACCGTGTAGGAATTGATGATGACCGGTTTGGAACAGGATACAGGGAAAGGACATCAGCTTTCAGGAAATTTTATAGTGAAGAGTATAACAAAATCAGGAAAGACGAAGGTACCGTGGATTATTACCGGAGAGCATTGACGCTGAACTACATCTATAAAGGCCCGATCCTTGAGTGGTATTTCCGGGTGAAGATGAAGCTTGCCAGAAATTACGGGCAGTTCAATGCGATCATTCCATCGGAAGGAAAAATTCTTGACCTGGGTTGCGGCTATGGTTTTATCACGACCATGCTGCATCTTACCGGTATCAACCGTACCATCACCGGTGTTGATCATGACGCAGAAAAAATTGAAGTTGCCGGGAATTGTTACCTGACGAAGCCAGGTCTTGCTTTTATTTGCTCCGACATTACGACTTTCAATTTTGATAACCACGATGCCTTCCTGATCAGTGATGTCCTGCATTACCTTGAAGAAGATCAGCAGGAGCAATTGCTGGGAAGATGCATTGAATGCCTGAACCCGGGCGGTGTGATCGTGATCAGGGAGGCAGATAATGAGAAACAGGGACAGCACAGGTTCACGCGGATCACCGAATTTTTCTCAACAAGGATCCTTACATTCAATAAGACTTCGCATGATTCCGGGCTGCTTCATTTCACTTCGGTAAATAAAATCAGGACTTTTGCTGCATCCCGCGGACTGATCACAGAAGTTGTGGAAGAAGCCCCGAATACCTCAAACGTTTTGCTGGTCATAAGGAAAACATGAGCACAGAACATTCAACATACGAAGTCATCATCATTGGCAGCGGACTCGGCGGTTTGCTGTGTGGCTCCATCCTTGCCAGGGAAGGCATGAAGATCTGCATTCTTGAGAAGAACAAAAGATTCGGAGGCTGTCTTCAGTCGTTTAAGCGGTTTGGACAGACTTTCGACACCGGGGTTCACTATTTCGGAAGCATGGATCCGGGTCAGACACTGCATCGTTACTGGAAATATTTCGGGCTGACTGATTCACTTCAGTTGGAACGAATGAATCCCGATGGCTTTGACAGGATCCTGATCGGTGATCATGAATATCCCATTGCCATGGGATCTGATCATTTCATTGAACAGCTTCTCCCCCATTTCCCTGGGGAGAAGGAAGCATTGCAGCAATACATTGTGAAACTGGATGAGATTACAAGGTCATTCCCTTTATATAACCTGGAAATTTCAAACAACCATTCCGAACTACATTACCGCTCAGAAAGTGCGTTTGATTTTTTTCAGCAACTCACTGCAAAGAGATCCGGCTCCCTGCTGCCTTCAGTCCTTGCAGCAAATAATTTTCTTTATTCCGGAGATCCGCAAACAACGCCTTTAAGCATTCCGGCACTCATCAATCATTCATACATCTCAAGCGCCTGGAGAACAATCGGCGGAAGTGAACAGATCGCAATTCACCTGGTACAAAAAATAAGGGAAGCCGGCGGAGAAATTATTTCTTCACAGGAAGTCTGCCGGATTGATCACGAAAAAGACATTTTCACCATACATACCCAGGCATTGGGATCATTTGCATCAAAGTACCTGGTTTCGGATATTTCGCCATTACAAACGTTTAAAATGATTGAATCCTCGCTGATCCGTTCATCAACAACCAGGCGAATCAGTACGCTGAAAAATACAACATCCTCTTTTGCAATCTACCTTCATCTTAAAAAAAATTCCTTCCCCCAACTGGACCATAATTATTTTATCCATGCGGATGAAAATGTTTGGACAACCAATGATCCTGATGTATGGCCGCTCAACTGCATGCTCTATACACCGCCGGATCGCCCGCCAAATGAATTTGCAAAAGCCATGGTGATCATGACTTCAATGGATTACAGTGAAGTCAGGAAATGGGAGGATACGGAAACAGGAAAGCGGGATAAGGATTATATTGATTTCAAGAAGAGAAAAGCGGATCAGTTGCTTAGTCTTGCAGAAATAAAGTTCCCGGGATTACGTTCGTGTATTGAAGATATGGAAACATCGACTCCACTGACATGGCGTGATTATACAGGAACTCCCGGCGGTTCCATGTATGGAATCCGGAAAGAATATGCACGACCATTGGAAACTACAATTTTACCCAGGACCAAGATTCCAAATCTCTTTTTTACCGGTCAGAATACCAATATGCACGGGGTTTTGGGTGTAACCATCGGGGCTGTCATGACCAGCGGAGAGATCATCGGACTGGAAATGCTGCTGAAAAAGATCAGAAATGGCTAGAAGACTTACGAAATCGCAGAAAGCCCTGGTATGGGCTATCATCATAATCAACCTGGTGATCATCCTGGTAATGTGGTACCAGGTAAGAACAACCATCAACCCGCCACGGTTATCAAGTAAAATTAAGGCGGATGAAAAAGTCTCACATCCCGAAAAGGACTTTTATTATTGTGAGAATGACTGGCTGCAAAAAAGCAATTCAGGTTTGTGGGAATTATACATCGAAGGTGCTCCTTTCAAACGTGGGGTGATTGAAGGCAAACTGACAAAAGACCTGATCGAAAAACAGGAGAAAGCATTCATCGGCCGGTTGCAGGAGATGATCCCGTCATCCTTTTATCAGCATTTCCTGAAATATTTTATTTACTGGTTCAATCGTGATCTGGATAAATATGTCTCTGCAGAAAACAAGCTGCAGATCTTCGGAATTTCCCTTTCCGCATCCGACAAATATTCGTTCATGGGATCAAAATACCAGCGTATGCTGAACTACCATTCGGCGCACGACATTGGTCATGCACTGGTGAACATGGGAATGGTCGGTTGTACTTCCTTCGGTGTCTGGAACGGGAAATCAAAAACCGGCAAACTCCTGGTCGGAAGGAATTTCGATTTTTATATGGGCGATGAATTTTCACAGGAAAAAATTGTATGCTTCGAAAAGCCTGATAAAGGCTACCCTTTCATGATCGTCACGTGGGGAGGTATGATCGGTGCGGTGTCCGGGATGAATGAAAAAGGATTGACCGTCACGATCAATGCTGCACGGTCGGAACTGCCAAAATCCGCAAAAACACCGATTTCACTGGTGGCCCGAGAGATCCTGCAGTATGCTTCGAACATAAGCCAGGCTGCTGACATCTCAAAGAAACATGAGACCTTCGTTTCTGAATCAATCCTTGTGGGATCAGCGGAAGACAATAAAGCCGTGATTCTCGAAAAGTCACCATCAGGAATGGAAATAGTTGAATCCACTACCGATTATATTATTTGTACGAATCATTTTCAGTCCGCAAAAGCACAATCAGATCCTGCAGTTATAAAGGATATGAAAGAAAATGCCACATCCTACCGTTACAAAAAAGTAAACCAGGATCTGAATTCGGAAGTTTCTTTTGATGTGAATGGAATGGCAGGGATACTGCGTGACAGGTCTGGTCTCGGCAATGACAAACCTGGTGATGGCAACGAAAAAGCAATAAACCAACTGATCGCACACCATTCAATAATCTTTGAACCTTCTTCCCGTCGTGCCTGGGTTTCAACCACGCCATGGCAGGAAGGGCCGTTTGTCTGTTATGACTTATGCAAAATATTTCATAATTTTGCAGGCTTAAAGAAAAAGGTGGAAATTCAGGAACCGGATCAGGAAATCAACCCCGATCCTCTTTTTTCTACAGCTGATTACGAGCGATTCCTGCAGTTTAAAAAGATGCGGGAGAAACTCAGGGAGAGTCTGAAATCCGGGAATAAAGCTGAAATAAAAGATTCTTATATCCGGGGATTTATCGGAACAAACCGCGACTTTTTCGAAGTTTACGAACTGGCCGGTGATCATTATTGTCAGTTGAACCAGCCTGGTAAAGGTTGTGTTTATTATAAAGAAGCATTAAGCAAAATTATCCCGGGGCAAAAGGAACGGGGAAGGATCATTAAAAAGCTCGCTGGTTGCCTTGTTGATGTTAAAAACTAGAAGAATGAAATTTAAACTGATATACCCGCGCTGGGAAAAACTTGAAGGACAAACGATCTTCTATCTTCCGCCACACGGACCTGTTGTAATGGCTGCCGACCTGCCTTCGTATGTCGATGTGGAATTCGTTGATGAAAATACTGAAGCACTCATTATCGATGATTCCCCTGATTTTGTTGGGATCTCGATGATGCTTACCACGCAGGTCAAGAGAGGCTGGGCGATTGCAGATGAATACAGGAAGCTTGGAAAGAAAGTGATCTTCGGGGGCATCTCAACCATGCTTCATGCCGAAGAAACATTGCTGCATGCGGATTCTGTTTTCCTGGGTGAAGTGGAAGGACGACTGGCAAAAGTGTTTGAGGATTTCAGAAAGAATGACCTGCAAAAGGTTTATAATTTCCTGAGCAATCCGCCTGATATGGCGCTCATCGGGCCGGCCAGGCGCGACATCCTGAAGAAAGACCTGTATTATCATAAAGGTTTCCGGATGGTTGACCTCTTTCATGCTTCCCGCGGATGCATCTATGATTGCTATCCCTGTGCCGTCAGGTACCTGGGCGGAAGAAATTTTCGTCCGCGCCCCATTGACAGGGTTGTGGAAGAACTTTCACAGATGGATAACAACCGGCTTTTTATTGTTGATAATTCGCTTGCGCTTGATACTGCCTGGGAGAAAGATCTCTTTCGCGCCATGATACCGCTCAAAAAGAAATGGGTCAGCCATACCATTGAAGATAAAAATGATGTGCTCGATCTTGCGGCCCAGGCTGGAGCATGGTATGTTTACCAGGCTGTTTTTGACACTTCGGATTACATCCGGAACCGCATCAAACAATATCACGATTATGGGATTGCTGTTGAAGGAACAATCCTTCTCGGTCTTGATAACCAGACTGAAGATGACATCAAGCGGCTGATCGATTTCCTGCTGGAGATCAACCTTGACCTCGCCGAATTCACGGTCCTCGCTCCTTTCCCGCATACAAAAGCGTACAGCGATCTGTTAAAACAAAACCGGATATTCGATCATGACTGGGATCATTACAACGCCGGAAAAGTTGTTTACCATCCGAAGCACATGACGGCCGAACGGCTCACCGAGCTTTATCATTATGCCTGGGATACATTTTACAAGGATGAACCGCAGACACAAAAAATGTTCAACCTGTTGAGTACGGTGGTTCAGCGGGAACAGCACGATGGTACATACCAGCCCCGCCGCCGCGACCTGATGGACGAAAGCTTCGGGAAGAAAGTTTCGAAACTTGTGTAACAATGAGTTTGTAGGACCGGTGATTTAAAAAAATTATTACGTGTCACACGTCACGTGTCACGAAAAAACAACCAACAGTATACTATAGAACCAGCCACCAACATGGAGATCAACCTGGAATTCAACCTTTACATGGACCACTATTTCGATTTTAAAGGTCAGTGGAATTGTCCGTCACGCTGCGGTTTGAAGATTGTCAGAAGAAAAGATGGCAAAACCCTGGCCATCGCAACGGAGATCTACAGGCAGAATCCCGGCACACCGGTAACTGAATGGTGTGCACCCCTTGCAACGCAGGTGATGCATGAACTGAAAGAAACTCCTGAAAATTTTATCTTCGTTGAGCACACGCCGGATATGAAAAGCAAGCTGACATTCTACGAAGAATCATTCGACCTTGTTGATTTCACATGGGACCAGGAAAAGTTCATCAACCCTCAATGGTCCCGCCTCACACCCGAACAGGTCAATAAACTGATGAACCAATAATCCCACCAACACTACTCTTCACTATTCACTATCAGCCGGCCATCTCCCCTGCATCTGCCGGTTGACCATCCAGCCGGGATATTCGGATGACAGTGCACTGATTTCATTAAGCTGCTGCATCTCTTCCGGTGATAAAACCAAATCCACGGCAGATATGTTATCTGTGAGTTGCTGCACCGTTTTTGCACCAATGATCGTGCTTGTTACTCCCGGCTGACTGATCACCCAATTCAGTGCAACGGACGCTACTGAAACTTTGTGATGGCCGGCAATCCCTCTCATCACATCGATGATGTCGTAAGACTTTTCCTTATTGATGGGCGGAAAGTCGAAGGTATCACGCCTGCTGTTGCCTGCTATTGCCTTCTCCCGGGTGAATTTCCCGGAAAGAAACCCTCCTGCAAGCGGGCTCCAGGGCATGATGCTGATTCCTTCACTCAACGCCATGGGAAGTATCTCCCGTTCAATGTCGCGGCTGGCAATGGCATAGTAGTTTTGTGAAGCTACGAATTTTGTCCAGCCCATCCTTTCTGCGTAGCTGTTCGCCTTCACCACCATCCATGCAGGATGATTGCTGATGCCGATATATCGTACTTTACCTGAACGCACCACATCCTCGAGACCACGCATGGTTTCTTCGAGTGGCGTTACCGGGTCTACTCCATGGATATACAGAAGATCAATGTGTGATAGATTGAGCCGCTTCAGGCTGTCGTTTACCGAGTCGGCAATGTGCAGCCGCGAAAGCCCTACCTGGTTTGCGCCAGGCCCCATCCGAAGCCTTACTTTGGTGGCAATAACCACTTCCTGCCTCACGATTCCCAGCTTTTTCAAGGCTTCGCCGAGCATCATCTCGGAGAGTCCTTCGGAATAACCATTGGCTGTATCAATAAAATTTATTCCGCTGTCGATGGAGGTTTTTATGATCTGGTTCACCTCGTCCTGGGGCAACTGCCCGATGGCTGTCCAGTATCCTTTTCCACCAAATGTCATGGTCCCGAGACATAGCTCTGATACCAGGACACCCGTTTTTCCCAACTGATTGTACTTCATATCTGCAGAGTTTAAAATTTTAATAAAAATTTCAATTTATTTTCCATGCATGAAAATGCAAATTTAAGCCAGGTCAAGGCCAAACCAACATAACCGGAAAATTTCTATCTTTACAACATGGTTCTGACTTGTACCCCTGTAAATTTTTCATTCAGAATCATTTCCTGATTAATGCTGAAAACGCTCAACCTGCCTGACAAAATCCGATGCCATGAATGCTATGCCATTTGTTGTAGGTGCTATCTTAATTCTCATTCTTGCGTATAGAGTTTATTATGGTTTCGTCGGGGCGAAATTAGCTACTTTATACGATTCTCGCAGGCTTCCTTCTGAGCGCTTGTATGACGGTCAGAACTATTATCCCATGAACCGGTGGGTATTGTTCGGGCACCATTTTGCCGCCATCGCCGGTGCCGGACCGCTTGTAGGCCCCGTCCTTGCTGCTCAATTTGGATTCATGCCCGGCTTCATCTGGATCCTTGCAGGTTCAGTAATGGCCGGTGCCATGCACGACTTCATCATCCTGCTTGCATCCATCCGGCATGACGGAAAATCGCTTGCTGAGATTGCCCGGCAGGAAATCAGCAAAGTGAGCGGAATCACTGCATCTTTTGCCATTTTATTTATCCTCATTATCGCCATGGCCGGCCTTGGACTGGTGGTGGTGAATTCCCTGTCAGACAGCCCCTGGGGAACATTTACCATTGCAACAACCATTCCCATTGCAGTGCTCATGGGCATCTGGATGTTCAGGCTGCGCAGGGGAAAAACAGTGGAAGCCACTGTTGCCGGGGTAATTTTGCTTACCCTGGCAGTTATTTTCGGATCCAACATTGCTCATTCCGGAGTCGCAGGCTGGTTTACTTTTAGTCACAGGACCCTAACGCTTTTACTGATCGGGTATGGTTTTTTTGCATCTGTCCTGCCGGTCTGGCTGCTGCTTTCACCCCGTGATTATTTAAGCTCAATCATGAAGCTTGGTGTCATTGCCATGCTGGCCGCAGGCATTGTGATCGTTGCACCAACCATCCACATGCCGGCTTTTACACCATTTACGAAGGGCGGTGGCCCCATTATTCCCGGCAAACTGTTTCCTTATCTTTTTATCACGATTGCATGCGGGGCTATCAGCGGGTTTCATGCACTGGTGAGTTCAGGAACTACACCCAAGATGATCATGAGCATGAAGGATGTGAAAGTGATTGCGGTAGGTGCCATGCTGGCAGAAGGAATGGTCAGCGTTCTTGCATTGATTGCCGCTACAAGCCTTTTACCTTTGGATTATTTCCAGATCAATGTCCCGGTTGAGAAGTTCCAGGCGATTTTACCCCAGCTCCATGCAATGGGATTCACACAATCCAACCTCAACCAGCTATCTGCGGATGTCGGCGAGAAACTTGCCGGTCGCCCGGGTGGCGCTGTTTCCCTCGGCGTTGGAATGGCATATATTTTTTCAGCCATCCCCGGCTCACACCAGCTGATGAGCTACTGGTATCACTTTGCCATCATGTTCGAGGCATTATTCATCCTGACAACCATCGACGCCGGTACACGCATCGGGCGATTTATCTTACAGGAATTACTGGGCAAGGTTTACAAGCCTTTCAGGCGAACCATCTGGCTGTCCGGGAACCTAATTGCGAGCGGACTGATGGTCGCGGCATGGGGATGGTTTATTTTAACCGGGAGCGTCAGTACGATCTGGCCCATGTTTGGCACCGCAAATCAATTGCTCGCTACAGTAGCACTGGCCATCGGTACTTCATTCATGATCAACCGCGGACTGGCCCGTTATTCCTGGATGACAATAATTCCCATGGTATTTGTCGGCGTGACAACCCTGACTGCAGGTTATATGAACATTGCGAATATCTACCTTCCGCAAATAACGAATGCCGGGAAACAGGTCCAGGGATTGATCAATCTCACACTTACCGCGATAATTATGGGCGCTGTTGTCATCATTTTCATCGATGCTGTTCCGAAATGGATCAAAGTCATTTCAGGGAAACAGGCAGTGATAATGGATGAATCAGATTAATCCGACCCAGGATTGAATCGCTGATCTGCATCGCTCAAAAGCAAGATCTTATCTATTTCCTCTCGATGAGCTTAATACCGATTCCCTGGATATTTCTTGTTCCCCCGGGCCCTGTAATGACCACCTGTTCGATCCAGACCCTTGAATTGGGAGCCGACCGGTTGATGAAATCCAGGATTTCTTTACTGAATTTATTTCCCTCTGCCTTGATTGTTATCAACTCACCTTTTACATCTGTTACGAAAGTGTATCCGGATATTTTGTACTGCAAATCAAAAGGACCATTATTGGACACATTGATCTCCCCGATTTTCACTAGTTCTTCCTTTGTGAAATTAACTTCCCAAATTTTATTTTTATCAATGCAGACTACCGGATCAGGGAGATTCGCTATTCTGAATTTCACACTGCCGACTTTTTTAACTTCCCCGGGTTTCACTTCTGCCGTAACATCAATCATGGTTTCATCACCTTCCTTCACTTTGACAATATAATTGCCATTATTCCCCCGGATCGAACCATTCGAGACTGATACTTTTATTTTGTCGCTGGTAACGCCGGGAACTGCTACAGATACAGGATTGTCAATTCCCACGTAAAGAAGATTCAGTTTATCCGCAGCCACAACAGCAGGGTTTTCTGTTTGAGAGCACAATGCAAGGCTCCACAATACTGCGACTGCAATAAAAGCCATTCTGGTTTTTGTTTTCATTTTTTTTTTGATGTTTGATTGGTCCCATTGATAACGATGTTCAAGCATATATATTACCATAAATTCATATTTTAAAAATCGATTGTAGAATAGAATAAATCCTGTACAGCCGATTCTTCATTTTCAATCCGTAAGTATCTTCTCTTTATGTTTTCGTATTTTCGCAAATGAAATTTGATCAACATGAATGAGGATTTAAGAATCCGTAAGCTTCCCCCGGTCTGGTTTATCCGGTCAATTGATGCCGTCCGTTCCGCATTGCTCCGGATAAACAGGAGAATGTTTCCGGCCAGTGTGGTGCTCTATGAGCGTTTTCAAAGTCTTTGGCTCCTCCCCTGCATTAAAGTTGCAGCTGAACTGGATATTGCGCGACTTTTGGAAGAAAAACCAAGATCCGTTGAAGAACTTGCTTCAATTACCAGATCAGATTCCGGAAACCTGTTTCGCCTGATGAGAGCACTTTCCAGCCAGGGAATATTCCGCCAGCAGAAGGATCAGCTGTATGTAAATACAGCCATGTCAAAAGCACTGATCGACGGAAATGATTCGCTACGTTATATGATCTTGCATCACGTGGGTGAAGTTAACTGGAATACTCTTGGACAGTTGTCCTATTCGGTGAAAACCGGGAAGGACGCCTTCTCTCACATTCATGGCCAGAGAATCTATGATTTTCTGAAGCAGGACCCGCATGAGTCGGAGCTGTTCGATAAATCCATGACAAACCTGACTGAACTGGCAATCGAACCGATCCTGAGTGCGTACGATTTTTCAACGTTCAAGACCATTACAGATGTTGGAGGTGGGGAAGGATTATTACTTTCCGGCATTCTATATAAGAACAAAAAACTCAGCGGCATCCTGTTCGATCTTGAAGAAGGATTGAGAAAATCACCGGAAATCCTTCAGAAATATGGCGTTTCAGACCGTGTTAAAACAATTGCAGGGAGTTTCTTCGACGAAAATATTCCGACTTCAGATGCCTATATCCTGAAAAATATCATTCATAACTGGAGCGAAACCGAATGCATTACAATCCTTTCAAATATAAGGAAAGCCATGACTGATACCGGTAAAATCCTGGTTGTTGAGATGATCATTCCCGAAGATAACCGGTTTTCTTATGGCAAGCTGATCGATATCCAGATGATGGTCACGATGCACGAAGGAAGGGAAAGAACAAGGAAAGAGTACGACCAGCTGTTTCGGAACTCAGGCCTGGTGATCTCTCGGATTGTCCCGACCATTGCGCCATTCAGTATCATTGAAGCAATAAAGGCATAATTGAAAAAACTATTCTCAGTCCTGCATAAGGAATTCCTTATCCTCGTCCGCGATCTTCCGGGGCTGGCAATACTTTTCTTTATGCCGGTCCTGCTTATCATGATCGTCACGCTTGCCCAGCAGAATGCACTGAAATCATCCAGGGAAACAAAAGCAGAAGTGCTTTTCCTCGACAGGGCAAATTCGTCATTCTCACATATTCTTCAGAAAAATCTTGACAACTCAGGCCTGTTCACCCTGATAAAAGCTTATAAGAATAAGCCATTGAATGAAGCTGGCGTCAATAATCTTGTATCGAACGGCGATTTCCAGGTCTGCATCATGATCTCCAAAAATGATTCCGCCATTCAGCTACTTTTCGATCCGGGACTTCAGCTCCCGATGAAACAATCCCTGGCAGCATCACTTATATATATGATCAAGGGAACCCAAAGCAGGATCGCAATTGAGACATTACTCAAACAAATGGCTCCTGGCATGGATTCAGTGATTGGCTCAATGGTTTCTGCTTCAATAAAAAAAATGACGCCGGTTACCGAAATTTATGCATCACACGGGAAATCCCAGGTTCAACCCTCAATCATCCAGAACAACGTCCCGGGATTTATCCTGTTCGCCATGTTCTTCATCGTGATCACATTGTCGGGAAGCCTCATTACAGACAAAAATGAAGGATCTTTCCTGAGGATAAGAACGCTTCCTGTGAGCATTACAACCATATTATCTGCAAAAGTCCTCTTGTATCTCGTTGTATGCCTGATCCAGTTCCTCTTTATGCTTGTTACCGGCAGTTGGATCCTTCCAACATTTTTTGGTTTGCCACATCTTGACTTTGGGAGCCATTACGATGCGATTGCCCTTGCTACAATTGCCGCCTCGTTGTCAGCAGTCGGCTTCGGGCTTCTGGTCGGATCTGCAGCCAAGACCCACGGACAGGCTGCCCTGTTTGGTTCTGTAACGGTTGTCATCATGGGGGTAATCAGCGGAACATTCCTGCCGGTCAACCTGATGCCGAAGTTCCTGCAGTACCTGAGCTTCCTGTCACCCATCCGCTGGGGGATCGACAGCTACCTGGATATTTTTATCCGCCAGGGCACAATCCTGACCATTTTACCTAACGTCATCATACTATTGTTGTTTTTTGTCTTGTCATTCATCATTTCCATTGCTATTTTTGCAAAACGGTATTAGCTTCAATTCAAACATTACCGAACCTGATGAAAGAAAAGGATGGATATGTGGATTGCCCGGAACAACAGGTCGTTCTCTATGTTGAGAAGGAAGATGGCACCTATGGCCCGATGCAGACCGGCTCTTACCTGACAAAGAATTTCCTGGATGATTATGAACTGAAACGTAAGCATCTCGAAGAATCCCTGAAATCGGAAGTTCAGCCGGGGAAGTTCAGCCCGGTCTATTTTTACATGGTGCTGGAGGACCTTACGATCTCGGAACTTTCTGCCCGGGTGAACATGAGACAGGGAAAGGTTAAAAAACACCTGGAAGCAAAGCACTACAAGCAGTTGAAGACCGATGTCCTTGAATTGTATGCCGATGTCTTTAATATCAGCGTTACCGACATGCTTCGTCTGATGCCATTATCCCAGTAAGGGATGCCAATTATCAATGAACACAAAATGACTACTGTACCCTACCAGCATAAAATGGCTGCCCATTGCGAATCAGGAACGGTCACTTCCCTGCTGAACAATGCGGGTCTTGACATTACCGAACCACTGGTTTTTGGTATTTCAAGCGGAATTTTCTTTGGTTATTTTCATAAGATGAAATCGTTTACATTCCCTACATTCATTGTTCGGAATAAACCCGGGGATATGCGTAAGAATGTCTCCCGGAGACTGGGAATAAAATTTCATACGGAGAAATTCAGGGACCCTGTAAAAGGAATGGAGAAGCTTGATCAGCTGCTTGAACAGGGGATTCCTGTTGCAGTCCAGGTTGATTTCTTTTATATGGATTATATCCCCGAATGGGAACGGGTTCATATCAATGTCCATTTTATTGTCGTTGTCGGGAAAAACGGGTCAAAATATATTGTAAGCGATAGCTACTTCCCGAACCTCGTGGAACTGGAAGCAGAGTCACTGAGGAAAGCCAGGTTTGCCAAGGGGAATATGTCACCAAAGGGATTTCTTTTTTACCCCATCCACATCCCTAAAAATCCGGATTATCCGAAGGCAATATCAAAAGGTATAAAAAAAGCCTGTTTCAACATGCTCAGGATACCTATTCCATTTCTCGGTGTGAAAGGAATCCGGATGATGGGCAAAAAGATCGTGGATTGGCCATTGTTTGCGCGGGATACAGAACATCTCTCGCATGAGATCATGAAGATCAATATCCTCCTCGAAGACCAGGGAACCGGTGGCGCTGGTTTCCGCTTCATGTATGCTTCATTCCTGCAGCAGGCGGCAGAGATGATGAAAAAAACCGCCCTGACTGAATTTTCCGCAAAGATGATGGAGATTGGTGACGGCTGGCGTGAGATTTCCTTATTCAGTGCTCGTATCGGGAAAAACAGGGACCTTGGTAAGGAAAGATTGCTCGAACTTGGGGAAATGATCACCGGGCGGGCCGTTGTCGAGGAAGAATTCTTCAGGCAACTTAACAAGAGTATGAAAAGTTAACATCCATCCTTATGACAGCAGTACCTTCGGCAGAGATGAAACTGGAGATCAAGAAACTGATCATGCAGACTTTAAGCATTACTGATATCAACCCTGATGAGGTGGATGACGTTGAACCATTGTTCGGAGGCTCCAATGCCCTGACACTGGATTCAGTGGATGCCATTGAGATCATCATGGCCATCCAGAGAACGTATAACATTAGGATCACCGATCAGAGCCAGGCAAGATATATCATTCGTTCCATTGAAAGTATTGCCGAATATATTCTTACAGAACAAGATAAAGCCAGCGCCTGAAGCTTTTCATCCTGAAACCAGACCATGAACTATCCCTCCTTTTTTCCTGAAATTGAAAAACAACCCATCTCCCAGATCAGGCTGTTCCAGGAAACTCAACTGCAACCATTGCTTTCATACTTTAAGGAAAAATCACCCTTCTATGGCGAGCTTTTCAAAAAGCATCACATCGACATTTCAGGGATCACGAAAATCGAAGACCTGGTAAAACTCCCCGTAACCACAAAGGAGGATCTTCAGGCTCGGAACGACGATTTTCTCTGCGTTCCCCGCGAAATGATCATCGATTATATCACAACTTCCGGTACACAGGGCGATCCGGTGACTTTTGCCCTCACCGAAAAAGATCTCGAACGGCTTGCCTACAATGAAGCGATTTCTTTTACATGTGCAGAAGGAACCCGGAAAGACATATACCAGCTGATGACAACCATCGACCGGAGATTCATGGCCGGACTTGCCTATTTCCTCGGCATCCGGAAAATCGGTGCTGGTATTGTCCGCGTCGGTAACGGTATTCCAGAACTTCAGTGGGAGACTGTCAGACGGATCAACCCGACTACGATTGTCGCTGTACCTTCATTCATACTCAAGATAATTGAATATGCCGAAGCGCATAACATCGATTTCAGGTCAAGCAGCATTAAAAAGGCAGTTTGCATTGGCGAACCATTGAGAAACGAGGATTTTTCACTGAACACCCTCGGGAGAAAAATCACCGAAAAATGGCCGATCAGGCTTTATTCAACGTATGCATCCACCGAGATGGGAACATCTTTTACAGAATGCAGCGAAGGAATCGGTGGTCATCATCACCCGGAACTGATCATCCTTGAATTCCTTGACGAGAATGACAACCCTGTGAAAGATCATGAAGCAGGGGAAGTTGCCATTACAACCCTGGGTATTGAAGGAATGCCGCTTCTTCGATTCAAAACAGGTGATGTCTGCCATCACTATGAAGAACCCTGTAAATGCGGGAGAACAACCATGCGGCTGGGTCCCGTTATCGGCCGGAAAAACCAGATGATCAAATACAAGGGAACTACACTTTACCCGCCGGCACTTTATGATATCCTTGAGAACATTGACTTTATCTCAAATTATGTCGTTGAAGTCTTTACCAATGAGATCGGGACCGACGAAATCATGATCCATGTCGGGAGCAACAAGCCCATTGAGGATAAAGAGAAAGACATCAAGGATCATTTCCGCGCCAAGCTTCGGGTTGCTCCGCTGATAAAATTTGAGACGGCCCAAACCATCCATGAGATCCAGTACCCGGAAATCAGCAGGAAACCTGTGAAATTCATTGACAAACGGGACAAGGCAAAAATTACCTGATAATTTCCTTGACAGGACTTTCGGTTTGTCTTATTTTTGAAGAAAACAGATAATTCGTCATAACTTAAAATCAATTTTATGAAAAGAATTAGCACAATTCTCTTAACCGGGATCTTTTTGTTTTCCGGGATCATTGCATCTGCGCAGAAACTTAAATCCGGCGATCCAAAGGTTCTCAAAGGGCAAAGCCTGGTCAACCTTCATTTCGACTATTCAAAAGTGGCAGTAGGGAAATTTAAAAGCGAAGGTGAATACATTGCAAACGGAATTGAGGAGAGGAACAGGAAAAAAGCCGGAAGCGGCGATGAGTGGGCTGAAAAATGGAAAAGCGACAGAAAAGAAAAATTCGAACCCGTCTTCCGGGATGAATTCAATGATGTTTTACAAGGCTTCGATGTGAAAGGGAAAACAGATGCGGTTGAGGCAAAATATACCCTGATCTGTTACACAACTTTCATCGAACCCGGATTTAATGCTTCCATGGCCATCAGTTTCGCAAAACAGCCTGCTTTCATCGACATGACCGTCGAGCTCGTTGAAACCTCGAAACCGGGAATAATCCTTGCAACCATTGAATTGAAAAAAGTTGAAAGCAAAAGCATGGGAGTCAACGATTATGATACCGGTGTGCGCATCAGGAGTTCCTACCAGAGAGCAGGCGATTATCTTGGAACATTTCTGAAGAAGAATGTCTTTAAGGATTAACAAGTTAGTCGAAAGTCTAATTTGCTACGAATACTTTTTGCCCTGCCACCGTCATTTTGTTGTAAACCAGCCTGAAGTAATACATCCCATGCTGCCAGCTGGAAACATCAAGCTGAAGTGATGTCTGTGGCCGAATGATCTCTTTTACCAGTATCTTCTTTCCGGTAATATCGAAAACCTCAAGGGTTGTGGATTTCCACTGGTGGTAAACTGTTGTTGTCGGGATACTGCCGCTGGAATTATTTAAGACGAGATATTGAGGGAACTCTATGCTGACTCTCTCATGTGCCGGATTTGGATAAACCTTCAGTTGTGTTTTTTCGGGATTTGTGAAAGGTTCGCTTATTCCTACATAAACATTGTCACACACTGGATCTATCGTGTCCGACACGATAGGATGAGGACAAAGTGAATCATACACAAAAGGATGTGTATAGATACTATCGTATTCCAGATCGGAATTCACTTTTACAGCGTAGATTTTCCAACTGCCACCTGTAGCATCTCCTAAAATGGATATGTTCTTTTTATCGAAGGTGGTTGTAGCAGAAATACTTCCATTTGTCAATGTTGGCAATATTTTGATTTTTCGTACAACTCCTGAAGTGTCGGTTTTAACAATTTCATTATTATAAATGCTGGGGGTATTCCACACGAGACCACCCATAATCAAGTTCGTATCATTTAAAATAGTAATAGTCGACAATCCACTAAAGTTCGAATTCCCTGTATTGATTATATCGTTTGCAGATAAGGGAGTCCCATTATGAGCTAATTTAATTAAAGCCGGATTTACATCATTTCCATCATCCGTGCAGGTATGGTAATAATTGGAATTCTTATCCACAATTGTTTGCCAGGGATCGCTGTAATAATAATCATAGGCTCCATAAACCAAATCCCATGTCTTATTTCCCGAAGTATCGGTCTTTATGAAATATGAACGGATTACACCTTCATTGACCATACCGGGGTCGGGATAGTAGGTCGATCCTGTAATAAGGTACCCGTCTCGATCTGTCAACAAGCCAGATGGGGAATCGTTAAAACGACGAGATGTGTCATATGGATAAAATTGTTGCCAGATTAAATCGCCGAGACTGTCAAATTTAAAAAGTGAAATGTCCGAAGGAGGATTTGTAATGAAGTATGCGCCTAAAAGTAGATAATCTCCTTCGGATGTTACTTGTACTCGCATCCCCCTGTCATAAACAGATGGCGTTATCAGCGTTTTACACCATTCAACTTCAAGACATGCATTCAACTTAATAATAAAAGCATCCCAGGAAGGATTAAATTTTGTCCATGTTCCACAGAGAATATACCCATTATCAAGAGTCTTTTCAATATTTTCGGAGCCAACAGCATAAGACCCCGATCCAATCCTAAGATTATGCAATTGGTTCCCATTTATATCAGTTTTCAGGAGCCAACAATAACTATAATTATTGACATCCCCAAGGATTATATATCCATGATCATAGTCCTCAGTAATATACCTTCCAACAGCATCTTGGCCCTGACCGTAAATTCTGATCCAGTCTTGGCAGTGCAAAAATGATGTTGCACTGAATGATAGGAATAATAATAAAATCAAGTTTTTTCTCATATAAGAAAATAGGCACCCCCTGATAACAGGGGGATCCCTAAGATTTATTATTGAATAACCGAGAAAAGTGAACTATCAATTTGTTTCCCATTCACTATAAGTGAACAGATGTGTAGTCCTGTATGCATGTTTCCCGTATCTAAGAGAACCTGGTCTTCATTCATATCCCGGATAGATATCGCTTCGTTCTTCAACATTTTATCGGCGTATTAGCACAAGAGATAATCAATTTTGACTTTTGACTTTCGACTTTCGACTTTCAGACTTTATTTCTCCCCGTAAACCTTCTTCCCCCCGATAAAAGTCGCGATAACCCTGGTTTTTGTTATTTCTGATTCTGCAATCTTCATGATGTCCTGATCAAGGATCACGAAATCGGCGGACTTTCCATTTTCGATACTGCCGATCCTGTCCTCCTGGAACGATGCTTTTGCCGCCCAAATCGTGATTGAACGTAAAGCATCTTCACGTGCCAGGGCATTTTCAACCTGGAACCCGCCATCCGGAAATCCTTTGAAATCCTTCCTTGCAACAGCAGCATAAAAAGTATACAGCGGCTCGATGTGCTCTACGGGAAAATCTGTACCATTGGCAATCCATCCGTTCTGTTTCAGCAGATCCCTGTAGGGATATGCCCACCTGATCCGTGTTTTTCCAAGCCTCTCCTCTGCCCAGTACATGTCGGATGTAGCATGCGTGGCCTGGACGGAAGGAATAACTGAATACTTCCCGAACATTGGCAGATCTTCCGGATCAACAACCTGCGCATGCTCGATCCTCCATCGAAGATCATTCTTGCCTTTTAAATACTCTCCGTAGACCTGCAATACCAACTTCACGGCCGAATCACCGATCGCATGCGTGTTCAGCTGGTAGTGATATTTCAACGCCAGCGCACTGACGTCACGGATCCTGTCAACCGGAGTAACCAGGATGCCAGACTTGCCAGGCTGATCTGAGTAGGGCTGTTTCAGCAAAGCCGTCCTGGAGCCCAGGCTCCCGTCAGCATACAGCTTGATGGACCTTACATTCATGAGATCTGTCCGGTAAGGACCGTTTTTTATGAAATGAGAAATACTTTCAGCAGAGGGGTTCAGCATAATGTTGAGCCTGATTTTCATCAATCCTGAATGCTGAAGGGAATCAAGGAACAAAACGTTATTCAGCTCGAGTCCTGCATCAGCCACGCAGGTCAGGCCAGCCGCGAAACAATTTTCCTGGGCATGTTGCAGGAGAGTTGCCTGGGTTTTAGATGAAGGGGGTGGAATGCTCCTGCGCATATAATCTGCAGCTGTTTCACAAAAAATCCCGGTTGGCTTCCCGTCAGCCATCCCGATCTCCCCCGGTAAAAAATGCTGGCTGCCAATAATTCCGGACATCTTAATAGCTGCTTCATTAGCCAGCACACAATGACCATCGATCCTGATTAATACTACCGGACGATCCGGGAATAACCGGTCAAGTTCAGTACGACTTGGAAATAGCTTTACCGGCCAGGTATTCTGATCCCATCCCCTTCCAACCAGCCATTCGCCAGGAAATGCTGTTACTGCATCCTTCAACCTGGACAAGACTTCTTCAAAAGAGGATGTTCCTGTAAGATCAACCTGCTGAAGACCTGTAGCATAACCAAAAAAGTGACTATGAGCGTCAATAAACCCCGGAACAATAGTTTTGCCGGATGCATTTATCATCGAATCAGAAGAAAATCTTTCCCGGATCACTTTTGAGGTCCCGACAGCAAGGAATTTTCCATCTTTGACCGCAAAAGCCTCCTTTATTGAAAATTTTTGATCAGTTGAATAAATTTTTGCATCGTAAACAATCAGGTCAGCCTTTTCTTTCATCTGTCCGAAACATTCTGTTAATAAAGCAATTATGAAAAAGTTTAAAAGAAAATAACACCTCATTTGATGGTTTTTTTTTGTTCCGGTAACAAATAAACTACATTTTAGGAAATAATTTTAGAAAATTTAAAAGGATTTACTATTTTTGTAATACTTAATCATAAATATATAATGAAATATAAAACCTTAACTCCTAGGTTTTTTGTTGTTCTATCAATCATTGCAGTTGCTGCTTTTTTGCGATTGTTGCCCCATTGGCCGAATTTCACCCCAATCGCAGCAATGGCGTTGTTTGCAGGAACCTATTTAGAGAAAAAGCAATACGCTTTTGCCATACCAATCGCGGCAATGTTTGTCAGTGATCTCTTCTTAGGCTTTCATGTGACCATGCCTGCTGTCTATCTTGGGTTTGCAATTACGGTTCTGATCGGAATGGCCATTCGCCGGAGAATTAGCGTAGGTTCAGTCTTACTGGCTTCAATAGGTTCATCAGTGATCTTTTTCCTGCTGACGAACTTTTCATCCTGGCTGGTTAGTCCGTACTATCCGCAAACTTATCCTGGTCTGCTGGAGGCTTATGCCGCCGGTTTGGTATTCTTCAGGGACCAATCGCACGGGATTTCTTTCTTCGTGAATGAAATTCTTGGAACAGTCTTCTTCAGTGCAACTTTCTATGGTGTCTTTTACCTTGCTGGTATGAGATTTCCGGTGCTGGACAGGTCAAGGCTTTAATCAAATAAAGCTTCGTCACGTTCAAGTAACAGGATTGAATTCTGAGGAACAACAAAATACTTTTCGTCTAGAAAATGATCTCAAATGCCGATTTTTGTAAAAAAATCGCGAGGTCGCCTTCTTTTTGCTGCAAAGGTATAACCTACCTTCTTATTTCTAATTTGCTCCGGCCCCGTTTCATCCTGCGGTGAAATTGTTATTGAATTTCCGTGTCTGCATTTTCCGATTGCTTTGCAATCGTCTCACCTGCGATGTTTTTCCAATATATCATCCTGGTATAACTTGTCCTGCCCTAAAATAAGCTTACTCTTTTTTACTGTCAACTTATTTCAGGACTAGACAATCTTTTCTTTGCGCCTTTGCGTCTTTGCGGTAAAAAATGCTTGTTTGTAAATGGCAATATTGGCAAAAGCTAAAATGCAAGAAAGTCAACCGGTATACCGGCAAGGAGTAAAATGGTAAATTTTATTACCTGCTAAGGTTTGGGGAAATGACTTTCGACTTTCGGCTTTTGACTTTTGACTTTCAGTATTTTTTTTACCAAAGAGACAAAATCAACACTTAAACGCGGGTGAGACTTAGAAAAATATCGGTACTTTTGCGTTGCTTCAAAGTGAAGTCCCCGAAGCCCGGGAATTCCGCTTTTTAGCGTAAAATTTCAATTGTTCCTGTGGCTGACCTGATCCGTTTATTACCTGATGCTGTGGCAAACCAGATTGCCGCAGGCGAAGTCGTCCAGCGACCTGCATCGGCTGTAAAAGAACTGATGGAAAACGCGGTCGACGCCGGGGCAACAAACATAAAGCTCCTCATCAAGGATGCCGGGAAAGCACTTATCCAGGTTATTGACAATGGCAGCGGGATGTCTGAACGAGACGCCAGGATGTGCTTTGAACGCCATGCCACATCAAAGATTGAAACGGCTGACGATATTCTGACCATCCACACGCTGGGCTTCCGCGGTGAAGCCCTTGCCTCCATCGCTTCAATTGCACAGGTCGAGATCAAAACGAAACGCAGGGAAGATGAGGTTGGAACCTGCGTCCAGATCGACGGATCGGATGTAAAAAACCAGTTCCCTGTCACCGCGCCGGATGGAACCAGCATTGCAGTTAAAAATCTTTTCTTCAATGTTCCCGCACGGCGGAATTTCCTGAAATCAAATACCCTTGAATTAAAATATATCATCGAGGAATTTTTTCGCGTTGCACTTGTGAATCCCCACGTTGCATTTTCTTTCTACAACAATGACAAGATCCTTCATCAGCTTGCTGCATCGAACCTGAAACAACGAATCGTTGAGTTGTTTGGAAATCATTTCAATCCCCGCCTTGTACCGGTTGAACAGGAATCAACCATTGTCAGCATCTTCGGGTACATCGGCAAACCTGAATTTGCAAAGAAAAAGCGGGGTGAACAATATTTCTTTACCAACGGACGGTTCATCAAAAATCCATACCTCCATCATTCCATCGAAAATGCCTTCAGGGAATTGATCCCCGATGACGCCTTCCCGACTTATTTCATCTACCTGACCGTCGATCCGAAAACCATTGATGTCAATATCCATCCTACCAAGACCGAGGTCAATTTCCAGGATGTTAAAAATATCTATGCCATACTGCATTCAGCCGTCAGGCAATCGATCGGGAAATTCAACATCACTCCTTCCCTGGATTTTGAACAGGAACAGGGACTTGTGATTCCGCCGCTGCCACCGGGAGTCCATGTGAAACAGCCAACCATCACCGTCAATCCTGATTACAATCCGTTTGAGAAGAAAGTAAGATCCCAGATCGATCTGCCTTTATCCTCAAGAGAAAAAGCAAACAGTGAAAACTGGCAGAAGCTTTATGATCCGCTGAAGGACCTCAGATTTCCATCTTCTGCTCCATCACAGGATCAGCCGCAGCCGCAGGAATCATTGCCAGGCATGAACCGCGGGGAAAATGTAAAAGAACCATCAGATTACATCCAGATACAGAACCGGTTTATCATTGCCTCTACAAACCAGGGCGTCGTGATCATAGACCAGCAGAATGCCCATGAAAGGATCCTCTTCGAACGGTTCCTTTCAGCCATCGAATCCGGCAATTCTGCCTCCCAGCAGCAGCTGCTTCCGCAGACAATCGATCTCACACATGAAGATGCGGAATTGCTCATTGAATTCAGCAATGATTTTCAAAAAGCCGGTTTCGAGATCCGCAGCATGGGGAAAAATACAGTCGTCATCCAGGCAATCCCGGCCAACTGCCTTCAGGAGAATATCAATGACCTCTTCGAACGGTTGCTTGAATCACTGAAGACGTCCCGGGATGATCCAAAAGTACAACCCGGTCAGCGACTCGCAAAATCTTTATCAAAGAGCCTTTCCATAGGAAGAAACAAGAGACTTCAACCGGAAGAGATCCATTCCCTGGTCGAACAGCTTTTCGCCTGCAGGATCCCTGAAGTCACATCCGAAGGAAAACCAACAATGACAATCATCGGGTTTGAAGACCTGAAACGAAAATTTAAATGAACCTGATCCGTGATGACAGAACAATATAGTCCGGCGGGATTCCGCCTTCTTCCGCCAGTAGTTAAAAACCTGCTTATCATCAATGCACTCTTTTTCCTGGCAACACTATCCTTTAAGTCCACCTTCGGCATTGACCTTGAAAAAATGCTTGGTCTTTATTATTTCCGTTCCGATCTTTTTCAGCCTTACCAGTTTGTTACATATATGTTCATTCATGCAGATTTCTGGCACCTGACCTTCAATATGTTTGCACTCTGGATGTTTGGATACCTGCTTGAAAATGTCTGGGGCCCCAAGAGATTTCTCACCTATTATATGCTGACCGGAATTGGAGCCGGCATTGCGCAGACGATTGTGCAACTCTGGAGCATGTCATCCATGGAAGCCGCAGCCGTGGCCTATAACCAGACTCCTTCCCTGGATTCATTTGTCATCCTTGTGAATCATCATTTTCCTCATTATTACAGCACATTGCAAACATTTATCATCGCCTGGACCAGCAGTCCGCAAAGTCCTGAATTTACCCAGCAGTCACTCAGCTATGTTCACCAGCTGGTCCAGCTTGGAATGAATGTACCTACCATCGGGGCTTCGGGAGCTGTTTATGGCATCCTGCTTGCTTTTGGGATGATGTTCCCGAATATGCTGGTATACCTCTATTTCCTGGTTCCCATCAAGGCCAAATGGATCGTGATCGGGTATTTTGCAATCGAGCTTTTTTACGGAATCTCAAATAATCCAAACGATAACGTGGCCCACTTTGCACACATGGGTGGCATGATATTTGGCCTGTTCCTTATACTTTTTTGGCGCAAACGATCGTTTAGACACTAACATTACCTCAAGCCATTAATGAACCCATACACCAATCCACTCGATGATGTTAAACTCTTTTTCAGGAAGAGATCCGTGCTTTCCACACTCATCCTGATCAATGTCGGAGTATGGGCGTTCACCAAGGTTATTGCCGTTATCTTCTTCCTGTTTAACCAGTCCGATTCTGCAGCTTCTGAGGCATGGATACTGCGTTTCCTTGCACTTCCGGCTTCATTGGACGCGCTTTCGCTGAAACCATGGACCTTGTTTTCATACATGTTCCTTCACCTGGATTTCTTCCATATCCTTTTCAACCTGATCTGGCTGTATGGGTTTGGAAGGATCTTCCTCGAGTATCTGAATTCCCGGCAGCTTCTCCTGACATATATCCTGGGTGGACTTGCAGGAGGATTATTCTATATCCTCGGATTTAACCTCTTCCCGGTATTTCATTCGCAACTTTTCAGTGGTATGGCCCTTGGAGCTTCGGCTTCCGTGATGGCAATTGTAATGGCCATTTCATGCTATGTCCCAAATTACACAATTAACCTTCTGTTTGTCGGAAGGGTAAAGATCATCTACCTTGCCCTGGTTCTGTTCATTTTTGACTTCTTTTCAATTCCTGGCGGCAATTCGGGCGGACACCTGGCACATATCGGTGGAGCGCTCTGGGGTTTTCTGTTTGTCGTTTTCCTGAGAAAAGGAATTTTGCCGGGGATGAGGGGAAGCTTTTCAGGCTGGAACTTCAGCCTTGGGAAACTCTTTCACCCTGCAAAGAAGCAGCAGGCACCCAGGAATACCAATTATTCCCGGCCTAAAACCGATGATGAGTACAATGCTGAAAAGCTTGATAATCAAAAGAAGACCGATGCCATACTTGAGAAAATCTCAAAGGGTGGTTATGACAGCTTATCGAAAGATGAAAAAGCATTTCTATTCAGGACTTCAGGTAAGAACAATTGAACCCTATGGCTGCAAAAAAAAGTAAGAAAAAATCAATCGTTGTCAAAGTCCTGCTTTCGATCCATATCATCTTTCTGCTCTGCCTGCTGGCCTCTTATGCCGCCCCGTTCGTAAGCCCGGCAAAAATATGGATCTTCGCCTTCTTTGGGCTGGCATACCCGATCTGGCTTTTCATCAACCTCCTCTTTCTTCTGATCTGGATCATCCTGTTTAAAAAATATGCCTGGCTTTCAGTAATTGCTATCCTGCTTGGGGTCAACCACCTGCTGTCAATCTACCCTGTAAGTCTTTCCAACACACGTGTTGCACCTCCCGGATCCATCAAAATCCTGACATACAACGTTCACAGTCTCTATGGAATCACAAACAAACAGTATCGCCCGGAAATCAGATCGAAAGTCACGGATTTTCTTGCTGCACAGAATCCTGATATTCTTTGTATCCAGGAATTCTATGTAAGGAGTGAAGACAGTTCAAAGGTTCTTGAGAGGGTCACAAAGCAAATCGGATCAAAATATTTTACATTTAAAAATTACCAGGAGAGCAAGGACCGGAAAAAAATCGATGCATTGGCCATCTTTTCCAAATTCCCCATCATTGGCAATGGTTTCATCCGAATGAATAACAGGAATGTCTTTTGCCTGTATGCTGATATGGTCGTCAACGGCGTCAAAGTCCGGGTATATGACCTGCATCTCGAATCGATCAGGTTCGGAAATGAAGATTATTCATTTTATGCGCACCTTACGGAGAAAGAAAAAGAACCTGATACTTCAGATTTCAGTGCAAGTTCAATGAAGATAATCACTAAATTGAAAAAAGCATTTGAATTAAGGGCTGAACAGGTTGACCTGTTGAAACAGGATATCAGCAGATCTCCGTTCCCTGTGATCGTTTGCGGTGATTTTAATGATCCGCCAACCTCATACACGTATCGTGTGATGTCGTCCCACCTTAAGGATTCGTTCATCAAATCGGGGAAAGGCCTATTCGGAAATACCTATGCCGGGAATTTTCCATCTTTCAGGATTGATTATATTTTGCTCGACAAATGCTTTGAAGCCTACAATTATCAACGGCCCAAGGAAGATCTTTCAGACCACTACCCGGTGTCGGTGTATGTTCACATGACACCTCCGGAATACTAACCCCAGGGAAAGATGAACTTCAAACTTACATCCGACTATGTTCCGACCGGAGATCAGCCGGAAGCCATCAGGCAGCTCGTGGAAGGCCTTGAGCGCGGGGATCCTGCGCAGGTACTGGTGGGTGTGACGGGCTCGGGCAAGACTTTCACCATTGCGAATGCACTTCAGCAAGTCAACCGTCCGGCCATTGTCCTGAGCCACAATAAAACACTTGCGGCCCAGCTTTATGGTGAGTTCAAACAATTTTTTCCCGAGAATGCCGTCGAATTTTTTGTCTCCTATTATGATTATTACCAGCCGGAAGCCTATCTCCCGGCAACAAATACGTATATCGAGAAAGATCTGTCCATCAATGATGACATTGAAAAGCTGAGACTCAGCGCATCCTCAACGCTGCTTTCGGGCCGCAGGGATGTGATTGTGGTCGCATCTGTCTCCTGCATCTATGGCATTGGGAACCCCGATGATTTCACAACCAACATCATCCATGTCAAAACCCGGGCAAAGATCGTCAGGAACCAGTTCCTGTATGCTTTGGTTGACAGTCTCTACTCAAGGACTGAAGGCGATTTTACACGCGGGAAATTTCGTGTGAAAGGTGATACGGTTGATATCTTCCCGGCATACCTTGACATTGCCTTCCGGGTGATCTTTTTCGGGGATGAAATTGATGAGATTGAATCGTTTGATCCGCAGACCGGGCAACGAATTGAGAAAGTAGATGAGATTTCAATCTATCCTGCAAACATCTTCGTCACCTCCAAAGAAAAAATGAAGCAGGCGATCTATGAGATCCAGGATGATATGATGAAGCAGGTCGCCTACTTCCGTGAGATCGGCAAGGACTTTGAAGCAAAAAGGCTCGAAGAAAGAGTTAGCTATGATATTGAGATGATGCGCGAACTGGGCTATTGCTCAGGCATTGAAAATTATTCACGATATTTTGATGGCCGTACACCGGGCTCAAGGCCGTTCTGTCTCCTTGATTTTTTCCCGGATGATTACATCCTGATCATCGATGAGAGCCATGTAACCATTCCGCAGGTCAGGGCCATGTTCGGCGGCGACCGTTCACGCAAGCAAAACCTAGTGGAATACGGGTTCCGTCTCCCTTCCGCACTGGATAATAGGCCGTTAAAATTCGATGAATTTGAAGCCATGATCAACCAGGTCCTGTTTGTCAGCGCCACACCGGCTGATTATGAACTTCAGAAATGCCAGGGAGTCATCGTGGAACAGGTAATCCGCCCGACAGGCTTGCTGGATCCCATTGTTGAGATTAAACCCAGCCTGAACCAGATTGATGATCTCCTTGACGAAATCAATCAGCGCGTACTGAAGAATGAAAGAACCCTTGTTACGACCCTGACAAAGCGGATGGCTGAAGAGCTTTCAAAGTACTTCACACAACTTGAAATCCGTTGCCGTTATATCCATTCGGATGTTGATACCATGGAAAGAGTAGAGATCCTGCGGGATCTGAGGATGGGAGTCTTTGATGTCCTTGTGGGAGTAAACCTTCTCAGGGAAGGACTGGATCTTCCCGAGGTTTCCCTTGTGGCGATCCTCGATGCGGACAAGGAAGGCTTTTTACGTTCTGAACGCTCCCTGACGCAGACCGCAGGAAGGGCTGCACGTAACATCAACAGCAAAGTCATCATGTATGCGGATAAAATCACGGATTCCATGCAGCGGATGATCAACGAAACCAATCGCAGGAGGGAAAAGCAGATCGCTTATAACATTGCAAATAACATAACCCCGACCCAGATTGTAAAGAGCACGTTCGATATTCTTGGTCAGACGGCAGTGGTGGATTCCCAGGACAAGGCACCACGGTCGTATGTTGAAAAGGATACCATTGATATTGCTGCAGATCCTGTCATTCCTTACCTGCCAAAAGAAAAACTCCAGAAGCTTGTTGCCAAATCCCGGAAATCCATGGAAGCTGCCGTTAAGGAGCTGGATTTCCTGGAGGCTGCCAGGCTGAGAGATGAAATCTCAGCGCTGGAGAAGCTCCTGGAGTCCAAATAATTTTTACAGAACTATTTTACATCCACAAGTTCTACGTCAAAAACGAGCGTGGAATACGGTGTGATCTCTCCCATGTCACGCTCACCATAAGCGATTGAAGAAGGAACGATCAGGATGGCTTTTCCGCCTTTTTTCATCATTGCAATGCCTTCGTCCCAGCCTTTGATCACCTGGCTTTTTCCCAGTTCGAATTCAAATGGCTTTCCGCCCCTGTCGCGTGAAGAATCGAATTTTTTGCCATTCAGCAAGGTTCCTGTGTATTGAACAGAAACTTTTTTCCCGGCTGTAGCCTGTGGACCGGTTCCCTTTACTTTCTCAATGTAATAAAGACCGCTGGCTGTAGGTTTTGCAGTGATCTTGTTATCCTTCAGATACTTTTGCAACAAGCCTTTCTCGCCGGCTTTTGCTCCCTGAACTTTTGCGTCTGCTTTCTTTTTCTCCTCTGCTTTAGCTTTATCAGCTTCAGCTTTTGATCTTACATCTACGATTTCAACATCATAAATAAGTGTCGAGAAGGAAGGAACCAGCGTGCCTCTGCCCTGCTCACCAAAAGCAAGAGCTGAAGGAACGATCACTTTGGCTTTTCCGCCTTTGGCCATCATGCCAATTGCTTCTTCCAGTCCTTTGGTATCAAAACGTTTGCCATATTCGAATTCAATAGGTTCAGGGCGGTCATGGGTGGTGAAAACCTGTTTTCCGTCAATCAAGGAAACTACGAATTGCAGTTTAACCATAACGCCGGTATCAATCTTCACTCCTTTACCTTTTTCTAACTCAATAAAATAAATCCCTGAAGCCGTCGGGGCAACAGTTATGTGATTGGCCTGGATATATTTTTTCAGTGATTCTTCTTCCTTTTTCTTAAGATCAGCAGGGTTTTCAATCATTTTCATATGAACGGAGAACTGAACAACGCTGTTGCTGTCAACAAATGCAGGACGGGATGGTTGCTTGAATGTGCGTTTGAATAATGAATCCGCAGGAATAATAAAGATTGCACTGTCGCCTGCCGACATCATTTTCATACCTGTATAAAGGTCACCTTTATAATCTGACGGGGGGATCTGCAAACGAACAGAGCCCTGGGGTGTTTTTTTGCTGTCCAGTAAAACAGAATCTTTGCTCTTTGATTTAATGACCAATTTATAGTCGAGGGTAACCCAGTCGCCTACCTTCGGTTTAATGGTATCTTTGCTAACTTTATACAGCTTGTAATACAAACCTGAGTCTGTTTTATCAAAGCCGGGATATTTGGATGAACACGCCAGTGAGGCAAAGACAACCAGCAGAATAACTGCCAATGGTTGAAAAAACACTTTTTTCATAGATAATTGTTTATGATTATTATTTGGGTTATTTGATTTCTACCAGTTCGACATCATAGACCAGTGTGGCATTCTGGGGAATTCTTTGCTGGTCGCCTAGCAAGCCAAAAGCGAGGTGCGAAGGTAATATAAATTTTGCACGATCTCCAACTTTAAGCAGCAAAATTCCTTCCTCCAGTCCGGTTTCAACACCGCCATGTCCGATTTTAAAGATCTTCGGTCCGTTAGCGGCAGACGAATAACAAAGATTGCCATTAAGAAGTCTGACGTTATACTGAAGTGTTGCAACTTTGCCCCTGGCCGATTTCTTCCCGCTCCCCTGTTTATAGATCATATACCTTAAACCTGTCGGGCTTTTTGTCATGCTCCAGTGATATCTCTGGATGAAGTCATCAATCTCGCGGTCTTCGGCTTGCAGTATCCCTTTATTGTATTTCACGATGGTATCATCCATCATACCGAGATGACGTGTCGAATGAGCAGGTTCAGGCTCTTCTCCGCAGGATGAAAAAAGGAATGGAACGAGGAAGAGGACGAGAATGATCAACCGGGTGATCATCCATTCTGATTTTAATGGCATCAATAAACGGAATTAAGTTGCTCCTGAAAAACCGGCAGAAGATTTTCAAAGACTGCTACAGTATCCTTCAGGGATAACTTGCTGTTGGCTCCGGCAGCATTCACATGTCCACCACCATCAAAATACTTACGGGCAATATCATTCACAGAAAATTTTCCCTTGGACCGCAGGGATACTTTGACGATCCCTTCACGTTCGTAAAAAAGAGCGGCAAAATTAACGTCTTCAATTGAAAGGGCGTAATTCACAATGTCTTCGGTATCTCCAATCTGATGATTGAAACGGTCCAGTTCCTCCTTTGTCAGCGCAATATAAGCAGCATGATACGCGGGCAGGACAACAAGTTTCTCGCTGATCGCATAACCCAGCAGCCTGAGCCGGCTTTCGGAATAGGTGTCGTAAACAAGCCTGTGTATATGCTCACCATCAATGCCCCTGTGGTAAAGGTCTGCAGTGATCAGGTAAGTCTTTTCATAGTTACAGGAATAGCTGAAAGAACCTGTATCAGTAATGATTCCTGCGTAGATGCAGGTGGCCATGTCGGTATCTATTTTTTCCTTGTCTCCGGAATCCGTGATGAAATCATAGATCAGTTCGGATGTCGATGAAGTCTGTGTATTGGAGATCATGAAATCAAAATCGCCGGCCGGCTGGGTATGATGGTCAATCAGGATTTTCTTTGCTGAAGATTGCCTGAAGTCATGCTCCGCATTACTCAACCTCCCAAGACTGTTGAAATCCACGCAGAAAATTAAATCTGCTTCACGAATATGCACCTGGCAGATTTCCTTATCCTTGTCAAAGACCAGCAGGTTATCATGAAAAGGCATCCATTGCAAAAACCTGGGATCCGGATCCGGGATCATAACTTGAACAGAATGACCGGTTTTTTTCAGGTAACCAAAAAGTGCAAGGCTGGAACCAATAGCATCCCCGTCAGGATTGGTATGTGTGGTGATCAGTATTTTCCGGGGTTGCTGGAGAAGACTATGAATACTGAGAAAGTCGTTTTTTTTCAAGAAGTTTGATTTTCCGTGTAATGGCTGCAAAATTAATAAATAAATAGTTAATTTTACACGCTTATAAAACACCACTCAAATGGCAGGTAAAAGAACATTTACAATGATCAAACCGAGCACTGTCAAAGGACGCCTGGAAGGTAAGATCCTGTCCCACATACAGGAATCCGGATTCCATATTGTCGCCTTGAAGAAGACACAACTTTCAAAAGAACAGGCCGGTAAATTTTATGAAGTACATAAAGAGAGACCTTTTTACGCTGACCTTGTTGAATTCATGTCATCCGGTCCGATTGTGGCTGCTATCCTTGAAAAGCCCAACGCTGTTGAAGAATTCCGCACCCTGATCGGGGCAACTGACCCTGCAAAGGCAGAGCCGGGAACGATACGGAAGTTATATGGGATTTCCATGAGTGAAAATGCCGTTCATGGCTCAGACAGCGACGAAAATGCCGCAATTGAAGGCTCATTCTTCTTCTCAGGAACAGAACAATTTTAAAATCATTCCGGGAAATATTCCTTAAACGTCTGATTCTTGTAAAAGAAGACAATCTTTTCAATTTTATCCTCTTTCTTAGTCTTTTCAAGTTTTTCAACGGGATTATCCCCGGTTGAAACGTTTTTCCTCTTTGAAGGCCTCTCCGGTTCAAACCTCGCGGGTTCTGAAGGCAATTCGACTTCACTTTCCACCTCCGGAACGGGTATGGCAGAAAATTCAATTTCTGTCTGGGAACCATTCCTGAATAATTTTCCTTCTCCGGATAATAAATAGTCAGGATTGATATCCGGGAATCTTTTGATGATTTTCTGGATAAATTCCAGGCTCGGTTTATTTCTCCCGGAAATAAGGTGTGAAATATTTGACCTCTGTACACCGATTTCCTCGGCAAATTGAGAGGGGGATAATTGCTTTACTTTTAAAACTTCCAGTATCCGGTCAACCATAAATTGCAGATTAGGTAATTACAAAAGTAATGCATTTTTGTAAATCCTGTATACAGTTGAAAAAAATATGATTTTTCGTATTGACCTAAAGTTATAGTTTATACAATACATACATTGCCTTGAATTTAAATTGATTATTGTTTACGCTAATGATTAGAATGAGCTTGTTTACAATTAGTAAATTGAACTATCTCCTATTTTATCAACTATTTTCAATATTCAAATCAAAGGTAACTCTCACCTATTTGGATACGTCTTCAATCATCCAGGAAACCATGCTATCATTTATCGCCTAACAATCAAGTCATAACATGAATTATTTAATCATAATTCTGCTTCCTGATCCGGTGAAATTGCTTCGGGTGGCCTTGTTATCAGCCGGATATGTTACTATTTTTCCTTGTTCAGTGAATAAACAAACAACTTTTTTGTTTACATTTGTGTATACAATCGTAAACTGATATTTGTTTACAATTGTACTTTTGTAAACGTCACATACTAATCAGAATTGTAAAACTGGTTGTGCCTGACCCCCGATGATGATTGCATTATCGACTAAAATATTATTGAACCAATGAGATAAAAAAAAACCGGGAGCACCTGTTTAAGGCCTCCCGGATGTTGTTTACATTTTTCTAAAATAGGTTTACAATTATTGCATCTGATTAAGTTTGTAAAATTACCAATGTATCAATTTACATTTTTATCAGGTGGATGTTTTCTGAGAAGGAAGGTGAACTGAGGGTCAGAATATAGACTCCGGGAAGGCAGCTTTTTCCCGGATTGAGATGAACAAGATTTTGTCCGGGAGTGAGATTATACGTCGTATGAAAAACAACCTGGCCAAGTTCATTGTAAAGATTTGCTTCCACCCTATTTCCATTCGTTGAAGAACAACTGATATAAACATCCTGGCTGAATGGGTTTGGATACACCCTGTTGACCATGATCTTTTTATCCGGAACGCCAAGGTAATTGATCGCAGCTGAAAAATCAGGAATGCCATAGCCGGTCAATGTGTCCGGGGTACTGTAATGGCTGGCACTCATTTCAATAGCCTCGTATAGATTAGATACGCTGACCTCTGGTTTGGTTTGCCACAGGCAGGCTACCAATCCGGCCGTTATCGGGGAAGAGAAGGAGGTACCGCTGGAGTAATAAAAGGATGAATCAGGCCCTGCAACAATTGCCATTTGTCCCTGGGCTGCTATATTGGGTTTTACAGCGCCTCCAGATAGCCCGTGCGAGCTGAATGCAGCATAATTACCATTAGCATCAACGGCTCCGATGGCTAAAACTGAATCCCCATCCGCAGGGACGCTTATGTATCTCCAGGGCTGACTTCCTTCATTTCCTGCACTTATGATCACAGCAATCCCCTTATTGGCCGCGAGATTGGCTCCCCTTGTTGAGATGGCAGTGTGTCCGTTCAAATCCGCCCAGGTGTGATTCCAGGTTGAGTCGTCAAATTTAGTATATCCCAGGGAAGAATTGATCACATCAGCCCCGACGCTGTCGGCAGTTTCAGCACCGGAAACCCAGTTGTACTCTTCAATGACATTTTCTGTAGCTGCATCTTCTGTCCTGAACAACCAGAAACTTGCGCCGGGCGCAGTTCCAACCATTTGGCCGGGATAATTCCCTCCCATTGTGGACAATACAGACATTCCGTGAGAATATTCGTGGTAAACATTATTTCCGGGCAAAACAAAATCACGCGTCCCGAGGATCTGGCCTCCGGCCCTCAGACTATCAAAGACAGGAAGAATATCGGCATTCATGAAACCGGCGTCAAGCAAGGCAATCACCATCCCCTGTCCCCTGTACCCAAGATCATGGAGGTAATCCCCTTTCAGCATGTGAATCTGGTTATAAGCCATCCCGTAATCCAGGGATACCACACCTTTTTGCTGTGCAGGAATGGCTGATTCCCTTTCAAAAGAGAACTTGTTTTCTTTCAATCCCGGCTTTACTTTCGCAATACCGTGCCCTTTTACTACTTGTTTAACATACGGAAGTGCGCTGATGGCAAGCAATGCAGAAGAGTTTGTCGTATAAATGGTAACCCCGTTAAGCCATCTTGTCTGGTTCAATACTGTTACACCCGTCGCCGCAACGCCACTCACATAGGCAGGGTTGACCGGCAAATCCTGGAACGTGATGGGCACAGCATGCCGGGTTCGACGCTGGATTGAACGGGGTGAAAGAAATTGTTCCGGATGATCAATGGTATACGGAGTTCCATTCTTATCCCTGAACTCAATAAAGTACTTGTCAGGGGCTATCTGCGCAAAGGTTGAGCAGACAAGGAAAAAAACGATTAAAGTCAGAGTTTGTCTCATTTCATGTAAATTTGCGTAAAATTATTAAAATTATCGCAATGTTTACACCGCAGGACCTCATTCAGATCAAAGGGAAAGGAATAGAACCTGAACGCGTTAACAAACAGCTTGCACAGTTCCGGCAGGGTTTTCCATCCATCAGCCTGTCCCGTCCTGCAACTGCCGGCGATGGATTGAAAACTTTTGACAGGGAAGAAAAGGAATATTTCCGCGACTATTTCGACACACAGGCCGGGAAATACAAGCTCTTGAAATTTGTACCTGCCTCTGGCGCAGCCACGCGCATGTTCAAACACCTGTTTGAATTCGTTGCTTCTGTTCAGAATGATCCGTCTGCCTCTGCAAAACTGATGTCTGACCAGGGATTTAATTCGGTGTATAACTTCATTACCAACATCCGCCAGTTCGCTTTCTTCTATGGATTGCAAACCGTACTTCACAAAGACGGGAAAAAGCTGGAGCAGCTGTTGATTGATAAAGACTATTCAACCATCGTTGAATATGTTCTCATGGAAAACGGACTGGATTACGCCAACCTTCCAAAAGCCCTGCTTGCTTTTCACAGGTATCCTGACGGATTTAGGGTCGCAGCGGAAGAGCACCTGGTCGAAGCTGCTCATTACACAACGGATAACCACAGGAATACTGGAATACATTTTACCCTCTCTCCTGAACATGTTGAGAAATTTTATGAAAGGATCAATAATATAAAGGAGAAATACGAAAAACTTTTCAAGGTTCATTTTGACATCACACATTCTATCCAGAAATCTTCGACTGATACGATTGCTGTTGATGAGGAGAATAACCCATTCCGGCATGCAGACGGGAGCCTTTTGTTCAGACCAGCCGGGCATGGAGCGCTTTTAGATAATCTCAATGATTCGGACGCTGAAGTTGTCTTCATCAAGAATATTGACAACATCGTTCCCGATCACCTGAAGCCCACGACATTTGAATACAAGAAGCTGCTTGGCGGTTATCTCCTGGAAATGCTGGATATGATCTTTTCATTCCTTAATAAAGTTGAGGCGAATGAGGTTTCAGAAAAAGAGGTCAATGATATGCTGCAGCTTGCCACTGACCGCTTCAATATTTATCTTCCTGCAGGAATTTCAGAAGCTAACGCTGAAACAAAGAAAAAATTCCTCTTCAGTCAACTTAACAGGCCCATACGTGTCTGTGGAATGGTGAAGAATATCGGGGAACCGGGTGGCGGACCTTTCTGGGTTGAGAATGAACAGGGAGAAACATCTTTACAGATCGTTGAATCGTCGCAAATAAATCTAAAGGTTCCTGGGCAGAACCAGGTGTTTAATGCCTCAACACATTTTAACCCGGTCGACCTGGTCTGTTCGGTCAGGGATTTTAAGGGAAATGCATTCAACCTCCATGATTTCGTGGATGAATCCACCGGTTTCATCTCCCTGAAATCAAGCGGCGGCAGGAACCTGAAAGCAATGGAACTACCCGGCTTGTGGAATGGAGCCATGGCCGACTGGATCACAGTCTTTGTGGAAGTTCCCCTGATCACTTTCAACCCGGTGAAAACCGTGAACGACTTATTACGCAGTGAACATCAATAATCCAGACATGCACAAAATAAACAAGATCATTTTTCTTATTCTTGGTTTGGGATTGATTCTGCCCTTTATTGCCAGCGGCAGCGGCTACCAGATCAAGTTCAGGGTGAAAGGTCTGAAAGACACCACCTGCCTGATCGCAACCTATTACGGAAACGGAACTTATGTTAAGGACACACTAAAAGTAGACGGTTCAGGACGGTTTAACTACAAACCCAATGATGATGCCCCGAAAGGAATCTATATCGTTGTTATCACTGAAAAAAACTATTTCGAATTCATTATAGACAAGGATCAGAAATTTTCGATGGAAACTGAATTGCAGGATCTTTCCGGCAAGATGGTTTTATCGGGAACACCTGAAAACCGGCTTTTCTATGAATATTTAAAATATAACCGGGATGGTTTTGATGAGATGCAGGTTCTCCAGGACCAGGAGAAAAAGTTCAAGGATGAAAAGGATTCTGTCAGATCCATTGAAAAGCGCATGAATGCACTCAACGAAAAATTGATCAGGTATAAGCTGGACCTTGCAAAAAAGAATCCCGATTCATTTGTTGCATTCTTCATCCGTGCCATGCAGGAACCTGAAATCCCTGAAACGCCTGTGTTACCAAACGGCCGGAAAGATTCCACGTTTGTCTATCGCTATTACCAGTCTCATTACTGGGACGGTACTGATTTTACCGATGAACGGCTTCTGCATACGCCGGTATTCCATAGCAAGCTGAAAAAGTATTTCGAGAAAGTAATTGTTCAGAACCCTGATTCGATCATCAGCCATGCGGATCTGCTGATTGAAAAAGCACGGGGAAATAAAGAGATGTTCAAATACCTGATCTGGTTTGTCACCTATACTTATGAAAACTCTGAGATCATGGGGTTTGACAAGGTTTTTGTTCATGTGGTTTACCAATATTACATTCCCGGGCAGGTCACCTGGCTTACTCCTGCTGTCCTTGAGAATATCATAAAGAAAGGAAAACGGCTGAGACCGTTGCTTCTCGGCGAAGTTGCTCCCAACATGGTCATGGTGGATACATTGAACCAGCTGGTCTCGATGCATGACATCAAAGCCGACTATCTCCTGCTGCTCTTCTGGGATCCCAGCTGCGGGCATTGCGAAACGGAGATTCCCAAGCTGAAGGAATTTTATGACAGGCAAAAGGATTCCCTTGGAATTAAGATTTTTACGATCTGTTCCGACACCAACCTGGTAAAATGGAAAGAGACCATCCGTAAAAGGAAAATGAACTGGATCAATGTTGACGGTCCGAGAACACTGACGGGTGACTACCATGACCAGTATGATATCAGCTCGACTCCTGTGATCTATCTCCTCGACAGCAAGAAAATCATCCTGGCAAAACATCTTCTTACCGAGCAGATCTACCAGTTCTTAAAAAATTATCAAAGACAGGTTTTACGGAAATAAAAAATGGCCACGAGTGCTTTAAGGACTGTGGCCATTCCGATTATTCTGTATGAATCATCTATGCGTTGACCGCATCTACGATTGCTTTGAACGCTTCAGGATGGTTCATTGCCAGGTCGGCAAGGGTTTTCCTGTTCAGTTCAATTTTCTTTTCAATGACTTTTCCCATAAAGACAGAATAAGACATTCCATACTGGCGGACACCTGCATTGATACGGGTAATCCATAATCCCCTGAAATTTCTTTTCTTGGTCCTGCGGTCACGGTATGCATAACCCAAACCTTTTTCAAGGGAGTTCTTTGCAACCGTTAAAACATTTTTCCTTCTTCCGAACTGACCTTTGGTCTGCTTCAGAATTTTCTTTCTTCGTTGCCTCGAGGCAACTGCATTTACTGATCTTGGCATACTTTTGTTTTTTTACTCCAGCGTCCCCGACGGGTCCTTAAAGCTGGAAGCAAGTTAAAAAATCTGTTGATTAACCGTTAAGCATGATCTTTACATTAGCCTGGTCTGCCTTGTCAACAATTGCGGAATAGGTTAAATTCCGTTTACGTTTTGTTGATTTTTTTGTCAGGATGTGGCTTTTGAAAGCGTGCTTACGTTTAACTTTTCCAGTACCTGTCAGTTCGAATCGCTTCTTGGCACCGGACTTTGATTTCATTTTTGGCATTGTACAGTTTTTATGGTTGTTATTGTTAGGTCCTTTTGTAATTCCGGCCATGAATGCCGGTTTCACATCGGGATTATTTTTTTGGCGTTACGATCATGATCATTCTTTTTCCTTCCAGCTTCGGCATCTGTTCAATTTTGCCGTAGTCAACGATCGACTGGGCAAATTTCAGCAGGATGAGTTCTCCCTGTTCCTTATAAATGATTGATCTTCCTTTAAAGAAAACGTCAACCTTAACCTTGGCGCCCTCTTTCAAAAATTTGATGCAATGATTCAGTTTGAAGTTGAAATCATGGTCATCCGTATTTGGTCCGAGCCGTATCTCCTTCACGATGATCCGGGCTGTTTTAGCCTTCATCTCCTTCTGCTTCTTCTTCAGTTCATACAGGAACTTTTTATAATCGACCACCTTACATACCGGTGGGTTGGCAGTTGGAGAGATTTCAACAAGATCTAATCCCAGATTTTCGGATATGGTCAGAGCTTCGCGAATGTTATAGATTCCAGGCTCGTTTACATTATCCCCCACAACACGAACTACGGGTGATTTGATTAGTTCGTTGATTTTGTGCAAAGCCTCTTTTTTCTGAAAAGGCCTGCGACCTCTGCTGAAATTGTTAGGAATAGCTATTGGGTTTCCTCCTACGTTTTAGTTGATACTCTTGTTAATTATAGTTATTTCCGATGATCACAGATCCCCGGATTGTTTTTTAATTTCTTCATTAATAAATGTGATAAACGCTTCGATCGATTGCGATCCAAGATCACCGGCGCCATGCTTCCTTACAGAAACGGTGCCTTCTGCCTCTTCTCTTTCGCCAACAACAAGCATATACGGGATCTTCTTCATTTCTGCATCCCGGATCTTCTTCCCTGCTTTTTCGTTGCGGTTATCAATTTGGGCGCGAATATCGGCATTATTTAGGACTTCTAAAACTTTTTCTGAATAATTCTGATATTTTTCACTGATTGGTAAGATGATAACTTGCTCGGGAGTGAGCCACAGCGGGAAGTTTCCGGCAGTATGCTCGATGAGCACAGCTACAAAACGTTCCATTGAACCAAACGGTGCACGGTGAATCATGACCGGCCTGTGCTTCTGGTTGTCGCTCCCGATGTATTCGAGTTCAAAACGATCGGGAAGGTTATAATCCACCTGGATCGTGCCAAGCTGCCATTTCCTGCCCAGTGCATCTTTCACCATGAAGTCCATCTTCGGACCGTAGAACGCTGCTTCACCTGGAACAATCACTGTTTCCAGTCCGCGCTCTTCGGCTACTTCCATGATGGCTTTCTCGGCTTTGTCCCAGTTTTCGTCTGAGCCGATGTATTTTTCTTTGTGTGTCTGGTCACGCAATGAGATCTGGGTAATGAATTCTTTAAAATCCAGTGCCTTGAAGATAAGCATCACGATATCCATTACACCCTTGAATTCATCCTTTACCTGGTCGGGTGTGCAGAAGATGTGCGCATCATCCTGGGTAAACCCGCGGACACGCGTAAGTCCGTGCAGCTCGCCGCTCTGCTCATACCTGTAAACGGTGCCGAATTCGGCGATGCGTAACGGAAGATCCTTATATGAACGTGGCTTGGAGTTATAGATCTCGCAATGATGCGGGCAGTTCATTGGTTTCAGGAAGAACTCTTCTCCGGGAACCGGTGTTGTGATCGGCCTGAATGAACTTTCACCATATTTCTGGTAATGACCGGAGGTCTTGTAAAGATCGACATGACCGATATGCGGGCAGATGACCTGCTGGTAACCTGCTTTCTTCTGTACTTTTTTGAGAAACATCTCGAGGCGGTCGCGTAAGGCGGCGCCTTTGGGAAGCCACAGCGGCAACCCTGCTCCCACTTTCTGTGAAAATGTAAAGAGCTCCAGTTCTTTCCCGATCTTCCGGTGATCTCTTTTCTTGGCTTCTTCTAGCAAAACAAGATACTCGGTAAGTTCTTTCTGTTTCGGGAAGGTGATCCCGTAAACACGTGTCAATTGTTTCCTGGTCTCATCCCCGCGCCAGTAGGCACCGGCAATAGCAAGAAGCTTTACGGCTTTGATCTGGCTGGTATCCTGCAGATGCGGGCCACGGCAAAGATCCGTGAACTGACCGGATTCGTAAAATGTGATCTGACCGTCAACCATGTCCTGCAATAATTCAATCTTATATTCGTCGCCTTTCTTTGTGAAATACTCTATGGCAGCGTCTCTTGAAACATCCTTGCGAATGAATTGCTGGTTGGCGCGGGCCAGTTCGAGCATCTTATTTTCGATCTTCGGGAAATCTTCTGAAGAAATCGGCTGATCTCCAAAATCGATGTCATAATAAAAACCGTTTTCAATGTGCGGACCAATGCCGAATTTCGTTCCGGGGAAAAGCTGTTCGATGGCTTCAGCCATGAGGTGAGCCGAAGAGTGCCAGAAGGTGCCTTTGCCTTCTTCATCATTCCATGTCAGCAGTTTCACCCTGGCATCCGCGTTGATGGGGCGGGTTGCATCCCAGACTTCATCACCGACCTTCACTGAAATAACATTTCTCGCGAGACCTTCACTGATGCTTTTGGCAATCTCTATCCCGGTTATTCCTTCTGCATATTGGCGGACTGAATTGTCGGGGAGTGTTATATTTATCATGAATCTTAGCCTTAGTTTTAGGGGTGCAAAGATACAATTTTTGTTGAACAAAAAAAACAGGAGGCGGTTCATACTTTGACAGCAGCTGGCAAGAGGCATAAGGGACCAGGCACGAGGCAATAGGCATTAGGCAATAGGCAATAGGCCTTTTCCACTTCCCCAAAGACTTTTTGCACTTTTCAATGTGGAAGATTCACCGCAGAGTAATGACTCATTACTTTTCTTTTCTTTGCGTCTTTGCGTCCCTGCCAGCCGGCAGGCAGGTTTGCGGTGAAAAAAATTATTGAAATCTCATTTTAAGGAACCTTTATCCCGGTTGAGTTTCGGGTATTCCAAGTTATGTTTTTCCCCTGACAATGACAAATCAGCCTTCCGGAAATATCCGGAAACATTGGTGTTTTTTATGATGACGGCGATTGTCATACAAAATATTTATTTTACATTTGATTCTCACTTAACCACAAATCCCATGAAACAGAGACTTACAATTTTGATTGCCCTGGTTTTGCTGTTTACGGTGGATATGCTTCATGCCCAGCCCGGGATACCGTTGAAAGACAATGGTTCAGTATTGTTTGGGAAAGATATTGTGATCCATGATCAACCCGAACAGAACCAGAGATTAGTTTCTGTATGTTCTGCTTTCAACGGGTGGTTATATGCGGCCTATACTTATCAGTCCCCGACTTCATTGACTGCCTCCCTGACAATTCTGAAATCAACAGATGGCGGCATAACATGGAATGTGTTAATCAATGACAGTGCAACTACAACAAATACCACTTATACATGCATCAATCTCGTGACAACCGGCACTTCCGTTGCAACTTTGAAATTATTTGCAGCTACAATTTTTATTACGAATCCGGCTTTTCTCTATGGAACAGGGCGTTTGAACAGGTACAATGGAGAGACTGGTGTATTCGAAGAAAAATTGTTTGATGAAACCGGGATTTGGGATATGTCCTTGGCATCTGATTTTTTATATCCTGCTGTTAATTCAAACCCCGGGTCGCTGGGGGTCCTTTATTCTAAATATGCACAACCGGGTGATTCATTAATTTTCCGTTCTTCAAGCAATGCAGGTATGTCCCTTGACAACAAAAAGATTGTTAGTCTTACAACTGTTGATATGAGAAAAGTATCACTGTGTTATGGAAGATCTCAATCCTACCCGGAGGGAAGATATTTTGCCTGTTGGGAAGAAGTAAATTATTCGAATTCGGAATATGGAAATATTTATATATCACATACGGACCCCTACTTTAACAGTCCATTTACCTTCTGGTACCAATTGGATAATCTGGATCCATACGCTGACGGATTTAGCCGTAATCTTTCAATTGCATGCCAATGCAATAATAGTGATAACCAGAGTGCAAGCCTCTCTATGGTTATCCTTATCGAAACAGCAAGATCAAGTGCTCTTCAAAATAATATCATTGGTTGTTTTAATCTTAACGCAGCCAGACCTAATCCTATCCATAATGATTTTAAAGCATATCCCATTACAAATCCTATCTATAACAACAGGTATCCAGATGTGTATTTTAACCCGTATACCTCTAACTTTATGGCTACCTACTTTGATTCAACGAACCAAAAACTAGCATTTCTCACTAAAGATTTGAACCTCACGAATCCGAATTCATGGAATGTTATCAACCCCGGATACAATGATAGTCCATACATCACATTTCCATACCCTAAAGTCAGTATCAATTATGGCGAACAGGATGGAATGAATGCATGGATTGCTGATGGAGGAACCGGTCAGGGTAAGGCAATGTTTGATGCGCCATACAGCACTTATGTCGGCGCATCAGAAATCAACAGTTCTGAAGGAACGAGGCTTTTAGGGGCTTATCCGAATCCATGCACATCGGGTGTTACCATTGGTTTTGAATTGCAGAAGTCGGAAAATGTAAGGATCTCGATCAGGTCAATAACGGGGCAGTTGCAGAGGATCGTAACGGACGAGGTTTATTCGGTGGGAAGGCATGAGGTGAGGGCTGATATCTCTTCTTTGCCGGGTGGGGTTTATATTTACAAGTTCCAGGCGGGGGAGTTTGCAGGAACTGGTAAAATTGCGATTGTCAGATAGCAAGATGATAACATCTATTCTTATTGAGGGCGTCCCCAAAGGTCGCCCTTTCTCTTTATTCTTTGCGCTCAGGCCGCCCGGGCCTCGTCACCCCAACGCGGCTGCGCCCAGCGCTAAGCTTGAACCGTTCACCCGTAATTTCATTCATTGACCCGCGCTGGTCAAGGCCGCTTATGTGGTGACTGGTATTTTTCATTATGTTGACCATTCCACCTATCGAACAATAGATAATCCCCATAGGGGATTCACTATTGTAGGCAAACGTACCAACATATTTTACATCCCTGTAGGGGATGCAATCAAAAATGCAACCGCTACGCGGTTGATGGGTAAATCTACGATGTTCATTTTCTACAGAAATGGATTCCCTATGGGAATCAAAGATTCACAGCCCATCGGGTGGTTGAAAGTTATTTTGCTGACAGGTTAAGAAGTTCATGGTCTTTTCTAAGCGCATTTTCTTCAAATTGGAAGTCACAAATTGTGACTTCCAAGAGGTTCACCTTGTCGAGAATTACGCCAAAAACTATTGTGAACTATTGGCCTATTGTGGTGAATAAACATTTATTGAGCCCCTACAGGGCTCTTTTTTGTTATGTCGTTTCCCTACCTCCGGTTTCACCGGAGGCTATTCAGATTAAGGTCCTTCAAACCTTTCAAAACAAAATCTTAGTGAAACTTAGTGGTCTCAGTGCCTTAGTGGTAAATTATTTTTGGAAAGAAAGTCGTTTAATCCTTTGTAATTGAACCTATTTCGACACAATCCGGAACTCGGTGCGGCGGTTATTGGCTCGCCCCTGCTCGGTGTCGTTGGTATCGATCGGCTTTGTCATGCCATAGCCTTTATAGGAGAGGCGTTCGGCTGCGATGCCATGCGCTGTAAGGTAATCATTGACTGCCTTTGCACGGTTCTGGGAAAGCACGATGTTGTGTTCGGCTGATCCCTGGTTATCGGTATGGCCGCTCAGCTCAATGTGAAGATCTTTATTGGAGTTGAGGAAACTGATCAGCTTGCCAAGTTCAGTGCGGGATTCTTCTTTCAGGTCAAACTTATCCGTATCAAAAAAGATATTCTTCAAGATGACCGTCTCCCCTACGCGGATCTCCTGCAGGGGAATGTTCTTAATGAATGGCTTTGCCTTTGAACTCAAACCTTTCAGTTCAAAGTGATCGGAAAAGAACAGGTAGCCTTCCTTTGAAACATTCAGCGCATAATTCTTATCCGTGGCAATCGATAACAGGAATTCACCGGTCAGCTGATCGGAACTTGCCTTTGCTATTGTTTTGTTTGTCGCAAGATCAATCAACTCAAAATTCGCTTCAAGTCTTTTCCTGGTGTCCTTGTCGAAGACAATTCCTTTCATATAGGTAGCAATCAACGGGCGTGCCTCAGGATAAAGCTTAAATGAATAGATATCCTGTTTGCCTTTGCCACCGAGCTTATCGGACGAGAAATAGGCCAGGTCGCCGCTTGCATTCACCACCAGCGTAATTTCATCGGCAAACGTGTTGATCGGGTAACCAAGATCTACCGGCTTCTTCCATTTCCCATTGGCATCTTTACGGGAATAATAGAGATCCAGTCCACCCATGCCCGGATGCCCGCGGGAAGAAAAATAAAGTGTCTGATCATCCGGGTGAATGAAAGGCGCCATTTCCGGCTGGGGAGTATTAATCGAATCCCCAAGGTTTACAGGCTCTGACCAGCTGCCGTCAGGCTGAAGCTGCGTACTCCAGATATCTGAACTTCCTTTGCCGCCTTTGCGCTTGCTGGCAAAATAGAGTGTCACACCATCCGATGAAAATGAAGGCTGCGAATCCCATTGCGGAGAATTTACCACAGGTCCCATATTCATCGGGATGCCCCAGCCATCACCTTCCTTTTTAGCCCAGTAAAGATCGCAGCTTCCATAGCCATCATCACGCTCGCACGCAGCAAAGAAAAGGTACTGCCCATTTGGCGCAATGCACAAAGCACCTTCATTACCGGATGTATTGATTGGTGCACCCAGGTTTTTTGCCTTCTGCCAGACGCTGTCCACGCGGTTTGCACAATAGAAATCCTCGTTGTATTCCGTCAGGTTTTCCGGGGAATTGTTGGCCCGGGGAAGCTTCCTTGTAAAATACAATCGCTGTTCATCCGAAGTAATTGCATTCACATATTCATCCTCCGGCGAATTGATGCTGTCGCCCAGGTTAACCGGATCAAACGGAACCGGGTGCTGCATTGAGTTGATCCCGAAATCACAGGCTTTTAGATTGATCCTTGCCTTTGCCCTCTTCTCATCGGTAATATCATGAAACTGGAAAAAGGTGAGGTAATCTTTTTTCGCATCCAGGTAATTGCCCGTTGCCAGTTCAATGTTTGCGGTAATATAATAAAGGTGCGATGAAAAGTCGGGGTTGATGCTGATGGCTTTCCTGTAATTTTTAATTGACTCAGTGTAGCTTTTCTCATCTGCAAGGATATCCCCCTGCAGGATAAATGCTTCGATGAAATCCGGATCTGCTTCACATGCCTTGCCCAATGCTTTCATGGCCTGGTCATAAGCCTTGCCGTTGTAGTAATCAACAGCATCCATAAAATAACGTTCCGCCTTTTTCGATTTTGTAGTAAGTACCTGCGTTTGTGAAAAAACAGGTGTGACAAGTAAGACCCCCAGAGTCATCAAAAAGAAAAAAAGTAGGAGTCTTGCTTTCATGAGGAATTGTTTACACTAAATAAAAACGACGCGTTGTGTGTTTTATTGACATTTCAGGGAATTCTCATGTATTTATGACTCTGCAATGATATTTTCCATTCGGGATGAGCCTGGACGTATGAAACGATTTCCGGAACGATCCAGTCACGCACGCTCCATTCGGGCTGAAGGATGAGAATACATTCATTGCCAACATGCTTTGCATTTTCTTCGGCCCAGGCAAAATCAGAAGCAGATTCGATGATCACTTTCAGTTCGTTGGCCATTTGAAATATCTCATGAACCGGTGGATTTTCCTTCTTAGGTGAAAGACAGATCCAGTCCCATGTTCCGCTTAAACTGCAGGATCCGGAAGTTTCAAGAAAAGTTGAGACACCTCTCCTGTGAAGTTCGTCACATAAAAAATCCATGTTATAGCGCAGAGGTTCACCACCCGTTACAACAATAGCTTTTGCCGGGTATAAGGCTGCATGTTCTGCAATCTGTATGGTTGGAACAGGCGGGTATTTTGAAGCATCCCATGATTCCTTGATGTCGCACCAGTGGCATCCTACGTCGCAGCCGCCGATCCGGGCAAAGTATGCTGCTTTGCCGGTGTGAAATCCTTCGCCCTGGATCGAGTAGAACTCTTCCATGAGTGGAAGAACTTTACCCTCCCTGAGCAATATTTCGGATTCTTTGTCCAATAAGAGTCTGTTTAAAAATTTAATCTTCCTTAGCAGAAGGGTTGGTGATCAATTATCAAAATATTTAACCACAATGTTCACTAAGATTTACACAAAGGTCACAAGGATTATCTTAGTGCACATTGCGCTTGCTTTGTGGCCTTTGTGGTTAAATATGTATTAAGTTTTAGAATTTAAACAGTTTCCAGGTCAGTATTGAATTTCTTTGCGAGAGGCTTTCAGGGTGTTCAGAAGCAGTCCGACGACAGTCATGAGTCCGACACCACCCGGAACCGGTGTAATGAAGCTGCACTTCTTCGAAACCTCGTCAAACTTTACATCCCCGATGAGACGGAAGCCGGATTTGGTTTCCTCGGAAGGAATTCTGTGAATTCCAACATCAACCACCACGGCATCTTTTTTAACAAAGTCGGTGGTGACGAATTCCTGTTTCCCCATGGCAGCAATAAGGATGTCGGCCCGTGAACAGATCTCTTTCAGATCTTTTGTATAGCTGTTACAGATCGTGACCGTGGCATTCCCTGGTTTAGCCTTGCGGGATAATAGTATTGACATTGGCGTTCCAACCGTATGGCTGCGTCCCAATACCACGCAGTTTTTTCCTTCGGTTTCAATGCCGTATCGCTCCAGCAGGATCATGATCCCGTAAGGTGTGGCAGGAAGAAATGCAGGAAGGTTCAGGACCATGCGCCCGATGTTGATTGGATGGAATCCATCTACATCCTTGGCAGGATTTATTCTTTCGATGATCTTATGTTCATTGATATGCGCAGGAAGCGGCAATTGAACGATGAACCCGTCAATCTCCGGATCATTGTTCAGGAAATCCACGGCTTCCAGTAATCTTTTCTCTGTAATATTCTCAGGGTAACGATAAACAGAAGAGATGAATCCTACTTCCTTGCATGACCTTTCTTTGGAAGCAACATACGTTTCACTTGCGGGGTCAGAGCCGACCAGTATTGCAGCCAGGTGTGGTGTATTAATCCCTTTATCGAGCATCTCGGTCTTTACCTGTGCGGCAATCTCCGCCTTGATCTTATCAGCAATTAGTTTTCCGTCCAGCAGTTTCATCATCTTCTTTAACTATTTTTTTGCATATTTCTCATCATGTTCGCCATTCCCCGACCTTTATTAGTTGTCATCATGCGCATCATCTTGCGGGTGTCTTCAAACTGCTTGATCAGCCGGTTGACTTCCTGGATCGATGAACCGCTGCCATCGGCAATTCTTTTCCTGCGTGCCCCATTGAGGATGGCCGGTTCTTCACGTTCTGCAGGGGTCATGGAATAGATGATGGCTTCAATTCCTTTAAATGCATTATCATCGATATCCATATCCTTGATCGCTTTTCCCATGCCGGGAAGCATTCCTATCAGGTCCTTTACATTTCCCATTTTCTTGATCTGCTTGATCTGGGAAAGAAAGTCGTTGAAGTTAAACTGGTTCTTGGCAATCTTTTTCTGGAGCTTTTTTGCTTCAACCTCATCAAACTGTTCCTGGGCACGTTCTACAAGAGAGACAATGTCGCCCATTCCCAGGATTCGGTCGGCCATACGTTCGGGGTAGAATACATCGATCGCGTCCATTTTCTCACCTATCCCGACAAACTTGATGGGTTTATTGACCACCGATTTGATGGTCAGTGCAGCACCACCACGGGTATCGCCATCCAGCTTTGTAAGCACCACACCTTCAAAATCCAGCCGGTCATTGAAAGCTTTGGCTGTATTGACGGCATCCTGGCCTGTCATCGAGTCAACGACGAACAAGGTTTCCTGCGGATTAACCGCTTTCTTGATGGCAGCGATCTCATTCATCATCTCTTCATCAACAGCGAGACGACCGGCAGTATCGATGATCACCACGTTGAAGCCACGTTCCTTTGCATGCGTGATGGCATGTTTTGCAATCCTTACCGGTTCCTTGCTTCCTTCTTCAGTGAACACTTCTACTCCTATCTGCTCACCAAGAACCTTCAGCTGGTCAATGGCGGCAGGACGGTAAACGTCGCCGGCAACAAGAATCGGGCTTTTGCCTTTTTTCGTTTTCAGGTAATTGGCAAGTTTAGCGGAAAAGGTAGTCTTTCCTGATCCCTGCAAACCTGCGATCAGGATGATTGCAGGCTCTCCTTTAATATTCAGATCGGTTTTCTGTCCGCCCATGAGTTCGGTCAGTTCGTCGTGAACGATCTTAACCATCAGCTGACCCGGGGAGACGGATGTAAGCACATTTTCTCCAAGTGCTTTTTCTTTCACCGAATCGGTGAACTGTTTAGAAATCTTGAAACTGACATCCGCATCGAGCAATGCCTTCCTGACATCCTTCAGTGTTTCCGCTACATTGATTTCGGTAATGTGGCCCTGTCCTTTCAGTACTTTGAAAGCCCTGTCGAGTTTTTCACTTAATCCTTCAAACATAGGTATAATTCAATTTTTGTGTGAACAAAGACACGTTCGGTAATTCACCTTTCCCTTGTTCTTAATGGCTGGCAAAAGTACAAATTTTGTATCATTTTTTTTCAACAGCGGTGCATAATGTAAAAAAAACCTGTATGTTTGTGCAAACAAAATTTAATCACTTAAAATTTACCCCTATGAAAAGAACATTACTCTCTTTAGTAGCACTTTTGATCGTTACCATGTCTGCCTTTGCCCAATGGACATCACAGGCTACAGGTTTTACGACCGCATCAAGAGGAATCAGCTACATCAGTATCGTAAACTCCAATGTCGTTTGGGCAGTTGCTTATGATGGATCCGGAAGCGGAGCTTACATTACGGATTTCACACGCACCATCAACGGAGGAACCTTATGGACTCCAGGCAGTGTTGTTACCGGTACAACTTACGGTCTTGGCAACCTTTCAGCAATCGATGCCAACACGGCATGGGTAACACTTTATAATGGAACAGGCGCCCAGGATAACAGCTGCGGGGTTTATAAAACAACCAATGGCGGTACTACCTGGACCCAACAGCCGGGTGCATTACAGGGATCAGCTTCTTTTGCTGATAATGTCTATTTCTGGGATGCAAATGACGGAATTGCTCATGGTGATGTAAAAGATGGTTATTTTGAAATTTATACCACTTCCAATGGCGGATCAACCTGGACCAGGGTTCCGCAGGCCAATATTACAGCAACTGTTGCTTCCGGTGAAGGCGGATGGACATCCGTTATTGATGCTGCCGGTGACAGTTCTGTTTTCTTTGGTTCCAATAAAGGGAACCTCTATATTTCACATGACAGGGGACATCATTGGATTGGCAAAGCAACGGGTATTGTTGCTGCAACCAACGGCGGTGTACAGCACATTGCTTTTGTAGATGCCATGCATGGTTATGTAGGCCAGGATAACAATCCAGGCGCTGCAACTGATACGACCATGCAGATTTACGGAACAACTGACGGCGGATTAACCTGGGCTCCGGTTACGCACACTGGTTGGGTATTCAGCAATAGCATTGCAGGAGTTAAACATTCACCAAGCACTTATGTTACTTCAGGTGCAAATGGCGGAACAACAGCTGTTCCTCACGTTGTAGGTTCATCGTATTCCTTTGACGGCAAAGCATTCATTGAATTCCCCGGTACTGTAGGTACACCTGCTGCTGGCGGAACACAGTTCCTCTATACTTCTTTTGCAAATGATTCAACCGGCTGGTCAGGTTATTTCAACCAGGATGCTACAACCGATGGAATCTGGAAATATGTAGGCGTTCTTGCACTTCCGGTTGCAGATTTCTTAACCGCTGATACCGCACTGACCCTTGGCAGCCCGGCTCATTTCACGAATCTTTCAACAGGAAAACCATCCTCCTATCTCTGGACCTTCCAGGGCGGATCTCCTGCAACTTCAACACTGAAGACCCCTCCGGCCATTATGTATAATTCACCCGGAGACTTTGATGTTACCCTGAAAGTTACAAGTGATATGGGAACAAACACTGATGTGAAAGCTGCTTATATTCATGTTGGCGGTGTTGGCATCAATGAGCAGACCAAGGCAACGATCCTGATCTACCCGAACCCTGCAACTGATTTTGTAAATGTTTCGGCAACCCATGATATCGTACAGGTTCAGCTATACAACCTGGTTGGCCAGGTAGTTATGACACAAAAAGTTGATGGCAAGAAAGTCGCACTGAACACTTCATCACTGAAGAGCGGTGTTTACAGCCTGAAAGTCGTTATGAGCGATGGCTCAATCGACAAGAAAATTGTCATTCAATAATATGAATCAATGAAATCCCTTATTGGGTGATCATTTATAAAAAGAAAAAAAAGCTATCCGGTTGGATAGCTTTTTTTTTGAGTACTCAAACATTGATCAACGAATTCTGAGTTTTGAACTGATTTAATGAATTCTGAGTTCAGATCTGAATTACCGAGTTCTGAGTTTCGATCCTAATTCAAAGATCGTTGATCAATGTTCGATTATTCAGATGTAACTTCAACCCGCCACTACATCCTTTCCGGAACATCGATGCCAAGAAGGTTCATTGATTTGCGGATGACAGTCGCAGTAAAGGCAGAGATCGTTAGACGGGACATGATCTTTGCCTTGTCTTCCTCTTTCAGAACAGGAGTTTCCTGGTAGAACTGGTTGTACGCCTTCACAAGTTCGTACACATAGTTGGCAATGGATGAAGGATCCATTTCCTTACCGGACAGTGCAACGATATCCGGAAACTGGTACAACATTTTGATGATCTCTTTTTCCTGCGGAAGTAAATCCTGGGAGGAGAACTCTCCTGAGTTCTGATTTATCCCTGGCTTGATTTCATAACCGGCCAATGCAGCTTTCCTGAGGAGCGACCGGATCCTTGCATAGGTGTATTGAATAAAAGGCCCGGTATTTCCATTGAAATCAATCGACTCCTTCGGATCAAACAGCATGTTCTTTCGTGGATCGACCTTCAGGATAAAATATTTCAGAGCGCCCAGCCCGATGATCCGGAACAGGTTTGATGCTTCATCATCCGTATAATCATTGAGCTTTCCCAATTCCCTTGTTGTCGTTTCCGCAGTATTGATCATCTCTTCCATCAGGTCATCGGCATCCACAACTTTTCCTTCGCGGGATTTCATTTTCCCTTCGGGAAGTTCAACCATTCCATAAGATAAGTGATAAATCCGTTCGGCCCAGGGATGACCGGTTTTGATAAGGATCTTCTTCAAAACATCGAAATGATAATTCTGTTCGTTTCCTACAACGTAAATCAGGCTGGACGGGAGAAATTCATTGTGTCTCAATTCCGCAGTTCCCAGGTCCTGGGTCATATATACTGAAGTTCCGTCACTTCTTAAAAGCAGCTTTTCATCCAGTCCTTCATCTTTCAGATCCGCCCAAATGCTGCCATCGCTTTTCTGTTCCAGGAATCCGTCGCGCAAAGCCTCCATCACGAGGGCTTTTCCGTGGAGGTAAGTCTGCGATTCATACTGGATCTCATCAAAATCAACACCCAGGTTTTTATAGGTCTCATCAAAACCCGTGTATGCCCAATCGTTCATTTGCTGCCACAGCTGCCGGATTTTAGCATCTTTTTCTTCCCACAAGTGCAGGATTTCCTGGGCTTCCAATAATAAAGGAGCCTGTTTTTCTGCTTCTTCCTGTGAACGACCCTCCGATACGAGTTGCTGAATTTCTTTCTTCAGCTCCTGGTCGAAGAGCACATAATATTTACCGATGAGATGGTCGCTCTTCATCCCGGTTGATCCGGGTGTTTCATCATGGCCCCATTTCATGTATGCAAGCATCGACTTGCATATATGGATCCCGCGGTCGTTAACAAGATTCAGCCTGACCACCTTATGACCGTTTGCTTTCAGGATCCGTGCAACAGAAAATCCTAACAGGTTGTTACGGATATGACCAAGATGTAACGGTTTATTTGTATTCGGGGAAGAATATTCAACAAGGACAGGAGCTTCATTTCGTTCTGCGTGAAATCCATAATTATCTGCTGAAGCTTCACGATGAAGAAAAGACAACCAGAATGAATCTTTCAACATGAGGTTCAGGAATCCTTTGATCACTTTGACCTCTTCTATCTCCGGAACATCCTGTTTCAGATGATCTCCAATCTCAACAGCGGTAGCTTCAGGAGATTTTTTCGAAACCCTTGCCAACGGGAAAACCACGATCGTATAATCGCCTTCGATCTCCTTTTTGGTCTTTTCGATTCCGATCGATTCCGGTTTGATAACAGCATTGTACAACTTTTGGATAACCGCTGAAGTCCTTTCCTGCAGTAGCTTTTCTATCATCTGGTCAAGATTTGCCGCAAAGGTAAAGATATTTCGATCAAACTTTCCATCTGAAATAGTTCGACTTTTTCTTGCTTGTTTGTGTAATTGACGAAAAATTAGTACGTTTGCACAACGATTGACCTGAAACTCCCAAATTCAATATATATCTTCAAAACAGAAAAACAGAGGTCTTTATGAAAAAGAATGTAATCATTATCGGCGCCGCCGGAAGAGATTTTCACAATTTCAACACATTTTACAGGAACAATGCCGACTACAATGTCGTTGCTTTTACAGCTGC
>Ga0209697_10000284_pt1 | contig 83168 bp, 74 predicted proteins | sample AliMusrvi5mmetaG_FD_184115 | JGI IMG/M metagenome (GOLD analysis project Ga0209697, IMG submission 184115) | Freshwater lake bacterial and archeal communities from Alinen Mustajarvi, Finland, to study Microbial Dark Matter (Phase II) - Alinen... | ecosystem: Environmental > Aquatic > Freshwater...
TTGAACTTCTGGCAGTGTCGCGGGGGGAAATGCTGGTGATTGATCCATCGGTAATCCTCCATTGGTTATAAGAAGGGTACCGATTGTAGCAGATCAATTTTTTGGCGTCATGGCAGGCTTGCCGAAAAGACACGATACCTGTATCTTTCTTGATTTGTCGCCTTTCAATATCATCAATTCAAGCCTGATCGGGATCCTCGGCTCTATCATCATGGACCCGAAGATTCAGTTTTTGGCTCTTTGTGGGGTGCAACCGGCTGTTGCCGACATCCTCAAACGCTTCGGGGTCGTCTCCGAGGAAGAAAGAAAAAGAACGTATAGCAATACAAAAATCAAGGACAATCTGAGCAAGGTTTTTACTTTTAACTCGATTGAAGAAGGGTTGGTTTGCCTTAACCCTGTATGATATTTGCCAATAATCGTTAAGAACGAGTGGTGTCTCGGCGAGATTCCCGCCGATCGCTATGGAGTAATAACTTTCATTAATTCTTCCGAATAGTTTTGGGCAGCAGCCAGTTCATTTTTCGATAGGATACTTTCAAGATATTCCCTGGCTGCTTTGGCTGGCTGATGACCATTAGCTGCCGCCAAATTCAGCCATCCGTAGGATTTTTCCAGGTCGGCGGCCTTGACCCCTTTGCCGGTATAGTACATTATCCCTACATTATACTGGGCAACCACCAATCCGTTATAGGCAGCTTTTATGAAAAAACTGCCGCCTTTTTCCGCATCCTGTTCAACGCCGTTACCGACAAAATACATAAAACCCAGTTCATTCTGGGCTTCTTTGCTGCCGTTTTCAGCGGCAAGGTGATACCATTGCAAGGCTTTTTGATAATTTTTCGGCACTGCCGAGCCCAGCAAAAATGCTTGACCAAGAATCTGCTCCGATTCCGCACTGCTCTTGCCGTTCTTGGCCGCCTCATGGAGGAGCGTAAAGGCCTTCTTGAAATCCTTATTGGTACCAATACCTTTCAAATACATACCGCCGCTGATATATTGCGCTTCCGCATCGTCCGCTTCGGCTGCCTGCAGGTAGAGCTGCAGGGCCTTCGCGTAGTTTTGCTCGCCCCCTATCCCCCAGTAATATTTTTTCGCTCGTTCCTTCAGGCTTTGTGGCGAATCGGCAGAAAAACAGGTGCCGGTGACGGCAAAGCAGAAAAGGGCGATTATTAAGGCCTTCCAGAGGTTTTTTAAAGGGGAGGTTCTGTTCATAGTTAAAATGGCTTCATTTTCCGGTAAGATCCGCGAGAAGATTACTAGCAAAATCGAGGTTTGGATCAAGGGTAAGGGCAAGGGTAAGGAACTGAATGGCCGCTTCCCTCTTACCGATTTTGTGGTAATTTACCCCAAGATTGGCATAATCAATAGCAGAGGCTGGATTCAAAGCAACCGCCCTTTGGAAATGATTTATGGCCTTTTCGTGTTGCCCGGTTTTAAAGAAACAGACGCCGAGTGTGTTGTGCATATCCGGGCGTTCTTCATCCTCCGCCAGTCCCTTATACAGGACCTCTATAGCATCCTGATATTTACCAAGGTCTTTCAGGCAAGTCCCCACAAAGGAGAGGATATACGGCAAATCTTCCGACTCAGGCTGCAATTCCAGCGCGCGATGAAAATGTTGCAATGCCGCTTCGGGTAGCCCCATGGCCGAAAAATTCCGGCCTCGGTAAAACTCGAGATAGTAGGCAGCCGGCAGTAAATTTTCCATTTGACCGAATTTTTTCTCAAGAAGGTCAGGATCTTGAACCAGATCGACCAGCAGTTTTGCAGCAAAGAGACCAACATCATTGATCATCGATCGTTCCCGGAAATGGGCTCCGGGGACTATGGTGTATAAGGCAGGAATCTGCAAATCGTCATGGGTCACATCGATCATGAAAATTTCCATGCCGATCTTTTTCAGTGCAGCAATGCAGTTGTCAATTTCTGCCCGGATATTGTTATCGGCCAGGTTGGCCATTTGATCGACAGTCACGCTCTCGGGAGAATCTGTTAGGTATTCCACCTCTTCCATGGAAAGGGGCTTCGGCAGACCGGATGCCACATAATTCGAGTTGGTATTGAAATCCCCAGCCAGTTGCGCCACCTCGGTGATCGCCCGGATCAGCGCCTTTTCAGGGCCAGGAGTCGTTCCCGCCGTGTAGACAATCTCGCTTTTACCCGGAAAAGTCGATCTATCGATCGCCAAGGCTCCAACCGTGCAGATACCGGTATCAAGGGTAAAATCGTTAAGATAGAGTTCAATGTCATGGGCAGCGAATTTGTGCAGTAATTCCTTGGCAACCTCGTCCTGAATCGAAGTTGTGTCAATCCTGGGGGTTAATAATTGCCGATTATTTATAAGCGAACAGACGTGTCTTTCGACGATCTCGCAAATTCCCTGGATTGCCGCCTCTTCGAGAGTGTTGCCGGCGGATGGTCCATTGAATTCATTGATGGCAAAAAACCACGAGAAGGGAATGAGGACATCTTCACCCCGGCTTATGTTTGTTCCCCAAGCCCACTGCATGGGAATATCTTCCAGCAATTGCCCGAGGAGGGCAACACTCGAATGGCTGTCATGCACCGAGGCCAGGAGATATTCCATCGCCAACATGGGATATCCTGCCCTGGTCATTGCCGCATAGTCACCAACGAGGAAGTTGTCGGCACTGTTTTTGTAGGAAAAAAAAGAGAACCTTTCAGCCAGCTCCATACAGGCCGAGGCTTCAGCCTGTATGGGAGAGGCACCCTTGCCCATCTGCTTTTTTGTACCGGTCAACGCCTTTGCATCTTCCCCGCAGACACTGAAATACACCGGGATGTCCAGCCGCCCGTTATCTATTCTTTTTACTTCATTCAAGATCTTGATATCCAAGGATGTCACTTTGGCATAGAAATTCCGCAGCGTTTCTTCCGGGCTGATGGCCTTGTCCTGATCGATGGTGAATTTTTTGTAGCAATCGCTAAAACGTACAGATTTTCTTTTCATTGTGAAGTGTCGGATTTATTTTTGTTTGTCGTGAAATAGTTGGAAACGCGTTTTCCCTTTATTTGATAACGGCGTGTTGCACACGGCTCTATAATAAGCTCAATTCTATCATTATCAAGCATAGATACGGCCTGGTTTAACGGCAGCTTAGAATTCTTCGAGGATATTCTGCACTCTCTTTTGAAAGAGAGTGGTTGCCTGGATAATGGCTATCCTCCTTTCATCGCCATCCTGCAAAAGCTCAAGTGTCAACCGTTCCTCCGGGAGGATCTCAAGTGCCCGCTTTGACCATTCAATGACTGTCAATCCTCTTTGGTAAAAATATTCCTCAAAGCCGAGGTCAAGGACTTCACCGACATCCTGCAGCCGATAGAAATCCATATGATACATGGGGATACGACCCTCATATTCATGCAGAATGGCGAAGGAAGGGCTCGTCACATAGCAGTTTTCCGGGACTTCCAAGCCTCTGGCGATTGCCTGAACCAGGGTGGTTTTACCGGCACCCAGATCACCGTCGAGGCAGATAGTTTCGCCGGGACCAGCCGTTTCCCCTAAAAAACGACCGAGTTTCTCAGTGTCTAAGAGATTATTTAATTGAATTCTGATGGTGTCCATCTACTCCCCGCCAAACGGCATCGTGCTCTTTCTTGCTGGTCTCTGCAAAGCAAGAAACCCCGTTACAGGGCCAGCTACAACGGATCCTGAAACGGGGTCAAGAGTATACGATTGTCAAGATATCAGTTCACTTTGCTGACATTTTCGGCCTGCAGCCCTTTATCGGTTTTTGCAACGGTAAATTCGACCGCTTCACCTTCTTCCAGGGTGCGGAATCCTTCACCCTGGATAGCACTGTAGTGGACGAAGATATCCGGTTCCCCATCAGATCTTTCTAAAAACCCATAACCCTTGCTGGCATTAAACCACTTGACCTTTCCTTTCACACGATCAGACATACTGCGAGCCTCCCGGATAATACCAGACCGATTAACGCATGTCCAAAAATGCGAAAACTCGGTCTGTGTTAAGAATCCCATTTATTGAGCTTTGGGTACCCACTCTAGGGGTATCAAGAAAAACCAGCTCACGTCAAGAAAAATGATATGCATCATCAAATATTTCAAGGGAGTCCCGGAGAGCCGGAAAACCCTCCTCACTTTTTCACCCACCATGTCATAAGTAACTGAAATGGATCATAATAAAGCGGTAATTGCGATGGTGTGGAAAACTTGTTGTGATAGCTTATCCTGTGCACCGGAAGATACCAGTTGGGTATCAGATAGTATCCGTACCAGAGGACGCGATCAAGTGCCCTGCATCCGGCCGTCAGCTCTTCTTTGGTTTCTGCGTAGATGATTTTGTCGACCAAACCGTCCACCGCAGCTGATTTTATTCCAGCGTAGTTTTGCGAACCTGCCCGGTCGGCAGAAGTCGAATGCCAGTAATTGCGCTGCTCATTGCCGGGGGATTGCGATTGACCATAAGTCGTGACGATCATATCGAAGTCAAAGCTCTTTAAACGTTCGATGTATAAGGCTGTGTCAATTGTACGATAGCTGGCGCGGATTCCCAGTTTTTCGAGATTTTTCACATATGCTGCCATGACCCGTTCAAAGGCTGGTGAAACCAAGAGGATGTCAAAGGCGAATTTTTGCCCTTTGGCATTGACGAGACTGCCTTTCTCGACATGCCAGCCGGCTTCCTCTAATATTTTTTTGGCCTCTAAAAGATTTTTGCGAATGCCATCCGGTTCAATTGCGATTGGCGGCGTCAGGGGGGTGGTAAACACCTCCGGCGGAAGGATGTCTTGATATGCCTCCAGATACTTACGTTCCAACCCTTCGGGCAAACCTTTGGCCGCCAAATAGGAATTGCTAAAGAACGAGTTGCTTCTGGTATACTGATCATGGAAAAGAGATTTGTTGGTCCATTCAAAGTCAAGTGCTAATCCCAGCGCTTTTCTCACTCGTATATCTTGAAACAATTCCCTTCTGGTATTCATGAGAAAGCCCTGAATACCAGCGCAATTTTGGTGTGGAACCGTCTTTTTTACAATCGAACCGTCGGTAAACTTTTTTCCATCCATATCCCGAGCCCATTGTTTGGCAATATTAATGGAGATAAAATCAAACTCTCCTGCTTTAAAAGCTTCCAGGGCAACAGTTTGGTCCTTGTAATATTTGACTGTGATTTCATCAAAATTATCCATCCCTTTGCGGGTTGGATGCTCCTTGCCCCAATACTCTGGATTGCGTTTGTAGGTTATGGTTTTACCGATATTGAATTTTTCAACAATATAGGGACCTGATCCTACCGGGGGAATCAATTCCCGATTTCCCGACTGATCCTCAAAGCCATGCTTTTGAAAGAATTTTTTGGACATTATCCGGATTTGTCCGGCGATCATATGCAGTTCCCTATTGGCTTTTTTAAATTGCATGCGAATTTTATCGGGGGCGAGAATTTCAGCACCTTCAATGTCTTGATAATAATAGTTGTTTGATGGATGTACCTTGTCACTTTTCAAGGTTTCCAAGGTGAAGGCGACATCCTCTGCGGTCACCGGCTCACCATTTGAAAACTTTGCCCGTGGGTCTAAGGTAAAGGTTACGGATTTTTGGTCGGCGGCAACCTCAATGTCGGCCGCTAGAAGGCCGTATTGAGAAAACGGCTCATCAAGACTGGCAACGGCAAGAGGTTCATAGACTAGGCTTTCCAGGGCAAGGGGGGCCTCACCCTTCAAGGTAAACGGATTCATTTTGTCGTAGCTGCCGATGTCATGCAAGACCAGGGTGCCGCCCTTGACTGCCTCGGTCGAGGTGTAGTCAAAATGGGAAAAATTTTTCGGATATTTAAGCTCCCCGTCGAGGGAAACGCCATGCGCTGCGAGCAAAGGTGAGGCAATAAAAAGGCCGACGAGGATAATGAGCAAGGATATTCTGCTGGGCGTCATTGGCAATCACTCCTGATTCCCGAAGCGGGATGGTGGGTTTGGTTTAAGTTTAAGTTCTGGCGAGATTACCATTTTTTGTGTAATGTGTCGAATTCTCCAGTATGAACCAACAAGATTTGTTGTACCTGTACCTCGTATCAAGACAGCCGATACGGGCCATAAAGAATTAACTCCTCTTCTCTTCCGGAGCGCAAACAATGGGAAAGACCATAACTGAAAAGATATTCGCAGCACATCTGCGCGATAAACCGACAGAGGACAATATGATCCTCGACCTTGACGTTGTCATGTGCCATGAAATAACTACCCCTATCGCCATCATGGATCTGCTGGAAAAGGGTATGGACCATGTTTTTGACAGCAGCAAAATCAAGGCCGTCATCGATCACGTCACCCCTGCCAAGGATTCCAAGACCGCGACCCAAGGGAAAATCATGCGGGACTGGGCGAAACGCCACCAGATCAAGGACTTTTTTGATATCGGAGAAAACGGCGTATGTCACGCCCTGTTTCCGGAAAAAGGCTTCGTCAGGCCGGGATACACCGTCATCATGGGCGATTCCCATACCTGCACCCACGGTGCCTTCGGGGCATTTGCCGCTGGTGTCGGAACAACCGATCTGGAGGTCGGTATCTACAAGGGGGTCTGTTCCTTCCGGGCGCCCAAGACCATCCGCATCAACATTACCGGAAGCTTGCAACCCCGGGTTTCCGCCAAAGACGTAATCCTGGCGGTCATCAAGAAAATCTCGGTCAACGGTGCAACCGACAAGGTCATTGAATTCGTCGGGCCGGTGGTCGAGGCGTTTACCATGTCGGCTCGAATGACCCTGTGCAATATGGCCGTCGAGGCAGGTGCCACCTGCGGCATTTGTATGCCGGACCGGGTGACCGCAGAGTATCTCTGGCCTTTTATTAAAGCCGAATATCCTTCCATTGATGCCGCGGTTGAAAAATATCGGGGCTGGCATTCCGACACCGATGCGGAATATGCAGCGCAACTGGACTTCGATATGACTTCGCTTGTCCCGCAAGTCACCTTTGCCTATAAACCGGACCAAGTCAAAGATATAACTGAAATAGCCGGAACCCCCGTCGATCAAATCTATATCGGTTCCTGCACCAATGGGCGTATTGAAGATTTACGGGATGCTGCGGAAATCATCAAGGGCAGAAGGCTTGCCGCCGGAGTTCGGGGAATCGTCACCCCCGCTACCCCGCATATTTACAGCATGGCTCTGGACGAAGGCATCATCAAGATTTTTATGGATGCCGGGTTTTGCGTTCTTAACCCTACCTGCGGGGCATGTCTTGGCATGAGTGCGGGCGTTCTTGCTGCGGGAGAGGTTTGTGCCTCGACCACCAACCGGAACTTTAATGGACGTATGGGCAAAGGCGGGATGGTGCATCTCATGAGTCCATTTTCTGCGGCGGCGGCGGCCGTAACCGGAGTGATTACCGATCCGCGAGACTTCAAGGAATAATAAACAGGGATGGTTACCATGAAAATATTTGGCGGTCCGGCGATTCTGCTGGATAGAAGCGATATAAATACGGACGAGATAATACCTGCAAAATATCTAACCGAGATTACCAAGGCAGCATTGAAACCCCACCTGCTGGAGGATCTGCTGCTTGACGGCAAGCCCTTCGCGCCTCCGGCAGAAGAGATGCAGCGGATAAGGGTTGTCGTAACCCGTGCCAATTTCGGTTGCGGGTCCTCCCGGGAACATGCAGTTTGGGTCTTTGAAGTCAATGATATAAATGTGGTGATCGCCGAGAGTTTTGCCAGGATTTTCAGGCAGAATATGTTCAATTGCGGCATTCTTGCCGTAGAACTCGGTAAAGAGCAGATTGCCGCCCTCTTTGCCATGCGAGGCAAGATCACCGTCAAGGTAGATTTGGACCGCGATCAGTTAACCGCATCATCCGACAACAAAGATCAAGACGATCTTATCTGTGTCTTTCATCTCAATTCTTTTGATAAAGAATTGGTTGCTGCCGGCGGATGGTTGCCCTATGCCGACCGGAAGTATTGATTGAAGAAAAGACAACGGGCCGAGATCTTCTCTGATCCCGGCCCGTTGTATAGTGGTTTTATTGCCCTTGAGGGGTTCGGGAAACCTTACAATCCGCAGTTGCGCAGTTCCTGAATGGCTTTCTCCTGTTCCTCGGTCAACTCTTTGGGAACCTTGACACCTATTCTGATATAAAGGTCGCCCCTTTCGCCCAATGGTCCTATTGGCAATCCGTACCCCTTCAACCGCAGACGTGAGTCATGGGTTGTGCCTGGAGCCACCTTCACCATAAATTTCTTGCCTTCCAGGGTCTCTACTTCCATTGAAGTACCAAAACAGGCTTCACTGAAGGTGATCAGCTTTTGCGTTACCAGATCGTCACCATCCCTCGAAAATGTCGCGTTTGAGGCGATATCAACTTTAAGGTAAAGATCCCCGGGGATTCCTCCATTGTGCGAATTGCCACCCTTTCCCTGCAACCGCAATTTTTTTCCGGCCTCTATCCCTTTGGGAATTTTTACCGATACATTTTGAGGGGTGCCATTCTTCCTTAAAGTTATTGTCCGTTCAGCACCATTCAGCACTTCTTCAAGGCTGACGGTAATCTGATAGGTCATGTCTTGGCCTTTTTCCGGCGTACTGTGACAGCCGCCACCACACCCGCCCGACTGACCCTGGCTGAAAAACGAGGAAAAACCATTTCCACCGCCCATGCCGCTACGAAAGTGAGCCGACTGCCCGGCTCCACCAAAACCGAACTGGCGAAGAACGTCGTTGAGATCGAAGCCTCGAAAAATGTCCTCCTGAGAGTACCGCTGATGAAAATCCGCGGAACCGTAAAGGTCATACTGTTTCTTCTTCTCAGAGTCCGAGAGTACGGCGTAGGCTTCATTAATTTCTTTGAACTTGGTTTCCGACTTCTTTTCCCCCTGATTTTTATCCGGATGATATTTAAACGCGAGTTTGCGATAGGCTTTTTTGATATCAGCCGGGGAAGAGTCCTTTTTCACCCCTAGGAGTTCATAATAATCCATTGCAACAAACCAGCTTTTTTAAACGTTAGCGAAAATGTACCTAGATGATCGTGTACCAACAATATGAACGGTATGCCCTGCAGTCAACCATCTATTAAGTTGACAATGCCTTTGAATAAAACGAAAAAAGGAGCTGTTTCCAAAGGGGAAGCAGACTCCTTTTGTCGCAAGACAAAGCCTCAAATCAGACCCAAAAATTTCGATTAAAACGGAACTTCCTCACCGGTACCGGTCCCTCCCATCATTCCTCCGAACGGTTCCGGCGGTAGTGGTGGTTGCTCAAACCCCCCGCTACCTCCACCATCACTGGCGCGTGGTGTCAGATTTTGGATGGTTGCAGCAATAATTTCTGTAGTATAGCGGTCAACACCGGTCTGATCTTTCCATTTCCGGGTCTGCAACCTTCCCTCCAGATAAACCTTTGAGCCTTTAGAGAGATAGTTGCCGCAAAATTCGGCACTTTTATCCCAGACAATCACCCGGTGCCATTCCGTTTCATCCTGCATATTACCGTCGCGATCTTTCCACTTTCTGTTGGTGGCGACGCTTAAAGTGGCTACAGCTGTTCCGCTTTGAGTGTAGCGAATCTCCGGATCGGAACCGAGATTTCCAATAAGTATAACCTTGTTGACCATAATAGAATCCTCAGAGGGTAAAAGAATTTAAGGGAGCCGATAATTCCTAAGAATTGAATACTGCCAATATACGCAAGAATATAGAAAGAACAAGACCAAAATTATTTCTTACAGGCCGCGAATGACCGGCAATGAGCTGGATCTCAACGAACAGTGCGATCCAGCATCTTCGACAGGCCGCCTCTGTCGCCGGGCGTATAGCCCATCACCTCCCGCCAAATTTCATCGCTCTCCATACAGAAATATATGCACGTCCCGGCACTCGCCTTTTTCTGCAGGAGAGCAAAAATATGTTGATAAAGACGCACCCTGTTGAATCGAAAATACCTCGCTTTGCCATCAAGGCCAGTGATGAATTCCTGATAATAGATTTTTGCCCCCGGAAAGCGCATGATACCGATTTCTTTTAAACTCGGGATATAGCGCAGTGCTCCTAGAGAAATCCAGGCAATGGCCGAAGCCGGGATTTTTTCAAAAAGACGATCGATAGTTTCCGCATAGCCGCTCTGCCACCCCGGATAGTCAATTATCGGATCAAAATGAAAGGCCAGGCGATACCCCCATTCAGCGCACTTTTGGGCCGCATCGAGCCGTTCCGCAAGAGTCGCCGACCGCAATTCATATCTGGCCATGATTGGCGCAGCATTCAACGACCAGGCGATGATGGTTTTGCCGTTATGGTGAAGTCCTTGCAAATTGTCGATGACCGCGCTTTTGGTTTTCAATTCGAGTACTGCGTTGTCCCTCAGGGCTATAAACTCTACAAGAGGCCGACTGAGGCAGGTCAATCGGTCGATGGCGAGAGAATCTGTAAACTCGCCGGTGCCTATCCGAAAAAATTGTTGCGGATTTGCGGAGAGAGACTCGGAAAGTTCGTGGAAAAGCTGGTCGGTGTTAACATGGAAGGTTAGCCAGGGGGTATTGAGATAGGCCTGGAGAATACAATACACACAGTCAATTGGACAATTTGTTCCGGTATTTACAACCTGATAGTCGCAGCATTGGTATTCTCGGGTGCCGGGGCAAGGTTTGAAAAAAAGGCCACGGTTGTTGCACAGGTAGAGTTGCCTTTTGCCCATTGTCAGATTTTCGACAAAATTATCACCAAGATCGTTCGGTTTTTGCCGTTCCGGGACAAGGGTCCAGGGAAGATTGGCGCGAGCGAGAATTTCCTGAGTGTAATCGAGTTCGAGGCAGGGCTCCTCGACAAACAGCCTGTTGATGTAGCGGGAAGGATCCTTCCAGGTATGATTTTCAACCATTACATTCCTTTTAAGAACAAGTGAAGATCTTACAGTATGACCTTACTTATTGTTATTTTTAAATAAATTAAATTTTATTAGCTGTGGCATTATACATTGTCTTTGCTGTATACTACAGAATTTAAAAAAATATATCCTTCCTTCTTTGGAAGTTACTAGTTTTGTAAAAACGGTTAGAGAATGGCTACTGAAATACTCATCAACGCGACAAGTTATGAGGTGCGTCTTGCCCTGGTTGAAGACGGCAATCTCAGCGAATTCCACATGCAGAGGCCCACTGAGAAAGGTCTCATGGGCAATGTCTACAAAGGCAAGGTGGTACGCGTGTTACCCGGAATGCAGGCGGCGTTTGTCGATATTGGTCTGGAGCGCACCGGCTTTCTCTATGTCGATGACGTGTGTGTGTCATCCGACTCACCTGAATACAGCCCTTGTATCACCGATTGCGCACAAACCAACATTCGTGCCCAGGGGATGCATATTGAGGATATTCTTCGTGATGGCCAGGACATTCTTGTCCAGGTCAGTAAGGATCCGATCGGCACCAAAGGTGCAAGACTCACCTGTCACATTACCTTGCCTTGTCGTAATCTTGTCTTTATCCCGCTTACCGATCATATCGGGGTTTCACGGAAAATCGAGGATGAAGAGATCAGGACACAACTGAAAAATCTTATCGAGGAGATTCGGCCTCAAGGCTCCGGCTTTATCGTCCGGACCGTTGCCGAACACGCCAATGGGGAAGAGCTTGAGGCCGACATGGAATACCTCATGCTCCTCTGGGAGGGTATTGTCGACCGGTCTTTGCATATGGAAGCACCATCCTTGGTGCACGAGGACCTCGATATCACCCTGCGTTCGATTCGCGATTTTTTTACGAGAGATGTCGATGCGTTGATCATCGATGATCAACAAGCATATGAGAAGCTTCTTGCCCATGTCAAGACCTTTGCCCCCTTGCTGGCCGAAAAGATTATCCTTTATAAGGACAGCACCCCTCTCTTTGAGGCAAATAACATCGAGGTGGAGATCTCCCGGGCGATTGAAAAAAAGGTCTGGCTGCGATCCGGGGGTTATATCATTATTGAAAGCACCGAGGCTCTGTCGGTAATAGACGTAAATACAGGAAGATATGTTGGAAAAAGTGACCTCAACGACACAATTTTCAAAACCAACATGGAAGCAGCCATTGAAATTGCCTACCAGCTGCGACTGAGAAATATCGGTGGGATTATTATCATTGATTTCATTGACATGGAAGACGATCGACATCGGGAGGAGCTCTATTCCACTTTCAAGGAGGCTGTGAAAAAAGACAAGAGCCGAATCAACATTCTCAAACTCTCCGAATTCGGTCTTGTGCAAATGACCCGCAAAAGGAACAGTGAAAATTTGCACCAGTTGATGTGTGAACCCTGCCACTATTGTGCCGGCGAAGGTATGATAAAATCACGACGGACCATTTGTTACGATATTTTTAGAAAGATTACCAGGCATTCACGAAAACATAAGGGCAACACTATCACCTTGCGGGTCCACCCAAAATTGGCTGATCTCCTCCATAATGAAGAGGAGCAGACAAGAACACGGGTCGAAAAAGATATCGGCAAACGGATTATTGTTGCCGCTTCAAAAGACCTGCATATAGAAAAATATGAAATAATCTGGCAAAAATAGGATTTTCCTTCAGCGCCAGCCATCTCAGCGTAAGGACAAAGCTTGACAATGGCCTTGAGTAGCAGCAAATATTATAACAATTTCAGATTACTATCAATCATTTTGGGTGTCGTTTTCGGAGCTGCCGGAATTGTCGTATTTCTTCTTTTTTTTGAAGGAGAAAGTCCGGTGGTAAGCCTTGAACAAACCTCAGATTATATCGGCAAAAAGGGCACAATTCACTATTCCGCAAGTGATGGAAAAAGTGGCCTGCGCAGTATTATTATATGGGGATCACAGGGAAATTTGAACAAAGTTTTGCATTCAGTCACCTTTCCACGGTCTTCATACCTCGGCAAGATCGGTCGGGCCGAGGCAATGGAAACTGTGACCTTTGACACTAAGAAAGAAGGATTCATCGACGGCCCCATGAGCATCACATTTGAGGCCAGGGATTATTCCCTTCGAGGATGGCTGCAGGGCAACAAGACCATTGTCAACAAAGAAGTAACTGTCGATACCGTTCCACCACAACTGCAGATTCTGCAGAGCGAAAAGTATATTTCCCCTGGTGGTGCAGGAATTGCCATTTACCATATTCCTAATAAAAAGTGCACGAGTGGGGTAACGATTAATGGTCGATTTCACCCCGGTTTCCTCTTGGGTGATGGGAAGCCGGATACCTATATCTCCTATTTCGCACTGCCATACGATGCTAAGAAGATCGACAGTTTGATAGTCTCTGCCGTAGATTTGGCAGGAAACGAGATGATCGTTCCCTTCACCACTACTTACAAAAGTAGTGCACAAAAAACTGACACGATTACATTAAGCGACAGTTTCATCGGCACCAAAGTCCCTGAATTTCAGCAACACTACCCGGAAATGAAGGGAGAACTCATTGACCAATATCTCTATACCAACACCACAGTAAGAGATCAGAACAACAAGAAGATCAGCGAACTCTGTCAGAGTCCTTTACCAAACAGGCTCTGGCAAGGCCATTTTTCAAGATTTGCCGGTAGTCCCAAGGCGGGGTTTGCCGATCACCGGAGTTATATGTATGGCGGCAAAATTATCGACAATCAAGTACATCTCGGTGTGGATATTGCTTCGACCAGTAGAGCTGAGGTGCGTGCTGCCAATAAAGGCAAGGTTGTCTTTGCCGACTATTTAGGTATATATGGCAACATGGTCATGATCGATCACGGCCAGGGAATTTTCAGCCTGTATTCTCATATGAGTCAGATGAATGTTTCTCCCGGAAATGACGTTGACAAGAAGTCGGTTATCGGCTTAACAGGCACCACGGGGATGGCCGGCGGGGATCACCTGCATTTCTCTATGCTCGTCAACGGGGTGTTTGTAATGCCCAAGGAGTGGTGGGACGAACATTGGATTGAAGTGACCATAGAGGCGCCGCTCGCCCAGTCGAAATTTTAATGCCAGAAAAGATGGTAAGGCTAATCCTCAAAATCGTAGTCAGAGCGGCCACAGAGGGAACATCGGAGAGTCTGATCCTGCCGGTCAAAGATCCACTCCCATCCTTTTTCCTTAATCATCGCCTCTTGTTCGGTACCACAGTTTATGCAGATCCATCTGTCTCCTTCTTCAGTTTCAAATAAATGCATGGTGTTCCTCCTTAATATCTCAATTTTAAATTGTTTCCGGTTCTCATCTCCGCTACAACCGGAGTCAAGATGCTGGTCTCGTCCCTTTGCAATCTCAGGGCTCGTTCCATGTACCTGAAAATAATTAATCCTGCCCGAAATTTTTTTTGCAATTCTTATCTCGATGGCGGCAATGAAGATATACTCTAAGACACCACAGCTTCTCTACAGTTATCTTGCAACGGAAATGCTTGCGCCATTTTTTGCAAGTTTTCTCATAATGAACTGTGTTTTTTTCCTGGCTAAGCTCATCCCCTTTCTGAATTTTGTCCTTGATCTTAATATTGGTTTCTCAGATTTTATTCGTCTATATTCTTACCTTTTTCCAAATATCTTTCTTTACACACTGCCCATGGCGGCCATGATGGGGATAACTATCGGATTTGCCAGATTATCAAGCGATTCCGAAATACTTGCCCTGAAAGCATGCGGAATAAGCATTTACCAAATCCTGCCACCTGTTGTCATCGTGGCATCTCTCATCGCTCTCTTGACAAGCTATTTTTCCATCACGCTGATTCCTGTGAGTGAAATAGCAATGAAACAGCTCACCTACCAATTGCTTAAGGAAAAAATCAATGAGGGTGTCAAGGAACATGTTTTCACCGAAGCCTTGGGGGAAGTTGTCGTATATATTGATAAAATTGATAAATCAACAGGAGAATGGCATAATGTTTGGGTCTCGGATTCCCGGGGCGTAGACAACCCCATGATTACCATGGCCACCACTGGTTCGATGACGAGCAATATCTCCAACATGATGGTGTCCATCATTCTGCGAAATGGCAGTCTCCATCGTCCTGGTACTGAAAATGCGCAAATTGTCGAGTTTGAACAGTATCAAATTAATATCCCACTCAAGCTGCCGAACGGCAATACTACCTTGAAAAAGTCTGCCTTATCCATGAAGAAGTTACGGAAGGAGGCGCAACTTACCAAAATAGAGGCGGACAAACGGAAATACCTAATCGAAGCCCATAGAAGACTTGTCTTGCCCGTAGGTTGCCTGATGATTAGTTTGATTGGCCTGCCTCTTGGTCTCCAGGCCCGTCCCGGCAAGAAGGCTATCGGCATCCAAGCGGGATTGGCTATCTTTGTTCTCTATTACGTCTTTTTAACCTTCAGTAGGACACTTGCGGAAGAGGGCGTTCTTCCGGTCCCGATAGCCATGTGGGCACCTAACACCTTTTTCTTTGTTCTTGCTCTTATTTGGATAGTGAGAATTGCCAATGAAAAACCGCTTATTCCTGAAGCCATTAGACTATTTTCACAGAAGGTATGGGGAAAAATTACCGCGCCGATTATCTTAATCGCAAAGACAATATTAAAACGATGGCGGCGAGTACCAAGAGAGAGCAATGGAACAAACTCGGGAAAGGATCTTAACATGTACGAAAATGCCATCACAGGCAATCCCAAAAGCCTGGTGTTTCATGTACCGTCTTGCGAATACTATAACTGCAAAAATTGCACTCTCTTTTTTAAAGATATTGATGTCGCTATTGATGCAGGATTTGAACCATGTCGATTTTGTGAGGATTTTATTGAAGAGTACCGGCAGCAAACTGCAGCGAATAAAGGAGAAAAGACATGAAACTGCCCACAGCACTTGAAATGCAAAAACTTGACAACGCCGCAAGCATGGATTTCGGAATTCCGAGTATTGTCTTGATGGAAAATGCAGGGCTGGGAACGGTTAACATGATCGAAATGGAGCTTGGTCCGTGTAAGAACACCTTCGCTCTCATTTTTGTCGGCCCCGGAAACAACGGTGGCGACGGCTTGGTTATCGGCAGACATCTGCATCAACGGGGTTGCCAGCCGGTATTCTTTTTTCTCGTTAATCCTGACACTCTCAAGAAAGATGCGGCCGTAAATTTGGAAATTATTAAAAAACTTCGGCTACCTTTTCATATTATTGATAATAGAAAACGGGTTGAAACCATTCCCATTCTTTTACAGCAGTTTGAAACTCGAGGTCTCCCCTGCTATGTACTAGTAGACGCTATCTTTGGCATTGGCCTCGACCGGCAGGTGCGGGAACACTTCGCCGATACCATCAACCTGATAAACAAGCCGGGATTCGCTGGCAAAGTCCCAAGAGTTTCAGTTGACACCCCTTCCGGAATCGATTCCGATACCGGTAAAGTTTTAGGCACCTGTATACGTGCCGACTACACCGCCACATATTGTTGTGCCAAGCCCGGACATTTCATTCACGGCAGCTCTGAATGGACAGGCAAATTGGCTATAATCGATATCGGTATACCGCCGGAGGCCATTGAACGGGCCGGCATTGTCACAGAGCTTGCAACGATTGATACCTATCGGCACATAACCAAACCCTTACAACGCCAAAAAGCATCGCATAAGGGAACACATGGGCATCTCCTTATTCTTGCCGGGTCTCCCGGAAAAACTGGGGCAGCTATTTTGGCAGCAAAGGGAGCTTTACGAACCGGAGCGGGATTGGTCAGTCTCTGTGTGCCGCATAACCTCAACCTGATTTATGAAACCACGCTGGTCGAGGCTATGACCATTCCCCTTCCGGGCAGTCCCGACACCCTGTCCATCGCCGATTGGAAGATTATTGCCGAAGCTGTTGCCAACAAACAGGGGGTGCTTATCGGACCGGGGATAGGGCGAGATCAGCGAACGGCTGATCTGGTGATGCGTGTCTACCGGGAGGTCAAATGTCCCGTCATTTTTGACGCCGATGCCTTGAACGTTCTGGCCGATTACCAGGATGATCTGCACACTCCGGGAGGACCAAGGATCTTTACCCCACACCCTGGGGAACTCGCCAGATTATTGCAAAAAGAAGTTGCCGATATCCAAGACAACCGGATCGATGCTGCTATGCTTGGCAGCAGTCTCTTCCGCAATGATATGCATGAAACTATTCTCGTCCTCAAGGGAGCAGGTACGATTATTGCCGGTGGTGATGGCACCACCTTCATCAACACAACCGGTAATCCGGGAATGGCCACAGGTGGCATGGGTGATGTTTTAGGGGGAATGATCGGCGCACTTGTCTGCCAGGGTTTGTCGCCGATGAATGCGGCAGTCGCCGGCGTGTTTTTGCACGGATTGGCAGCCGATATGCTGTATGAAGAGCGCGGCGTTGGCTTTCTTGCCTCCGAGGTCGCCGACACGATTCCTTTGGCGGTTATTGGCGGTTACCACCAGGCATCTCCTCGGTAAGCCGTTGTTAAAATATATCGGTTAGATAGCACACTACCAACTACCATTCGATTGCTGGAAAACCATTTTCAACCAGGTATTGATTACATCGCCGAAACACCCCGGAACCGAGAAAACCCTTATGCGCCGACAATGGCGACGGGTGGCTGGTTGCCAGGATAAGGTGTTTCTCCCGGTCAATAAGGGCCGTTTTCTTCTGGGCAAAGGCCCCCCAAAGCATAAAGACAACGTTCTCTTTTTTTCTGGAAATGGTTGCGATAATATCATCGGTTAATTGATGCCAGCCCAATCCGGCATGGGAATTCGGTTGCCTGGCAATAACCGTCAGGCTGGCATTGAGCAACAAGACGCCTTGAGCCGCCCACCTCGACAAATCAGTTTCGATACTCACCGGTCTGCCCTCGTATACACTGGCATTGACCTCCTGCAGGATATTGCGCAGGGATGGCGGCATGGGAATACCGCTCTTTACCGAGAAGCATAATCCATGTGCCTCCGGACCTTTTCCGGGATATTCATTGAAATAGGGATCCTGGCCAATGATCACCACTCGGGTTGCCGTAAGGCTTGTCTGGCGCATTGCTGAAAAAACATTCTCTCTTGCCGGATAAATCTTGTATCGAGTGTCTGGGGCTTCGTATGCCAACTTGACAAGTTTCTTATGCAGGCCTTGCTGCATCAAAGGCACATTTTCTTCCCAAAGCATTGATTCCGGCTGTTGTATTTGGCATTCCATACGTTTCCCCGTGCTTGTCTCCCTGCACTTCGTGGGTATGTATTTTAAAGATTTTCAAAAGGACTGGTACCGACTATCCACCAATGAACGTACTCATTCAAGAACTATTCCGTTTTTGGCTTGGCAATGCAGGGTCTTGATTTTTTCCAAGAGATTCCGGGTTTGATAGGTTTTCGCAATCACCGATTTGTTCTGGATATGCCGTCCCATATTTTTACAGTAGCATTCAAGCCCATCAAGAACGATAGGGGTTCCACCGTTTTTCATAAGAATGGACATCCCCTTGTCGCCATCACTTTCATCTCCGGACAGAATAATTCCGCAGGCCCTCTTCTTGTAAAGGGTACTGACGGAAGCGAGAAGAATATCTAGAGGTCCGCAGTTTAAGGCTGCTTTCTGCAACCTTTGCAAAGTCAACTGGGCGCTATAGGGTTTCAAGTGCATATAATCATGCCCCGAAGCTATATAGCAGTTGCCGGCCTCAATGTTTATTCCTTCTCTTGCCCGAATAACCTTCATTGCCGAAATGGCATCAAGATATTCTGTGAAACGATTCAAATGTTCGGTTTCCCGGTGAATAACTGCAATCAAAGCACCGCCCATTTCCGGGTCAAGGTGGGGAATTATTTCCAGCAAGTTGAAAAAACTCCCCTCCCCACCACCAATTACCGAGATGAAATTATTTCTGCGGAACTGGGAAGCCGCTGCGCCCCCAATCTCGATGCTGTCACCACACTGAGAGCAGGTTATGTTGGGCAAAGCTTGTGATTTCCGATAGGTGACAACTTCGCGTCCACCGCAGTCTTCGCAGAACACTACGCGGCGCACTTCTTCACTCACATTGGGTGGCAATGGCGAGGAGGTGAAGAATGGCTCACGGGCCTTGAGCTTAAGATCAGTCGCCTTTCGCACCTTGTCGATGAGTATTATTTTCTGGTTTTGTAAGTTGTTCTTCTGAAAGATGAAATCCTTGCAAATGAAATCGACGGCGCCGTTTTTTATGGTATCAAAGGATCGGGCAGTACCTTCTTCGGTAAGGCTTGAGAACATAATGGTCGGAGTCGGACGGTGGATCATCAGATGCTGCAAGGCAGTCATCCCGTCCATGAGAGGCATTTCAAGATCAAGGAGAATTACCGACGGATTGGTTTTCAAAACCATATCGAGGGCTTCAATACCGTTTTGTGCCTCCCCAACGATGATAATATCCTGACAATCTTCTAAGATATCTCGAAGGAACCGCCGAAAAACCAGCGAATCATCGACTATCAGAAGTGATATTTTCGCAGGAGCAGAAGTATTTTGTGCATGATCCATAAATAGCCTACCCCTTCGCCGCTCTTATCAATCCATACAAATACAACTCTCTGTTTTGACTTTATTTGGTTGATAAAGAGCATGTTTTTTTATGTATTCAATCACTCCAACCGGAATCTCTTCTTGCGAGATTATCCCTTTACCTACCTTTGCTCTGATATCTGTAGAGCTGTAATCGCCTGGATAGGTTTGGAGGAGAATAATCTCTCTGCAACCGTCTTTTCCCTGCCAGGAACTGCCATGTTCGACATAGTGCAATTTTCCCAGGAATTCGCTGAATCGCTCGACATTATAGTCTTTGCGCTTAGCAACGATGAGGGTCACCCGGCGTAGTATTTCTTCATATGATCTCCAGGATAAAAGGTCCAGAAAAGCATCGCCACCTATTATAAAGAATAAATCCACTTCAGGAGGAAAGGTCTGGCCAATCGCTCGTAAGGTATCGATGGTATACGAAGGGGGCGGCAGTTTTCCCTCGATTGTCGTGCAAGAAAATCGCTTATTATTCCCGCCGGCTATTTGCAACATGGCAACCCGATGAGAGAAAGAGACTATTGATGCCCCGTCCTTATGAGGAGGATGACCGGAAGGAATAAAAATAATTTGATCCAGGCTGCACTCGGCCATAGCCGCATTGGCCAATTGCAGATGGCCGAAATGAACGGGGTTAAACGTTCCCCCCAGCAGTCCTATTCTCCTTGTGGTCACTCTCTTACCTGCCCCTGACCATAGACAATAAATTTGCGAGTCGTCAGTTCCTCAAGTCCCATTGGGCCGTAGGCGTGCAATTTTGTCGTGCTGATCCCTATCTCGGCCCCCAGACCGAGCTGCCCGCCGTCATTAAATCGCGTGGAGGCGTTTATCATGACTGCCGAAGCGTCTATCTCGCCTAAGAATCTTTGCGCCGTGCTATAATTTTCAGTGACAATTGTCTCGGTATGTCGCGATCCGTATTTCTGAATATATGCTTTGGCCTCGTCGAAATCCTTGACCACCTTGACACAAAGGGTGAGATCGAGAAATTCCGTACCCCAATCACTTTCGCTGGCACTGCCGATTTGTGCGGATATAGCCGTGCTTTGTGGACAACCGCGTAATTCCACCCCTTTTTCGGCAAGCGCGGCAGCCAGGACCGGGAGATACGCGGCAGCAACATCCTGGTGGATAAGTAATCCCTCCAGGGCGTTACATACCCCTGGCCTGTGGGTTTTTGAATTAATCACCAGAGGTACCGCCTTCTCAAGGTCCGCATCCCTATCGACGAAAATATGACAAACGCCCTTATAGTGCTTGAGGACGGGAATACGTGAATTCTGGGCAACAAAACGGATCAGGCTCTCTCCTCCACGAGGGATTACCAAGTCGATGAGTTCATCCTGGGTGAGGAGAATATCGATTGCCTGTCGATCGGTCACCGGGATGACTTGCACGGCATCCTCGTCGACACCTTGGGAAATGAGTGCTTTCTTCAGAATCCCGGCGAGGGCAAGGTTGGAATGAATTGCCTCCGAGCCGCCGCGGAGGATAACCGCATTGCCGGTCTTCAGGCAGAGGGCAGCGGCATCGACGGTAACATTAGGCCTAGATTCATAGATCATGGCGATGACTCCAAGAGGCACCCGCATCCTGCCGACCAGCATACCGTTTGGCCGTTTGACAAAATCTTCGATCTTGCCTATCGGATCCGGCAGTGCACAGAGTTCGTGGAGTGCAGTTACCATGGAGTTGATGACCGTATCCGTCAACCGCAGTCGATCGAGCATCGCCGCTGACAACCCTTTTTCAGTCCCAAGCTGCAGATCTTTGTTGTTGGCGCTTTGCAGTGCCTCTTCCTCTTTAAGCAACAAATCGGCAACGCGTATAAGGACACGGTTTTTTGTAATCGTTGATAGAGACAATAAAGAGGATGACGCAACCTTGGCGCGCCGGGCTACATCGAGAATCGTTTGTTCAAGTGTCATGGAGCAACCTTTATCGTGAGAAATCTTCTGCAGGAGTGATTACAGGATCACCAGATTATCCCGGTGCAACACCTCATCACTTTCTTTAAAACCGAGTATGTCGGCAATTCTATCGGAGCGTAAGCCTTTAATTTTTCGAAGATCTTCGGCACAGAAATTAACCAAACCAACGGCAATCGGACGATTTTGTCCATCGACACAACGAACACAATCCCCCTGTTCGAACCGCCCTTGTATGTCAAGGATGCCGGAAGGAAGAAGGCTCTTGCCCTTCGTCGTTATTGCCAGGCAAGCACCCTGGTCAAGCAGGAGAGTGCCTTGTGGTTTAAGAACATAAGCGATCCATCTTTTGCGGCTTTGCATTTTCTCCGTGCGCGGCAGAAAAAAAGTCCCGACCATCTCTCCGGCAAAAAGATGCTGCAAGATATCTTTCCGGCGTCCGGGGCCGATGAAGGAACTGCCTCCTCCGGCCGACACCATCTTTGCGGCATGTATCTTGCTTTGCATTCCGCCTGTGCCCAAGGCACTCTTGATGTTGCCTGCCATGGCTTCAATCTCTTCGGTCACTTCAATGACGGTGGAGATGGCTTTGGCCTCTGGGTCGGTAAGAGGGTTGCGGTCATACAGGGCATCGACATCCGTCAGGCAGATAAACATATCGGCCTCAATGAGATTGGCCACCAATGCTCCAAGATTGTCGTTGTCGCTGAATTTCAGCTCCTCGGTGGAGACGGTATCGTTTTCATTAATGACAGGAATGACGCCGAATTTGAACAAGGTCAGAATGGTATTGCGGACATTGAGATATCGCCTGCGATCAGCCAGATCGGAATGAGTCAGCAGTATCTGAGCGATATTTTTTCCATGTTTACCGAAGGCCTCATCGTAGTCATGCATGAGGCGGGATTGGCCAATGGCGGCGAGAGCTTGTTTTTCTCGCATCGTCAGTTCCTGGTCATCGGGGATCTTCACTTTTCGCTTGCCGGCGGCAACCGCGCCTGAGGTGACGAGTATCACTTCTCTGCCGCTGTCATGAAGAAAAGCAATTTCCCGGGCAAGGTTGTCGATTACTTCGCGATTGAGGCTGTCTTTTCCTGTGAGAATTGCACTTCCAACCTTCACGATGACTCTTTTAGCTTTCGCAAAAAGAGCTTGTCGGTTGAACAGCCCTTCTTCAAGGCTCACCTGATTATTCATGTTTTATATTGCTCCAAGGTTGAAGCAATTGTTTCCTTGAGGTTGTCGATGCCTTCCCCTGTTTCCCCTGAGATGCTCATAACTTTTGGGCAATACTTGTGAAAATAGGTGGTCAACGACTCCACCTCGGAATCGTCTATAAGATCTCTCTTATTCAATACCAGAATTTGGGTACGATGAGCAAGATCCTCTTTATATAATGCCAGTTCCTTTGAAATTATTTCATAATTTTCTTTAACATTTTCATCGGCGGCATCAAGTATATGCAACAGGACACTTGTCCTTTCAATATGTCGCAAAAATTTGTGCCCAAGACCAATCCCGTCATGAGCCCCGGCAACAAGCCCCGGAATATCGGCAATTATACAGGGTTCATGATACTTATATTGCATGACTCCCAATTGCGGTTCGAGAGTGGTGAACGGATAGGCGGCAATTTTCGGATGGGCAGCGGAGAGTTTTGAGAGAAGTGTAGATTTTCCGGCATTAGGCAAGCCAACGAGACCAACGTCGGCCAGTAATTTGAGTTCTATTTTCAGCCAGAACTCCTCTCCTCCCTTGCCACTCGTGGCAATTCTCGGTGTTCGGTTGGTGCCGCTGGCGAAACGGGGATTGCCCAGCCCGCCTTCACCGCCGGCGGCAACAATGCAGGTTGCGCCTTCGAAGGTAAGATCGGCAAGGATTTGATTAGTTTCAACACTTCGGACAACAGATCCTATCGGCACATCAACAATACAATCCTTGCCGCCTCGACCATGCATATCTTTGCCCTGGCCATGTTCGCCACGTTCCGCTTTAAAGTGGGAACGATATTGAAAGTCAATCAAGGAGTGCAAACCTTTCTTGGCCTGTATGATTACGCTGCCGCCTTTGCCGCCGTCACCACCGTTAGGCCCACCTTTCGGGACGTATTTTTCTCTTCGGAAACTGACACAGCCGTTGCCGCCATCTCCGGCTTTCACAAAAAACTTTGCTTCGTCAATGAATGCCATGACTCGATCCCATAGGTTGCAATGCGTTGAACTCAATAAATTGGCTGGCGTCAGGGGAAAAAAAAACTCGACCATCAATATAGAATTGAGGTCGAGTTAGTCCCGCATGAACCACTCTTGGAGTGATTCTTGGAAAGCTATACTTAAAACTGATCAGGCTTGCAAATAGACACTGACTCGTTTCTTATCTTTCCCAAAATCTTCGTAGGTAACCACACCATCAACCTTGGCGAAAAGCGTATAATCCCGTCCGCAACCAACGTTGGTTCCCGGATGAATCTTTGTGCCAAGTTGTCGAACCAGTATATTGCCGGCTTTCACTACTTGGCCACCAAATCGTTTGACACCTCGCCTCTGCCCGCCACTATCACGACCGTTGCGTGAACTTCCACCTGCTTTCTTATGAGCCATTTCCTACTCCTTCATTTCAACGGAAAAAACACCCGCTGCCTTTATAATATACCCTTAAAATAAAATGCACCTATTATGCAGATATGGCTTCAATTTGCAAAGCGGTGTAAGATTGTCTATGGCCTCTTCTCAGTCGATACCCTTGGCGACGTTTTTTCTTGAAAACGATTACCTTTTTGGCTCTGCCCTGTTCTGCAATCTTGGCGGTAACTTTGGCGTTTTCAAGAACCGGCTGACCAACCTTAACACTATCGCCGTCAACGACCATTAATACATCATTCAGGTCGATGCTCTCGCCGATATTGCCTTCGAGTTTCTCCACCCGAACCTGATCTCCACATGCAACTTGATACTGTTTCCCGCCGGTACGAACTATCGCATACATATAATGAACCTCTTTTGAGTAAATCTTCTCTATTGTTAGCCTGTGACTGTGAATCATTGCAAGAACTCGGCATTAAACCCATTTGTGCTGATTTTGTCAACACATTTCCTCCCGGCAAATTCACAATCAAACAGCCTGGAGAATGAGTTCGTAACAATGGAGATCGGCAAAGCACGAGATCACCTGCCCGAGAGTATCCACACGTACATTGTGGATACTCTCAGGAATAAGGTCATGGCAAGAAAGAATTAGCCGGCAAATTCCAGTCTGGCCTTTTCTTTTTCCGAACGAATAACACAGGCGCGAGTAAATGCAGCCTTTTTCCCATGTTTAGCGATGGAAACCGATGTCTTACCCTGTTTGCCCTGATGGGTGACCCAACTCACTTCGTATCTATTGAGCTTGTCGTTAAGACGAACCCCAACAACACCGGTACTGGAATTGCTTACAGTAACCATATGTTTATTGGTGCGGATCTTACCAAGTTTTTTCTCAGTTTTGTCGCGCCAGGAAATTGCCGACAACAAACTGGAATACCGTCCGCCACATTTTCTGTCGGAGAAAAATTTGGAATGTGTTCTGCCGAGAAATCTGACTCTGACATACCACCCATGGGTCCTCTTTGACTCCTGATCGATCCTTGCTATATCTTTATGTTTTTCAAGGAGCAATTTTTGCTTTTTGTCGTCTTCCATAAACGTACCTCAAAATGATTTTTTTACTATTGCTCACCAAGGCGTGAACACCCTAATGCCAAAGATGCCTCTTTACAAATGTACATTTCAAAAAATCGTGGTATCGTGTTCAGGCAAATGCACAAAACCTGACAATGTCCTCCAGCACAGCTACTTAGTTGGTCAGGAGCACAATGTCAACTGTTTTTTTAGTCAGGAGTGAAATAAATATGCTGGATTTTCAGTAGCCCTGGCATTTTCTCTTAAAATTTTAGCCAATTATTCATCCTAACATCAATATTTTATGATCGACAACAATATGCAACTGCAACACCTCTTGGATACCATAGACACCCTTCGGGGCGAACAGGGATGTCCATGGGATAGAAAACAAACAAGCACCAGTCTGAAAAAATATCTTCAAGCGGAGTGTGATGAACTTCTAGCCGCAATCAATAATGATGATCACGATAACATTTGCGAAGAACTTGGGGATGTCCTCTATGTCCTCATCATGATCGCCAAGATCAATAACGATCTGGGAATGTTCTCTCTTAAAGACGTCCTTGAATCGATCAATGCGAAACTCATTCGTCGCCATCCCCATGTATTCGCCGGTCAAACATACGAAAACGAAGAACAACTCACCGCCCAATGGCAGGCAATCAAGGCCAAGGAGAAGAAATAAAATAGTATTTGACACTACAAGGTCTCCTTTGTAATATATTCAGTTTTTATTCTCTAGCAAACCGAAACAACTCTTCGGCTGCTAATTGTTGTTTTTTTACCTTCTCGCTCTCTGCCAAGCAGCAAAGTGTGGGGGCCGAAACATGCGAAGGCATTGCTCTTCGTAAAAAAAGTGAGTCCATGAGGAGGAACCACATGCGTAGGTATGAAACGATCTTTATTCTTCGTCCCAGTGTTGGAGAAGAAGAGATCAGCAGGATCATTGGAAGTACCACACAGATCATTCTCGGTGAGAAGGGCTGTATCATCGAATTGAACAGATGGGGTATGAAAAAACTGGCTTATCTTATTAAAAAAGAAAGCTTGGGTTATTATGTTTTTTGCGACTTTGCCGGAACTCCCGATGCTGTTGCGGAAATCGAACGAAAGTTCAGAATTGATGACTTGGTATTGAAATACATGACCATTAAAACCGCTGGATCGATAAACGAAGAACAGATCCAGTCGGCGATTGCTGCAGTAGCGGAAAAAGCGACTGCTGTGGTAGATGGAGATACCGAAGACACTGAACCTGAGCATTTAGTCGAAGAGGAACAAGAAGAGGAAACTGACGAGGAATAGCGTCAAGCGATTCTCAAGATATTTTTTTGACCAGGGAGACACATCATGGCACAAAGACCACAAAAAAAGCTTTTTACTCGAAAGAAAACCTGCAGGTTTTGCGGCGACAAGGAGCTTGCTATTGACTATAAGGACGTTAAAACATTAAGAAATTTTGTATCCGAAAGGGGTAAAATAATCCCCCGAAGGATCATTGGCACCTGCGCTACCCATCAACGTCAGTTGTGTGAAGCGATTAAGCAGGCAAGACAAATCGCCTTTTTACCATATTCAGGATCTGCTCAGGGTTAACGACAGAGAAGGGAAAGAGGGTCGAACGTGGTGAGCCAGGGTTATCAGCAACCCGAAATCAGGAGTATTTTAATTATTATCCTGCTGGTTTCGTTGGCCCTGGTGCTCCCCGGAGTACAATGGTCTCTGTTCGGTTGGACGTACATACTTCTGCCTTTGTTTGCATTTTTTCTGTTTGGCAGGTTCGGTGGCAGCACCGGAAAAAAATTGTTGCTGACAGCCGCTGCAATTTCACTTGTAGCCAATCTGTTACTGGGAAGTTTTGATCTTTTTCTCTTCTCCAGTGCCATGCTTCTTCCGGGGTTTGTGCTTCATCGTTCAGCGGATCGAGGCGAATTGCCTTCCTTGAGCGGGCTCAAAGGGTGTCTGGCGCTTACCGGGGGCTGGCTGATTGCACTCGCTATTACCGCAGCCGGTTCTGAGGTATCGGTATACAGCCAAATGCTGCTTACCTTGGATCAGGCCTTAACGGAAGCATTGGCACAATATCGGCAGAGTGACGGTATTTCTGCTGAAGCACTTGTCGTCATTGATGCGACAATCACTCAGATGAAGGTGGTTATCCCGGCGATAATGCCTGGCATTCTCGGCAGCATTGTCCTTTTTATCACCTGGATGACAATGGTTCTTGGCAATATTTTGCTTGCAAGAACGAGCGGTTTTACGGCATGGCCAAATTTTCGTAGGTGGTCATTACCGGAGAAGCTCATCTGGGCAGTCATTGCCATGGGCACTTTAATTCTGATTCCCGTTGAACCATTGCCGAGAATCGGGATTAACTGTATTTTGTTATTGATGATAATTTACTGTTTTCAAGGTTTGTCGATAACAGTCTTTTTCATGAACAAATGGAAAGTCCCCCTCCTGCTTCGATCATTTTTTTATGTTATGATCATTTTTCAGTCTTTGGGGACCTTGGTTCTGTTGTTTTTCGGGATTGCCGATATCTGGCTGGATTTTCGCAAACTGAAAACTGACGCGGCAACCGGAAACTCATAAATCGTTGTTTGCTAAGCTGTTGAAAATGCTTCTGTTGCGCGTTTCACGGTTTATAAGAAATAGAGGAAAAGGAGTTTAAAAAAAAATGGAACTCATCTTAAAAGAAACAATCAGTTCTCTTGGCCAGGAAGGCGAGGTAGTGAAAGTAAAACCGGGGTATGGTCGAAATTACCTTTTGCCTCAGGGCAAAGCGGTCATGGCAACCTCCAATAACTTGGCTGCTCTGGAAAAAAACAGAGCGATTATTGCGGCACGCCTTGCTAAAGAACTGAAAATTGCTGAGGAAATTGCCAAAAAGATTTCCGGTCTTGCAATAGTTATTGAGCAACTGGCAGGTGATGACGAGCGTCTTTTCGGCTCCGTCACCAGTGCCGACATCTGTGCCAAACTCGCGACTTTTGGTGTGCAGATCGACAAAAAGCAGATCATTCTGGCAGAACCGATAAAAACCCTCGGAATGGCGAAGGTTCAAGTCAAGGTTGGCTACAATGTTACTGCAGAGATCAATATTAGTGTGGTGCCGATGAAGGCTCAGTAGGACAAACCATCCTCGGGTTATCATGAACACCGAGGATATTGTTGTATCCTTCCCCAAGATCCATTGGCACACTCAGTATCCCATTAACACACCTTGAGGCTTTTGACCTTAACGGTGTGTTTTTGTTTAAGGACTTGTTTCTTGCACCGCTTGGAAAAGATCACCAGCCTTGCTAAATTTTCGTCTCATAATGAATGATTACCCGCCAATGAATGAATCAAACAAAACCGCGTTTCCTGCCAGAATACCGCCCCAGAACATTGAGGCAGAGCAGGCGGTTCTTGGTTCGATCCTGCTCAAGGCCGATGTGTTCAGTGTGGTTTTGGAAATTCTTAAAACGGGTGATTTTTATAAAGACGGTCATAAACTCATCTTTGAGGCAATGATTGATCTCTTTGAGAAAAATGAACCTCTCGATCTCCTGACTGTCTCCAATCGGTTGCGCGATATCAATAAAATAGACCAGGTTGGCGGCCCAACCTATCTTGCTTCCCTCACCTCTATCGTTCCGGTGACGGCAAATATCGCAAGTTACGCAAAGATCATTCGCGAAAAATCGATTCTCAGAAGGCTGATATCGGTGAATACCGATATTGCCGCCCGCTGTTTCGAGGAGCAAAATGACATCGATCTTCTCGTCGACAGAGCCGAGCAAGCCATCTTTGATATCGCCGGGACAAAGGGTGATCAGAATTTCACTCCGATAAAAACCATTGTCCCCAAGGCCTTTGCTATGGTCGAGCAGCTCTATAAAAGAAAAGAACTGATCACCGGCGTCCCTACAGGCTACGTGGAAATTGACAGAATGACCGCAGGCTTACAGCCGTCAGACCTCATTATTATCGCTGCCAGGCCATCCATGGGCAAGACTTCCTTTGCCATGAACATCGCTCAACATGCGGCCCTTGTTGAAAAAATCGGAGTTGCCGTTTTCAGTCTGGAGATGTCGAAAGAACAGCTGGTAATGCGTTTGTTGAGTTCCGTCGGCAGAATCGACTCTCAGCGAATACGTACCGGCAAATTACGCAGTGACGATTGGCCAAAACTTACCCGAGCAGTGGGGATGCTTTCTGAAGCCCCAATGTTTATCGATGACTCCCCGGCAATTTCCGTCCTGGAAATGCGCGCCAAAATCAGACGCCTGGCATCCCAATACCAAATCGGACTGGTCATCGTCGATTACCTGCAGCTCATGCGGGGCCGAAACGATAGTGAAAATAGAACCCAGGAAATCAGTGAAATTTCCAGATCGCTCAAAGCTCTGGCCAAGGAACATAATCTTCCGGTTATTGCCCTTTCCCAGTTGAACCGTGGTCTTGAGAGTCGTACCGATAAACGTCCGATGATGGCTGATCTTCGTGAATCCGGAGCAATCGAGCAGGATGCCGATGTAATCTGTTTTATTTACCGCGACGAAGTTTATAATAAGGCCGAGGATAATCCGGAAAAGGGTATTGCCGAAGTAATAATCGGCAAACAACGAAATGGGCCGACCGGGCTTTCCAGATTGACTTTCATTAAAGAATTCACGATGTTTGAGAACATGAGCAGTTTCGATGAACAAGAAGGGTTCAATTAAGATGATCCCATCAACCAACAACTGTTTTGAGGTATAGGAATGACCAGCGACAGCACGAGTACAAATAAATACGATTTCAAAACCATCGAAAATAAATGGCAAAAGCTGTGGGATGAAGATCAAGTTTATCAAGTCACGGAAGATACCTCAAAAGAGAAATACTATGTCCTGGAGATGTTTCCCTACCCTTCCGGTCGCATTCATATGGGGCACGTCCGCAACTACTCGATCGGCGATGTGGTAGCCCGCTACAAAAGAATGCGAGGCTTCAACGTCCTGCATCCCATGGGCTGGGATGCCTTTGGCCTGCCGGCTGAAAATGCCGCTCAGAAAAATAACAGCCATCCCGCCACCTGGACCTATGCCAATATCGATTATATGCGAAACCAATTGCGACAACTCGGCCTTTCGTATGATTGGAGCCGTGAGATTGCAACCTGCAATCCCAAATACTATCGCTGGGAACAGCTCCTGTTCATCGAGATGTTTCACAAAGGTCTGGTATACCAAAAGACTACAACCGTCAACTGGTGTGAATCCTGCCAGACGGTCCTGGCCAACGAACAGGTAATCGACGGGGCCTGCTGGCGTTGCGACGAGCCGGTATATCCCAGAAAAATGAATGGTTGGTTTTTTAAAATCACCCAATATGCCGAAGAATTATTAAACGACCTTGATAACTTACCGGGATGGCCGGAAAAGGTCGCCACGATGCAGCGCAACTGGATCGGCAAATCCACGGGGCTTACCTGCGATTTTGCCGTTGAGGGTGCGGATTGTAACATTTCTATTTTCACTACCCGACCGGACACCATTTTCGGGGTGACCTTCATGTCGATTGCCGCTGAACATCCGCTGCTCGACACCCTCATTTCCGGGACCGCAAATGAAGAGGAAGTGCGTGCCTTTGCGACAGAGATACAAATCGAAAAACAACGCCGCTCCCTCAACGAAGAACCGGAAAAACGCGGCATTTTTACCGGACGCTATTGCATCAACCCCTTCAATGAGGCGAGAATCCCTGTCTACGTCGCCAATTTTGTGCTCATGGAGTATGGCACCGGGGCGGTCATGGCGGTACCTGCCCATGATGAACGGGACTTTGAATTTGCAAGAAAATACCGGTTGCCAATCCTTCCGGTGGTTATTCCACCCGGTTTAAGCCTCGACCCGGATACTATGGAACAAGCTTCAACCATCCATGGCAGCCTCAGCGAATCGGGAATATTTACTGGCATGGATTCCCTGCAGGCCCAAGCCGCGATTATTCGTCACGCTGAAGAACATGCCATTGGCTCAGCCTATGTAACCTACAGATTAAGGGATTGGGGGATTTCCCGGCAGCGATACTGGGGCGCACCCATCCCGATGATTCATTGTAAGAATTGTGGCGTGCAGCCGGTCCCGGAATCGAAACTGCCCGTCATCCTGCCGGAAGATTCAGAGGCCGGCAGTGCCTGTCTGCCATTGCACCAGCGACCTTCCTTTATTGCCACCACCTGTCCGAAGTGTGGCGGTCCGGCGCGACGGGAAACCGACACCATGGATACTTTCATGGAATCTTCCTGGTATTTTGCCAGGTTTGCCTGCCCAAGGCACACCGAGCAACCCCTTTCACAAGCCAAAACTGCGTACTGGCTGCCGGTCGATCAGTACATTGGTGGAGTGGAACATGCAATTCTCCATCTCCTCTACTCCCGGTTCTTTACCAAGGTATTGAGAGACCTTGGTCATCTTGCCGTCGATGAACCATTCACCAACCTTCTGACCCAGGGGATGGTTATAAAAGACGGCTCGAAGATGTCAAAATCGAAGGGTAATGTTGTCGATCCGAACGATCTGATCCAGGAGTACGGTGCCGATACTGTGCGACTCTTCAGTCTTTTCGCCGCTCCGCCGGAAAGAGACCTCGAATGGAGTGCCCAGGGTGTCGAGGGTTCTTCCAGGTTTCTCAACAGGGTGTATAGGCTCATTATGCAGAACAAAGAACAGTTTCTTTGCCCTTCACCTTTTCCAGCCGAATTCAATGAACCAGGTAAAACCCTGCACCGAAAGATTCACCAAACTATTCGACGTGTCACCGAAAGTATAGAACAAAATTTCCATTTCAATACCGCCATCAGCGCCATGATGGAATTGTTCAACGTTCTTTTAACCACGACCGGCGAAAACAGCAGTGAAAAAGCCGATCCACCGGTTGTTCGTGAGGCCGTTTCCGTGCTTCTTCTGTTGCTGTCCCCCATGGTTCCTCATTTTGCTGCCGAAATGTGGGAGCAAATCGGTAAAAAGGACTCTATCGAAAACCAACCATGGCCCAAATTTGATGCCGATGCCGCGAAAGAAGACCTGCTGACTATCGTTCTGCAGGTAAATGGCAAAGTTCGCTCACGACTCCTGGTTTCAGATGGTATGAGCGATGAAGCCCTTGTGCAACTGGCCCTTGCCGACGACAATATGGTCAAATTTATAGAGGGCAAAGCACCTAAAAAGACAATTGTTGTAAAGAAGAAACTTGTGAATATTGTCGTTTAATACTAGTATGATCGCTCAAGGAAGAGAGGAAAGCGAAAAAATGTAAGCCCTCGTAACTAAAACAACAAGTAATTCTCCATGTCATGAATGGCATAAGGGACCGTAAAGAAAATGGCCAAAATTGTACTAGCTATTTCTTAACGGCCCCTAAATATTAAAAGGAGATGACAAGTGAAAGCCGTTTGTCGACTTTTTCCACTGATTGTTATTGTCTGCATTGTTGCCGCTTGCGGTTATCGAAATCCTAATATTTATAATGGACCGCATAAAACCATCTATATTACAGAATGGAAGAACCGAACAAGCGAACTGGATTTGGATTCCAGGCTGTATCGGTCGCTAGTCAAATGGTTTCAAAAATCAGGAGGATCGATTTCCTCGGTTCGGCAGAAAGAAGGTGCTGACCTGATACTGGCCGGCGAGGTGATTTCCCTGGAATTGCCGAGTCTCTCTTACGGGGCAAATAACATCGCCTCTGAGGTGAAAGTGCGACTAAGAGTTCGCTATATTGTCAAAGAGATTGCAACCAATAAAATTCTCCTCGAGACACCCGATCATACCTATGAAGAAAGTTATCTGGCTTCGAGCAATTTTTCGGCGGGCGCTGATAATGAAAGTAAAGCTCTCGATAAAATCATCGAAGATATGTCAATGGCAATCTATCAGAAAACTATAAAAGGAATTATAAAACCTTAACAAATAATTCCTGCATATCTTGCGGGCAGAACTGTCTGACCGTTCTGTCCTTCTCCGAGATTCATCCTCCCTTTTCTCATGTTGCAAATCGCTAATCTTTCCTTTGCCTCGCCATTTGTTCTGGCCCCGCTGGCCGGCTATTCCGATTTGCCCTTCCGCTTGCTCTGCAAGCGTTACGGAGCCGGATACTGCGTCTCCGAAATGATCAGCTGCCACGGACTTGTCTACGAGCAACACAATACCTTGAAATTACTAGCCACTATGCCGGAAGAACGACCAATTTCTTTCCAACTTTTTGGCGCGGATCCTGAGGTTATGGCCGATGCGGCAGAAATTCTTGCAAGCCATTCTCCGGAGATGATCGACATCAATATGGGATGCCCTGTCAGAAAAGTAACCAAGCGAGGAGCGGGAGCGGCTCTCATGACTGATCGCAACCTTGCGGAAAAGATTCTTAAAAAAGTCGTTGCCAGAGTGTCCATTCCTATTACCGTGAAGATCAGATCAGGCAAAGATGCTGCTTCCATAACCGCCGTAATTTTTGCCAAAATGGCTGAGGATAATGGGGCGACAGCGGTCACAGTGCATGCCAGAACATGGTCTCAGGGCTTTTCCGGACATATTGACCAAGCGGTCATCGCCAACGTCAAAAATAACGTAAACATCCCGGTTCTTGGGAATGGCGATGTGTTGTCTTATGAGGACGGTCGGAAAATGATGGCGGAAACCGGCTGTGATGGCGTAATGATAGGCCGTGGGGCACTGGGCAATCCCTGGATCTTCCAAGAAACCGGGAGGCCCGAGAGTCTACCGGAAATTGTCGCCGGAGCACTAGAACACCTGCGGCTGATCGAGGAATTTCTTCCGGCTGATCGGCTTCTTGGTCATGTGAAAAGCCAGATATCGCGGTATTTCAAAGGATTTCCGGGATGCTCGACTCTCAGAGCAAAAGTATTCGCCGCAGAGAATTTGCTAAAGTTACGGGAAATTATCAACTCCTCAATCTCCCAGGCCTAGCCCGGCTATTTATTTAACAGCTCTATTTTCTTTAAGAGCATCTGCGTCTCGGTTTTGCTCTTTTCAGAAAGGGTTTTATCGCGCAGAGCGTTCTTCAGACTTTGCTCTGCCAATTTCATCTTTCCCCCGTAAAGGTCGAACTTTCCAAGATAGAATGCCGCAAGGCCAGGTTGCTTGTTCTCGGTGGCTATCTGCCCCAACTCGAAATATACCTGGGAATATTCCGGAATTTGAAAGCTGACTGTTTGAAAATACTGTTCCGCCTCGGCAGACCTGCCGGTTCTGTTTAACAACTTGGCCAAGGTGAAGGTTGCATATAAGTCCGAGCTATCGATTCGTAAAGCTGCCCGCAAAGTTTTTTCGGCTTCAACCAATTTGCCGGATGCAAATTCGATGACGCCCTTATCAACTTGTAAAATATTTTTATCTGGGAAGAAGGCAATTACCTGGGCTAACAGTTCCATGCTTCTGACATAGTCATTTTCATTTTTTGCCACCTGAGAGAGACCATAAGTGGCCATGGTTTTCGAAAACGGCGTTGCTCTTGCATCGGACAAAACGGTGGCGAGAAAAATTTTGAACTGCTCAGTATCCTTCACCTCGGCGAGAATTCGGTATTTACAACGGAAAAACTGAAAATCTTCGTTCACACCAGCTTTCCCGACAGCACTTTCATTATCGGTATCCATGAGGGATTGGATATAATTTAGCCTTGCCTCCGGGTCGGGATGAGTGAGGAGATACTGGGGCAGTTTTTCACTGCGGTAGCGTGAAATCCGCCGCATGGTTTCCAACATTCTCACCTGACCTTCCGGGTTTCTGCCGAGTTTTTTCATCCAACCGTAGGCCAAGAGATCGGCCTCTTCCTCATCTTGACGGCTGAAATGCAGGTTAACGCTTTGACCTGCCGCCAGCGCTCCGGTAAGAAGAACCGGCGCAGTTGTTCCGCCAAAAGCCACAGCGGCCAAGGCTAATCCGAGTGAAGCTATTCCCGAATAGGTGCCTTTTTCAACCCTTGAGGCGAGATGCCGGTTGTATATATGGCCGATTTCATGAGCCATAACGGAAACCAATTCATCTTCCGAATTCATTGCCGCAAAGAGACCAGAATGGAAGAAAATCAGGCCGGATGGAGCGGCAAAAGCATTTAACTCTTTGTCGTCAATGACAAAGAAATGGTAGTCAAAATATTGTATTCCGGCGACCTCAAGGACACTTTGGCCGAGTTTGGTGATGTATTGAGTGATATCCAGATCATCTTTCAGAATAAAGGCTGAGCGAACGGAATAGAGCAGTTTTTCTCCCACTTCCCGTTCATCGCCGATGGAAAAGGGAAAAACCGAGGAAACAAGAGTGAATTGAAAAAAAACGACGGCCAAAATCCCTGCCAACTTCTTTAAGTATAGCTGTTTCATTGTTTTTTCAACCATTGTACGGTCCTGTACAAGCCTTCTTTGGTAGAAACTATCGGTTCATAGCCAAGATCCTTTCGCGCCTTGGCTATGGAAAAATAGTGTGATTTAGCCAACTGTTCGGCAAGAAAACGGGTCATTCTCGGCTCTTTTTTCGAGCCGATGGCGGCATAGAAGAGTTCGAGAGCTCCGCCCAGCCGATATGCAAAAGCTTCGGAAAGCGATGCTTGTATTGGCGGAACGGCCATTTCGGCGAAGAGCTCATTTATCCAGTTCCAGAGATTAACCGGTGTACCCTGACTGATAAAATAGGGTCTACCACTGGCCGTCGCCTTGCCGGCAAGGTTTTTGGCCGCCAGAATATGGGCATACGCCACATTGTCAATATAGGAAATATCCACGAGATTGGCACCATTCCCCACTCTTTTCAACTGTTTTTTCTTGCCGCTGGCCAAGAGTCGCGGCAAAAGATGGGGGTCGCCGGGGCCCCAAATAAGATGCGGTCGAAGGGCACAGGTCCTCAGGTCGGAGGAGTTGGCACCGAGAACCATTTTTTCCGCCATGATCTTGCTGGTCGCATAATGGCAAAGAGATTTTTCAGCGTAATCCAGTCGCTCATCCGCACCAAGAATATCCCTGCCATTGAACACCACGGAAGGTGTCGAGGTGTAAACAAGCATGGTCACCTTGTTGGCCCGACAACTCTCAATGACTTTTTCCGTTCCAACCACATTGGAAAGGTAATAGTCCTGCCAGGATCCCCATATGCCGGCTAGGGCGGCAACATGAAAGACAATATCTATTCCCTTTGTCGCTTCGATCATCGCCTCAGAGTGGCTGATATTGCCGACAAAACATTCAGCCCCTGCCGCCTCAATGTCGGGATATCGATGCCGACCGATCACCCGGATCTCGACTCCCAGTTCAAGAAGCCTCATGACTACGGCCTTGCCGACAAAACCACCGCCGCCAGTCACCAAAGCCTTTTTTATTGTTGGGGAAAAATTTTCTTTTGTGCCCATCTTGCCAATTCTTCGCGAAATATTTTGGCATTATGCCGAATATCGACGGGAAAACCTTTGTGAATGAGAAAAAGCTTTATACCCTTGGTGAGGTTGCTGCCTTCGCTCAAGGTTTTTACTTCCGTCAGTACCTGCTTTTTGTCGATATGCGTATCTTTATGTAATTCAATAAGGATCACCGGCAGGCAGCAATCGTCTTTGCCCTTTATACCGACAAGCGCCGAACGATTGACATCGGGGTGTTCATTGATAATGGCTTCACAGGGAATGGTATAGAGCGGCCCGGTCGCGGTTTCCAGACGATGCGCCCGCCTTCCGCAAAACCACAGGCGCCCACTGGCATCGAGATAGCCGACATCGCCCATCCTGTGCCAGAACGTGTCACCTTCGCAAATCTTTGCCAAACAAGTCTCTTCAGGATTATTCTGATAGGCTTTGGTCACAACATCGCCACGGACAATTATCTCACCAATCTCCCCTGGTTTCAGCAACATATCCGGGTGCAGTTCCGGTACAGGATTATCCGAAATTGCCATGATCTGCAGACTGATGCCCGGCAAAGCACGTCCCACGCAGGTGCCTCTTCCCTGGCGACTTTCTTCCCAGGTATCGGTAAGAATTTCGTGGCCGGAAATAGAGGCAACAGGCAGGCTTTCGGTGGCACCGTAGGGCGTAAAAATAGCGGCTTCCGGCGGCAGAATTGCTGTAACCCTCTGCAATAAATCGCCGGGGACCGGCGCTCCGGCCATTAAAACTTTACGGATGGATTTCAAAATTATTCGGTTCTTCAGACAATATCTGCTTACCACATTCCATATCGTCGGAGAACCGAACGAATAGGTCACCTGATATCGCTTGATAGAGGCAACGAACTTTTCCGGATCAACCCTGGCCGGCCTCGTGGCATCCATGTCGGGAATCACTGAACAGGCACCAAGAGCTGCCGAAAACAGGGCAAAAAGTGGAAAGGCAGGTTGGTCAACATCGGCTGGTCCTATGCCGTAGTAATCTCTGATGAACTGCAGTTGGGCACTGAAAACCCCGTGTTCATAGCGCACCCCTTTGGGCGGGCCGGTGGAACCGGTAGTGAAGATAATGGCTGCCAGATCATCTTGGCCAGGTTGGTGTACGGCGGTCGGATTATCCGTTGCGGCAACGCAGGTGCAGATATCCGGACCGAGGATTCCAAACGAGTTGCCGCAACAAAAATATTTTTTTACCGTATGAAACGGCTTTTGAAAGATTTTGGCAAAGGCGAGGGCTTTGGGAATTCCTATAAGCACCTTCGGTTCTACCCTTTCAATACAGCGCAGCAAATTCTTATAGCCCATGCCGGGATCGATAAGAACAATCGGGGCACCGAGCTTAAAAAGGGCCAAAGTCAGGCAAATGAATTCGATGGACGGGGTAACCATGAGAATCACCACATCGCCTGGAACAATACCCTGTGCGACAAAATAGGTACAATATCCATCGGATCTGCTGTTCAGTTCGGCAAAGGTAACGGCCTTTCCGCTCTTTGCCTCAATGATTCCGGTGCGATCACCAAATTGCTCGGCAATCCCCACAAAAGATTCGGCAATATTCATCGTCACCTTCCCTCTCCTCCGCCCAAAAATGCCTGAAGGATGGGGAGAATCTCGACGATTTTATCCTCCAGAACATAGTGACCTCCGTCCTTGAAATAGTGACTTTCCGCCTCCGGAAAACGGCTCTGCCATTCCTTATAGAAATGATCGTTAAAGCAAAAATCCTTCCCACCCCAGAGTATGAGAAGGGGGATATTCCGCTCTCGAAGGAGCAACAAGGAGTTTTCTATTGCCACCAGCCCGGCATAGCTTCGATGCTTTTGATGCATTGGAATATCTTCAACAAATCTGGCTATCGCCACTCTGTTGTGCCAATTGTTGTAAGGTGCCAGATAGCCCTTGATGGTTTCCGCCGAGAGCTTTTTCTCCACAGCCATAAAACACGCCGGCCCTGCAAAACCGTTCAGCTGTCTGACAAGGATTTCACCTATTATCGGCAGGCGGCAGAGACGAATACGCCAGGGAAGTCTGGTCGAACGAAAAGCGGCGGTATTCATAAGGGTGATCTTTTCGATCTGGTCAAGGTGTTGCACCGCATAGCCGAAGCCTATTGCTCCACCCCAGTCATGGACGATGAGTGAAAAACGATCAATCCCTAAATGCTTAAGAAGACGTCCGAGATTTTCAATATGCTGGGCAAGGCAGTAGGGATAATGAGGCGGCTTGTCGGATAGCCCGCATCCCATATGATCGAGGGCAATAACCCGATGACTTTGTTGAAAATGGGCAATGAGATGTCGATAATAGTACGACCAGGTAGGATTGCCGTGAACCATGACAATAACCGGACCGGTGCCTTCATCAATATAATGGAGCCGGCCACCTGTTAGAGAGAGATAGTTGCTTGCGAAAGGATAGTCTTTATACACTGGCAAAAATCTGGTTTTTACATCGCCACAAGGGGGAGATACTCGGGTTTCCATCTGATTCTATCAATCAGTTTCTTCATCCTCGTTTCGTCGTTATCATGCTGAAAGTCGGAATACACGCAAGGCCTGCTGACTCCACGTTTGACTGCGACCATGGCGACCGCCAAGGCTACAGTCTTCCCCACCTGGCGAATCATATTAACCGGCGGCACCAGTCGCCCTTTTCCGAGATCGTCAGGATTCATCATTTCCGAGATCGCATAGGCTGCGGCAGTGAAAAACTCGGGGAGTACCTCTCGGGCACCTGAGGCGAGAACGCCAAGTCCCACGCCGGGGAAAACCAAGGCATTATTGCACTGACTGATGAAAAATGAATCTTCGAGCGCATCCATGGCGGCGCAAGGATTGCTGGTGGCGACCATAACCCCTTCCTCGTTCCATTTGCGAATGTTCTGACAAAATATTTCGGGAGTGGAGATATGGTGAAACAGAGGAAGAATCAGAGGACGAGTTGTATTATGTTTGAGAGCCGCGACGGCTTCTGTGCGGAAAAAGAAATCCTGACCGGTGGTCCCCACCAAGACGGTAATCCCGGCTTGACGAATAATTTCGGGGAGATCTATTTTATTTATGGTACTGATCCAGGGGTATTTCTTCTTGTCTTTGGCAAATTTCCTTTTGTAAAGCGCCATGTCGCGATGGTTGGTGACAAGGCCCTGAGAGTCGATCATAAAGATACATTCAAGGGCCTGTTTCTCTGACAATCCTTCTGATATTAAAGCGTTACGTATTTGTTCACCGATTCCAACTCCTCCTGCCCCGGCGCCGTTGATGAGAAAGCGTTGTTCGGTGAGCTTTTCTTTTTTAACCTTCATTGCCGAAAGAATCGCCGCCAAGGCGACGGCACCCGTGCCCTGGATATCGTCATTGAAGGATATCAATTCATCGACAAAGGCATCGCGGATACTGAAGGCGTTGTGCTGCGAGAAATCTTCCCATTGACAGAGGGCATTGGGAAACACATTGCGAAAGGCCCGGACAAATCTGCCGATGAAGGACAGATATTCCTCTCCTTGCAATCTTCTGTGCCGCCAGCCAAGATATTGAATGTCGGAAAGCAGCTTTTCATTATCGGTGCCGACATCCAGCGAAATCGGCAGGCAATGCCAGGGGGCGATACCTGCACCCTGGGTGTAGAGCATCAATTTTCCAAGACATACGGCGATGCCGCCGGCGCCCTGATCGCCGATGCCAAGCACACCCTGATTGTCGGTTACCACTGCCACCCGGATATCGCGGTGGACAAACCGGCGCAGGATATCTTCGGCCCTGTCGATATTACCGGGGTAAAAGTGCAGACCATTCGCCTGGCGAAACATCGATGAATATTTCTGCACCGCCATGCCGATGGTGGGTGTGTAAATGATTTTTATATAGTTTTCGATATCGCTTTTTATCAGGGCATGGGCCAGAGTGACATTCCGGTCAAACATCGCCCGGATAAAGATGAATTTTTCTATATCATCGGCCTTGTCTTCAACCTTAATACGCGAGCTTTGCACTTGACCTTCGAGATTTCGCACCCCAGGCGGAAGAGTTGCCTCAAGATTCAGGAGCTTTCTCTCCTCCGGAGTAAAGGCCGTCCCCTTATTAATATAACTGCAGGATCTGGCCGAGGCACCACTGGCATAAACAATAATTTCCCTGGTGTTGCCGTATTCGTCATATTTGAATCTGTAGAGATTTGCCGCCATACTTAAGCCCCCTCCATGTTACCTCAATGAATTGTGCGATTGACAAGTATCATTCTTTGCCGCATAATGCCCGGCCATGGAAACCTGGCAACTCATTTTGCAAAACAGCATAACCACGCTTGATGGTCTGAAAAGACAATTGGATTGTGATGATACCGCATTAGGGCAAGTAATAGCAAACTTTCCCATGCGAATAAATCCCTATTTTGCAAATTTGATACAATCTCCCGGTGACCCGATTTGGAAACAGGCGGTTCCCGATGTGGCGGAACTTAGCGATACGGTGTGCGTGGCCGACCCTTTAGGAGAAGAAAATCTCAGCCCGGTCACGGGTCTCGTGCATAAATATCCGGACAGGGTGTTGTTTCTGATTTCCAACCAGTGTGCCATGTACTGTAGATTCTGCACAAGAAAACGGAAAGTAGGCACGGCCAGGATGAGGATTGACGATTCGACCCTTTCAGCCGGCTACGAGTACCTGCGAAATCATCCTGAGGTACGAGAAGTCCTGCTTTCCGGGGGAGATCCCCTGCTGCTGGCGGATGAGGAAATCGGCGAAATCCTCAGCAACCTGCGGGCGATCCCTTCAATAGAGATCATTCGCATCGGCACCCGGGTGCCTTCGGTTCTGCCTATGCGCATTACCAATAGCCTTGTCGCTATTCTCAAAGCTCACCACCCTCTTTATATCAATACCCACTTCAATCATCCGCTGGAAATAACAAAGGAATCTTCTCTTGCCTGCACCATGCTTGCAGATGCCGGCATTCCCCTCGGCTGTCAGACGGTTTTGCTTAAAGGAGTGAATGACAATGCCGATACCATCAAGCAGTTGATGCTGGCCCTGCTGCGTATCCGGGTCAAACCCTACTATCTCTTTCAGGCAGACCTTACCCGGGGAACAAATCATTTCCGCACACCAACCGAAACCGGCATAGCAATCATGCGTAAGCTGTACGGCCATATTTCCGGGATGGCTATCCCCACCTTGGCGCTTGATGCCCCCGGAGGTAAAGGAAAAATACCCCTGACACCGCAATTCATTTTGCAAAAAGGTAAAAACCTTCTTTTTGAAAATTACCGGGGAGAGATCTGCACCTATCCTGAAGCCGGCGAAGGACTCTGATACATTCAACCGGAGGTATTGTCCCGGCAGCTCCGGTTTCTCCGAGAGAATCGATTCTTTTTTTGTTGCCCTTTGCATCTTAGGCGGTAATCGGTATAATTTAGATTGCAACAAGCTTTCCCTCTTTCTCACCTCCACCAGTCGGATTGCCTAAAATGACACAAGACGAACTCCTGGAAAAAATTCTCAGCTCCTCCGAGCTTCCAACCTTGCCCACAGTTGCTTCAAAGCTTATTTCCCTGACGGCCAAGGAAGATGCGACTCTTGCCGACATCGGCGACCTTGTTGCCCGTGACATCTCTTTATCGGCCAAGATTTTAAAGGTGTCGAACTCGGCATTCTACAGTTTTCCCCAACAAATCGGCTCGATCCAACAGGCGGTGAGTATCCTCGGGATGAATGCTGTCCGTAGCCTCGTTTTATCCTTCTCCTTTTTGAATATTAAAGGCGGAAAAATCGCCAACCGCTTCGATTTTGAAGTATTTTGGCAGAAATCGCTGGCATCGGCGGTTGCTGCAAGACTCATCCTTGAAAAGGTCAAAGGCATCGATGCCGAGGAAGGCTTTGTTACCGGCTTATTGCAAAACCTTGGGGAATTGATTTTGGCGAGAACCTTTCCCGAAGAATATGAAAAAGTGTTGCAAGGTATAGGCGAAACTCAAGCGGACACCTGTGTTGCCGAACAAGCAGTATTCGGTGCCGATCACACACTCGTGGGTACCAGGGTAGCAAAAAGTTGGGGATTTCCCGAATCGCTGGTGGCTCCTCTGGAATTTCACCATGATCCCGATAAATATTCAGGCAGTAACGCCACTATCCGTACCACGATCAAGGCCGTATATCTTTCCGACCATCTCACCAATATCTTGTTTTCCAACAAGCCCGAGGCCTACCATAAAAAGTTCCAAAAGGAGGCAACCAAACTCCTCGGCCTGTCTGGGGAAGCCATTGAATCGGTTCTTGAACAGCTGCATCTTCGCGTAAAGGAAGCAGGCACCTATTTCAATTTGAAGGTGCAAACCAGCAAATCCGTCCAGGAAATCCTCCAGGAAGCCAATATTCGCCTGAGCCTCATCAATCTCGACTACGATCAGATGAACAAGCAGCTGATCCAGGCAAAAATCAACCTGGAAAATCTCACCAGAGCCCTGGAGGAAAAAAATAAAATACTCGACAACCTTGCCAATATCGACGGCCTTACCGGCATAAATAATCATCGATTTTTTCAAAATGCCCTCGACCAGGAGATCAGCCGTTCGATTCGCAACACTACCTCGATCTCCCTGCTTTTTATTGATATTGATTTCTTTAAGAAATTCAATGACACCTATGGCCATCAGGTGGGAGATTTCGTTCTCGTCCAATTTGCCAAGACCATTCGCGACAATATTCGCCAATATGATGTGTTGGCCAGGTATGGAGGAGAGGAGTTTGTGGTTATCCTGCCGGAGACAAATACCGAAGAAGCGATGGTTGTCGGTGAAAAACTCCGTGTTGCCATTGAAAGCACGATCTTCCGAGACACGCGCGAAGAATATCGTGTGACAGCAAGTTTTGGCCAGGCATGCTGTAAGCCGGCGGTAGAAGATAATTTCAGCAAAGATACTCTGATCACCCATGCCGACCAGGCGCTGTATGAGGCCAAGGAAAAGGGGCGCAACAGGGTGGTGGCCTTTACCCCGAAGAAGAAATGGTTTTCCTTCTAAGGTTGAGTAACAACAACCATCACATCATGTTTTCCGGATCGACATCGATCACCAGAACACAATCGCTCTTTATCAAACTTTTCCGCTGGCTCCGAAGAGTAGTACATAGAGCGTACAGTTCCTCCGTATCGACGCCCTTGAGAAGAACCTGCCAGCGATACTTATCTTTGATTTTGTCCAAGGGTGATGGAGCCGGGCCAAGTACCTCTATGCGAAATTTCTCTTTTTCCACCGATTTCCTGGAAAACCGGGCAATGGTAAGTGCCGTTTCCTGTACATCGGTTTCCACCCGGCCGCCAACCCGGAGAACGGTCAGGCGGACAAAGGGCGGAAAAATAGGATGCTTGCGGAGACGCATCTCGTGGTCAAACATTTTCCCGTACTCATGTTGCCTGGCGTAGACAATGGCGTAGTGGTTGGGCCGCATGGTCTGTATTATAACCTCTCCCGGCTCCTCGCCGCGACCGGCCCTGCCCGTCACCTGGGTGAGAAGCTGGAAAGTTTTTTCCGCCGCGCGAAAATCCGGCATGCTCATACCGCCATCGGCCCACACCACGCCTACCAGAGTAACGTTCGGGAAGTGGTGGCCCTTGGCAATCATCTGGGTGCCGATGAGGATATCGATTTTTCCGTTATGCATATCGGCGAGGGTGGCCAGAAATTTTTTCCGGTCTGATGCGGTATCGGAATCGAGTCGTACGATTCGCGCCTCCGGCAGAAGCTCTCGAACCTCTTCCTCGACTCTTTCCGTGCCAAAGCCTGCCGGTACCAGGTCCGTCGATCGGCATTGCAGACAGATGGTCTTGCCGGGCACGGTGAAGCCGCAGTAGTGGCAAATGAGCTGGTTCTTGCCCTTATGCAGGGTCAGAGATACATGGCAATGGCTGCATTGCACCGGAGTGCCGCAATCCCGACAGAGAACAACCGCAGAAAAACCTCGCCGATTGAGGAGCAAAATACTTTGCCGACGATTCTTAAGATTTTTGCGTAGCTTATCAAGGAGTTCCGGCTGGATGCTACCCTTGTTGTCCTTTGCCTGTTTTTTGTTAAGGTCAATGAGGGTTACTACGGGCAGCGATCTGCTGCCTACCCGTTCGGTCATGTTAAGAAGAACATATTTCCCCGACTGCGCATGGGCATAGCTGGTAATGGAAGGTGTTGCCGAACCGAGGATCACCACACTGCCGTGGTGTCGCGCTCGCAGCACGGCGAGATCCCTGCCATGATAGCGGAAACTGTCGTCCTGCTTATAGCTTGCGTCATGTTCTTCATCGACGACAATCAGCCCCGGATCCTTCAGGGGCGCGAAAATTGCCGATCGGGCACCGATAACCACCCTTGCCTTGCCGCTCAGGGCGAGGGAGAACTGATCAAATCTTTCTACCCCGGAAAGACCCGAGTGCAGAAGAACCACCTGCTCGCCGAAACGGGAGAGCAGGTGCGCTTCCAACTGCGTTGCCAGGGCAATTTCCGGCACGAGAATAAGGACATCCCGGCCTTCAGCCAGGGTTCTTTCGGCCGCCTGGAGATACACCTCGGTCTTGCCGCAACCGGTTATGCCGTGGAGGAGAAAGGGGGTAAAAAGGCGTTTTTCGATCGCCGGCAGGATTTTACTCAACACCATGTTTTGTTCAGGTGAAAGCGCCTCAGGCCTCGGATAATAGTGAAATTGCTCCCCGAAGGGGGAACGAAAAACTCGTTCCCGGCTGGCGATAACCAGCCCTTTTACCCGCAGATTGTCCATCGCCTTTGACGCCCCGGCATAGCACGTTCGTAATTCCCTGAGAGGCACCGGTTTGCCATGGTATTCCTGGTTCAGCCGATGGAGAGCATACAGGGCTCTGGCCTCGGACAGGCTTACCTCTATGGCATTTTGCGCATTGATCATTTGCCGGTAGTTACTGATTGTGTCAGGGCTGGCATCCCAATCCGCAGGAGGTGCCGGAGGATCGCCTGCAGAGGAGTAACAGGTTTCGCGCTTTTCTCCGACGGCATCCTTCGACAGGCTTACATCAAGGGAGAGAGCCTGCATTTGCAGGAACTTGCCGAGCATTTTTTTATTGCTCTTGTCAGTCAAAACCTTGGCCGTTTCCCGTGGGCCAAGCTGGCCTTGAGCGACAATTTGCTTTATCCAAGGGGGGAGATCGTCGGTGAAAAAGCCGGCCAGGGTGTCCGGCTCAGTTTTTAAAACCAGTCTTTTCTGGCTTTTTGTGGTGAGTCCGCCAGGTAAAGCAGTTTTTAATACCAGTCCAAGCGGGTAATGATAATAATTTGCCACCCATCTAAAGAATGGTACGAGATTCTCGTGGAAGAACGGAAAATCGCCCAGAAACCCCAGGATCTCCTTTATCGTATACTGGGTTTCCAGGGGAGTGGGCTGAAGGCCGACGACATAGCCGGTTACCTTGCGGTTTCCAAGTGGTACAAGAACCCTGCGTCCGATTAGGCTTTGCCGGTCGGGACCAATTTCGCCATCCTCGTGCTGTGCCGATACACCGTAGGTTAAGGTGTATTCAAGGGGGACGGTGACGGCGACCTCCAGATATGTCATTGACCTGCGACAATCTCCTTCAGGTGTTCAAGCAACTGTTTGCCGAGGCCGGGATGCCTTAACCCATAGGCAATGATTGCCTTGAGATAGCCCATTTTATCACCGGCATCAAAGCGTGTGCCTTCAAATTCATAGGCGTACATGGCCCGTTTCTTGGTGAGGGCAAGGAGGGCGTCGGTGAGTTGAATCTCGCCGCCGTGCCCGGGGGTGGTGGTATCAAGAATGGAAAATATCTCCGGCATGAGAATGTATCGACCGATGATCGCCATATCCGAATCGGTGGTGCCCGGTGCCGGTTTTTCGACCATGCGCGAGACTTTGAAAGTGCGGTCGTGGGCGTCTTTCTCGCCCTCGACAATACCATATTGGAAGGTTTCACTCTGCGGTACACGCTGAATGGCGACAATAGATTCTCCGACCTCATCAAAGAGGTCAAGCATTTGTTTAGCGCAGGGAATTTTACTCAACACCAAATCATCGCCAAGACATACCATGAACGGTTCGTTACCAACCACATGGCGGGCAGTCCAGATGGCATGACCCAGACCAAGAGGCTTTTTTTGCCTAACCGAGACGATATCGATGAGATTGGAAATGTTGTTAAGTTCTTCGCCCAGAACAACCTTTTTCTTTTCTTTTAAGACCGCATCCAGATGAAAATTATAATCGAAGTGGTTCTCGATTGCCGATTTGCCTTCGCTGGTGACAAAAATTACCTGATCGATCCCTGATGCAACAACCTCTTCGACTATATATTGGATAGTCGGGCGATCGACAATGGTCAGCAATTCCTTAGGGATAGATTTGGTCGCCGGCAGAAATCTGGTGCCTAGGCCGGCAACGGGAATAACAGCTTTGCGTACTTTCATAAAAACCTCTTTTTTGGTAACAGGAAGCCACTTGGTATGGTATGTATCGGGCAAACGTTTGGAGGGAGACTTTAGGAACCGTTACGAAAAAATTCCCCATTGGTTCCATTTTCGTTACGGCTCCTTATGCCGTTTCCAGTATTTCTATGGCCAAATTCATATTGGACAACGGCGCAACATACTTTACCAGTGACAGCCATTTTTTTCATGAACATTTTTTATCCCGATATTCTGCCGATAAGCGCCCATAAGGATGCTATTATCGCTGCCTTGCACCGGCACCAGGTTATTGTCGTTGCCGGAGAAACAGGATCAGGTAAAACAACGCAGCTGGCGAAAATGGGGCTGGAGGCTTTTCCCGACAGTGATCTGCTGATCGGTTGCACCCAACCGCGACGCATTGCCGCATCCACCGTATCCGCTAGGGTTGCCGAAGAATTGGGACCGCTCGCCCATCTGGTCGGCTATAAAATTCGTTTCCATGACCATACGTCTCCCTCCACCAGAATCAAATTCATGACCGATGGCGTGCTCCTTGCCGAAACCCGCAAGGATAGGCTTCTCGCCAAATACGGTATCCTGATCATTGATGAGGCGCATGAACGAAGTCTGAATATTGATTTTCTTCTCGGTTACCTCAAACAACTGCTGCCCCGTCGTCCCGATCTGAAGGTCATCATCACCTCGGCGACCATCGACACCCAGGCCTTTGCCGACCATTTCGGTGGGGTGCCGATCCTTACGGTCGCCGGCCGCTCCTACCCGGTGGTCGTGCGTTATTGCCCTCCTGAAGAGGATGCAACAGGCGAAAGGGACGAAACGCTCGATCATTGTCTGCAAACTGTTTACGACCTCTATGGCAAAGAGCCGAAGGGTGATATTCTCGTCTTCCTGCCGACCGAAAAAGATATTCGCGAAGCCTGTCTGGTCCTCGAAAAAAAAATCCCGGAAGCCGTTGTCCTGCCGCTTTTTGGCCGCTTGCCGGCGGTCGACCAACGACGGATCTTCCAGCGGTTCAAGCAGGTAAAAATTGTCCTCGCCACCAATGTCGCCGAGACCTCGATTACCGTCCCCGGCATCCGCTACGTCGTTGACAGCGGCCTTGCGCGGATCTCCTATTATAATGTTCGGGCAAAGACTACCAGCCTGCCGATAACCAGAATTTCCAGGGCCGGTTGCGATCAGCGCAAAGGCAGATGCGGCCGCGTAGGTCCGGGAATCTGCATTCGACTCTATTCGGAAGAGGATTATAATGACCGGCCGGAATACACCTTGCCGGAACTGCAACGGTCAAATCTGGCAGAGGTTATTCTCCAGATGATTTCCCTGGAACTTGGTCATCCCGAGGATTTTCCGTTTCTCGACCCTCCCCACAAAAGCGCCATCAAAGAAGGCTATCAGCTGCTCAGCGAACTCGGGGCGATAAACGACGGAAGGCACTTAACCGAAAAGGGAAAGGTTATGGCCGATCTGCCTATTGATCCGTGTATTTCCCGGATCATTATTGAGGCAAAGGAAAACAATTGTCTCAAGGAGATAAAGATCATTGCCGCCGTCCTGGCCATTCAGGACCCGCGCATCCGCCCGGTCGATCATGAAAAAGAGGCGGATGAGGTCCACAAAATATTTCTCCATCCCCAATCCGATTTCATGACCCTGCTGAACATCTGGAATTCGTTCCACGATGTCCAAGATAAGGTGAAGTCATGGTCACGGCTGAAAAAATACTGCAAGGGGTACTTTCTTTCCTATCAGCGAATGCGCGAATGGATTGACCTGCATGATCAGCTGGAACGCATTCTTAGCCTGAGAGGCGAGTTTACCGATAATACCGTCAGTGCGTCCTATGAGCAGATTCATAAGGCTTTACTCGCCGGTTTTTTGCGCAACCTGGCGCGAAAAAAACTCGGCCGGCAATATCAGGGTGCCCATAACCGGGAGTTGATGATCTTTCCCGGCTCGCACCAATTCATGAAGGGCGGGCAATGGCTGGTGGCCGCATCGTTTATCGAGACAACCCGGCTCTATGCCCTGACCGTTGCCACCATCGAACCGGAATGGATCGAGCCGATAGCCGGCCATCTCTGCAAATATTCCTGGTTTAACACGCACTGGCAGAAAAAAACCGGTCAGGTGGTCGCCGAGGAGACGGTCACCCTCTTTGGCCTGATACTGAGTGCCGGGAATACGGTAAATTTTGCCAGGCGCCATAAAAAGAATATCGCCGAGGCTAGGAATATTTTTGTCCAAGCGGCCCTGGTCCAGGGGGAACTCACTGGAACCTATCCTTTTCTGCGACATAACCAGGGGCTCATCGCAAAATGGCAGGCGGTGGAAGAGAAACTGCGGGTTCGCACCATCGTGGTCGACGACCTGTCGATTTATCGGTTCTATGCCGATAAAATCCCTGCCGATGTCTATGATCAGGGAACCTTAAACCGTTTTCTGAAAGAGAACCGGGTGTCTCTGATGATGAGCGATGAGGATGTCCTGAAGCGAAAACCGGACGCACTGGAACTCATCGATTATCCGCCGACACTGAGCCTTGGCGCCATGCAGCTTCGCCTGGAATATCATTTTGAGCCGGGTTCCGAGAGGGATGGGGTTACCTTCAGGCTTCCCGTCGACTTTGCCGTCTCGGTCTCTCCCGCCATCTTTGACTGGCTGGTCCCGGGATTGTTGCAGGAAAAGCTGACTGTTTTGCTAAAAGCCCTGCCGAAATCCCTGCGGAAAAAAATGGTGCCGATAAACGATACCGTAACCTGGTTATTGGACGACATGTCGCGAAACACCAGTTCTCTTTATGCTTCCCTTGAAGCAGCCATCCTGAAACGCTTTAAGATATTGGTGCAACGTACCGATTGGTCGGAAGAATTGCCCCTTCATCTGCAACCCCGCTTTGTTCTTTTCGATGACGACGGCAAGGAACTCTGTGCCGGTCGCAATCTCAGGAATCTGCTGGATTGCCGGTCGGGCGATAAACATCGACCGCAGGAACCGACCCTGCAAAAGGATGGCGAAAAGATAGTCAATCGGTGGCTGGGGACGGAACACAGGGATTGGGATTTTCATGGACTGCCTGCCGCCATCCCTGCCTTTACGCGGCAAGGAGAGGTTTCCGGGTTTCTTTACCCGGTTCTCGTACCGCAAGCGGATAAAGGCTGCGTCGTCATCGAATTTGTGAAAAATATGCGGCTGGCAGAACAAAAAAACTTAAGCGGCACCCTCTTTCTCTTCAGACTGCAATTCGCCGACCAGTTCAAGGCCTTGAAAAAGATGTGTGCAACAACATTTTCCGGGCCATCGGCGATCTGCTTGTTGGATTTTGATTTGCCGCACAAAGAGGTCGTTGAGGCGCTGCTGGATTTTCTCCTTTACCACATCTTCGGTCCCCTGCCTCCAGGGATTATTGAAGAAAATGAATTCCTGGCAAAGGCAGCAGATGTCAGGGCGCGGGGCCTGTACGCTTTGGGCAAGAAACTGTGCGAGGATTTTTTAGCCCTCTTGCGGAAACGGCGCACCGTCTTCGATTCCCTGCGGAAAATCTTTACCCCGGAAAACAGAAATCGCTTGTATCTTCCCGAGAAAGAAGCCGAATTTCATGCCCATCTGAGCGACATTTTCCCGAAAAATCTGTTCATGCAGCGGCACTTGGTGTCTTTTTCCGACCTTGACCGGCAGTTGCAATGCCTACTTATCCGCATCGAGAGATTTTACGCCAATCCAGCAAAGGACAGTCAGAAGGCGGCACCACTCACCAAACATCTCCGTAACCTGGCGCAGCTCACGGCTAAAAGAGAAGAATTATCGAAGGAGGCTCTCGAATGTGTCGACATCTACAAAACGATGGTCAACGAATACAGGATCGCCCTGTTTTCGCCGGAACTAAAGACACGTCAGTCAATATCCGAGAAAAAACTTGAGACTCAATGGAAGCTGACCCTGGCAAGGTGTTGATGTTCTGTCAGGTATTGAAAACCATACCGGTAATATGTTTCAAACTGTCCATGGAGTAGGGCTTCGGCAGGGTGTTGACGAAACCGTATTTCCGACAGTCGTCCATGACCGGATGCAGGATGGTACCGCTCATGGCGATAATCTGCAGCGTTTCATCCATCTCATGCAGTAAGCGACAGGTCTCCACGGCCGATTCGCCGTTGGCATCTGACAGATCGAGGATAATGAGCGGCCGGGGCAGAAGCGGATCGCCGGCGAAATGCTGCATCTCCTCCATCGCTTCAGCCCGGTTTGCGGCCTTGGCGACCAAATACCCCAAATGCTCCAGCATGATTCTGCCGATCTCTCGCATCTGGTCATCCGCGTCAATCAGCAACACATGTCGATCCGCGACACTAGCGGTTTTACCAGTACTCTCCTGATCGCCCCTGCCCTGCATGACCGGCAGATAAAAGGAAACGGTTGTTCCCGCCCCCGCTTCGGAATGGACGACAACATGTCCGCCATGGTTGCGAAGCGTCGCATATACCACCGTCAGGCCAAGCCCCATACCCTTGAGGGAGCCCCGCTCCTTGGTGGAGTAATACGGATCAAAAATCCTAAAGAGCAGTTCACGGTCTATGCCCTTACCGAAATCGCGGAATTCTATCTTGGCATAGGTCCCGGCAGAAACATATTGTCCGGACATCAGGCGCGGGGTATCAAAGGTGCTCTTCCCGAGACGTATCTCGATCCTCCCGCCGTCAGCCGCCTCAAGGCCGTTTTTCAGAACATTGGCAATTGCCTGACCGATCTCTTCCGGGTCGACATACACCAGGCAATCCTCACAGTCCGCATAAATCCTGTAGTCACCCGATTCCTCCAGGTAGAAACCATCCACGGCAGTGCGAACGAGTTGGCCGATGCCGACGGTCTCTCTGCTGACGATACCAAAGTTGGAAAAACAGGAAATCTGTCTGGTCAAATCGACGGCAACCAGTGCCGCCTTTCTCGCCTGCTCGATAAGCTTGACCCGTTCGTCGCTGCTCTGATTTTTTCCGTAGAGAGCGAGAATATCGAGATTGCCGCAGATTACCGTCAGCAGGTTGTTGAAATCATGGGCAACGCCCCCGGCCATGCAGCTCATTGCATCCATTTTTTTTACCAGCTTGATGGCGTTGTCAAGCTCCTTGTTATGCTGCTCTGCCTGATATTGCCTGGTAATATCACGGAGGATGCAGAGCCCGAACACATCCTCGGCCTCGGCCACCGGCATGAACCATCCGATAATCACCCGGCCTTGAAGTTGCAGGGGTGCTTCCTCGAAAATCTCAAATCCCCCCATCCCTTGGGCGATGAGTTGCTCGTTGGTCCATTGTTTAATGGGTTCGCGCAGGTGTCCCCAGTCTATTGCCTCGGCAAAGGCCATGCCGATAAGCAGTTCTTCCCGAGTGGAAAGAATCTCGAGGACCGATCGGTTGGCGGTAACGATTTTTCCATGATTGCTCAGTTCGAGGATGCCTTCATCAAGATTGGCAAGGATCATGGCCAAATGCCGCTTATCTAAGAGGAGTTCACTCGTTACCGTCGATGGTTTTAGCCCGAAAGGAATTCGGGCATCTTTTTTGTTATCCCGGGAAAGCGAGGCTTTCTGCCTTTGACCAAAGGTGTGCAGTGCTTCGCGGATGTGTTGCCGTATCTCTTTGAGATTGCCCTTGGCAATACAAAGATCGCAATTAATATCCTCGACGATTCGTTTCTGATCTTCGAGAATAATACCTGAGAGAACGACGATGAAAACATTCTCATGTTTTTTTGTGTGTCGCAAAATCCGACAAAGCTGCTCACCGCTGACAAGTGGCATTATCAGGTCGGTGAAAACCATTTCCGGTTCATAATCTTGAAGAATATCCAGAGCTTCGAGCCCTGTCCCGGCAGTTTTAACGGCACACCCTTCCTGCGTGAGTATGGTCGATACAGCTTTAAGAAATACCGGATTATTATCGACTACAAGGGTTTTAATGGCCATTAAGTTCCTGGGAAATGGATATACAATCAATCAGAATTTTTCGACAATCGCCAGTCCCTGATTGCTTGGATGAGAGAGGGCATATCGAGAGGTTTGGTGAATACCTTCCAGGCACCAAGTTGCTCAGCTACCGCCAAATAAGACGCCGAACCGATTTTGCCGCCACCGGAAATGGCAATTATGTTGACTTCCGGAAATTCTTCCCGGAATTGGCTGATCGTTTCTATCCCTTCCTGCACCGGCATGATGAGATCACAGATAACCAGTTCAACGGGACAAGACCGATGAGCTTCAACACCTTTCCTGCCATTTTCCGCTTCAAACACTTCGAGGCCTTCCCGCACCAACCACATGCGGATAAGTTCCCGGATCCGAGCATCATCATCGATTATGAGAACTTTCATCCTCTCTTCCTTCCCTTGACCGGCAATCATACATTGTCGCCACTTACTGTCTGAAAATTACATCTTTAAAAAAACTGACCATCTTTCGCCTTCTGCCAGCCATTATTAACTGCTCAGGAATGAGGTCAGTCTGCTTTATCTTCATTACCGACATCTTGTATTCGATATGACTTGCCAGACGGTTGTCAATGTACCAGGCATACATAAGCCCCATCAACAGCCCCGGTGGAGTGAACCCCTCGCCTTTGTTGATCAGGCGGGTATAATGGTTTTCATCCTCCGTGCTGCACATCCGCGCAAGTGCAAGAAACGATCTTATCTGCTCATGGCTGAGAAAGCACCTGCGTCGATCTTCTTCCTTGAGGTAAAGGTGATACACCCGACCAAGAGGCAGGCTATCAATCTTCACCTCACGCATCTCCTTTTTCTCGGCATAATTGCCAAGAAGCGATTCCCCTAAAGCGATCATCAGAGCAATCTCCAGTTTTTGCCGGACTCCGATCTGATCCCCTCTTATTTTAATGGATCTGTCTTCCGGATCGAAAAAAGAAAAGACATTATCCCATTGCTGGTCCCTGTTCCAGTATTGTCGGTCTATACAGTGGATCGCATCGAAATAGTTGAGGTGATGCAGGGGAATGACTGGATGATTCCAAAGGATGTCACAGAGATCGGCCTTTAACTCCTGATCATCGATCTTCGGATCGTTTCCGACGCAATGAATCTCCACCGTTTTCAGTTTTTCTTTGATGCCGGTATACTTTTGACATGGCAGGATGCGTGCTCCATCCGGAGGCTCATAACGGGTGGGAAGGCTATTTTTTTCTCCGCTATCCGCTTCGGGGCTGAGAAGAAAACAGCTGCGCCCGTTATACAGTCCTTTTATCGCCAGGGCAAGAATGTCCGGATCGTGTTGTATGACTCCGGTTTCCACCAGGGCTTCCCGTGAATACACGCCGCATTCGATGGGAATATAATGCTCGTGAAAAAGTTTGTCCCGGTCGACGAAGATGGGAATCTTCCCCTCAACCGCATACCTTTGCAGGACCGATGCCGGAATGTCATTGAGAGAAATGCAGAGTACCTCGTTAAAGAGACCTTCTGTACCTCCCGGTATATTCTTTTCATAGGCGCGGATCATGTCCGACACATGAAATTTCCTCTCTGGATCGGCAATACTCAGATCGGTTTCTCCCGCCTGGACCCAGAGGTTCGAAACCAACACCTTCAAGGCTTTACGGTTGTTGCGCACCGCGTCGGCCAGGCCGGGTACCTTGAACACCGGAATGATTGACGAATACAAACTGCCCGGGGCGAGGATCAAAATATCGGCACCTTCGATATCCGCCAAGACCTCGTCGTATATTCGAATGGTATCGCAATAGTCCACCTGGACACTGTCGACGGGGAAGCCGCGGCGCGACTCGCTCAGCTTGTGTTCGCCGACTATCTCGACACCGTTGGTATACAATACCCGCAGCTGGGCCGGTGTAGAAGTACAGGGAAGAACCGCCCTTTCACAGGCACCAATTACTTTGGCGAGAGCATTGATGCCTTTAAAAATTGCCGCATGCAGCAGTTCTTGCTTTTGCGAAAGCTGCTCACTTGAGATATTCTGATCGACTTCTCGGTAAACGGCGGCGGCAAGCAATAAATTGCCGAGACAGTGCGGGCGTTTCAGCGTTGCCGCCAAACGCTTATCGGAAAAGAGATATTCCAGCAGATATTTCAGATACTGCCCCAAGGCTCTGGGCAGTTCACTCATTCGACCGACAACATCTTGGAACTGCTCGGTTGCCTTGATAAACGGCCGGGTAAAGCGCAGGTTGAAGATTTCGGCAAGGTTTGTGGCAATTTTACCCGCCTCGAAGGTATCAATAGTATATCTTTTCTGCAGATTGCTGCTTTCTATGGACGACAACAACACATGCCGCATGTCGCCAACGGCAACAAGCGGCAGATCTTTGAGCAGTTCTCCTGTCGAGCCGCCGTTATCGGTGACACAGACAATCGACCGTGTCTGCGGGAAGATTTCCTTTAGACCGACAAAGGGTTTTTTTGCCCAGTTTTCTCTGCGTGAATCGCCGCCGACAATATTCGACAACCCAGTACCCCCGCCGAAAACCACGACCTTAACATCTTCAACACTCGTTTCAAGCAGTTCCTTGCGCAAAGCGAGAAGATGTGCTTTGGCAATCGAATGTACATTGTCGGGAACTCCGCGGAGAACAAGATCGACAATTTTCTCACGGAGATCGACCTGGGGCAGGAGATCCAGCGGTGAGAGCCGCACTTGCTGAATTTCCCTCAGTTTCTGAAGTATCAAACCTGACCTCTTAAGGTTGGAAGCTGCATGTACTCCACCTATTGTCTGTGATTTTCCGGCAACAGTCAAACCAAAATCAGGTTCCCTGCAGATATTGCTGCTCGACCCGCAGGAGTTCCTCCGGAGTATCGACTTCGATGGAATCATGCTGGGTTATGACCAATTTAATTTTATAACCGTATTCCAAGGCGCGTAATTGTTCAAGTTTCTCGAACCTCTCCCACTCCCCCTCCGGTAAGGCGACAAAAGACAGGAGGAAACCTTTGCGATAGGCATAAAAACCGAGATGCTTATAATAGGTTGGTTTGATTGTGTCGTTCGGGTTACGTTGAAAGGGAATGGGTGACCGGGAAAAATAAAGGGCATAGAAATCCCGGTCGAATACCGTTTTCACATGGTTCGGGTCGTTTATCTCTTCCGTGCGAATAATTTTATAGATGAGTGTCGACATCGGCAGGGCCGGATCATCAAGCAGGGGTTGGGCAACCTGTTGCACCACCTCGGCAGGAAAAAGCGGCTGATCTCCCTGGATGTTCACCACCACATCATGTTCGGAAATCTTCAGAATCTCGGCGGCCTCGGCAAGACGATCAGAGCCGGAGACATGATTTTTGCGGGTCATGACATACTCGCCACCAAAACCTTCGACGCAACGGGCAATCCGCTCATCGTCGGTGGCGACAACAACCCGGGAGAGCAATGGCACTGCCCGGGCTCGTTCCACCACATGCTCTATCATCGGTTTACCGGCAATGAGCGCCAAGGGTTTGCCGGGAAAGCGGTTCGATTCGTAACGTGCGGGAATAATAGCAATAACTTCAGGTTGTTGTTTTGACATAGCAAAGATGCTGGTTATTTCAAGGTGGGTCGGGTACTGTGTTGCTCTACCCGGGCTATAAATCATCAATATGACAAGAGGAATGGCGATGCATCAGCCCCAATCGATATCCGTTTCATCTACAATAAATTCACCAATAATTCTACAAAAAGCAGCTGAGCTGGCAAAGAAACTGGAACTCCCCTTCGTTGACCAGGTGTCTCTCTGTTTGTCCGATTTTATTCTCGCCTATACTCCGGATGGTTTACAACTGCTGCAATCATTGCCCCGTTCAAAGAATCCACGCTGCCTGTTGTTTGTTGATTTTGTACACGGAAAAAATGGTTACCGATTGGCAAAAGATTGCACAATCAAGCAACCGCTCGCCCGCGCTGCCGGCATAAAAGCGGGCTTTCGGCCAAATATCCTGGACGGCACCGGGGGACTTGGCGGCGACGCCTTTGTTCTGGCAAGTCTTGGTTGTCAAGTAACGATGTGTGAAAGATCGCCGCTCCTCGCTGCTCTTCTTGAGGACGGATTGGAACGCGCGTCGCGGGAAGAAAGGACGGCAGCTATCATCGAGCAACGCTTGCGATTGGTGATCGCCGACACCCGGACCTATCTGCAGGAGTGCCGGGAAGTCTATACCACCGTCTATCTCGATCCGATGTACCCGCACCGCGATGATTCGGCACTCAATCGCCAATCCATGCGGACCATCAGAGCCCTTGTCGGTGACGATAAAGATAGTGGACCATTACTGGAAGCTGCCATCAACCGGGCAGGAAACCGCGTAGTGGTGAAGCGCCCCCGCCCGGCAGCGGCACTCACCGAGCACCTCCCTTCACACAGTATTGTCATGAAAAACAGCCGGTTCGATATTTATCTGACCTTCAACAGCAAATCCCTATAAATCACTTGTGATATTTTTCTCCGGCCTTGATGGTGTATGCCCGGTAGAGCTGCTCAACCAGGAGCATCCGGGTCATATCGTGAGTGAACGTCATCTGAGAAAGGGAGAGAAGGAGATCGGCAGCCTGCAAAACGCTAGAGGAATGGCCATCGGGACCGCCGATAAGATAACATACCTGCTTGACCCCCTGCATTTCCCATTCATCAATCTGTCGCGAGAGTGCCTCGGAGGAAAATTGCTTCCCCCGGGGGTCGAGAACGACAACCAAGGCACCGGTTGGGATAGCCTGTAACAGCAGCATACCCTCAGAATCGACGGCCGATTGCTGTCCCCTCGCTCGGCCCTTTTCTTTCAATAGCGTTATGTAAAAAGATGTGTAATGGCGCAACCGCGACGCATATTCCTCAACACCTTCGGTGAGAAATTTGTCTTTTATTTTTCCTAAAAACAACAGTTCATGTTTCATAGCAGGCTGAAAAGCGGCGGATACAGCAGGAAAAATCAGTGTTTTTTGAGGATTTCTTGTAGGATGTCACAGAATTGTAGGTAAGAAATGCTTTTATTAATACCGGGACAGGAAGCGGCAATAGTCTCTAAATTTTTCTCATCGGTAAGGATGGAAGGATGCAGCGGCCATTGCGCACATCGCCAAGGCCTGCCTTCATGCACCGTGCAGCCATCGGTATAAAAAATACAATGACCGTCGACCGTCTTCATCTGCACCGTAGTGCCGGTGGTTCGCCAAAATTTTTTACCGAGTTCCTCTTCCGGCATCTTCAGGGCACGCACCATTCTTTGCCTGTCATCCTCATTTAATGATACGGTGGTATGGCCGTGACAGCAGGCCCCGCAACGCTTACAGGAAAAAATCCGGGAAACTGGAGACATTGCAAAAACCTCGGGATAAAAAGTGCTGCAAAGAATTAGCGCAGGGCCGACGCCCGGGCGCTTGTTTCATCGAGAGCGGAAAACATACACCGTCAAGGGGTGATATGCATTAAAAAGCGGTGGGGAGAACCAATCAGGCATTACCGATGACATCTTCGTAGGTGGCGATATCTATGCCGTATTGCATGGCCGCCGCCCTCCATTTGAATTCATCGGGACTGTTGAAGATGATCTCATCATTGGCGGGAACACTCAGCCAGCCGTTCTCCATCAGTTCATGTTCCAGTTGGCCGGGACCCCAGCCGGTATAGCCGAGGATAAAAAGATAATTCTTCGGACCGCGCCCCAGGGCGATATCCTCAAGGACCCTGGTCTCTCGGGTGAGCGATACGGTGTCACTGATATCCAGCCGGTGCTCCGCACTATAATTGGACAGATAGAGAATAAAAGCCGACTCCAGTTCAACCGGCCCGCCGATATATACCGGCGGCAACTCACCTCGGGGGATGGGCAGATTGGCGCCACGAAGTATCTCCGGCAGAGAAAAGATACGGTTTGGTTGATTAATGGCCACCCCCATCGCCCCTTCATCGTTATGGGCACAAATATAGATCACATGTTCCTCGAACCGTGGATCGGGCATCTGCGGGGTCGAGACCAAAAAGGTGCCGGCCAGGGAATTGGTTCCGGATGGTGATTGTTCCTTCATAGCCCACCTTCTTCTCAGAATTTTCTGCTCAAAAGCACATAAAGAGGAAGATACTCTTGCTGCCGATCTCTTTCCCGGCAATCCATCTCTTATCAGAAATTCTATCAGACTCTTATTGACTCCGTCAAGGTGTTCGCCTCGTTCTTAGAGACATGTTCAAGAACATTACAGAAGAGAAAAGAGATTGGTCATGACAAATCTCTTGGTATGTCATACTATGACCGAGAAATATGCAAGAACAGGAATGCGAACGACGATAGCCATTTGCCCTCGGGGACTGCCATGAAGAGTGATTTAGAAAAGATATTAACCTGCGATCATCACGACCCCTTTCAGTACCTCGGCGGTCATTTTGACGTTCCGGAGGTTGGCCTGGTGACACTCCGAACATTTCAACCGCATGCCCGAGAAGTCAGGCTTCTGTTACCCAGTATATCCATTACCATGACCAGGAGTTCGATGGAAGGGCTGTTCGAGACGGTTCTCACTATAAACGAATTGGCTGATCCCCTCCTTGACCCCTATACCTATCGCTATGAAATCCATTTTCACAGCGGTGTGGTGATCACCACCAATGATCCCTACCGCTTCCCGGTACTCCTTGGGGAACAGGACCGTTTTCTCTTCAACGCCGGGAGAAATTACAAACTGTATGAGCATCTGGGTGCGCATGCGACCATCTGCCATAATATTGCCGGAATCGTCTTTCGAACCTGGGCACCCAATGCCCGGGCAGTTTCAGTAATCGGCAATTTTAACGGCTGGGATGGCCGGGTGCATCCCTTACGTTCTCTCGGGGCATCGGGGATATGGGAGCTTTTTCTACCCCACCTGCAGCAGGAGGAAATCTATAAATTCCATATCAAAACCCAACACGGTGATATCCTGGAAAAATCGGATCCCTTTCAGTTCTATGGAGAACTGCGGCCAAAATCGGGATCAGTTGTCAGGTCGATCAACACCTACACCTGGAATGACAGGCAGTGGCAAAAGGCAAGAAGGAGCACCGCGCCCTATGACCAACCCATGTCGATCTACGAAGTCCACCCCGGTTCCTGGCAGAGGGATCCGAGCGATCCCGAGAGGTTTCTGACCTTCAGAGAGCTTGCCGGCACCCTTATTCCCTATGCGAAACAGTTAGGCTTTACCCATATCGAACTGCTGCCGGTGATGGAGCATCCTTTGGATGAATCGTGGGGATACCAGGTTACCGCCCCCTACTCCATTACCAGCAGATACGGGACGCCGGAAGACTTCATGTTCTTTGTCGATACCTGTCACCAGAATAATTTGGGCGTCATCCTCGACTGGGTCCCGGCCCACTTCCCCAAAGATGCGCATAGCCTCGGCAAATTCGATGGATCGGCTTTGTATGAACACGAAGACTACCGGCGCGGCTCGCACCCTGAGTGGGGGACTTATATCTACAACTACGGCCGTAACGAGGTGAGTAATTATCTCATCGCCAATGCCTTATTTTGGCTTGATAAATACCACGTTGACGGGCTCCGTGTCGATGCGGTAGCCTCCATGATCTATCTTGATTATGCGAGAAAAGATGGGGAATGGTTGCCCAATTGCTACGGCGGCAAGGAGAACCTTGAGGCCATCGAATTCCTTCGCCATCTCAATGCCATCGTCTATCAGTTATTTCCCAACACCCTGTTGATCGCTGAAGAATCAACCAGCTTCTATGGGGTTTCCAAACCGACCAATCATGGCGGACTTGGTTTTGGATTTAAATGGAACATGGGCTGGATGAACGATATCCTTAATTATTTCTCCAAGGATCCGTTTTATCGCAAGTATCACCACAACAGCCTTACTTTTTCGATCATGTACGCCTTTTCGGAGAACTTCGTCCTCCCGCTTTCCCACGACGAGGTCGTGCACGGCAAAAAAGCCTTGATCGACAAAATGCCCGGAGATCTCTGGCAGAAATTCGCCAACCTCCGTTTACTGTTGCTGACCATGTGGATGCACCCCGGCAAGAAACTGCTTTTTATGGGCGGGGAGTTTGCTCAATGGTCGGAATGGTATTGCAAGCAGAGTCTTGACTGGCATCTGCTGGAAGAAAATGGGTATCACCGGAAATTGCAGACATTTGTCGGTGATTTGAATAGGCTTTACACGGCTCACCGAGCATTATGGGAGCAGGATTTCAGCGGTGCAGGTTTTACCTGGCTGGATCTTGAAGACAGAAACAATTCCATCATCTCCTTTGCCAGATTCGGTAAAAACCGTCGTGATCAGCTGGTGGCTGTTTTCAACTACACCCCGCAGGTCTTCTCAGACTATAAAATCGGTTTGCCCGATGCTTGCCGGTATCAGGAGATTTTCTGTTCAGATTATGCCAGGTACGGCGGCACGGAGGGCAGTGACCAAAAAATCTATCAGCCGCTTGCCGAACCCTATGCTCAGGCGTCGTATCATACAAGAATATCCATACCACCGCTAGCCGGCGTTGTTTTAGCGCCGATCAACGATTAAACCGGAAAAAGGAATCAAGAGAGGCTGCCATGTCCAAGAGTACTATTCACCCACCGGGAGACAAAATGAAAAAGGCCATCAAGGAATTGTCGGAGCTCCTGAGCAGCAAACCTGAGAAAAAGCGCCGGCAGTTGCTTCAACAGGTGGCCATGAAATTCGATCTCTCTCCCAATGAATGTGCTTTCCTCGAACGTCACTTCAACGAGCAGTGAGGCGGATCTACACCACCATCTTGAAGAACCTATCAATTGCCTGCCGAGACTGCATCTCTCGCGCGTATGAGTTCATAATAGAATGCCAAGGTTTGTTCGCACATTGCCAGCGCCGTGAAGTTTTTCAAAACTCGGTGTCGACCGTTTTCGCCGAATTTCCGTAATTGCTCTGCGTCCAAGGCCAATGCCTCATCAATTGCCGCCGCCAAGGCCTTGGGATCGGAAGGCTGCACCAACCAGCCATTTTTCCCCGGCACCACAGTTTCAAGACTCCCACCATGGGCTGTGGCAATAACCGGTTTACCCATAGCCATGGCTTCGACAGTAGTCCGACCAAAGGCCTCAGGCTCAAGGGAAGATGTTGACAATACTATGTCTGCCAAAATAAATGCCGCAGGCATATCGTTGCAATGACCAACCAGCTGCACCTTTCCAATGAGCTGGTTTTTTTCTATGAATTCATTGAGTTCTGATGTATATCCGGGATTATCTTTGGTGTCGCCGACGAGTACTGCCTGGAAGGCAGTATGTTTGACATGGAGAAGACTTTGCAAGAAAAATTCCTGGCCTTTCAGCCTGGTAAGTCGTCCGGGCAGCATCAGAACCGGTTTGTTCCTTTCTATCCGCCAAGCGTCTCTTAATGCCTCAACACGTTCTTTGGCAACCAACGCCGGATCGAAATATTCCGCATCGACACCGCGAAATATCAAACGTACATTGTATTTACGCCGATATTCCTCGAAGATGTGTTTCTTAATGCTATCCGAAACGGCAATAACCCCATCGCCCCTAGTCATGATCGCACTGTAAGCGTTGCCCGAGTAAAAGCCGTGAAAGGTCGTCATCAGTAGCGGCCGTTCTTTTTTTGGCAGGGACAGCCAGGCCACATAGCCTATCCATGCCGGCATTCTTGAGCGAAGGTGCAAGACACTGACTCGATATTTTTTAATCAACCGGCGCAACGGCCAGATATGCAAGAGGGCAACAGGGCTTTTTGAGCCTATGTTTCTTTGGAAATGCAAGCTGCCATCCTGCTCTAATTGGCGAACCAACATCCCGCCTCCGGAGACGACAATCGACTTATGACCGTTTCTTACGAGATAGCGACCCATTTCCATAGTCCCCCGCTCAACCCCGCCACTATTCAACTCCGGAAGTAACTGCATAACCGTCAGGGTTTCCAGCCGCCGTTTCTTCTGTCGCGCATTGTGTACTTCATGGTAAAGAGCCAAGGTCTTTTCACACATGACTTTAGCGGTGAACCGTTCATTAACCCATTTACGCCCCTGACTTCCGAGTTCCCTTGCAAATTTGAGATTATCGAGAGCCTCGGTAATAGCCAGAGCCATGGCTGCCGAATCAAGTGGCGGCACCAACCAGCCGGTTTTTCCAGGAAGAACGGTTTCAAGGCTCCCGCCATGCGCCGTGGCAATGACCGGTTTGCCCATCGCCATAGCCTCGATGGCCACCTTGCCGAAGGCCTCGGGCTGGGTGGAAGAGGCCGAGACAACTACATCGGCCAGCAGGAGTGCCGCCGGCATATCGGTACAGTGGCCGACAAGGAGAATTTTGCTTTGCAAACCAAGGCATTTAATTTGTTCCAACAATTTTCGGGTAAAAGAGGGGTTTTCTTCAGTACCACCTATTAATAACCCGATGAAATTTTGATCTTTGATACGTGCGAGGCTTTCTATGAGCAGGTCCTGTCCTTTCCACTGGGTGAGTCGTCCGGGAAGAACGATGACCGGTGTTCCGTCATGTTCGGGAAGCCATTTTTGCCGCAGATGGCGAATGCGCTCGGAAGAAACAACCTCCGGCGAAAAATCCCGGACATCAAAACCTCCATGGATTAAACTGATCCGCTCCTCATTAATCTTATAGTTATCTATGATGTGTTGTTTGATGGTCTCAGAAACCGCGACAACTTTCTCACCTTTGGTCATTATCCGCGAGTATGAATTGACCGAATAAAACCCATGGAAGGTGGTAATAAAGGAAGGTTTTTGATTTTCAGGCACAAGCGTCCAGGCGAGATACCCGATCCAGGCGGGCAAGCGGGAGCGCAGGTGGAGAATATCTACTCGCTCTTCCAGTAGATATTTCCGCAGTTTCGCAACATACTGCAGACAGCGCAGACTCTTTTCACCAATATGCGGCCAGAGCACATGGATACAGCCGTTTTTTTCCAGTTGTGGAACCAGCCGCCCACCCCCGGAAATAACCACTGAACGGTAGCCATTGCGGGCAAGATAGATTGCAAGGTCGAGGGTTTCTCCTTCAACTCCACCCTCATCAAGTTCAGGGACAACCTGAACGACAGTTAATTTTTCGTCCACCATTCCTGTATAATTCGTTCAGCGCAACGATGCGCTTCATTAAGTTCAATATTCTCACGCCAGGTGGCGTTGCCCTGTTCCCAGGAAGTAAACGAGATAACCAGCCCTTTCTTCAGTAACAGTTCTTCATTCATTTTGAATTTGCTGTCTTCTCTTCGCCATAGCATTGGGAGGATGCCGATTTTGCAACCGGCGGTCAGCGCCTCATAGATCATCGAAATTGAATCTGAGGTCACCCACACCACACGATTTTTGTCATATTGCCTCTCAATCCATCCAGGCTGCGTCTCTTTATAGTTAAAAAAGGTGACATTGGTGAAATCGCCGGCAATTTCCAGCATCAGTTTGACGGTTTCCGGCGGAGTTCTTGGCGAGGAAGAGATGGTCCATTGTTGATCGGTTTCCCGTTGAACGATCTGCCTGACCATACCAGCTATTTTTGCCGACTCCCATGTGTGACTCTTCAAATCTACCCCACCAAGCAGGATCAGACCGCAGTCGGCCCGATGCCGGCCTTTGTTACGTGAACAGTTCGGCGCGCCGGTGGTATGAACGATGTTGTGCCGTTCCGCGAGCCGGTCATGCTCGGGGACGAAACAAAGATCAAATCGCCAGCGAATAAAAAATGGCGGTGACATACAGGTAACGACAGGGATAGCGTATCTTTTTTTAAAAAGCAACAGAGGGAGATGGGTGTGACTGCCTGTTCCCAGCAAAAGATCGGCATTGTCAATTTGTGGATGGGACCATCCTTTTCCCGGCAGAAAAAGCAGGATGAGTTGCCGGAGCCAGGCAAGTGGAGACGCCGGTTTAACAGCAATTTCCGTTACCTCCACCGCAATATAGGTCTGCAGGGCCTGAATTATCCCTTTGGTTTGTTTTTCGTGCCCGGGTCTTCCATCCAAGAGCGCAACAACACGAAGCCCACTCTTTTTTGCAGGAGTCATAGGGGGTCGAGCGGAATTCGCCTGAAAACCTAACACTCTATGGCCGTCCTGGCGGAGGTGCCCCCGAGGGAGGAGTGCCTGGAGGTGGCGGTCTGCGCACGCCTCCACCGGCAAGTTTAACGATAATCAGATTCGATTTCTGCAGACGTTTCGTCATAGTTTCGAAAAGATGTCGGGAGACATCAGGATACTTGTCGATAATTTCTGCAAGTTTATCACCGGGGAAGCGCTTTACCGTCGATCTCCCCTGAGAAATGATCGAAGCTGTACGTTGTTCTCCGGTTATCGACGCCATCTCCCCGAAATATTCGCCAGGTTCGGTAAGTTCGGCAATTTTTTTACCACCCTTCACAACCGTCAGGGCACCGCGAATGAGTTTGAAAAAGTCGATATCCTTATTGCCTTCTCTGATGATCACATCGCCATCTTCATAGTTTTCCTGATCCGGGTTGACCAGGTAGGCTGGAAGACTTTCCCGGTGGGCCACCGTGCGACGCAGGGCTTCTTCAACACTGGTTATCCCTACACGAACCTTCTGCAGGGCGGCATCACGGAGAGGTGTCATGCCTTCCAGAACAGCGATCTTGCGCAATTGATCCTCGGGCACCTCGGCACTTATCGCTTTGGCGACCTCATCGGTTATTTCCATCAACTCGAAGAAACCGACACGTCCTTTATAGCCAAGTCCGTTGCATTCCGGGCAGCCGTTTGGTCCGTAAATAACCAGATCCTTGACTTCGTCTTCATGAAAACCAATCTTGACGAGTTCTGCCGGTTCATATTTGACGATTTTTTTGCAATTGCTGCAAAGTTTTCGTCCCAGCCTTTGTGAAAGCACCATGGTGACCGAGGAGGCAAGCATGTATGGCGGAATACCGATATCGACAAGGCGGCCGATGGTTGCAGCACTGTCGTTGGTATGCAGTGTCGAAAAAACCAAGTGGCCGGTCATGGCCGCCTTGATGGCAATTTCCGCCGTATCGATATCACGAATCTCACCGACCATGATGATATCTGGATCCTGACGGAGAAAGGCCTTGAGTGCGGCGGCGAAGGTCATGCCGATCTCTTTATGGACGTTGACCTGATTAATTCCCTTGAAGTTGAATTCCACCGGATCTTCGGCCGTGAGGATTTTGATATCCTCACTGTTCATCGAGTTCAGAGCGGAATAGAGAGTAACCGTCTTCCCCGAACCAGTCGGGCCGGTGACAAGCAGCAATCCCTGCGGCCGATTGAGACACCTTTTCAGCATCTCAAAAGTTTGCTCTTCAAAGCCTAACCTGGTCAGGTCAACATTCAGCGATGCTTTGTCAAGAATACGTAGTACCACCGATTCGCCAAACAGGGTCGGTAATGAAGAAACGCGAAAATCGACCGAGCGGTTTTTTCCCATGCGCATCTTGATACGCCCGTCCTGCGGCACTCGTCGTTCGGTAATATCGAGTCCCGAGAGAATTTTCAACCTGGCGACCAAGGCGTTCTTGATGGTCAGGGGAAGGTTCATCGATTTAAACAACGAGCCGTCTTTACGGTAGCGAACCTGCATGGTTTTTTCATAGGGTTCGACATGGATATCGGAAATCCCGTCCTGGACGGCTTTGATGAGAATGCCATTCACCAGTTTAATGATCGGCGCATCGGAAGCAGCAAACTGCTCGCCGATATCATCGGCGGAATCACCTTCAATTTCAAAATCATCGGCCGCCTCGGCAACTATCGATCCGAAGTCATCGACCTGGGTGACGTCCATTTCTCCGGAAGTCTCTTCAACCACCCCAAGAAACGACTTTGCTTCTTCATCATCGATGCCGTAATACTTCTTATATGCCTCAACAATATCCGCCTCGGTGGAGACGCAAACGGAGAGTTCCTTATTCACCAAATTCTGCAGTTCCTCCACCGCCGTCACATCGCAAGGCTCGGACAGGGTGATCTGCAAGGTGTTTCCAGCCATTCGCAAAGGAAAGGCTAAATATTTTTTTGCCTCACTGTAAGGGAGAAGTTTAAGAACATCTTTTGATGGTGGCTCGTTTTTAATAACGACTGCCGGATAGTTGTGCTGCCGACTGAGGAAATTAATGACGGTATTCTCATCAATGTACTCAAGCTGCCGCAAAATCGCACTCAAGCGACCGCCACTTTTCTGCAGAATTTTTTTGGCGGTTTCCAGCTGACTGGGTGTTATGTATCCGGCCTTACTCAACAACTCGCCGATCTTGACTTTTCCTGCGCCGGATTGATCTTTGACAGTCTTCTTCATCGAAGATTTGCGCTGTGAATCGTCACTTCTTAAGGCCATAACCGTTAACCGTTGTGAGGGTGTTTTGAGGATGTCGATAAATGGAATCGTCTGCCGGAGAGATCCTATTCCTTAACAAAGGAACCTCTAGAAATCTTCTCGGAAGGTTTTTCTTGTTTAAAAAAGGTTAGCAGATCATATATTTTTTCTGCATCTCTTTTTGCAGCGGGATCATTATTTCCCGCATGGACGGTTCTGCGGCCGATGATGTTCTTAAGGCAAAGATATGCTGCCATTCAATGAGGTTGCAAAAAACAATAATCTCGGTCTTACAGGAATTGGGTAATACGGTTCTGGCAGCCTGTGGGGTGACCGTCTCGAGAAGCTTGAAGTAGGTGGCTTCAGCCTGTTCCATGGCCTTTTTCCAGACCTGAAACTCTTCGCTTTCTTCTTTAAAAAACATCGGCTTGATAAAGGTCACCTGATTGTCAAACTTGTCTTCACTGTAGCGGCAATAGCGCTGACTTTCTTGCAGAAAGGAGCAGGGGCGATGCCGCACCAGTTCATGAGTTACGGCACGGTTGACGATAAATTTGACGCCGACAAACCGGTGACGCAAGCGAAGTTCAACCGGCAGCTGGTCAATCTCCAAAAGACCCATTTTGGTTATAACGATGCTGCTATCCCTGGCGAGAATCTTGTGCCGGTCAATGATTTTTTCAAATATATAGGGAACAATCCCGACAAGTACAAGAAGCAGGTCATTCACAAGCTGATTTTTGGGATGCTGGAGATAGAGCTCTTTCAAGGCGCGCATCGATCCGGTGAGCAGCATCCCGTCCGGGAGTTTATCGATTACCAGAAATTTCGGCTGACAGTCGAGCAAATCCTCGGTCTGGCGAGGATCGCATGTCACCCGAAATGTTAAAACCGCCATTTCCAGAACGGAATTATGGCCATGAGCCGCTATCTTGCTCACAAAAGGGATAGCCGAGTCTTCGGTAATTTTATCTTCACTTTTATAGCATACCCGCCCACATGCCTCCAGACGCACGGCTACGGATGCACTATCCAATTCGTCTTGAATATGAAAGAAGGGCTCTATTATTTTCATTTGGCTATCCTTTCCAGAATGGCGACAGTTTTCGTAACGATTCGATAATTTCCGGCATCTTGGCGATCACCACATCGACCTCTTCGACCGTGTTATAGACACTTAAGGAAAAACGAATCGAGCCGTGGGCGGCGGTAAATGGTACCCCCATTGCCCTGAGTACATGGGACGGCTCCAGGGAACCAGAGGTGCATGCTGAACCGGAGGATGCACAAATTCCATGCTGATTCATATGCAGCAAAATGGCTTCACCCTCAACAAACTCAAAACTGATATTGGCGGTGTTTGGCAAGCGCTCGGTCTTGTGGCCATTGAGCATGGATTTCGGGATGGTCGCCAGCAGTTTCTCCTCCAGTCGGTCGCGCAGCTTTTTTACCCGGCTGTTCTCTTCGACCATCTTTGCCGCAGCCAGTTCGCAGGCACGCCCCAGTCCGACAATCGAGGCGACATTTTCGGTACCTCCACGGCGCCCATGTTCCTGATGCCCCCCCATCATAAAAGGGACAAAAAGTGTGCCTCTTTTGATATAAAGAACGCCTACTCCTTTGGGTGCATGCAGTTTGTGCCCGGATAAAGAGAGGAAGTCTATATCCAGATTTTTGAGATCGATGGCAACCTTTCCCACGGCCTGCACCGCGTCGGTATGAAAGAGTATTCCTCTCTGTTTAGCCATTTTGGCCATTTCGGCCACAGGAAAAATAACCCCGGTCTCGTTATTGGCCCACATCACACTGACAATGGCGGTATCTTCAGTGAGTGCCGCCGCGTATTCGGCCATATCCAGCAGGCCTTCGGCATTGACCTTTAGCCGCGTCACTCGATATTTATGGCCGGTTACCGTTTCCAGGTTTTCACAAAGATTTTTCACCGCCGGATGCTCGACCCTGGTGGTGACAATATGCCGTTTTTCCGGGTAGGTTCTGAGAGCTGAGAGAATAGCAGTGGAATCACTTTCCGTCCCGCAGCTGGTGAAGGTGATTTCCCCAGGCTCCGCACCCAAGAGAGCAGCCACCTTGCCCCTTGCCTCTTTGATGGCCTGCCCAACAGCGCCGCCGAAGGTATGCATACTCGACGGATTCCCGTAGGATTCCGTGAGAAACGGCATCATTGCCTCAACCACCTCGGGAGCCACCCTGGTGGTGGCATTATTATCCATATAAATGACGGTAGGGTTTGCAGCAGCCATTAATTGTTCTCCTCAACTATCAGACTGGCGAGAACCAGTTCCCGTAATTTCTTTTCAACATATTCCTTGATGGTGGTCTGCGATTTGCTGCAGCTCTTACAGGCACCACGCAGAGAGACAATGACAAAATCCCCATCGACATCAATAAGTTCGATGTCACCACCGTCTTTCTTCAAACCCGGTCTGATCTCTCGTTCGAGAACTTCCTCGATTTTTTTGATCTTCTGCAGGGAAGTCATTTTTTTCGGAATGGCTTGAGGAATAGATATTTCCGATTTGCCGCTGACCGTGTCCTGTAGAATTTTTCGCAGCTTCTCTTCACACTTGCCGCAGCCGCCCCCGGCCTTGGTAAAGTTGGTAATCTCTTCAACCGACCTGAGACTGGATTCCTTGATTGCTCTGATAATCTCCAGGTCGGTAACCCCAAAGCATTCACAGACAACCTCCCCTTCTGCCATCGGCAATTTCAGGCCGCGATAATCGGCGATTGCCGCCTCCAGCGCCTCGCGGCCCATTACCGAGCAGTGCATTTTTTCCTTCGGTAAGCCGCCAAGAGCCTGAGCGATATCCTCATTGGTAATCTTCGCCGCTTCATCGACCGCCAAGCCCTTGACCATTTCGGTCAGAACGGAGGAGGAGGCAATGGCACTGGCGCACCCGAAAGTCTTGAATTTGGCATCGGTTATAATATCGTTTTCATCTATCTTGAGAGTCAGCTTCAAAGCATCGCCGCAGGCCAGCGAACCGACATCCCCGGTTCCGCTTGGCTTGTCGATTTCCCCAACATTTTGAGGGGTCAAAAAATGCTGTTGAACCTTATCCGTATATTCCCACATGGTCTACTCCTGAAATGAATGATAATAAAAGTTATTTATTACATGCTGACAATAATACCAGAATGGTAAATTGCAACCGCCAACAGCCGTGACACGACCGAGTTGCTCAACCTTCAAAGACAATTTACAGACAGCACAGGTACTATAAAATACCTGTCTCGACCAGCATGTTTTTCGCCGTCGTCACTAGGTCACTGGTCCCGGCAGGAGTCCTGGATTCGACATAAAATCGCACCTTGGGTTCAGTCCCCGAGGGGCGTATCATCAACCAGGAACCATCCTCGAAAACCATTTTTTGTCCATCTATGGTTATGATCTCGGCAATTCGTCTGGCTGCATCGCCAACCATAACTGTACTTCCTACTTGGTACTTTGCCAATCCTGCTAAAAGCCGCAGTAGTTCTTCTCCCTTGACACTTACCACTACCCCGTCTCGCTCCGGATAATAAGTGCCGTATTGCTCTTCGATGCTTTTCAGGTAATCGCCAAGATTCATATTGGTTGCCAGCAGCATCTCAAGGGCCAACAGCAGGCCGATATATGCATCTTTTTCCGGAGTATGGCCGATGATGGATATGCCATCCGACTCTTCAAAATAAACGAGCGCCCGGCCGATTACCGGTTTAAAATTTTTAAATCCCACACTTGGCTCATACAGCTCTTCGCCAAAGGCGGCGGCAATACCGTTGGCAAGGTTGGAGGTGGCCACGGTTTTTGCCACCATTCCTCTTTTGCTTTTATATTCGTGGAGAAAGTGATAGGCCATGGCGCCGAATTGATTCATGGTTATTTCAGTCGTTCCATCGGTAAAACGGATTCTGTCGCCATCGGGATCGATTATTGTGCCGAGTTTTAAGGTCGCGGTGTTTTTTTGAAGGGTCTCGACAACAGTCCGCATATTGGCGGTGGAAGGTTCCGGGGCAACACCGCCGAAGGTCACATCAGCGGTGTCCCTGAGGACAATCAAGGCCGGTTTCACCGTGTGGTTAAACAACTCCCGTATATGGAGACGGCTTGCCCCATGAACACAGTCAACAGCCACGACCATATCGTCGCGTTGCAGGAAGGTTGCGATCGCCAGATCAAAATCGAGGCCGTGCACCGGTTGATTTTCTCGCACCAACTGCTTCCAGGTGGCCAAAGAATCAAATGGCTGGACGTGAGGAAATGCCCTCATCACCTCTTCTATCGTTGCCGGCGTCTTCTCCGGAATGTAGTCCTGCTCCACCAATTTTCGGGCATTGGCAGTTATCCTTTCGGTTACCTGAGAAGCAGCGGGGCCGGCGTCCGCCGCATTGAATTTGTATCCACCGTAGTCGAGAGGGTTGTGCGAGGGGGTGAGATTGATTGAAAATGCGGCATGAAGCTTGAGCACCGCGGCGGAAAGCACTCCGGTCGTCGACTCGCCGGCATAATGGACGCGAAAACCTTTGTCCGCCAGAACAAAGGCGACATTTGCAGCAAGAAGGGGGCCGGCAAACCTGTTGTCAAAACCGAGGACACAGCCTCTCTGTTGGGCCTCGGCCAAACTCTCAATCCCCAACGGGTCACGTAAGTCCGAGTCTGTTGCCAGATTTTCATACATTTGCACAATAGCCGCAGTCACCAGAGCCGTTGAACGAACGGAGATATCCTTGCCAAGTTTACCACGCCAACCTGAAGTGCCGAAAGAAATAGTGTCCACAGGTCGCAGGCGATTATCTTTGATTTCCTGAAAAAGAAGCCGGTATGCAGCTGCCAGAGGTTCTTGCCATACCGCCCCTTCCCTCCGTTTCCGAGCAACAATTTCTTTAATCAGCCCGAGATAGTCACTGCGAATATGATCGCCAGGGACAATAAAGCGAGAAAATAACTCAACAAAACTTTCAGATGCGATCATCTTTTTCCTCCAATCGAGGCGACAGGCGTTTTGGAAGTGCGGCGGACCGTCAGGAAAATCTCATTTTGAGGATTTTTCCACCTTCTTTGCTTGATCGATGAGCATGATCGGGATGTCATCCCGAATCTCGTACAGGAGCAAACACTTTTCGCACAGCAATCCTTCCACTCCTTGCAACTGCAGGGCACCTTTACATTGGGGACAGGCTAGAATTTCCAACAAATCTTTACTTATCATCGATTTCTACCTTATTTCTTGAAAGATCTTTGTCATTACTAAGTGTTGTTTTAATAATGCAGTTTACAACAATCGAAATTGATATTTACCTGAAACCGATTATGATTGCATGGATAAATTCCACCAATACCTTTTCAATCACTTTGAGCATCAGGAACAGAATGAAACAACAAATCGGTTTTATCGGCGGCGGTCAGATGGCAGAGGCACTCATCAGAGGAATCATTGCTTCAGGCCTGTATCATAAAGGCAACATTCTCGTTTCCGAACCCAATGATTTCCGGCGTGAGCACCTGGAAGAGACTTACAAGATCAAGACATACCAGAACAATCATACCATCTTTGAGAAAAGCAAGATGATCATCTTGGCCGTCAAACCCCAGACCATGAAAGCAGTGCTGGAAAATTGCCGGGAATGTATAGAGCCGCATCACATCCTCATCACCATCGCCGCCGGCCTGCCGATTTCTTTTTATATCAAGATGATCGACAAAAAAGAAACAAAAATCATCCGGGTCATGCCCAATACTCCGGCCTTGGTACTTGAGGGCGCATCCGCTCTCAGCAAAAATGAAAATGTCAGCGATAAAGAGTTGCGCGTTGCCGAGGAAATCTTCCTTGCCGTCGGAGAAGTGGTCATCCTTGATGAAGTGCATCTCGATGCCGTTACCGGCCTCAGTGGTTCCGGCCCGGCATATGTATTTTCTTTTGTCGAAGCACTTGTCGACGCCGGCGTTAAATCTGGACTGACCCGAGTCATCTCTGAAAAACTGGCACTCCAGACCATTTCCGGATCCATAAAACTCCTAAGAGACAGCGGTGAGCATCCAGCCGCCCTAAGAGGCAAGGTAACTTCGCCGGGTGGTACCGCCATCACCGCTCTGCATGTCCTGGAAAAAGTTGGTTTTCACGGTATCATCATGGATATTGTTGAAGCTGCCGTCAATCGTTCCAAAGAACTGGGTAAACTCGAATGACCTATAATTCGACCCCTTTCAGGACCACGAGAAGGCTGTCAATCCGCAACGCCGGCCTGATCACCAAAAAAGATGACGACCGACCGGATATATATGCCGTAACGCTTGCGCAGTGGTTGCAGGCGAGAGGCATCAGCGTTACCCTTAATGACATCGTTCCCGACCTCGACATAATAATCGTCCTGGGAGGAGACGGCACCCTCCTGCATATTGCCGAAACCGCTGCCCGGTATTCCATTCCGGTCCTCGGCATTAATATGGGGAATCTCGGATTTCTCACGGAACTCACGGAAAACGAGACCTTTAGGGCTCTGGAAAAAATTCTCGACAGTGACGTGACCATTGAAAACCGCCTGATGCTGAGGGCCAGGCTTCTTTCCGAGGAGCAGCAGACGGCGTACAGATATGCGCTGAATGACGTAGTCATCACCAAAAATGTGCTCGACCGATTGCTCGACCTCTCCACGGTCGCCGACGGCCAATACATCACCACCTACAGGGCAGATGGCCTCATTTTTTCATCACCTACCGGATCGACGGCATACAACCTGTCGGCGGGCGGCCCCTTGGTCTATCCCGGTCTTGCGACAATCACGGTAACGCCCATCTGTCCGTTTATGTTGAGCAGCAGACCGATCATTCTCCCGGCCGACAAGCGAATAAAAACCCGCTATGAGGCCGGCAACAGGAGCGATTTGGCCCAGGTAATCATCGATGGCCAACCCTTCTGGGAAATGAAAAACGGTGATGAACTGGAGATACAAACCGCCAAACATTTTCTCCAGCTCGTGGTCTCCTCGACCAGAGACTATTTCACAATTCTACGTAATAAACTGCACTGGGGATACCAAGAAAAGGAGAGGGAAGAAGCGAGGTGATGCTCGTTAGCATTGCCCCTACTTTCTTTTTTTTATCCGGTATTTCTTCATTTTATATTGCAGAAGACTCTTGGTGATGCCAAGCTTTTCGGCGGCTCTGGCCTGCACATAATCGGTATCGAGCAGCGCCTGGGTGAGCATTTTTTTCTCAATGACATAGAGCACGTCGTTTAAACCGGTATCCTCCGGAAACATCAGCTTAAGATCGATCTCCTGACCCAGGGGGTTCGGTTCTTCTGCGTATTGGATGTCCGGATGCACATCATCCGCCTCAATCAGGTCATTGCTGCAAAGGATGGCCGCCCGCTCAATGGTGTTTTCCAGTTCTCTGATATTGCCTTCCCAGGGCAGTTTCATCAGCAGCTTTAAGGCATCGGCCGATATCTGCAGTTGCGGTTTCGCCAGTTCCTTGCGATATTTTTCAAGGAAATGTTCCGCCAAGAGTTGCATATCGTCCATTCGATCTCGCAGGGCCGGCAGAGTAATGGGGATGACATTGAGCCGATAAAACAGATCTTCCCTGAACCTCCCGGCCGCTACCTCCTCGCGAAGGTCCTTATTTGAGGCGCTGATTATGCGTACATCGACCTCGATGGTTTTCCCTCCCCCTACCCGTTCGAAGGTCTTTTCCTGAAGAACCCGAAGCAGTTTCGATTGCAGGGCTAAAGGAATCTCGCCAATCTCGTCTAGGAATATCGTCCCGGTATCGGCAAGCTCAAAGCGCCCTTTACGCATGACCACCGCCCCGGTAAAGGCCCCTTTCTCATGGCCGAAAAGTTCGCTTTCCAGGAGGTTTTCCGAAAGGGCCGCGCAATTGACGGCGATAAATGGCCGGGACTCTCGCGGGCTGTTCACATGTATGGCCTTGGCCACCAACTCTTTGCCGGTGCCGCTTTCCCCGATGATCAACACCGAGGCATGGGTCGGAGCGACCTTTTCGATAAGATGATATACTTGGAGCATTTTCGGGTTTTTGCCGACCATCCCGCTAAAACCGCTCTTGCCCTTGATCTCATCGCGCAACCGGGTGTTTTCACGAATAAGAGAATAATGTTGGGCAGCTTTTTTCAGGGTGATGATCAGCTCGTCATTGGAAAAGGGCTTGGCAAGATAATTGAACGCGCCGGCCTGCATCGCTTGCACTGCTTTATCAACTTCGGCGAAGGCGGTGATGACGACAACCGGAAGATCCTCGTTCATTTCTTTTACTTTATTGAGTAACTGCAGGCCGTTCATTCCGGGCATCTGCATGTCGGTTATCACGATATCGAGATCGACTGCCTCAACAATCTTCAGGCCAGCCGGGCCATCGGCGGCGGTAAAGACTTCAAAACCCTCATCTTTCAAGAGTTCGGAGAGGACAACGAGATAGTTAGGTTCGTCGTCGACGACAAGGATCGAATACATAGTCATGAGATTTCTTCCTTCAAGTACCTTGCTCTGTTGACACAAGGAGTTGATTGTTTTCCAGGTGTCTTTTCATCGTTTCAAGGAGATGCTTAGGAACCGAACAATTTCTGCCGCCGGCAAGGGTCGTACCGGGTCGGATAGCTCCATGATAATCGCTTCCGCCGGTTATGAGAAGGTCAAGTTTTTTGGCCATGGTCTGCAGCTTTTTTTTGAATTGGCGGGAATGGGTCGGGTAATAGACCTCAACCCCGGCAAGCCCTGCTGTCCGCAGTTTGCCAAGCACCACGTTTACATCTTCGCCTGATTTTTCAATTTGTTGTGGATGGGCAAGAACCGCTAAACCGCCGGCATTCGCTATCATTGCAATAGCCTCATCGGCCTGCAATTCATAGCGTGGAGCATAGGCCAAGCCCCCCTTGGCAAGATACCGGTGAAAAGCCTCATCCATGTTTTTGACAACGCCTTTTTGCATCAGGATCTGGGCAATATGCGGTCTGCCGCTTTGTCCGTGGCCGGATTTTTTTTCCAGTTCCTGAAGGTGAATATCCACACCGAGACGATTGAGATTGGCGAGGATGACCTTGTTTCGCTCCAAACGACCACTTTGCAGGCGTTGCAGAGCCAGGGACAGCGCCTCATCAGACGGCCTGAAGAAATACCCCAGCAGATGCACGGCGCAGTCCCCATGCTTGATGCTGAGTTCCAGGCCAGGAACAACTTCAACACCCAGTTGGTTGCCGACCCTCATTGCTTCTTCAATTCCCTCGATCGTATCATGGTCGGTGAGAGATATGGCTGCAAGTCCCCGCTGTTGCGCATATTGCACCAGCTCGGTCGGACTCATGCTGCCGTCGGAAAATGTCGAGTGAATATGCAGATCGATTGACATTATTGAAAATATACCCGATAAAAAAAGACCGACCCGGCACAATCTTGGTCGGCAAAGCCCGATCACCCTTGCCTCTCACTGCGCATAGTATAACAACGATCTTTCTGCAATAACAATATAGCTATGCAGAATCACATATTTTCCTTTACTTTTCTAGGCTCTGTCCGATAAAGTTTGGACAATAAACAGTTCAACTCCAGAGGAGAATCCTGTATGCCTTCCTTCCTTTTTTATGTCTTGACCCTCCTCCTTGTCGGCGGCTGTGCCAGTCGGATCCCGGAACCCATTACCTACCCCTACTCGCAGCAGCAGAAAATGGAAGCCTCACATCATTGGCAGGTTTTGGCTGAAGATCTTGCCAATCGTATCAATAATGAGCTGATCATCACCGACAATATAACCAAAACCGTTTTCGTCAAGGAAACCTGCGGAAACGAGGCTGCCCCCTGCAACCCCACAGAAACCGGCAGCTTTAATGAGGCTTTTCGGGATTTGCTGATCACCAATCTAGTTGGTTTCGGCATTCCTACGCAACAGCAAAAAACCGATGAAACCTTGGAAATTTATTACAAAGTACAGGTCGTCCGCCATAACAGCGAACGCCTCCGCACTCTGCAGCCGGGGTTACTGACCGGCCTTTCTGCAGCCGTCGTGGTTCTTCGCAACGCCCCAGCCGATATCATTACCATTGCCTTGGGGGCAGCCGCCGACGTAGCCAATGCCAATATGGTGACCAACGGTCATTATGAAATTATAATTACCACCTCAATGCTGTCCGGTGGAAAATATCTCTTCAGGGCCTCGGATATCTATTATATTAATGACAAAGACTTTTGGCATTACCAAGATCATCTGCCGCAGGCAAAAACCATGAAGCTCACTGGTCCGGAAAAGCCTCAATTCCAGGATCCGGCAAAACCCCTGCCGGAAACTTTCAAGCCTGCACCCGAAAACACCGAACAATCAACACCGACCAACAAAAAAGAAATATAGAGGCAATGTACACCATGAATTCCTGCCACATTACCCGGCTGAAAACATCCCTTCCTCAGAAGGCAGCATACCTTCTTTTTTTCGGCTCGCTCTTGTTGCTTGGCGCCGGCTGCTCAGACTTCAACGGCACACGCCTGGAAAGAGTCCTCGGCAAAGATACCGATCTCATCAGTTTTTCCTATCAGATTGCCGAAAATCTGGTAGCTCGCTCCATGCCACCACTGATACCCCTCCATCCCGACATGCCGGTTTTGGTTACCACCTTTGTCGATAACAACGACCTCACAAAAGCCTCGCGCTTCGGCAGATTGCTCCAGGAGCATATCGCTTCCAGAATGGTGCAGCTTGGTTATACTGTCCGCGAGATAAAGCTCACCCGCACAATCAACATAGATCCGAAGTCCGGAGAAACCATTCTCTCACGAGACCTTTCAAAGGTCAGCGGCGAACTCCAGGCCCAGGCTATTCTCGCCGGGACCATTTCTCGTTCCGACCGGATGCTTTACCTTTCCGCAAGGCTTATTACTCCGGAAAACGGCAATATCATCGCCACATACGATCAGCAATTGTATATGGACGATAATCTTCTGGCCCTCTTGGGCTTGCGGCACCAGGATGAAATTGACAACCCGATATCGGAACCGAAACAACCACGTCTCAACCCATTCTGGTAGTCGCATGCCCCTTCAAGGAAAGATAGCCCTTATCCCCGGCGCTTCCCGCCCCATAGGAAGAGCGATTGCCCGCAAATTCGCAAATCAAGGCGCCAGCCTGGTGCTTCCGGTTTACGACTGGCCTGAGTCAATCGCCGAGATGGAAGATGAATTTCAAAGCGCAAACTTTGACTATTTTTCCAGTGTGGTTGACCTGCGGCGGGAAGAAGAGGTCATATTGCTCTCGGAAAGCGTTAGAAATCGCTTCGGCTCTCTTGATTTTCTTATCAACAATATTGAACGAGGAGGTATGCCCGCCGTGCATGGGAGTTATGACCTGCCCCACAACACGGCCCAATGGGATCTCGAAATAGCAACAACTATGAAAGCCAAGTGGCTACTTTATCATAATTTATACCCGCTCATGCAGGATCGTGTCGGGGGCGCAGTAGTAAACATCTCATCAATCGCCGCGATAATCGGACGTAGCGGTCCGGCGGCTGTCTTTTTTAGTGATGGATACAGTGCGGCCAACCGAGCGATTCAATCCTTTACCGAAACCTGGGCCAAAGAAGCAGCACCCGCTTTACGGGTCAATGAATTGATGCTGGGGCTTATCCAGCACAGACATGGCGAGGGTACTCGCGGCTGGGAGAACCTGACGACTCAGGAGAAAAAAGATCTGTCGGCAACAATTCTCCTGGAACGTACCGGTTTGCCGGAAGAAGTCGCTGCTGCCGTATACTATTTGGCGGTGGATGCCGGTTATATTACCGGAGCCGTCCTGCGGATGGACGGCGGATTTATCCTTGGCGGCTCCAGGGTGCCACCCATCCCCTCTGGTATTTTAGAGTGATGGCGAGGGAGCTGCCCCGTTATCATCGCGACCTTCTGCCGCTGCACTGATCCGTTTCAGGCCATCCTCGGCAAGTTTTGCTACCGTTACGGTCCTTAAAGTATTATCGAAAAACAAGCGTACTTCTCCAGGATGGTTAAGAAAACCTGAAATTTTCGTTGCTGCGAAATTTCCCCCCAACATCCCCAGACACCAGATAGCTAAACCTACAACCTGGTGATCAGGAGACGACAGATAGGCGATAAGATCATCCACCAGGTGTCTTTCCAGCATCTCTGTTCTGTGCCCTTGACACAATCTGCCGATTCCCCAAAGCAATCCCCGCTGCAGAAGCGGCAGTTCCAGGTAGTTGCCATCCTGAAAATTTTCTTCGCCATCCTCACGCATATAGGAGACAAGCATATGCAGATACTCCTGACGCAGCAGGGCACTATGAAACATTATCTCGGCCATGGCTTCCGGAGCTCCCCAGCCAATTCCCCCTGACTCATCGCTTAAAGACCAGAGGAAGCGGCGCATGACGATTCTCGCCGATTCCGGGTCGTTGTCAGCCATGGCCGGAACTATGCGCCCAAAAGCACAGACAGCATGCCAGCGTACCTGCTCCAGCGAATTGCAAAGGGCTATAAAAAGGGGGTTAAGGAGGAGATGTGGCTGATGATCTTCAAGGAAACAAAAAACTCCTCCTAGCTCCGGTTGTTCCAAAGTTGCCAGAAGTTCTTGTCTCATTCCCCTTCTGCTCATTTTTTGAAAACGGCTAAGGGTTTCGGTCATCGAGACGTTTCATCCCTTCCATGAGCATCCCCATGAAACCACCAACGACATCGCGTCGTTTTTCTTTCTCCGTCAACCCTTGGGTGAATTTGAAACGACCGCTATTCAAGGCTAAGATCTGATAAAAGGCCTCTTTGCCAAGTACTCCGTTGAGTTCGGCGAAGACCAGTTCTCCTTCATTGAACATGATCACTGCCCTTTTTTCTTCAAATTCGATATGCAGCTTGCCTGTTTTTTGGTTGACATTGATCATCTGACACAATTCGACCAACGAGATATCCGTTAATTGGCCAACCATCCCCGAGGCCAATTCTTCAGCCCTTTGGAGATTCATTTTGGTGATTCTGCTGACCAGCAGCTTGTAAAAAAAGACCTGGAGTGCCGGAAATCGTATGAGAATATGGCGGAAATTCTTGTGGTTCATCACCGCCACTTGACATGTTTCAGCGGCCATAATAGTAGTCGAAACCCTTTCTCCCGAGAGTAAACTCATCTCGCCAAAGACTTCACCGCGATCAAGCTCGACGAGAGTTATACCGTGATCGTCGATGACTTCAGCCTTGCCGGAAAGAAGGATATAGAGCCGATTGCCCGGGTCGCCTTTCTGGGTTATAGGAAACTGCCAAGGATATTCCAAGAATTCAAGAAGAGTGGCAAGATCGAGTAAATCCTCATCGGACAAGGGTGAAAAAATATCTATTGCCCGCAGCAGGCCGGCAAAACCGGCAGTCTCCTGGATCTTTTCCCTCCGCTCGGCGGCTGCCAGCAGTTTCATCTGCAGGGTGGCAAATTCCTTCTCTTTCTTATATTCAAAACGGATAAGTCCAACACAGCCACCACACTCGAATTTTGCTTTTTTAGTACTCCCCATGGAATAGTTTTCAAAACTATTGTCGGCAGATGCCAAGGCTATGAGTTCTCGGGCGAGAACCAGGCATGTCGGTTTACCGGCAGGCAGGTTCAGAACACCCTCGCTGACCCGCAGTTCTTCTCGAACATTGTAGAGTGGGCAGTGATCTTCTTCGGTAATGATGAATATTCCGTTGCGAAACTGCATATCAATCCTCGTTCAATCCGATCGACCGAAAAGAAGATAAATGACGACCCCGATGGCACCGGCCCCACCAAAAATCACCGGCAGGATTTTCTCGATCTGTATTTCTCCTTTGACAAGGAGGGTATCCATGTAGGGGGTTCCGGATACCCACCATACGGCAACAAAAATGGCGATAATGATCAAATCTCTCCATTTCTGTTTGAAAACCATGTAGCCAATCATGAGACCAAAGGGGACAACAAACCATGGGTTGCTAAATAATCCTATATAATCGACACCCTTGATTTGTTCATGCAGGTGCGTTGAGTCAAACCAGGTGCACAGCTTTGTCCAGATTTCCATTGCATTTTCCTTTTAAAATTCAGTTATCAAACATTCAATACATTTTCTGGTTATACCGTGAAACCACTTTACTCTAAGTTAATTGCAGCGGCATTATTTTTCACCCCTCTTGTCGATCACCTGCCTCCGCCGAGATAAGAATTGTTCTCTTACCTCTTTACTTCTCGAGCAAAAGGTTGAAATATCGATTTAACAGAATAATCTATGAAAATTCTTCGGGAAAGGCAAACCAACATCGTTGGCAGTCCTATTTTATTTGCTCAATTTTCTTAAAGAGTGACAATGAAACACAAAAAGACCAATATCGTTCTTATCGGCATGCCGGGATCCGGCAAGAGCACCGTCGGCGTAATTTTAGCAAAAATGCTTGCCAAATCCTACCTCGATACCGATATTCTCATCCAGAATCTTGAAAACAGGACATTACAGGATATAGTCGACCGTGAGGGACACATGGTGTTGCGGGCAATAGAGGAGCGAACATTGCTCAGTATCACCTGCAACGACCATATTATCGCAACTGGAGGCAGTGCGGCGTATAGCGAGCCAGCCATGAAACACCTGAAGCAACATGGCATTATTGTTTTTCTCCATGCCGATCTTCCGACACTGCAGGCAAGGGTGCGAAACTATGACACCCGCGGTTTAGCAAAACGGCCGAATCAGAGTTTTCAGGATCTTTTTAATGAACGTCTGGCCCTTTATAAAAAGTACGCCGATATGACGATTGAGAATTCGAATCTTACCCAGGAGCAGGTCTGCGAGACAATTATCGATTGGCTGCAGCAAAGCCAAATACAGTAATTGACGCATTTATACCTTCTCTCGCACTGTTGGATTTAGCAGAAAAATAACGGGATACAGGAAAATGAAAACATTGGTTACCGGTTGTTCAGGCTTGATCGGCAATGCACTGATTGAGCACCTCTTCCAGCAGGGGCATTCCATCCAGTGCCTCAAGCGCAACAAGGGATCTGAAGAGAATCATTTCTGGGCAACCGAGGAATTGCCGAGGAACACCGAAAATGTATTTGATGCGATCGTCCATCTGGCAGGGGAAAATGTGGCTGAGGGCCGGTGGACAGTCGCCCGCAAAGAAAGGATTCTCACCAGCCGGGTAGAAGGTACCAGGCAGCTTATCGATTACATCTCGCTGTCGGCAAAAAAGCCAAAGGTCTTTTTATGTGCTTCGGCGATTGGTTACTATGGCCACAGCATGGATCAAATCTTCAACGAAGACAGCCCGCTCGGTCATGGTTTCCTGGCCGATGTCTGTCATCAGTGGGAAAAACAAACAAGTCGCTTGGCGTCGATGGACATTCGCACAGTGAATCTTCGTTTTGGTATGGTTCTCAGTCCAAAAGGCGGGGCGCTGCATAAGATGGTTTCCCCCTTCAAAGCGCGTCTCGGCGGCGTGTTAGGCGACGGAGAACAATTTGTCAGCTGGATAAGTATACGAGATTTGGTGGCAATAGTTGATTTTATCATCAAACAGCCGCATATCAAAGGACCGGTCAATGTTGTCAGTCCTATTCCGACAAACAACAGGATTCTCACTGAAACCCTCGGTCGAGTTATCAATCGCCCTATCCTTTTCAGAATTCCAGGATTCGTGGTAAGGTTTCTTTTTGGTCAGATGGCAGATGAGATGCTGCTCGCAAGTACCAGAGTTACGCCAAAAATCCTGCTTGAGGCGGATTACAATTTCCAGGATCAATCCCTCGAAGCAGTTCTCCGTTATTGCCTCGAAACCGAGTCATAGCGGGCTTGGGGGCAGGGTGAATTCACCCAATCTTTTTCTTGATACAATTCAAACCACTTACGATTAAAACTGGACAATCTTTCTCAAGTTTGCTACAATCCCCGAAATTGTATCTTATGAGAGAGGACCGTTTTGAACT
>Ga0209697_10000285_pt1 | contig 83122 bp, 83 predicted proteins | sample AliMusrvi5mmetaG_FD_184115 | JGI IMG/M metagenome (GOLD analysis project Ga0209697, IMG submission 184115) | Freshwater lake bacterial and archeal communities from Alinen Mustajarvi, Finland, to study Microbial Dark Matter (Phase II) - Alinen... | ecosystem: Environmental > Aquatic > Freshwater...
TCTCTGAATTCGGCGACTGATGTCCAGAACTCACAACACATCCATTCTCAAGTTCGGCATCATCACCGACATTCACTTCTCAACAACATCCGAACCTGCGGCAGCCATCAAAACTGCCGCAGACCTTCTGGGCTGGCTTGAAAACTGCAAAAAAAACAATGTTGATTTTCTGTTCCAGCTCGGCGACCTGATAAAAGGAAGTGATGAACATAACCAGGAAGAACTCCGGCAGGCAAGCTCTCTGCTCAACGAGTATCCTGGAACAATCCACCATGTCTTAGGGAACCATTGTCTTTCTCTACCCAGAAAGATACTGCTGGATACTCTGGGCATGAAAGCCCCATACTATTCATTCACTGCAAGCGGATTTCGCTTTATCGTGCTTGACGGCATGGATGTATCTATACATAACAAGCCTGAAACACCTGAAGACCGCCAAACCCTTGAATACTTCCTCGCACAGTCGGAAAAACACGACTATTGCGGAGCAGTGGGTACCCGGCAAAAAGCATGGCTGAAAAAGGAACTTGACATCGCAGAACACTCCGGCAAAAAGGTAATCGTCATCTGCCACTTCCCGCTGCTCCCCGAAACGACCGACCCAAAACACGGTCTGCTCTGGAACCATCAGGAGATAGTCGATATTCTTGCATCCTCAACCACCATAACGGCTTGCCTCAGCGGCCACTATCACTATGGCGCCTATAGGCTAAAGAATGGAATACACTTTGTAGTGCTGCCAGCCTTCATAAATCGAAGTGAACATCCTCGCTTCACCTTCGGCACAGTGGAACTTGAAAACAATCGAATGGTAATCCGAAATCAAGTAGATGAAGTTGTTTTCGATCTGCCTTTTAGACGGCTATAAACATTGGTCTCTTGATGTGATTCAATAGATGTCTCCCTTTAGCCAAAATGACACCCGATCACCATTGCCGCGCAGAGTGCCGGAATGTCCGAAACCATGCAGCTTAAAACAATTTATAATATCCTATCGAGCACTGCGACAATGCGGGCAGCTGCTGCGCCATCCCATTTTTCAGGAATTTTTGAGCGGTTGGATTCATGCTTGTGTTTGCCGGGCTGAAGAATATCGTTAACACGGCTTATGATATCTTCCTCATCGAGGCCGACAAGAACATTGGTGCCGATTTCTATTGTTACGGGACGCGAAGCCGACTCCATCATGGTGAGACAGGGCACGTTCATGACTGTGGCTTCCGACTGCAGCTCTTCAATATCGGTGAGGAGCATCACAGAATCTCTGAGCAGCATCAGCAGGCCGGCATGCGAAAGCGATTCGATAATTTTTACGTTCTCAATATCGCTGAATGCGGCATCCATGCCATTAAACTTTGGAATAAGAACAGTCGTCTTGCCGGAAATTTCCTTCAGAAGCCTTAAAATCATCTCAAGCGGTTCTTTACTGGAAAAATGTCCTTCAGGATTCAGAAGCACGAGTGCGTAAGTTTTTGGACGGAAACCATGAGCTCTGGACACTGGCAGTTGATTTGCCTGCTCCATTAATTTCACAAGGCTGTCAATTGCAAGGTTGCCGGCAAAAAAAACCTTTTCATCGGCCACACCCTCATTGATCAGGTTGTACTCTCCACTGTGTTCGCTGACAAAGTGATATTCAGCCATGGCATCAATGGCAATACGATTGATCTCTTCAGAATCCGAACGCTCATAGCTCCGAAGTCCCGCATCTACCACTGCGACAGTTACTCCGAGTTTTGCCGCTGTAAGTGCTGCTCCAAGTGCGGCATTATCACTGCCGCATACCATAACAAGATCAGGCTTTTCAATGACAAGAACTTTTTCAATACTTGTCATGACAGTGGCAAGATGCTCAACAGGAGAACCCTGCGGGAGAGAAATGACAAGAGAACTCCCGACTTCGCCAAGACCGAAGCATTCAGCAAGATCACTGCTGATCGGCTCGCTCCCTTCCGGGGCCACAAGAAGCGCAACCGGCTGATAGGCCTTATTTTTTTTCAATGCATCATTTAAAGGGGCAAGCAATAAATTGCCAGGCCTGCCGCCACCAACGAGGAGTAATTTTTTCACAGTAAAAACAAAGCTTTAGTACATTAGAACATTATTAACAGTCGATTCTTTCCGGGAGACCATCTATCCATTATCTTCAATGCGAAGAGCCATTTCAGTTACGTTACTGACCGCCACTATACTGTCACTTCAGATTATCATGCTCCCGGCTCTGAACCATAATACACTCCGGGCGGAAAAAAAGAAAATTATTCTCCAGCACGCAGATGTCATTGAAGGCGGCGAGACCGAAAACGGGTCATACCGTTCTGTCATCGGCAATGTTGTGTTGCTGCACGACAACTTAACGCTGAAATGTGATCGCGCGACTAATTATGAGCAGGAGAACAAAATCGTTCTCACAGGAAACGTCTTCATGACCGATAACACTGTTGAAATCTATGGTGAAAAGGGCGTCTACTACTCAGACCGCCAAATAGGAGAATTAAATGGCAACGTCCGGGGAAGAATGCTTGACAATTCCCTTGTCGCTAAATCGAAAAAAGCAGTAGTTAATAAGATAACAAGCCAGATATGGCTCTATGATGAAGCCATTGCATGGCATGACCGGCAACAGATCAGTGGTGATATTATACTTCTGCATCTCAAAGAGATCGGCAGCGGCGGAAAACGCAAGAGCATCGATGAAATACAGGTCCACGGCAATGCTTTTTTTGCAGCACAGGACACACTCTCCCTATCGCCTGTTGTGTATGACCAGTTCTGTGGAAAGAAAATGATGATCCTGCTCAACGACAACTCAAAAATAACAGGAATTACAATGACCACTCAGGCCGAATCACTCTATCACCTCTATAACAATGAACGAAAACCATCAGGTATAAACTATTCCAGTGGAGACATGATAAGGATGTTCTTCATCGGAGGTATTCTGAAGCGCGTGAAGGTAACAGGAAATGTCGAAGGGAAACAGTACCCCGAAAGTTTCCGTGGAGACAAAAAGATTAATCTTTCAAAGTTTGAATGGAGAGAAAAGGAAAACCCGTTTAAACAGCAGAAAAGCCTCCCCTGATCGGGAGGCTTTTCACTGCAAAAAATTAAAAACAAAACCGTCGCAGGGTCTTACTTGGCTAAAGGACAGGCTCCACCTGAACACGCTCCAGTTGAACATGGTGCCGCAGTTGCCGGGCTTGACTCTTTTTTGCTTGGGTTATAGTCTGTTTTATAAAATCCGGATCCCTTCAACACAAATCCCCCTTCAGCACTGATAACACGCTCAAAGGTCTCCTTTTCACATTTCGGACATTGTGTCAAGGATTTATCGGACATTTTCTGGACAATCTCAAGTTCATTCCCGCAGTTTTTACAGCGATACTGATAGGTCGGCATATCTATTTTTCTCCTTGATTAATCTCTTTCTGACTGTTATTGTTCATCGTCAGTACATTCTTTAAAAAGTCCATAAACCTTACTCAGGCAGTGTTAACGTATATAATTATATTTCCTAAAATAAAAAAGCTGAAGCCGTGATCGTCAAAACCCGGGCTGTCATATTGCGAGAAATCAAATACCGCGACCAGTCAAAGATCTGCTCGGTCTACACCCGCGAATTCGGCAAAATTTCAGTGATCATTAAAGGTGCCCGTAATCCAAAAAACAAACTCTCAGGATTGTTCAGTGCGGGTAATGTTGTCGATCTCGTGCTCTATAAAAAAAACAGCAGTGATATTCAACTTGTCAGTGATGGTAACCTTATTTTAAGCCCAATGGTTCCCGCTCCTGACCTCGACCGATTCGCTATCCTTTACCGGATCATCGACCTGGTGCGGCATACAGCCGAACGTGATGAAAAAAACCTTTCACTCTTCACCCTGCTTGCAGGAACCCTTGAAGAGCTTTACCATGAAGGCATCAACTTTCAGCAACTCTACACATGGTTCCTTCTGCGGTTTATTTCCCTGTTGGGCTTTCAGCCATCCCTTCGTTTCTGCGTCTTCAGCGGCAGGGAACTCATGCCGGCAATTGAGTCAACGAACCTGAAAGAACTTTATTTTGTCATGAATCCTGGAGGGCTCGCACTTCCCGGAGCGGCAGGAGAAAGCCTTGCTAAAAAGTATCTCATCCCGGTAAGACTCGCCCTTCTGTTAATCGCCCTCGCATCAAAGCGCCTTCCTTCCGGTGACTCAATCAAGGCTGATCCAGATGACATTGAAAGACTCTGGAATTTGCTACAGGAGTATTGTGCACTGCATCTGGAACATGCCCGACCAGGCAAAAACCTTGCAATCGTCTCACAAATCCTCTTGAAATAGGTTCGACGTCGGTTTTTGTGGTTTTATATCTTCGGGAGTATTTCTATCTTGACCAATCATTTTATTACTCTTATAACGTCTTGTTCAATCCTAAACAGCATTGTCCGACATGCCTCAACTAACCAGATCAGCAGAACTCTTTGAAAAAGCAAAGAAGTTTATTCCCGGTGGTGTGAACTCTCCGGTACGGGCATTTAAATCCGTTGGTGGAAATCCAATTTACATGGCTAAAGGATCGGGTGCATACATGACCGATGTTGATGGCAACACCTATCTTGACTATGTCGGCTCATGGGGGCCGTTCATTCTCGGCAGCATGCATCCAAGAATCACAGCCGCGCTTGAATATACCCTGAAAAATATCGGCACCAGCTTTGGCACCCCGATCGAAATGGAAATTGAAATTGCCGAACTTCTCTGTAAAATCGTTCCATCGCTCGAAATGGTCCGAATGGTCAACAGCGGAACTGAAGCAACCATGTCTGCTGTTCGTCTCGCAAGAGGATACACCGGCCGCGATAAAATTATCAAATTCGAAGGCTGCTACCACGGCCATGGCGACAGCTTCCTGATCAAGGCTGGTTCAGGTGCACTGACACTCGGCGCCCCCGACAGTCCCGGCGTCACCAAAGGCACCGCAATGGATACGCTCAATGCAAAATACAACGATATCGAATCCGTAAAACTCCTTGTCAATGAAAACAAGGATAAGGTTGCGGCAATCATCATCGAACCGGTCGCAGGCAATACCGGCGTTATCCCCCCACAACCAGGGTTCCTTGCCGCACTCCGAGAACTTTGCAACCAGGAAGGCATTGTCCTGATATTTGATGAAGTGATGTGCGGTTTCCGTGTCGCTCTCGGCGGAGCCCAGAGCCTCTACGGCGTCACACCTGACTTGACCACAATGGGTAAGATTATCGGCGGTGGGCTTCCTGTTGGAGCCTTCGGTGGTAAACGCGAAATCATGGAAAGAGTTGCACCGCTTGGAGATGTTTACCAGGCAGGAACCCTTTCAGGCAATCCTCTTGCGCTGACCGCTGGCCTTGAGACCCTTAAAATCCTTATTGAAGAGAATCCTTATCCGGAACTCGAAAGAAAATCTGCAATTCTTGAAGCGGGCTTCAGTAACAACTTGAAAAAACTCGGGCTGAACTACGTGCAGAACCGTGTTGGCTCAATGTCCTGCCTCTTCTTTACGGAAACACCGGTCATCAACTTCGACACGGCAATCACTGCGGACGTAAAAAAACACGGTAAATACTTCCATTCTATGCTCGATCAGGGAATCTATCTTGCTCCATCGCAGTTTGAAGCAATGTTCACCAGTTTCGTACACACAGATGCTGATCTGGAAAAAACCATCAAGGCAAACTATAACGCCCTTGTTGCATCCGGCAAGTAACGTTCTTATGCCACTGCCTTATGCCACTGCATATTAAAAGGGAAGCCGTAAGGCTTCCCTTTTTGTTTCATCTCATGTAGGGGCGACCCTCGTGGTCGCCCTCCGCTTCATGTGCAATTCTGTGCTATTCAATAATCCCTGAACGCACATTCTCCCTCGTAATCATAACACGTTCTGCCGAATCCCTCACCATCCGCTCAAGCATCGGCAGAAAGCTGTCAATATTCTCCGTAGTGTCCACAAGCTCAACAATCATGGGAAGGTTAAGGCCGAACTCCACGATTTTAGCGGTATTGATATGCAGGTCATGGCCGTAGGAAAGCACACCCTTCATTACTGTCGCACCCGCCATACCGAGTTGCCGGGCTTCACGGACTATCTCCTCATAGAGGGGGCGATGACCGAAGCGTACATGTTCACCGACAAAGATCCGAAGCGATTCTAAATTTTTCAGTTCCATAATGCCCCCCTTATGTCCAGAGTTTTGCAAAAAGAGTTCCTGAATAAAGAGCAATCAGCCCACCCGCGATACTGCCGACAATATAAATGCTGAAATAAAAGAGCTGGCCATCTTTCATGAGTGCGGTAGACTCAAACATATAAGCGGAAAAGGTGGTAAATCCCCCGCAAATACCAGTTACAAGAAAAAGTCTTGCTTCAGGAGATACCAGTGTAGTCGAAACTGCCAGCTCGCTCAGAAGACCAATCAGAAAACTGCCGAAAATATTTACAGCAAAGGTTGCAAAAGGAAACCCCGGAAGAAGCGGAGAGAAGAGAAGAGTAACCAGATAGCGCGCCATGGAGCCAAGAAAACCCCCTGTACCGACCAGCAGCAACGCCCCTGCATGTTTCATAAACGGTACCTCCCAGGCACTGCTTCAGTGAGCAGGGATCTATCGATCATGCCCGCCTTGTCCTTCTTCTATCCGCTTGTGAGCACAGCACATCTCATCGAGAATACCAAGCAGCGTATTGAAAATACCTACACAGACAATTGTCGGCGCCCATAGCCCTATAAAAATGGCAATCAGTTCATGGTTTACCCCTGTACCAAAAATAAAGACGTAAATGGAGAGCAGTATCGAAAGAGATGATCCTATAAAATAATAATGCGGCTTCATACCCTGAGTTTGATTAAGTGAGCCATACCTTTTCAAAATGTAATAATAAGGTCATGAAAAAACCAGTTCAACAACGCTTTATCTCACAGGCGGCACCTTCTTACTCAATATCGATATGCACCTCGTTGCGACGCAAAAAAGGAATAGTCCAGGGAGGGTCGTAGCTTGCAGCACGTGGACCGGAGAGCACCCTGTTCCCCTTCTTCTCAATCCATATGGTCAGCTTATCCGCATAATTACGGAGGTTATTTTCAGAATGCAGCCCCGAATAACGGATCACACCAACCTTCTTTCCTTGCACGAGCCGCAGTTTCACTTCCGGATCAAGCGGAATGGGAAGCAATTCAAGTGTCGACCCTTCGGGCATAACAAACGACATCACCCAGGCATTGCCTTTTTTTTCCTGTATCACCGGTGCGGTCATTGATATTTTTTCACTGACAGGCTCCTGCATTACCGGAGCAGTCATTGCAATTTTCTGTTTTGCCCGGTTCTTGCCGAAAATATATCCGGCAAGGCGACTGAAAGCTGCACCACTTGTTTGACCGTATGACCCTTCCACAACCGTTTCGGCAACTATCAACTCTCCATATTGCCTGATTTCAAAATCCCCCTCCTCTGCAATAACCTTGTAAGGTGGCTCATTTGCCGTACGCTTTCCCAGCACCGAACAGCCTGCAAGCATCAGACTTGTCATCAGTAATACCGACCATGCACCCATAATCTCCTCCCTCAATCATCATGATTATAAAAAACACTCATACAATGGAAACAATCATATCTGAGAAAAGGTTTTTCATGGCTCATGACCCTCAAAAATTGAATTTGTCATAAATCGGCTTTAATTTATAGAAACATAACATTGGCCTGACCGCATCAGAACTGTTCACGACCATTGAATCCAGAAGGGAGAGTGCCATAAGCTTAACTCTAAAAAAACGAGTCATTGCGATCGACTATGGAACAAAACGCATAGGATTGGCTCAAAGCGATCCTCTTGGACTCTTTGCCCAGCCGGTAGGCACCTTTGACCGTGAAGGATTGTTCAAGACTCTTGAGGCTATGCTTGGGAAAAGTGATGTTGAAAAAATCATTGTCGGCTACCCGCTCAGCAATACAGGCGAAAAAAATGCCATGACCGGTGTGCTTGACCGCTTTATTGAGGAGCTTGGTGAGGCGTTCCCCCTGATAATGGTTGAAACCGTCAATGAACATTACTCATCGAGGGATGCACAGCGAATCCTGGTTGCATCGGGGACCTCCAGAAAAGTGCGGCAGCAAAAAGGACGGCTCGACAGTGCGGCAGCATGCGTCATCCTGAGCGATTACCTTGAAACCCGTCATTAATAAGGAAAAGAAAAGCTCTTAGCCCTCCCTGTCACGCCATGACTTTTTCCTTTAGCTTTTCGGCACTGCTTCTTTATCTTTAGGTTCATTGATTGTAACATCCTCGCTTAAAATTTTCAGCCCATATTTTTCATGAGTACATCTGCAATGCTTGACGTTTTTAAAACAACCGGGGCTCTGCTCGAGGGTCATTTCAAGCTGACGTCCGGACGCCACAGCAATACCTACTTTCAGTGCGCAAAAGTGCTGCAGTATCCGGAACACCTCACAGCTGTATGCAGCGAAATTGCCAGACATTTTGCCGACAGGAATGTTGAAACCGTCATCTCTCCGGCTATCGGCGGGATAGTGGTCGGAACGGAAGTAGGACGCCAGCTCGGGGTAAAAACAATTTTTGCTGAACGCAAGGACGGAGTCATGACGATCCGCAGAGGATTCAGCCTGGAACCCGACGAACGGGTGCTTGTCATCGAGGATGTCATAACTACAGGGGGCTCGGTTGCTGAGGTTATTGAACTCATCAAACATTCCGGAGCCTCGCTTGTCGGTGTTGGTTCGGTTGTTGACCGCAGCAACGGACGCGTCAGACTTGCTGATGACCATTTTTCAGTCCTTTCAATGGAAGTGATAAGTTATACTCCCGAAGAGTGCCCTCTCTGTAAAGAGGGTTTGACTATTGATGCCCCGGGAAGCCGGGCAAACAAGCAAAGTTGAACTGCATGACTGAACATCCACCAATCAGAAGCATTTCGTTTATTGGTCTCGGTTTGATCGGTATGTCAATGTTGAGAGCAATAAAGTGCTCTCCGCTTGCCATAGAAAACAATATTCTGTTACAGGGGTTTGACCCTAATTTTACCGATGGCGACCGACAGAGAGTCTCTGAGCTTGGTCTTGAACGATTTGTCAATGACAAAATACAACTTTACAGCGCCGACCTGATTATTCTTTCAGCCCCTGTGGAGGTTAATATTGCCCTGCTCGAAGAAATAAAACTGCTTGCACCAACAACAACGCTTATCAGCGATGTATCAAGCACGAAGTCACTTATTGCCCGAAAAGCCTGGGAGCTTGACCTTCCCTTCATAGGCATGCACCCCATGGCTGGCAAAGAGCAGCAGGGATACCATGAAAGCCATGAGGAACTTCTGCAGGGCCGACGCATTATACTTTGTGACGACAAAAACCTGCTTTCAGGCAAAAAAGGAACATTTCTCACCGATCTGCTTCACTCTGCAGGGTGCACAACGCTTTGTATGACGCCTGATGAACATGACCGCATCATAGCAAAAGTAAGTCATCTGCCCCAGTTGCTTTCAACACTTCTGATGGCCTACTGCGGAGAGTCGATCAGCAAATCAGGGCCGGGTTTTGCCACGTTTACAAGACTTGCAGGAAGTTCATGGCAGATATGGAGGGATATCATCGCAACAAACAGTGATAACATAGCAGATGAACTCGGGTATTTTTCTAACGAGCTTGCCCAACTGTCACAGGAGGTCCGTCATGGTGACCTTGAGCGGCTTGAATCACGTTTCAGTGATGCCAACCGCCTTTATCAAACTCTTAAAGAGATGAACCAGCAATGAAATTCGCTATTGTAGTCAATGTTTCAAGAGAAACAGCGCTGGATCTTGCCCGAAAGCTTGGCTTCTGGTTTAAGGAGAGGAGTATTGAGTATATTTTTGAAACCCAATCCGCAGAAAAACTGCAGATAGAAAAATCTCTTCCCATTGAGGAACTCAGCAAGCACTGTGACGCTTTTGTCTCGCTTGGCGGAGATGGAACACTGCTCTTCACGTCGCACTATGCCGTCACGAAGCCGATTATAGGCGTCAATGTAGGCTACCTCGGCTTTTTAACTGAGTTTACCCAGGATGAAATGTTTGGAGCTATCGAAAAGGTCCTTAACGGCACTTACTCCATTCATAATCGATTGCAGCTTGAAGCATCACTCCCGGTTAACAACGAGATGCTGCATTTCAAAGCACTGAATGATGTTGTCATTGAAAAAGGAACCTATCCGCGTATTCCGACATTTGTCATAAAGCTGGATGGTGAACTGCTCAGTTCGTACCGCGCTGATGGTATTATTATTGCAACTTCCACAGGCTCAACAGCGTACTCAATGTCTGCCGGAGGCCCTATCATCGCGCCGAAATCAAGCGTTTTTGTGATAACCCCGATATGTCCGCACATGCTGACCGTCCGACCTATCGTTATCAGCGACGACAAAGTTATCGAAGTCTCTGTCGATGCCCCTGATGGGGAGTTTCCTCTCAACTGCGATGGTCATTTCGGCAAATTTCTTGCCCCTCAGGAGGTCGTCATTGTGAAAAAATCTGCCGAGGTGATCAATCTTGTCGCAAATGAAAACCGCAATTATTGCGAAATCCTGCGGACAAAACTGCTCTGGGGCCGCGAGCATAATTTCGGTCTTTAAACAGCCGATATCTTTTCGAACGAATCAGGCTGGACATCTTCATGAGTAACAGTATCTCTTCCGACGCACTGCACAAGCTGCTTGGCATTCCTCTTGATACGCCACTGAGCATCGACGAAATGTGTAAACGTCTCAAACCGGTCATCTACCCGGCACCCGTTCTATCAAGGCGACTGGAGCAGTTTTGCCATGCCCTCGTCACGGCCATGAAGTCGCTCGGCATAACTGTTCTTTCAGGAGAAGAAGCCTCTGGAAATGATGGACGATTTGCTCCGGGAACCGTTATCTTCGCTCCTGGTAATTTCCCTGACAGCCTGCTTGCCATCAACCGCGTTGCAACACTCTACAACAATATTATTGTCGGTATTTACGACGAACCTGCGCCGATCACCACCGAAGCTCTTCCTCAGCTGCGTCTTGACTCAATTGTCGGCAGGCTCGCCCGCGACATGGTCCATATCCTTATATTTGTTACCGACCACTCATGGACAATCTGCACCATGAATGGCGGAGTTGTAACCTTCAACACCCCTTCTCCTTCGATAGAGGATGTCAGATGCACACTGGTGCCGAAACTCACTGCACAGGTTGTCCCTCCAAGACCTGAAGATCTTGATATAGAACACGGGCAGTTGCAGACCGGGACCCCGGAGTTTGAAGCTGTTGCCAGCGATTTTCTGCAATGCAGCGCACTATGGAGCAGCAACTCCTGCCTCTTGACACATACATCAACAGCTGGACTTGAATACCGCAGTAACTTTTATAAACGGATTGTAGCCCGGTATCTCGACCAGCGAAGCGGCATGAGCTACGGATTCTTTGCCCGCCAGCTTCCGGTTGCCGTGCAACCCGCTTTCTATTCTGGACGTGCGGACACAATGACGCACAACAATAAACGGCCAACATGTCTGGTTGAGATCAGAATGCAGGAACGCACCCTTCTCGTAAACGTGCCAAAGGTCAGCGTCATCACGACCCGATCGGGATGCAGAAAAAATAACCTTGATCCGAAAAAAGATCTCGTGGAGATAGGGCTCATTCAAGGTCCGGATCAAGGGCGGATCTATCTTAAAACTCCTGAAGGATTTTCATCGGACAATGTTGCCAAACCATCTTTCGACACACTGACCATTCTGGCGCATGCCCTGGGCAATGCCTTAACGGCGAGTATCCTGATGACATTGAGGCCGGAAGAACGATTCCCGTCCCATCTTGCCCGGTTCGGGGCTTCCATAACCCACTGGCATGATTATCCGCAAAGCGAACTGTTACCAGAGGGTTATTTTATTCACGGAAAGCAGAATCCCCCGGTCTCCTGTTCAACACCGCAATCAGCAGCATACAGTCTTCGTGGCAAAATAGAGGCGCTTGAAAAAGCGCTCGCGAATGGAACTGAATACAGGGGGGATGTACATATTGAACCGAACCATGGTACAAATATAGTCGGTATGCTCACTCTGACAGAAACAGCAGAACTCCTGAACCCTCTCCTTCACCCGGAGTTCATTCCGGAAAAACATTAAAATCCAGGGAAATCCCGCTATTTATTCCTCAGTGTCAGGACGCTCTATGTATGGCCATTTTTCCTGGTGAGTAAGAATCATCTCGACAATTTCCCTCACACACCCTTTTCCACCTTCATACCCCGCGATATAACCAACTCGGTTTCTCAGATAATCAGCCCCGTCAATAGGAGTAACAGGCAGGCCTGCTTTTTCAAGAACAGCAATATCACCTATATCGTCGCCAATATAGGCACATTCGTTGTCAGAAAGATCATGAAGCTGCCGGAAGGCTTCATAGGCATCAATCAGATTGCCCTTGCAAAGGTAGAGATCCTCCACACCAAGCTCTTCCAGCAGGGGACGGTAGGCTTCCGTATCCCTGTCCGAAACAACAGCTATAAGCAGTCCCTGTTTCTTCGCTTCCCGTATGGCAACAGCATCCCTGACAGAGAGTGAAGAAATTTCACCCCCTGTACTGTCAAACGTAATCCTGCCGCCATTCAGCACACCGTCAACCGGAAAAATAAGCGCCCTGACTGCTTTGAGCGCATGTTCTATCCTCGAAGAGGGATCGGCCTGCGAAGGCTGCATTCCAAAATATTGAAAACCGGCCAAAAGAGTAGAGATTTAGAGTGAATGAAGAGAGTGCACGCACCGGTACAGGTGGAGCAGTTGTTTGACAATTATGCTGAAATCACCGAGTGCCACTTGAGTAGCAGCATCCGAAAGGGCTTTTGATGGATCAGGATGGATCTCAAAAAACAAACCATCCACACCGACCGCAACAGCCGCTCTGGCAAGAGGCATCACATACTGTCGCTCACCGCCGGAGATACCCTGACCTGCACTGGGAAGCTGAAGACTGTGGGTGGCATCATAGATTACGGGATATCCTGACTCCGCCATTTTAGCAAGTCCCCTGAAATCCACAACAAGATTGTGATAACCGAAGCTTGTTCCCCTTTCGGTCAGCATGACTCGAGTGTTACCTGTCGCTGCAACCTTGGCGGCTGCGAGCACCATATCTTCAGGAGCCATAAACTGACCTTTCTTGATATTGACGGCAAGACCGCTCTCGCCGGCGGCGACCAGAAGCTCCGTCTGACGACAGAGAAACGCAGGTATCTGCAAAACATCAACATAACGGGCAGCAAGAGTAACATCCTTTGTTTCATGAACATCGGTAATCACCGGCATACCATAGGTCTGGCGAATCTCGTCAAGCACTTCAAGTGCCTCGATATCCCCGATACCGGTGAATGAGGATGCTGAAGATCGGTTAGCTTTGCGATAGGAACCCTTGAAAATAAAATGAACCCCTTCGCTCCTGCTTATGCACTGAAGCTCTTCAGCCGTTTCTATGGCCATAGCGCGATTTTCTATCAAGCATGGCCCGGCAATGAAAAGCGGGCTGTTGTCATCAGGAACTGAGAGAGAACCGATTGAGAACTTTTGCACGTTGTTATCTGTTACACTTTTATGGTCTAAAGTATTTGTCGATGATGACTTTTAAGTTTATAAGCTTTAAATTTACAACAAAATTTCTTATTCACAGTCCGGAATATAACCCAACAAAAGCATGAGTACCGCTGACACACAACATCGGTTGGACGAGATAGAAAAACAGCTCGCAAATCTTGTCGAAGAACAGACCGTCATCAAGGCCAAGTGGGAGAGCGAGAAGGAAATTATTCAATCTTCAAGGAGCTTGAAATCACAGATTGAGCAACTCCGGGTTCAGGCTGAAGAGTTTGAACGTCAGGGTGACTATGGCAAGGTAGCTGAGATCCGCTATGGAAAAACTGTGGCGATTGAACGTGAACTTGAAGAGAACCGCCTGAAAATCGAGGAGAAAAAAGCATCGGGTGATTTGATCATGAAAGAAGAGATCGATGCCGAGGATATCGCCGATATCGTCTCTAAATGGACGGGCATTCCTCTCAGCAAGATGCTTCAGTCGGAGCGTCAGAAGCTCCTGCTGATCGAGGATGAACTGCATAAAAGGGTGATCGGCCAGAAAGAGGCTGTTACCGCTGTCAGTGAAGCGGTCAAACGCTCACGGGCGGGTATGGGCGACGAAAAACGCCCGATCGGCTCTTTTATTTTCCTTGGGCCGACCGGCGTTGGAAAAACCGAACTGGCCCGAACGCTTGCTGACTACCTTTTTGATGACGAAGATGCCATGATCCGCATCGACATGAGCGAATATATGGAAGCACATACGGTCAGCCGTCTGGTTGGTGCTCCTCCAGGCTATGTTGGCTATGAAGAGGGTGGACAGCTTACTGAAGCGGTAAGGCGCAAACCTTTTTCAGTTGTCTTGCTCGATGAAATTGAAAAAGCTCACCCCGATGTTTTCAACATTCTCCTGCAGATCCTTGATGACGGTCGCCTGACCGACAGTAAAGGGCGTACGGTGAACTTCAAAAACACCATCATCATTATGACCAGCAACATTGGAGCCCAGCTGATTCAGTCTGAAATGGCAAACATGGATGGAATGAAACTGGATAATGTGCTCTCGGGACTTCAGGAAAAACTTTTCCAGCTGCTCAAGCAGCATGTTCGGCCTGAGTTCCTCAACAGGATTGACGAAGTCATTCTCTTTACGCCCCTTACAAGAGAAGACCTTAAAAAAATTGTACTTATCCAGTTCGACCATATCAAGGCTACGGCCATGCGTCAGCGTATCAGCCTTACAATTTCTGCCCCTGCTATTACTTGGCTTTCCGATGCCGGTTTTGATCCAGCCTTCGGAGCGAGACCGCTTAAACGGGTAATGCAGCGCAAAATCACAAACAAAATTTCTGAGCTCATTCTATCCGGAGTGGTGAAGGAAGGGGAGTCCATCACCATCGATATGGCTGGTGGGGAACTCACTGTAGTCAAGAGTGCTGCATAGGCCTTTTCTTGTACGTATAGTTTAATCGAGGCTCCGCCCTTACCCCAGGCAGAGGAGCCTCGATTGATGCAGGAACAACCTTGACCCTTTATCCGTAACGTTTGCAAGCATGAAAAAGATTTTACTGCCCACCGTGGCATTGCTGTTCTTCTTCATTTTCTCCCTCCCCGCTTTTGCTGCACAACAGCCTGACAGCCTTTCCATAAAAATCGGCCAGATGCTGATGATCGGCTTCAGAGGAATGAGCGTTGACATCGCTCCGGAAATTACTGCCGACATCACACAGCGCCGTGTCGGAGGAATTGTTCTGTTTGACTATGACGTACCGGCCCGCTCCCCTTCAAGAAACATCGCTTCTCCGCAACAGCTTTCCACTCTCACACTTGAATTACAGAAACTGTCGAACATTCCGCTGTTGATAGCCATAGACCAGGAAGGAGGAAAGGTTAACCGGCTCAAACAATCCAGAGGATTTCCAGCAAGCGTTTCCGCAGAGTTTCTTGGCAGACTCAATAATCCCGACAGCACATCGGCTGCGGCCGCCGAGACCGCCCGAACGCTTCAAGCCATGCATATTTCAATGAATCTTGCGCCGGTCGCCGATCTCAATACCAATCCCGACAATCCGGTTATCGGCAAACTCGGAAGAAGCTTTTCGTCTGATCCAGCCACGGTGATCAGCAACCTGAAACTGACTGTCAGTGCGTACCATAACGAAGGGATTATTGCCACCCTGAAACATTTCCCCGGACACGGCAGTTCAACTACCGATACCCACCGTGATTTTACTGATATAACAGCAAGCTGGTCAGAACAGGAGCTGGAGCCTTACCGAGTCCTTATTGCTGCGGGTTACAAGGACGCCGTAATGACCGCGCATGTCTTCAATGGAAAACTTGACACTCTCTACCCGGCAACACTTTCAAAAACAACACTCACTGATCTGTTGCGCAACAAACTCGGATTTAAAGGTGTCATCGTAAGCGATGACATGCAGATGAAGGCCATTGCAGACCATTACGGTCTCGGAACCGCTATCCGTCTTGCCATTGAGGCAGGAGTCGATATACTTCTTTTTGGAAATAACACCTCCTACGACCCGGCCATTGCATCAAAGGCAACGAAAATAATCAATTCACTGATTCAACAGAAAATCATTACACTTGAACGAATCGACCAGTCATATCAAAGAATTATGAAACTTAAAAAACGTTATCTCTCCGAAAACTGATGAAAACCCTCTACCTGGTCCGTCACGCTAAATCAGACTGGGGAAATGCCCATACGGGAGATTTCCAGAGGACGCTGAATGAACGTGGCACAAAAGCAACCCCTTACATGGCAGCCCTGCTGAAACAAAAGACTGTAATCCCTGAACTGGTTATTACAAGCCCCGCAAACAGGGCACTCACCACAGCAGAGTCCTTTTGCGAAATCCTTGGCTACCCAAAAGAGCAGATACAGCAGCGGATTGAAATATACGAGGGGGGGACCAGCCAGCTTCTGAAGATCGTTCAACAGATCAACGAATGCTGCAAAACCGCAATGCTCTTCGGACACAACCCGACAATGACAGATTTTTCAAACCTGCTTACCGGACACCACAACGACAGTCTCGTAACATGTGGAGTTGTCCGGATTGATTTAAGAATTAAATCGTGGAAAGATGCCGCTCCTGATACAGGAAACCTCGTCTGGTACGAATTTCCTAAAAAACACCATTAAGCGCTTAGTACCGCTCCTGTTTCGGATCGCGTGTCATCAGATCTAAAATGGCCTGCTGGACAGGTTTTCCAGCAAAAAGCATCTCATAGACAGCCTGTGTAATTGGCATTTCCACTCCAATAGCCCTGCTCAGTTCAAAAACTGCTTTTGAACTGAGAACACCTTCAGCCACCATGTTCATCTGGCTGATAACATCGTCAAGTGAACGGCCCCTGCCGATCTCTTCGCCAACATAACGATTCCTGCTGTGACGGCTTAAACAGGTTACTACAAGGTCACCGATACCTGAAAGGCCTGAAATAGTCACAGGGTCACCGCCAAGTTTTAAACAGAGTCTTGAAATTTCTGCCATTCCCCGGGTAATAATGGCTGCCTTGGCATTATCACCAAATCCTATGCCATCAGAGATCCCTGCAGCAATGGCAATGATGTTCTTTACCGAACCGGCTATTTCAACACCGATGATATCGGTATTGACGTAAACGCGGAACATCCTGGTGTGGAATATCTCCTGAACTTTTTCGGCAGTCTGAAGTGATTGAGAAGAAGCGACAACCGTTGTAGGCTGCTCTTTTGAAACCTCTTCGGCATGACTTGGACCGTACAAGGCTGCAACCTGAGAAGCATGCAGACCGGGGAGCACTTCAAGCAGCACTTCCGACATACGCTTTCCTGTGCCGATCTCTATCCCCTTGGCAACATTGACCAGTATTTTTCCATTCAAAGGGATATCACTGAACCCAAGCGCGGTCTCACGCAGTGCCTGGGAAGGTACCGCTGTGACAATCATCTGCGACCAGTCAACAAGAGTATGCAAATCAGCCACAACCTGCATAGTGTCAGGAAAACTGATCCCCTTGAGATAACGACTGTTTTCGCGTTCAGCTTCAAGCTGTGCTGCAAATTCCGGCCTGTGAGCCCATAAGCGCACCTGATAACCCTTTCTGGCAAGAAGAACTGCAAGCGTGGTTCCCCAGCTTCCAGCACCAAGTACAGCTATATTCATCAACTGTCAGGTCATCAAGAATGCTTACCGAACGTCACACGGCTTTCGGTTCCGGAAAGCAGTCTTCTGATATTGGCCCGGTGAGTGTAGAAAATGGCCAGTGCAACAACAAGCCCGAAAATCATGAGATGATAGTCAAGACTGTCATGAAAAAAGACAGGGGAGCCAAAAAGCTTTATGTAATAATCAAGACCGCTGCCAAGCTCGAAAAAATACTTGCGAATGGCAATAATCAGAGGGAAGGCAACTGCAGCTAGCATGGAAGCCACAGAAACATGACGGGACATGTATACCGTAAGCAGAAAAATACCCACAACCATCAACATACTTACCGGAGCGATCCCGATCAGCATACCGGCAGCCGTACTGACTCCCTTTCCTCCTTTGAAACCGGCAAAAAGAGTAAAGACATGACCGATTACAGCGCTCATTCCGGCAAGAAGCCTCAAGGCAACCTCATTCATATCAGGAAAAGCCCCGATCGGGTGGTTTTTGAAAAAAGCAACTACAGCTACAGCCGCAATAACGCCCTTGAAAATATCAATAAGCGTTACAAGCAGGCCCGGCTTCCAGCCAAGTACCCTGAACGCATTGGTACCGCCCGCATTCCCGCTGCCGAAGTTCCGGATATCAATCCCTTTGAGCATTCTCCCCGCCATCAGGCTGGTAGGAACTGAACCGATGATGTAACTCACCGCTAAAATGGCCAGTAAAGTCAGCATAAACCGTTCTGATTATTACTTTATTTCAAAAAAAAAGAAATGAGTATCAAATTTCGTTTACCTGCCCTATAATGTAAGCATTTTCCTGCTGTGATTTCAAACTGGACATAACTCTGTTAACTGCATTTTTTTCAACAATCATCACAAGTCCGATGCCGAGGTTGAACGTCCTGCGCATGTCATCTTCAGGTACCTGACCTTCTCTGCGGATAATGTCAAAAATCACCGGCTCAGGCCAAGCCTTCCAGTCCACTTCAAGCCTCAATCCTTCAGGTATGATGCGCATGGTATTGCCCATCAGGCCGCCACCGGTAATGTGCGAAAGGCCTCTGATATCTGCCGAACCAAAGAATGGCTCAATCAGGGAAAGATAAGAGCGATGGACTTTCAGGAGCTCTTCACCAACCGATCCCTCAAGGCCTGAAAAATTCTGGTGCATCCTGCCATCAAATACTTTCCTTGCCAGCGAATATCCGTTAGTGTGGAGACCTGTCGAAGGAAGCCCGATAAGTACATCATCCGCCCTGATTGATGACCCATTGATGATTTTATCATGATCGACAACTCCGACAATAGAACCTGCAAGATCGAAATCCTTTTCATGATACAGGCCCGGCATCTCCGCCGTCTCACCACCGATAAGTGCACACCCGTTTTCCTGACAGGCTTTCACCATACCGGTAACTACTGCTGCGGCATTTGCAGGTGTAAGCTTTCCGCAGGCATAGTAATCGAGAAAAAAGAGCGGTTTTGCACCGCAGACAAGAATATCATTCGTGCAATGATTGACAAGACACGAGCCTACGGTGTCATAGATACCGAGCTCAATGGCAATCTTGAGTTTTGTACCCACACCGTCAATGCTGCTGACCAGCACCGGCTTTTTATACTGTAAAAAGTCAGGCTGAAAAAATCCTCCAAAAGCCCCGATATCAGTAATGACCCCTGGCGTAAATGTTTTGCGAACCTGAGGTTTGATCATGCGGACAAACTCTTCACCCGCACCGATATCAACTCCGGCTTTTTTATAATCCATGTGTTCGGCACCTCTTGCTGTTTATATTTTAAACTCTTTATATATTTACCGGCTACCTGCCGGTATTTCAAAAATACCCTTGTTCTGCGGGCCGGAGAAAAACTCCCTGTGCAGATTATTGACCGCCGTAACAACCTCGGGCTCTTCAACAACAAACCCGACATTTATTTCCGATGCCCCCTGAGAGATCATCCTGAGATTAACATCCTTCAATGCACTGAAAATCCTGCCGGCAACACCTCTCGACATACGAAGATTATCGCCCACAACGCTTATTGTCGCGACACCATGCTCTATATCAACCTCACCAAAGCTCTTCAGACCCTGAATGAGTTCATCGCTGAAACTTTTTTCGTCAACGGTCAGTGACACTGACACCTCACTGGTCGAAATCATCTCGACTGATACACTGTACCGGGCAAAAATATCGAACAATTCATTCATAAACCCATGCCGGCCAAACATGCGATTTGAGCGGACATTGATAAGGCACTGTCCCTTCTTGACGGCTATCGACTTGACAAGACCATCATAACTCATTCCCGAGAGCCTCTCAGGATCATTGGTAATGATGGTGCCTTTGGCGTCAGGATGCACTGAATTTAAAACATAGACAGGAATATTTTTCTGCACTGCAGGCGCAATAGTATCGGGATGCAGTACCTTGGCACCGAGATAGGCAAGCTCAGCAGCCTCCGAAAAAGTCATCACTCTGATGCTCCTCGCTTCGGGCACCAGCCGTGGGTCACAAGTCATAACACCATCAACGTCAGTCCATATCTGGATCGCATTATCGTTGAGCCAAGCACCGAGCAGAGCAGCCGAAAAGTCTGATCCGCCTCTACCAAGGGTCGTCGTCCGCCCATCTCTGGTTGCTCCGATATACCCTTGGGTAACAACAACAGTTCCCTGTTGGAGCAGCGGGCTTATAATCCTCTTGACATTCTCTTCGCACTGGTCGTTAAGCGGACGGGCAAACCCGAAATTATCATCGGTAATCATGACCGTTCGAACATCAATCCATTCGACCTTATACCCCTGATCCTTCATTGCAGCTGCAAACACTGTTGTGGACAGCAGCTCACCAAACGAGCAGAACATATCCCTTGAGCGCTCAGTCAACTCTCCAACAATATCAACACCTTTTATCAGCATTTCAATACGTCCGCCGAGAAGCTCAATCCTGGCTGAAACTTCCTTTTTCAATGCATCACTTTTGATCAGCTCATCAACCAGATCGACATGATGCCTCCTCACTTCCGCGGCAAGAGCCGTAGCCTCATCAAGATGGCTGAGCCCGGCGGCATCGGCAATACGAACCAGCTTATTGGTAATTCCACTGCATGCACTAAGCACCACAAGCGGCACCGCGTTCTCCTTTTCCCTTGCCACAATAGAAATAGCCTGTTGTATCGCTTTGGCTGTTCCTACTGAGGTCCCTCCGAATTTCATCACCGCCATATCTTAAAACCAAATGTGTTAACTATTACCTGAACTTTTGAGTTTTCCTCTATATTATTACTCTGAGAGAGAGTATCAGCCTCTAAGTATCTAACCAGATTACCCTGGACTCTTGTGAAACAAAGAGCTCGTATTACAGCGCTCCCCGTATGGGTTAAATCCTGCAGAACTCTGCTGTTCTTCACTGCTGCCTCCTGGATTCTGTTCAGCAGTACAGGTTGCCAGAGTCTCCGAAGAGGTTCAGGATACGATCAGGAGAGCAAATATAGTTTAAAAAAAAGAAAATCGTATATCTCCTGTATACCGGATGCTGGGGGATCACCAGTCACCAGATCCCTGCCCTTAAAGGTTTCGGAGCGCTCGATTAAACGCCTCTTTTCGTCCATTGATGATCACCTTGGCGCCCGATATCGGCCGGGCGGAACAACCCCTGACGGCTTCGACTGCTCAGGCTTCGTACAGTATCTCTATAAAAATAATTTCCGGATGCTCCTGCCTCGTACTTCAGGAGAACTTGCCGTGCTCGGCACTATGGTAAAAAAACCTCAACTGCAGCCTGGCGACCTGGTTTTTTTCAGTATTGATGGAAACAAAATAGACCACGTAGGCATTTATATCGGCGAAAAGAGCTTCGCTCATGCAGCAACAGGGGGCGTCAAGGTGAATAATATTGACGAACACTATTTCTTCAGCCGATACGCCTTTGCGACACGACTCATAACAACAGATTGAACTGCTTCAACCAGGTCTGTTACTGCAGGGTAACCTGCTTTAGCACTGGAAATGTTTATATTCACAGCCAACATATCTCCATTTAACCTGCCGAACAGTTTTTATGCCCATGTCCGGAACTCACCATTATATCGAACTGACCTTTGAAGCAAGCGCCTCCCTTCATGAGCTCTATATTGCACTCCTTATAAAAGAAGGAATAGAATATTTTCAGGAAGAGGACAACACGCTTCTGGCTTATCTGCCTGAAACTGAATGGACAGTAGAGAGAGAACAATCCATTCGAACCCTTTTGATGGAAAGACTTGGTACTATCCCCCCTTATAAGGCAAACTTCGTGGCCGACAGAAACTGGAATGCCGAGTGGGAAGCGCAGCTTCAGCCCATAGAGATATCTGATCGGCTTCTGATTGTCCAGAAAAACAAGGCAATAACTGCTAAACCTGGTCAGATCGTCATTGAAATCAACCCGAAAATGTCTTTCGGCACCGGTTATCACGCAACAACGCGCCTGATGCTGAAACAAATGGAAGCCCTTGACCTGAAAGACAAAAAAATCATTGACATCGGTACCGGCACGGGTGTCCTTGCCATTGCTGCCCGGAAGCTCGGCAACAACAACCCCATTCTCGCGTTTGACAATAACGCATGGTCGGTTGAAAACGCCGTTGAAAACATTAAGGAAAACAACGCTCAGGATATTACCATCGAACTCCTCGATGCAGAAGAAGAGCTTATTGTAAATCTGCAAAAAGGGTACGATCTGATCCTTGCCAACATCAATAAAAACGTTATCGACCGGATTCTCCCGGTCATCCGGAAATACACCCCTCAGGCAACTGTACTTCTTTCCGGCATCCTTGTTTATGATGAACCCTGGCTGAAAAAGTTGCTGAAACGGCTCAGCTACGAGAATCTACAAATAATCTATGAAGACGAATGGCTCTCAAGCCTTATCAGGCCACTATGAAAAGAGTTTCATGCATCGATATCGGCACAAACACAGCACTGCTGCTCATTGCCGACCTTGAGCCGGAAAGTGGCACCATCAACCCTGTTTACCACAAACAGACCATTGTAAGGCTAGGTAAAAATGTTGATGCAGGGAAAGTTATTGATCGTGAAGCACTGCAGCGCCTCATCGACAGCCTCTCTGATTACCGCCGGATAAGCGATGAACATGATACGGAAACAATTATTGCCGTAGGAACAAGCGCCCTGAGGGATGCAAATAATCATCAGGAGGTTATCAGTGAGGTAGCAAGTAAAACCGGAATCACCATCCAATGCATTTCCGGTCAACAAGAGGCTGAACTTACTTTTTCCGGTGCGGTTGCAGGCATGAGCAATATTCCTGAACTGTTCACCGTCATCGATATTGGAGGCGGCAGCACCGAGATATCGATGGGCTCGGTATGTGCCGTAAATGAAAGTGTGAGTATGGATATTGGATCGGTAAGACTGACAGAGCGGTTTTTCTCAACCCTGCCTCCTCCTCAACAAGAGTTTGAAGCTGCAAAAGCCGCCATTAACGAACAGCTGACCGCAAGCATTCTGCCCTTTTTCTCAGCCAGAGAGCATGTCTATGGCGTTGCTGGCACCCTGACCACAATTGCGCAGGTCACTCAGGGATTAAAGCATTTCGATGCCTGCAAAGTTCACAACTTTCCTCTCCAATACACCGACGTTCACGCATTTCTCAAAAACCTTAAAGCGAGCAATCTTGAGGATATCATCAGCCTTGGTATCCCGGAAGGGCGGGCTGACGTGATCACAATGGGAACCCTCATTCTGCACCAGTTCATGCGCCTGCTCGGAATTGAAAAAATCCATGTCAGCATCCAGGGCCTGCGCTTCGGTCTTGCGCAGCAGGAACTTCTCCGCATGCAGGAAAACACCTGAGAGCGTAGATAGCGACTGGACGACCTGCATGGTCTCTGGTAAAAAACAGAAATGCCTTGTCGCTCTCAAGAAGCCTGTATTTTTTTCTCAGTTCTTCCGCTGAAAGCGGAAAGTCTCGCCGCTGGATGCTCGCCCCACCGATTTCATGACGCTCAAGAAAAGCCCTGAAGGTTTTCGGTTTGTACAAAACACACTCGATCAAACGGAATGTCCTGCCGGGAAATGCCTCTGCCAGCCTGTCTGAAGTCAGATAGTCAACAGAACTGTTAACAAACTCAAAACCGGAATCTCTGGCAAACCTAGCAGTAAGTTTCGCTTTAATAATTGCCGGATCAGGCTCGTAGAAATACTTCTTTACCGACGAAGCAACTGTTCTATCAATAGCACCATCCCCTAAAATTTCTGCCACAGCATCAGATACTGACGACATGCAGACCGCCTTGATCGTAACGGTTTTCTGTAAAGCTCTCCGATCAAGCAGGAGCAGTATTTCCTTGCATTCACGGTCAACCGACACAACAATAATAGTGCACAGAGAGGGCAGCAGCTTTTTCAAACCGCTGAGTTCCAGAGCCGGAGATGCCTTGATGCACACCCGCTCTGCCTTCCGCAATAAAATCTCATGGCAGCGGACAACATCCGGGCTCGCAGCTTCAAGACCGATCGAGCGCCGTCCCTGTTCCCGACGTGCCGGATCGACAAAAATCCAGTCGAAAAAATCATCCGGATACATCGAAAGCAAGTCGATGCTGTCGCCATTTTTTACCTGAACATTTGTAACCCCACATTGTTTCAGGTTATGCTGAAACAACGAACAAAGCAGAGGATCACGCTCGCAGTAGACCACATCATGAAATGCCCTCGAAAGGTATATCGAGTCAACCCCAAGTCCACCGCTTAAATCAATCACCTTCTTCCCCGATAATAAAGAAGTCTTGTATTCCGCCGAACGCTCTCCCGAAGCCTGCTCAAGCGCCAAGGGAGTATAAAGCAGGTTGTGCGGTGAAAGACGAGGTAATTTTTTAGCGGCTTTCTGCCGGCAGGCAAGCTGTTCCGCTATCGCTCTCACCGGCAGCTCCTTGTGGCCATGAAACTGCATGGCAAAAACCGCCGGATCGTCAGATCGGTGAAGATCAATTATCGACTGAACCTCCGGATCAAGCAGCCTCTGCAATTCTTCGAGTATCATGGAATAATGTTATGACCAGAATAACCCCGGGTTATTCTGCCGCTACAGTTTCGCAATGCGCAGCAACAAGTTTTCGGCGAAGCACCTTGCCTATCGTGGATTTTGGAAGCGCAGTCGTGAATTCAACATGTTTCGGGATTTTGTAGGCTGCAAGGTCTTTGCGGCAGTGTTCACGAAGTTCTTCAACAGAAAGTTGTTGCCCTTCGCGCAGGACAATCCATGCTTTGACAGCTTCGCCCTGATAGTCATCAGGCACGCCTGCAACGCCAACTTCAAACACGGCAGGATGATAAGCGATTACCTCTTCTACATCACGGGGCCATACCTGGAAACCTCCGGGTTTGATAACATCTTTTTTACGATCAACAATAAAAAGATATCCGTCCTCATCAAGATACCCTAGATCTCCGGTATAGAGCCAGCCGTCACGAAGAACGAGAGCTGTTTCCATCGGGTTCTGCCAGTACTCTTTCATCATCTGAGGGGCTCGCATAATGATCTCCCCGACTTCAAGCGGAGCAAGAATCTCAAAACCATCCTCCTGCTCAACGATCCGGACCTCGACATCCGGCACAGGAATACCTACCGAACCATGTTTATACGTACCTAAAATCGGAGTAAAGACCGATGCAAGAGCTGATTCGGTCAGACTGTATGCATCAATAATCCTGCCACCGGTAAGTTCTTCAAAACGTCTTTTGTTGTCAAGCATGAGAGGGGCGGCACCCGATACACTGAGCTTAAGCGATTTAAGGATTGAACTGTCTTTCTTGACCTTAGGATGGTTGATCAGTGCAGTAAAGAGGGTCGGCACCCCGGGCAGCACGGCAGGTTTGAGGGTTTTAATGGTATGCAGCAGATCATCAATATCACGGGGGTTCGGAACCATGGCAAGAGGGTATTGCTCGATGAGAGCAGCAGTCATAATACCAACCTGGGCATAAACATGAAAAAGCGGCATGTTAAGGAGAATAACATCTTTTCCTTTTTCGAGAATGACACTGAACCAGCTGGCAATCTGCATCCCGGTAATAACAAGCCCCTGATGAGTAATAACAACACATTTCGGGTTACCGGTAGTCCCGCCTGAAAAAAGAAAAATCGCCGGATCGTCATACCTGATAGGGGCCGGAGAAAAGGTAACACCGGAATGAGCCCTGATAAGATCGCTCAACCAATGATCTGCATGCATCAACGTTACCCTGTGCCCATCCTTCTTCTCTTTAAAAATTGAAAATAGAAGGTTATTGAGAGGCGAAAGATACTCCTTGATATTTGAAGCGATCACCCTTTTCAAACGTGAATCCGGCTGAACACTCTTTATTTTCTCGTAAAAAGGAGTCAAGACAATAGCTGTTTCGGCACCGCATTCATTAAGTGCGTGCTCAAACTCACTGAGAGTATAAAGGGGATTCATTGGAACCGCAATAGCTCCTGCTTTCCATATGGCGAACTCACTGATCACCATCTGTGGAGAGTTTGGCATAATCAGGGCGACACGATCCCCATTGCCGACACCGAGTGAGAGAAGCGCTGCTGCAAGAGCATTGCTTTGCCGTTCAAATTCAACATATGAGAGCGATGCGCCCTTGAAGAACATAATGGACTTTTTCGGACACTCTTCTGCCGTTTTTCGGACAACATCAACCAATGTCTGCTTCGGGTAGGGCTGAAGTGAATGGGGAACCCCTTTGTCGTAATGCTTGATCCAGGGTTTGTCTCTCATTGCTGTGTTTGGCATTTGAACTTGTAATGCTGATGTAGTTGACTTTTAATATACTCCGAAACAATATCTACTCCATAGTTTTAACAACATCGCACACAGCCGCAGTCAATTTTCCAAGCTCTTCATCAAGCATAATAAACGGGGGCATGAGATAGACAAGCCTGCTGAAAGGACGGACCCAGACCCCTTTATCAACCAATTGCTTCTGAACCACACCCATATCTACCGGTCGGTAAAGCTCAACAACCCCTATCGCGCCAAGCACACGGACATCCGCCACACACCTTGACTCCCTGCAAGGCTCAAGCCCTTTACGAAGTCCTGCTTCAAGGCGAAGTACCGATGCCTGCCAGTCATAGCTGCCAAGAAGATGTATGCTTGCAGATGCCACCGCACAAGCGAGAGGGTTTGCCATAAAGGTCGGACCATGCATGAAAAGACCTGGATTGCCCGAACAGATTGTTTCAGCAACCCGCTCTGATGCAAGGGTTGCAGCAAGAGTCATGTAGCCGCCTGTCAACGCTTTACCGACGCACAGTATATCCGGCACAATACCAGCATGCTCAAGTGCAAACATTCTCCCCGTCCGCCCGAAACCGGTGGCGATTTCATCGAAAATAAGGAGCACACCAAAGCTGTCGCACAGCTCCCTGAGCCTTACAAGATAGTGAGGAGCATAAAAACGCATTCCCCCGGCCCCTTGGACAACAGGTTCAATAATTACTCCGGCAATCTCCAGGTGGTGGCGTTCAAGCATGATGCGAATATCAGAAAGATCTTCTTCTGTACACGGCTCATGAAACCGGCGGGCCGGAGCTTCAGCAAAAAACTGTTCCGTAATCGCGCCTTTAAACATAGAGTGCATGCCTGTTACCGGGTCGCAGACCGACATCGCGGCAAAGGTATCGCCATGATAACCTGAACGTACAGTCAGTAACCGGTTTTTTGAGGTTACACCCAAAGCTGCCCAGTACTGAATAGCCATCTTGATGGCAACTTCAACCGACACCGACCCTGAATCACTGAAAAAAACTTTCTGCAGAGGCTGAGGGGTCAATCCTATCAGCTGTTTTGCAAGTGTTACGGCGGGTTCATGGGTCAGACCTCCGAACATGACGTGGCTCATCCGATGCATCTGTGAAACCATCGCCTCGTTGAGAGCCGGGTGATTATACCCGTGAATGGCTGCCCACCAGGAGGACATGCCGTCAATAAGTTTGCGCCCATCTTCAAGCTCAATAAACACATCATAAGCACGGGCGACAGGATACACCGGCAACGGATTGATCACTGAAGTATAGGGATGCCAGATATGACAATGGTCGAAATCGAGATCAATGGAATGAGACTGGCTGGCCATAGCGGTTGACTGCTTTGCAATTGATAACTATAAACTCCTGTTATAAACAGAGACGAACGAGTGCATCTCCTTCCAGCAAGCCATCCCGAAGGTCAATTACCGGCGCCGATGATCCCGCTTTATTCAGGTAGTGACAAATAACCTCGCGCGTATCATCGGCTATCATCTTGTCGGTGCTCTGAAAACAGTTATAAATAACCCCCCTGATAACGATTCCCCGTTTCACACAGGTTTCAATCGAGAGAAGGGTATGGCTGATACTGCCAAGTCTCGGAGCCGTCACAAGAACAAGCTCATATCCGGCATCCCGAATATAATCCGCAAAAAGCAGATCCCGGGTAAGAGGCACCATCAAACCGCCAACTCCTTCAAGAAGCACCAGCTCATAGCGTTTCTGCAAAGCAAAGGTAGCCCGGCGTATGTTCAGGACATCAATTTCAACTCCTTCCATACGAGCCGAAAGATGAGGTGAAGCGGGATAGCGGAAAACGTAAGGCGATGTGAACCCGTCCCTGTCCACATCCTGCAGGCCAATGCCCATAAGACGCCGATGTTCCAGAATATCCTCCGCTACACCGTCACAGCCGGTCTGGACGATTTTCTGGGTAATAACCGCTCTTCCCTGCTGAAGCAGGGCTTTTGCAAGCAGACCGGTCACATATGTCTTTCCAATTCCGGTATCAATACCGGAAACAGCAACGACTGATCCTTTCATAAGAGCTTCTTTTTCAGGCAGCAATAAACAGGATGATAGGTAAGGTAGACGCCGTTTTCGCAGGAAAACAATCGGCTGTACTCTGTAACAAAGTGCTGGTATCGGCTTTTTGTCCATGACCGGCGCTGAAGACCGTTGACGCCAGTCTGCCGTATATGATGCAGCACTGCCTCAGGCGAGCTGAATTCCAAACGCTGCTCATCTTCTTTACTGACAATGAGATCAAAATGCCGTCCTGCAAGAATTTCAAGTTCTCCGAGAGAGTGATAGAGAAGTCCAACATCCTCGATACTTGTGATCTCCTGCATATTTGAGGTGCTGAAGGTGCTGAAGGCCAGGATTCCTTCCGGGTTGAGATGATCTGACATCGTTCTGAAAAAGTCATCCAGATCATCAAGCCATTGCAGCGTGGCATTTGAAGCCACAAGATCCAGTGCTGATGGCAACTCGTCCCGGCACTCTATATCCCCTGCAAGAAAGTGAAACTCATCAAGCGGAAAACGATCCCGTACCTTTAGAACGCAAAGGTTACTCTCTTCAACTAGATCATTGGCATAATAGCTCTTAACGGTGCAGCGGCTCAGCAGCTCAGCCATGAATGCTCCCGACCCCGACCCGACCTCAAGAACCCGGTTGAATCTGCAGGACGGCTCCTCCCTGCAGATCATTTCAGCAAGCTCTACCGCCATGGTTTTCTGGACAACAGCATTACCGCCATAGCTTCTGAGTGTTCTGCAGAACCTTTCCCGGACAAGCTCTTTGTCTATTTTTATTTTCTGCAGCATGCGAGAACCTCCTGCAGATTTCTGAAATGAAAAAAAGGAAAATGAGGCATATCGGCAATAACAGTTTGAGGAACACCTTTCCATGCATGGAACTGCTGCTGTGGTGGAAACACACAATCTCTGCCTCCAATAACAGCATGATTATAGTGCCATGAAGTACTTCTTTCTAACGTTCTGTTAAAAAAGTGCTTCTGGAGCTCCTCAAGCTCAGTCAGCTGATCTGAAGTTTCGCGATCAGGCGACATGCGGGAAAAAAGTTCAAGAGCTTCACCGGTGCCGCACATCCTGCGATTGAAACGATGGCGATTTTCTTCGCAGTAGGTTGAAAGCGTTGCATGAAAGACCGCTGGCGGAATCCCCATCCCGGCATCTACCGGATGCAGGGTCCCGTTGATGGCAATAGCCTGCCCTATCGGGGGAAGTTCAGTATGCTGGGCCACCCACACCCCGAATGACCAGGCTACAACCGTGATACCGCCATAACAGGTTATCCTGTTCATAAATCCCGGCTCACTCTCCAGCGTATGGTAATCGTAACAGACCAGCATATCCTGAGAAAAACCTGCGGCATGCGATTCATGCAGAAGATACTCGGCCATACGGTGATCCATTCCCCAGCCGCTGAAGAAAAGCAGAAGCTCATCGGCTCCCTCTTTTCTAAGCCATACGGTTTTCATGATATCGCTATCCTCCGATAATTTCAGGTATTCGTGCAATATCTTCCCACTGCAGGGTTGACCGGAGAGAGATGCGGATACGGGCACCTTTTTCCGGAACAGTAGGAGGACGCACCGGCATACAGAGAAATCCGGCATTTTTCAACCGGACAGCCAGGGCTACCGCCCTGTCATTGCTGCCTGTAATAACCGGAACGATATGACTGTCGCCCGGGACATCAAAGCCACAGACGATCAGCTCTCTTCGAAGCCTCTCTGCGAGCCCGAGAAGCGCCGCTCTCTCTGGATACATGGAAACCTGCCGTTGAAGGGTGAGCAGGCTCCATCCAAGAATAACCGGCGGCAGAGCCGTGGTAAAAATGAATGATCGCATGGTATTCAAGAGATACTCTCTTACAAGAGAACTCATAACGGCAAAAGCTCCCGTTGAAGCAAGTGCCTTACCAAATGTTCCGGTAATGATATCGATCTCCTGAACCATCCCTGCCGTTTCACACAAACCGAGGCCGAGCCCCCCGAACACCCCGACACCATGAGCTTCATCAACAATAAGGAACGCTCCGTATTTCTCTTTCAAAGCAACAAGCCGGGAAAGATCGGCAAGATCACCATCCATACTGAACACCGATTCAGTAACAATAAAAATCTGGCGATACCTGCCTTGTGCCGCAGCAAGCAGCACTTCAAGATGATCGTAGTCCCGGTGACGATATCGCTGGTAGGGGGCTTCAGCAATTTTCATCCCGTCAATAATGCTGGCATGGTTCAACCTGTCGCTCAGCACAAGATCATGACGGTTGCAAAGCGCTGGAAGTATCCCGATGTTGGCATGATATCCGCTGTTGAAAACCATGGCGGATTCCCGTCCGTAGAGTGATGCCAGGGCTTTTTCCAGCTGCTCGTAAAGCGGGTGATTCCCCGTCAGAAGACGGGATGAAGAGCTGGTCATGGCATGCGAACTCCTCCTGAACTGTATTCCATACCCTTCAAGCATCGCCGTGTCATCACCGAGTCCGAGATAATCGTTCGAGGAGAGGTTCAAAAGCCGCTGCCCGTTTACCTCAATATCCTTCCCGTTGCGGGCGGTAATGTCAGGGAGCACCCTGTACCGGTCAAGGCTCTTGAGCTCATCAAGCTCTTCCCTGATCCGTTCATGAAACTGCATTGCTTGGCTCCGTCAGTTAAAACTTGCTATCTGACGGGCAAAAATGCGGTCTTCAGCAATATCTCTTCCTCTTGTAGTCAGATAACCGCCTGTAAGATAGCCGTTTGCACCCGAAAGCATCAAAAGGCCCTGAAAATCTTTCATGATCGTTTCCCGACCAGCCGCAAACTTGATAATTTTATCAGGATGTGCAAGACGGCATATGGCGAACGTTTTTACAATATCAGCAACAGAAACCGGTTCACTTCCTTCAAGCGGTGTCCCGTTTATCGGCACAAGAACATTGAGCGGAATGACGGAAACATCAAGCTCCTGAAGCGCATAAATCATGTCAATACGCTCCTGCATCGACTCTCCGACGCCCATAATCCCACCGCAGCAGACTGATATATTGTTCTTTCTCAACAGCTTGATAGTCTCGATCCGCTCGTCTACCGTATGCGTATCAGCAATCAGGTCATGATACCTGTCCGGTGCCACCTGAATATTGATGTTGTAATGCGCTATCCCCTCGGCAGCAAGAGCAGCTGCAGGCTCTTCGCCAAGAACACCAAGTGACGCACAGACATGCAGGTCGGGTAAATCCGTATGCAGCCGCCTGATCATATCAAGCACCCGCTGAAACTCCGCAGTTATTTTTTTATATCCGTAACCACTGGTAACAATACCGAAATGGGAAACCCCCTCCGCCAGACAGTTTCGCGCATCAATAAGCACAGACTCTTCATCGACAAGATCATAGACTTCGATATCTGCCCGGTTGTGCCGGGACTGAGCGCAAAACTTGCAGTTTTCACCGCAGACTCCCGATTTGGCATTCATGATAGAACAGGCATGGATCGATTCCTCTCCACTTGAGTAACGGTTTTTGACCTTGTTTGCCAGAGCGGCAAGATCGAGCGCAAACTCACCGGGAAGATCCGCCAGAAAAACAGCTTGAGCGCGGCTGATCGGTTCACCGGTTTCAAGCACACGATATGCGGCTTCAATTTGAGGATGGAGAGTCGTTGTGGTCGTAGTGTCCATAAAAGTAAAAAAGTAGGTTTAATTAAAATGTTCTTTGCGAAGGTGTGCTTCTCCCGATGAAACAAGAAGTGTCTGCCCGTCTTTACCATCAAGCATAAGCTCTCCACCGGGTGAAATACCGGAGACTTTTCCGCTTATGGTTTGCTTAAGCTGATCAACAGTAACCTGCTTCGACTGAAGAAGGGAATACTTTTCGAGATAGGGAAGTATAAAACCAAGATCATCTTGCAGAAGCCATGCATCGTAAAGCGGTTCGAAATGGTTCAGAACAGAGGCTAGAAGCTCAGGCCGCGAAAATAATCGTCCTGTCTCCAAAAAAAGCGAAGTTGCAATTTCCTGCAGCTCTGTCGTCAGCTCTGTCTGATTGACATTGATACCGATACCAACTACTACAAAGTGAGTAAAATCAGGCTCTGACTGCATTTCACACAACACTCCGCAAACCTTTCTGCCATTGAGAAGAATATCGTTCGGCCACTTGATCAACGGGTCTAAATCAGGAGCAACACTGCTCAATGCCTGATGAATGGCCGCAGCCACAAGCAGAGTGAGCTGTGGAACACGAATCGAAGGGAGTTCAGGGCGAAGAATCAGTGAAAAGTAGAGATTAACCCCCGATGGCGACACCCAGGTTCTACCCATTCTACCGCGACCCCCGGTCTGAGAATCAGCAACCACCATAGTGCCTTCAGGCGAACCATCACCGGCAAGAGACTTTGCAAGAAGATTGGTTGACACAGTAACCCCATGATAGAGGATGTGTCTGCCGAATCTGCTGCTGTTCAAAAACGGTGCCACCTCAGCCTCGACAGGTCGTCCGGTCAGACCCGACAGTCGATACCCCAGGCCGGTTATGGCATCAACATGATACCCCTCGGCACGCAGCAGTTGGATATGCTTCCATACGGCACTTCTGGTAATACCGAATTCGAGGCATAGCTCTTCACCCGATAAAAAATCACCAGCTTTTGATAATCGATGTAATATCTGAGCAGTAACGTTATTCATAAGATGAAAACAGACAAGCTACAAAAGAGATGTCAACCTGCACCAACAGCATGGTTGACAACTTCGTAATATAAAAAAAAGGCGCACATCCGCGCGCCACTTTCTGCTTGTTGCTTGTCACTCCGCAAGAGCTGCCATGCTGGTTGTTTCGTAATTCTTGCGATAAGCCTGCACTCCTTTAAAAATACCAAAGGCAACTTTTGTCTGCACCTGACGATCCCGAAGCATTCGCTCCTCCTCCGGATTGGATAAGTATCCTACTTCAACAAGAATGCTTGGCATTGAAGGCGTCCATAACACCATAAAGCCCGCCTGACGAACTCCACGGGCATTATTGACTGACGATTGCCTGTCGACTGGTTTGATAATATATTGAGCAAGAGAGGTTGACTGCTTGGCGAATGCATTCTGAGCCATACTGCTCATGATAAGATGCTCCTCAGAAAACCCTTTGTACTGCTCCTGAAAATCGTCTTCCTGTCGGATTACCGAGTTTTCAAACATTGCAACGTCAAGAGCCGCCTGGTTTTTATGAGGGCCGAGAATGTAAACCTCCGAACCGCGAGCGCTTCTGTTGGGACTTGCATTACAGTGAACGCTGATAAACAGTTTTCCTCCGCTTTGGTTTGCTATTTTTCCTCGTTCATGCAGAGGGATGAACCGATCATCCTTTCTCGTATAAATCACATTCACATCCGGCCATTTCTGTGCAATAAAATTACCGAGATCGTGCACGATGTTCAAAGCAACATCTTTTTCACGAGTACCGCTGAAACCCATTGTCCCGGGATCCTTTCCTCCATGACCTGCATCAAGAACGATGGTATTAAGCTTCCACTTTTCAACATCCCGACTTATCACCTGCGCAATCTGCTGTTCCTTTTCTTTTTTGCGGATTTCCTGCACATCAGCATTACTTCGCACATAGAGCACATAACGGTTGTTTTTTTCATCTCGATGAAACTCCACAGAAGTAATGACAAACGACTTATTGTCAAGTGCCACAGTAAATTGCAGGGATCCTTCCGTGAACTGTTTCGGTGTGATCGCCTTTACCACACCTCCGCTGTAAATTTTTGACAGCGTATTGACATCACAGGATGCTTTTTCAAGCGTAAAATAAACATAGCCATCAGCATCAGGTTTAAGCAGTGACGAATGAGTAGGATTGCCGGAAGCCGAAAAGCTTATAATGGCTCCATTCGATCGATTTTCAATATCGATACCGCTGATCACGGTTGATCCTTCTTCAGCAGGCTTACTGCTCCCCTGCACTGTCAGTTGCTCCTCACTTTTTACAATACCTATAATCCCGACAGATTCACCAAAACGTTTTCCATTCAACCACGCATTTATCATTCCGGAAGAATAATTATAGACAACCTCCCTGTCAAGCCACACGGTAAAAAGCCTGCATGCCTGATTAACCGGCAGATAGATTCTTGACTGGACTGATGAAGGCACAGATTGCAGCTGAATAATCCGTTTAGGATGTTCTGGATCCCTTGAAATAACATTCGCAAAATTATTATTGATCATGATCGAGCAGGAACTGCCTGGAATCCCGAGAGTTTCCTCCATGACAAGCATTCCCTGATCATGACGAAAGCTCAAACGCAAAGCCCTAGCCATTGATTCAAGATCAATCATCAGAGCGCTCCCTTCTCTTCTGGCAAGCACCTTGATAGTGTAACCCTGATCTTTTCCTGAAGTGACATGCAGTGGTACCGTTATCCGGCCCGCCTGAGCAGAAGGCTCCGCAGACAGATTCCTGAAAGAAAGCATCATGAGCATCACTGACATCAGAACAGCAAAACGATAAGAAAGACGAAGCGAAAAGTGGCGCATAATTTCGAACGGATTTTATTTCCTGTAACAATCAGGCATGCTCTTAATAATAATAAAATATATTTTTCCGCACCGTAGAAGCGGGTTTTATAACAAATAATGAACTATTCCAGCCTGTAATGACAGGTTTTGTATACTTCGTACCATTGGTAAAATTTGTTTTTTGCTGTTCAACACCTATCTTTTTCAAAATTTGATTGTAACGCATTTACTACCGGGACTGATCAATGGCTTTAAAAACATCAACACCATCAGCCAGGGACAGGACCTTGATTGTTGTCGAATCCCCCTCCAAGGCGAAAACTATTAATAAATACCTAGGCGATAAATATACAGTTTTCGCCTCGGTAGGTCATATCAAGGAACTGCCGAAAAAAGAGATTGGCCTTGATTTTGACCATCATTACGAACCCCGGTATGAAATCATACCCGGAAAGGAAAAAGTAGTCCGGCAATTAAAAAAGCTTGCTGCGGAAGCTGACGAAATTCTCATAGCTACTGACCCTGACCGCGAAGGAGAAGCTATAGCCTGGCATATCTCCAACGAAATTGGAGCTACAAAGAAACCGGTATTCCGGGTTCTTTTCAACGAAATCACCAAAAATGCCATCATCGCAGCTATTCAGGAACCCAGACAGATCGACTACCGCCTTGTCCGCTCCCAGCAGACCCGTCAAGGGCTCGACAAAATAGTAGGCTACAAGATAAGTCCGTTTCTGTGGAAAGTAGTTCTGCGCGGCCTTTCCGCAGGACGGGTACAATCAGTAGCACTACGCCTGATCTGCGAACGCGAAGCCGAGATCAACCGCTTCCAGATCCAGGAATACTGGACCATTGCTGCGGATTTTGTAACCCCGGGAAAAGAGTCTTTCAGGGCACGACTCGTCCGCTTCGAAGGTGACAAGCCAGAGATAACCAATCAGGATAAGGCGGAAGCCATTGCTGCGCTTATCAGAAAAGGCAGTTACTCTGTCTCTGAAATCGCCCCCCGCACGCAGCAGCGCAAACCTCCACTACCATTCACAACTTCACTGCTCCAGCAGGCTGCATCCAACCAGCTTGGTTTTGGATCACAGAGAACCATGCGCGTAGCGCAACAGCTTTATGAGGGAATTGATCTCGGATCGGAAGGTGCTGCCGGTCTCATCACCTATATGAGAACCGATTCAACGCGCATTGGTGCGGAAGCAGTAGTGCAGGCCAGAGAATATATCGACAAACAGTTTGGAAAGGAATATATCGGGTTCGGCGGAGCTGCAAAAGCCGGAAAGAATGCCCAGGATGCCCACGAAGCAATACGGCCGACATCGATTTCAAAAAGACCTGAACAACTGAAGCAGTACCTTTCAACCGATCAGTTTAAACTATACGAATTGATCTGGAAACGTTTTCTTGCCGCCATGATGGCTCCAGCCAAAATTGAGCAGACGCGCGTTGATGTGGAAGACAGTTTACAGAAATTTCTCTTCAGGGCAACCGGCAGCAGAGTTCTTTTCCCGGGATTCATGCGAGTATTTGACGACCAGAAGGAGCTTGATTACGAAGCCCAGAACTCAACAAAAGAGGATATTGAAAAAGAGCCCTCCGTAAAGCTGCCCGAACACCTCTCCGTCAGCGACCCGCTTGGCATCGCAGATCTTGACCAGAAACAGAGCTTTACCCGCCCTCCGGCTCGCTACAGTGAAGCTACGCTGGTAAAGGATCTTGACCATTTCGGCATTGGACGCCCATCAACCTATGCCTCTATTTTTTCAACACTTCAGGACCGCCGCTATGTTGAGCTTGAAAAGAAAAAAATCAGTCCCACTGAACTCGGCAAGGATGTCTCACTGATCCTGGTTGCCAATTTTCCTGAGCTTTTCAATGTTGGCTTTACCGCCTTCATGGAGGATGAACTCGACAAAGTTGCCAGCGGAGATGACGAATACGAAAAAGTACTTGACAGTTTCTACAGACCGCTTGAAATTGCACTCAGCCTGCGCAAAGACGACCCGATTATTCCGCAAAACAGCGAAACCACAACCTGTGATAAATGCGGTGAGGGCCAGATGACCATCAAATGGACGGCCAGCGGGAAATTTCTTGGCTGTTCATGCTACCCGAAATGCAAAAATATCAAAGCAATAAGCACAAACAGGGAAAAGCCGAAAGATACGGCCATTCTGTGCCCCTCCTGCAAAGAGGGACACATGCTCCTGAGAAAAGGAAGACTTGGCGCTTTTCTTGCCTGTTCAAACTACCCCAAATGCAATACGCTGCTGAACCTCAACAAGCAGCGACACATCGAACCGTTGAAAACCCCACCGGTACTCACAAACCTTGCCTGTCCGAAATGCGGTTCCCCTCTCTACCTCAGAAGCGGAAAAAGGGGGCTATGGCTCGGCTGCTCTAAATTTCCGAAGTGCAGAGGACGTCTGGCATGGAGTACGCTCGACGAAAGTGCACACACACACTGGGAATCGATCATGGCCGATCACCTGACAGCTCACCCGGCCGTGATGCTCACCATGACCGACGGAAACCCTGTACCCATGACCACTCCTGTCGACGATATCATCCTCAAAGCAGAAGAGTCCGGCCTGATTTCCTCCGCAGTTGAAGAAATCTCCGTAGTCACTGCATAAAAAGAGCCAGGCGGTATACCGCGAAAGATATAACCCATGCTACCGATAGAGAGTAGACTGAATAAAGAAGAACAGGGCGCCAGCGCCCGACCTCTTTTTTCATGACACCGATTGCTGCCACACAGGGAATATAGAGCAGAACAAACACCATGAGGCTCAAGGCGGTTGCCCTGCTGAAAGTGGGATCATTCCTGAGAATTGATTTCAGATCCTTCGTTGCTCCATCGCTCTGCCCGATAGAGTAGATCGTACCCATAGTGGAAACAACCACCTCCTTGGCTGCCAGCCCGGTTACAAGGGCAATACCGATCCGCCAGTCAAAACCAAGCGGCCTGATGAGAGGTTCAAGCACTTTACCAGCCCTCCCGGCCAGTGAATACTCGAGCTGTTCAGATTTTATGCGGACATCAAGCGCCTTTTTCCGGGCCTCTTTTTCAGATGTATTGATGCTGCTTCCTGCAATTCGTGCTGTTTCTGCCATAAGCGCTGCATCAAGTGAGGACTGGCGGGGATAGTTGCTTGCCGCCCAGATAATGATCACGGCACTCAAAATAAGCGTTCCTGCTTTTTTCACATACATCAGGGCCTTCATCTTTGCCTGAAAGAGTACAGAGTTAAGCGTCGGCCAGCGGTATGGAGGCAGCTCCATGACAAATGGTTCCGAATCAACTTTAAGAATCGTGGATTTCAGAAGCCAGGCTGTCCATAGCCCGACAGCAATACCGAGCAGATAAATACCGAACATAACATTAGCCGCAACAGCGGGAGCAAAAAAAGCGGCAGTCAGCATGACATAAACCGGAAGTTTCGCGCCGCAACTCATAAAGGGAATAATCATGATGGTGACAAGCCTGTCCGTCGGACTTTTCAGAGTGCGTGTCGCCATCATCGCAGGAATGGAACAGCCAAAGCCCGTTATGAGGGGAATAAAGGATTTGCCATGAAGACCGAAACGATGCATCACCCGGTCAATTACAAAAGCTGCACGGGCCATGTATCCGGAAGCTTCAAGAAAAGAGAGTCCGATGAAAAGAAGAACAATATTCGGGAGAAAAATCAGGACACCGCCAACTCCTGCAATTATACCGTCAACAACAATGGAACGGAGAGTGTCATTCGAAAGAAGCGGTCCAGTGACTGAGGCTATGGTACTGAAAAAAAAAGCAAGCCATCCTGTAAACAGTGACCCGAGTGTAAAAGTCAGCTGAAATATCCCCCAGACCACAAGTAAAAAAGCGGGAATCCCAAGTACCCTGTTGAGCACCACCATATCGATATAGTCGGTTACTGTAGCCTTCCCCTCTTCCTGCTGCCGGACACACTCCTTTATTGCCCCGCGTATGAAGGAATGACGGTCTTCTGTGATGAGAATCTCAGGCTCTGAATCGTGCAGATGTTCAGCTTCCCTGATTGCATCCTGAAGAGCCAGTTCAACTTTCACCCAGACGGGGTACTGCTGAACCTCATGATACACCTCCCTGTCATTCTCAAGAAGTTTTATGGCCAGCCACCGGGCATTAAAAATACCAAGCTCCTTCTGATGAGAGAGAAGTGTGGTGATTTTTTCAACCGAAGCTTCAAGCTCAGGGCGGAAAAAGAGCTTGTTTTTACGTATCTGGATCTCCTTCCTGAAAACCCTGATAATATGATCCAGCAGTGAGTCAAGTCCTGTCTTCTTTTTAGCCGATGTCGGAATAATATGGCAACCGAGAAGCGCCTGCAGCTGCTTCATGTCAATGACAATACCCTTTTCCTGCACTTCGTCGATCATGTTCAGCGCGACAAGGAAATCCACTTCCAGCTCCATCAGCTGCGTTGTCAGAAGAAGGTTCCTTTCAAGGTTTGGCCCCTCAAGGACATTGACAACAACATCGGGACGCTCCTTGATAAGATACTCTCTTGTGACTATCTCCTCAGGGGAGTAAGGGGTCAGGGAATAGGTCCCGGGCAGATCGACCACCTTGATCCTATACCCCTTGTAGTCGAGATACCCTTCATGCTTTTCAACAGTAACACCAGGGAAATTTCCAACTTTCTGATGCGCACCGGTAAGCGCATTGAAAAGTGATGATTTTCCGCAATTCGGATTACCGGCAAGCGCAATACTGATCTCTTTGCCGGTACTCATACCTTACCTCCAAAACGCCAGAACTGTTTCGCTGCCGGGCATGGAGCACCATCAGCTACCTTACGTACCATTACTCCATCAGCCTCATTTTTTCTCATGGCAAGATAGAGCCCCTTGAACACAATCTCCATGGGATCGCCGAGAGGGGCAACTCTAAGAACCTTGAATCTGGTACCTTTTATCAGCCCCAAATCCATAATCCTGCGTCTTACCGCGCTCTCTGCCTTTACCGCTGTAACTTCTGCTTTATCACCAACTTTCAATTCCGATAACCGCATACACTAAACTTCTGCAAAACAATAAAAAAAATAGGATTAATTATAACCTAAATAACAACCGGCGCACAGGAAAAATTGCATGCATTTTTTTCTGTGGCCGGACAAAAAAGTCCATTCCGGATGACGGTGTTGAATAAAGAAGAAGGGAAACCCAGGAATGACGAGGCCACCGGAAGCAGAAGGAAAAACCGGCTATCCGTGTGCAGAAGGCAACCCCGGAAAAGGAGGCCAGCCCATCATGCTTCCTCCGATCAGATGCCCGTGAATATGAAAAACGCTCTGCATCGCATCCTTGCCATTATTAAATACCAGCCTGTAGCCCGATTCCCTTATGCCGAGGATTCCTGCCACTGTTCCAGCGGCAAGAAGAATATGTCCGGCTATCGCCTCATCTTCAGGAGTTAAATCACTCAAGGAGGCGATATGTTTCAGTGGAATGATCAGCACATGCTGAGGTGATACCGGCGTTATATCCCTGAATGCCAGAACGTGATCGTTACGGTAGACAATTGTAGCAGGGATCTCTCCTCTTACTATCCGGCAAAACAAACAGTCAGACTTCTGGTGTGTCATATACTCTCTTGATGCTTGGATGATCAATGTTCTTTAACAACAGAAAGCGAAGCGGTTCCGCTGCCTGTTATGAGGGTAATGTTCAGTTTCTCCTTTGAACCCGAAACACTTCCGCCCTCTCCGTTATCAGAACTCATAATGGTTGAAACAGTTTTAAAGCCTTTTCCTTTAAGCTTCCCCTCATAATCCTTGATAATATTCCCTGGCACGCTCTCGCAGGCAACAGTCCAGCTCTGCCCTTCGGGCATCGTTGAACGTGTTACGGCCTTGATCTTACCGTAGGAAAACTGAGGTACATCCGCCGGCATATCAGCCGGCCAAACCCCGCTGTTCCCCTGAATTTCAATTTTCTTCCCCTCGGACTCAATCGTTATATTCTGGCCACCGGATTTAAAGTCAACCTTCTCACCCGTAGAATGTTCGATAGCTTTTTCGACAATCACATCACTGATTTTCTTCTGGCAGGAGGAAAGGGTTCCGCTGATTGAAAGCATTGCAAGAACCACCCCGACAGAACGAACTTTTGATGAAACAGGCATATAAAAATTGTTTATGTCTTGAAAAACATGCAAACAAAGATTCACAAGCATAATGTACGCAAAAGCGGGGCAAGAGGAAATATCAGTATAACATCTTTAATGGCAAGGAAAGCCCCTCAATCTGAGGATGAAGGCTTCTCAGATTGACTGTCAGACGACTTGGGAACTTCGGACAACCTTGTAGCCAGCACTTTATCAATCCTCTGTCCATCCAGATCTACAATCTCAAGTGTCCAATGTTCCCAGGTCATAATGTCCCCGGTTCTCGGCATACGACCGAGCAGCCACATCATCAGGCCACTGAGTGTATGATAGAGCCCTTTATCCTCTTCCGGCACGCATTTCCACTCCAGTGTATCTTTAAGCTCAGGAACAGGAATAAGACCGTCAAGCAGCCATGAACCGTCCTGTCGTTGAATAGCCCATGAATCCTCAAGATTTCGGGGAACAAACTCTCCGGTTACCGCTTCAAGCATATCCTGAAGGGTTACAAGTCCCTGTATTTCACCGTACTCATCAACAACAAAGACCATCTGGGTTCCGGAAGTTCTGAAATGATCAAGCAGCTCCATGCCTGTAAGGGTTTCCGGCACATACACACAGGGCTGCAGCTGCGAGGTAAATTCCGTAAGTCCGCCTTTCAGCGTCTTCGACAACAGCTGTTTGGCATTCACAACGCCAAGCAGAGACTGAAGTCCACCGTTACAGACAGGAAAACGTGAATGTTCCGACTCTGTCACTCTGCTGATATTTTCTTCAAGCGGACGGGAAACATCAAGAAAGATAATATCCGCTCTTGGAACCATCAATGACCCAAGTTGACGGTCATCAAGACGAAACACATTACGAACCATCTCATGTTCATGCTGCTCGATCACCCCTGCTTCAGACCCCTCCTCAAGCATGGCATGTATCTCTTCCTCCGTAACACTCGGCATGACCTGCGGGTGCTTTCCCATCATTCTCAGAATAGCATCGGTCGAAGCCGTAAGCAGCCGGCCGAAAGGACGGGTTATCGTCGAAATCGTACGCATGGGGCGCGCAACCAGACAGGCAATTCCTTCAGGATTGAGCAGGCCAAGCCGTTTTGGAACAAGCTCTCCGATAACAATAGTGATATAGGTAATCGAAAGGACAACAATAACAGTAGAAATAATGTGGCTTATTTCCGGGTCCATACCGAACGACTGAATCTTTATCGCCAATGGGCTTGCGAGCACACCTTCTCCGACAATACCGTTAAGGATCCCGATAGAAGTAATACCGATCTGGATTGTAGAAAGAAAACTGGAAGGCTCCTGACCAAGTTTCATTGCGATAGCCGCAGCTTTTTCACCATCCTCGGCAAGTTTGGAAAGACGGGAACGCTTGGCCGTAACCAGCGCAATTTCCGACATGGCAAAAAGGCCGTTAATAACAATCAGCAATAAAAGTAAAAGTACTTCCATACATTTTGGGTTGAACCTTTCGGGACAGAAGATCTCTGTATACTTACCCGCCCTGAACAATCACAAGGCAGGATCCCTTAAAGTTCTGTTCTTACGCCATTAATCATTTTAACTATGTAACCAACTACACTTTTATTCTGCTAATTCCAAACAGACAGCAATCTGTTCACTTCTTAGACGCAAAAAATGTTTTAACTTTCGCAACAAACTGATTTTCCGTCACCCGATCACAAGCTTCAACAGCCACTTCTTTTCTTTGAAGAGCAGCGACCTTCTCGATCTCCTTGGCCAGCTCAATTTTTGCCTCGCCGGGGCCGAAAAGCGCAACGTTATCTGAATCTCCCAGCAGCTCAATCACCTTGTGATAAAAAGCATGATACTGGTGTCTTCGACGCTCTTCATCAACATGCTCATTAGAGACGCTCTGAGCGACATTCGTTCCTCCCGATTTCCATCCACCAGAAGGTTTATGGTGGCTTTCAGCATCCGATGCAACGCGCTGAACCACAGTCTGCTCACCTTCAATTGAAACCAGAATTGCTTCTTTGTGATCAATCCAAAGTCCTGTGTTTTTTTTCATGGCAGTAAACCTCCTTATGTTATAAATCACATACCTAGAGTAACAGACTTTCAATCAAAAGAATTCGCGTTTCATGGAAAAATAAGCAATACTTGGCTTTTCTGGTATTTTCACGAACCCTCACGCCGTTGTGATCAGCTACATTCTTGTACTGCACAATGAAATAATGATGAATATGCTGCGGGGAATGACGGAAGGCCGTATGAAATAAGCCAGGAAGAGGTCATTGTTTTTGTTGCAGACAGCCGGGAACTCAAAAGAACCGACCCATTTATTATGAAGGGGAAAAAAGGGCCGGTTCTCTATTTTAGAAGGAGTCCTGAATAATCTTTTCCTTTTCAGCAAAAAGCTTTGAACTGAGAAACTCTCTGTTCATGCGGGCAATATTGGATACTGAAATCCCTTTGGGACATTCCGCCTCGCAGGCATAGGTATTACTGCAATTGCCAAAGCCAAGTTCATCCATACAGGCAACCATCTTCTCTACCCGCTTGGCCGCCTCTACCTGTCCCTGGGGAAGAAGAGCAAGATGCGATACTTTTGCACCGATGAAGAGCATGGCTGCCGCATTGGAACATGCTGCCACGCAGGCGCCGCACCCTATGCATGTCGCAGCATCAAACGCTTCATCCGACTTCTCTTTCGGCACGGGAATGGTGTTGGCATCCGGCACACCGCCGGTATTAACCGAAACATAGCCTCCGGCCTGAATGATCTTGTCGAACGCACTGCGGTCAACTATCAGATCACTGATGACGGGAAAAGCTTTTGCTCTCCAGGGTTCGATATGGATGGTGTCGCCATCCTTGAACGAACGCATATGCAGCTGGCAGGTAGTCACCCCTTTCTCAGGCCCGTGAGGACGTCCATTGATATAAAGACTGCAGGTACCGCAGATACCCTCCCGGCAATCATGGTCAAAGGAAACAGGATCACCACCACTCATAATGAGCTTCTGGTTCAGAGTATCAAGCATTTCGAAAAAAGAGCTGTCAGGAGAGATTGCTGTTACATCGTAGGAAACTATCTGTCCTTTGGTTCCTGCATTTTTCTGTCGCCAGATCTTCAGCGTAAAATTCATAATAACCTGTTATTTATAGCTCCGCTGGGAGAGCTTGATCTCGTTGAATTGAAGTTCCTCACGGTGCAGCTCGGCAGCAGCATCACGCCCCTTGTATTCCCATGCACCGACAAATGCGAATTCATCATCGTTGCGAAGCGCTTCGCCTTCGCTGGTCTGGAACTCTTCCCTGAAATGTCCTCCGCATGACTCCCTCCGTTGCAGGGCATCACGCACCATGAGTTCGCCAAGATCGATAAAATCCGCAACCCTGCAGGCTTTCTCAAGTTCAGGATTGTATTCGTCCAGGCCTCCCGGAATTTTAACCCCCTGGGCAAACTCTTTGCGCAGCTCTGCAATCAGATAGAGTGCTTCATTCAGTCCGGCCTCGTTTCGCGCCATTCCGCAATACTCCCACATGATCCTGCCAAGACGACGGTGGAAATGGTCGACGGACTCCTTTGCCCCGCTGTTTTTTATAGCCTTCAGGCGGTCTGTAACTGCCTGTGCGGCAATAGTGAATTCAGAAGATGCGGTATCAAATCGGGGTGTGTGAATTTCAGCTGCCAGATAGTTGCCAATAGTGTAGGGAAGCACAAAATAACCATCGGCAAGGCCCTGCATAAGTGCGGAAGCACCAAGACGATTTGCCCCATGATCGGAAAAATTGCACTCACCGATAGCATAGAGACCGGGAATAGTGGTCATCAGTTCATAATCAACCCAGAGACCACCCATGGTATAATGAACTGCCGGATAGATCATCATCGGCGTTTCATAGGGGCTCTCTGCCACAATCTGCTGGTACATCTGAAAAAGATTGCCGTAAAGGGAATCAATGGTGTCATGCCCCTTGCGCTTTATGGCATCGGCAAAATCAAGATAAACCGCAACACCGGTCGAGCCGACACCGAACCCTGCATCACAACGCTCCTTGGCAGCCCTTGAAGCCACATCCCTTGGCACAAGATTGCCGAAAGCGGGATAGCGACGCTCGAGATAATAATCACGGTCAGCCTCCGCAATATCGGAGGGCTTGACCTCTTTGCTCCTGAGCCTTTCAACATCCTTTAATTTTGCCGGAACCCATATCCTGCCGTCATTACGCAGACTTTCGCTCATCAGGGTAAGCTTCGACTGAGCATCGCCATGTACCGGAATACAGGTGGGATGAATCTGGGTATAAGCGGGGTTTGCAAACATCGCCCCTTTTCTATAGGCGCTCCATGCCGGAGTCACGTTGGAGCCCATTGCGTTTGTGGAAAGGAAAAAAACATTACCATAACCGCCATTAGCCATAACCACCGCATGTGCGGCATGGCGTTCTATTTCACCGGTTACCAGATTACGGACAATGATCCCCCGTGCTTTTCCGTCAACCAGCACCATATCAAGGACATCGCGCCGATTGAACAGCGTAACATTGCCTGCAGCAATCTGACGGCTTAATGCGCCATAGGCGCCAAGCAGCAGCTGCTGTCCGGTCTGACCTCTTGCATAAAAGGTTCTTGATACCTGTGCTCCACCGAACGAACGGTTGGTCAAAAGACCGCTGTATTCACGGGCGAAAGGCACACCCTGTGCCACGCAAAGATCAATAATCTGATTACTGACCTCGGCAAGCCGGTAGACGTTGGCTTCACGCGCACGGTAATCGCCGCCTTTGATGGTGTCGTAAAAGAGCCTGTAAGCGCTGTCACCGTCGTTCTGATAGTTTTTCGCAGCATTGATTCCCCCCTGCGCTGCAATGCTGTGAGCACGGCGGGGAGTATCCTGGTAGCAGAACACCTTGACATTGTACCCGAGTTGTCCGAGCGATGCAGCGGCCGAAGCCCCGGCAAGACCTGTACCGACAACGATGATATCAAGTTTGCGTTTATTGTTAGGGTTTACCAGCTTGCAGCCCGATTTGTAGGCAGTCCATTTTTCAGCCACCGGGCCTTCAGGGATTCTGGCGTTGAGGCGTGTCATTGAGGAGTGTTATGAGTGTTGTTTTCGGTGAATAACACAGTCGTCAGGTTTTTTTAAATTATTTAAATAAGAGGAGATAAATAGGAATAACACTGAAGCCGACAGTAATAAGTACCGAATAGGCTGAACCGATAAACTTTACTGCTTCCATATATTTGCTGTGATTCCAGCCGAGCGTCTGAAATCCTGACTGAATGGCATGATTCAGATGAATACCAAGAAATACAAAGCTGATAATATAGAGCAGTGAATACCAGGGAGTTGAAAACAGAAGCAGGGTGCGATGATAGAAGTCATGGCTTTCAATACCCGGCGGGGGAGCGATAATACCGACCTTAATAAAGTAGAAATCGATAAAATGCAGAACAAGGAAGATGAAGACAATGATGCCGGTATGGAACATGTACTTCGAAAAGAACGATGTTTCCGAGCTGTTTCTGAAAGCATATGCGGTTGGTCGCGCCGCGCGGTTCTGGCCTGAAACCAGTAAACCGAAAAGTATATGGAGCAGAAATCCTGCAAAAAGAACAATTTCAAAAACTTTGATAAGCGGGTTTGTACCCATGAAGGTGGCTGCCTCGGTGAACATACGACCTCCATCATCTTTCAGCAGCATCAGATTGATGCCGAGATGCACACATAAAAATGTAACCAAAAAAAGCCCTGCAAGTGCCATAAGCACTTTTTTGGTAATCGAGGAATACAAGAGCATGGTGTTCATACACTGTGGTTAAGATGGGAAAGAACAGCGGATTATATCCAGAGGCCCTCAATGTAATGTCCTCTTTTTTAACTTCCAATAAAAAAATCACGCAATACCTTCTTCATTCATAAAAGCAACGGCTCTGAGAGGCGCGGCTTCTGCCTGTGCGATTTTAAGTGGAAAGCCAAAAAAAACGAAGGGGGAGTGCAGCAGAGGCGAAAGATCAGCCAGATTTTCTATGAGGAGGATCCCGTTTTCAAGGAGTATCCTATGAACAGGAAAGTCACCGGAATCGGAAGCATCAACTGAAATCATATCCACGCCAATACCTTTCAGATGAAACCCGGTCAACCAGAGTGCCGCATCAGAAGAGAGTACCGGATAACCGGTATAATAATCGGGAGTGCCCCAGTATTGACTCCATCCTGAGCATAGCAGCAGAACCTCGCACTCTTTGATGTGAGCCTCGAACCCTTGAAGAGCTTCAAGGGCGATAGTCCCTTCAGTAGAATTACGGAGATCAACAGCTAGCCCTTTTCCTGTAAACCGGTCAAGACTTACAGCATCAAGCGATATCCCTGCTGAAAGGATGTGTGACGGCAGATCAACATGAGTGCCGGTGTGAGATGAAATAGTCAGCTGCTGTTCTGCAAATCCATGCTGATCTATGGAAGAGAGTGAACGAAATACCGGTTGCGGAGTACCGGGATAACAGGGCATTCCGGGCTCAATGGTCCGGCTTAAATCTATAACCCGCATCATCAGACAGCCAGAGATTTTCTGGCTATCCGTCCGGAAACATAGTCAATAATCACGTTAACCGCCTTTTCTCTTTCGCAATCACAAAAGGTCTGATGTTCCGAACGCTCCAGCCACATGATGGACTTTTCTGAAGGATCAGTAGCAATACTGTTGCAGAGTATGGTTGCACTTTCTGGAAGTACCGTTCTTTCCTTGCGGTTATGCAGAATAAAAACCGGAACATGAACATTCCCGAGCAGCAGCAGACTTTTTTTGATCAACTCAAAAAATGAAACAACCGCGTCTGTCGGGACCCAGGCATAGTGCGGAGCGCAACCTTCATTCCTTTTACCGGCAGACTCTGGTTTCAGATTCCATCTCTTTATGACCCTGCTGACAAGGTAAGCTGCAAAATGCAGAGGACGTCCGGGCGCTAACAGTGAGGCAAGCTTGATTGCCGGTGCAACAAGCACCAGCGAATCAACCTGACCCTCATACCTGACAGCAAGATTCAGTGCTATGAGAGCACCCATACTGTGGCCGATAACGATAACGCGCTCAGCCTCACAACATAGCTCCTGAAACGACTGGCCGGCATCCGACATCCAGGCCTCCCAAGTAACCCCCCGGAGTGCCTCCGGTGATGAAGCCCCATGTCCGGCAAGCTGAGGCATGCGAACTGGAATACCAAGCTCCTTGAGTGGCATATATAACGCTTTGACACTGTCGAGTGTCGCCGTAAAGCCATGAATGACAAGAACGCCGAAAGGTCTTAACGTCTTGGGGTTTTCAACCATAACATTTCAATAAATCTTCTGCGCCGCATAAAACGTCGTGCCACTGTGCACCGACTAACGAAACATACAGGTTATCAGGGAATTTCTCGTAAAATAGCTATGTTTAAAGCAAATTAAACACCATGAAAAAGATGATGCGGAAATTTATTCTGGCTGGGTGTATACTTCTCCCCCTGGCACTCAGTTCGTGCTCCTCAACACGCGCCCCTTTTTCAAGGCGTGACGTTATAGGTATTTCACCGGAGGAGGCTTACCGGTTGGGCAAGATCAAAAACACCCCATACATTATCAACGGCAGGGTCTATGTGCCTATGTGCTACGAAGAGGCTATAGCTTATGAGGAAACAGGTACCGCATCCTGGTACGGCAAGGAAACTCTCGACCAGCATAACGGACAGCCAACCGCATATGGGGAAACATTCGATCCATCAAAACCCAGCGCTGCACACAAATATCTTCCCCTGCCCTCTCTTGTAAAGGTAACAAATCTTAATACCAAGGCATCGATTATTGTCAGGGTCAACGATCGCGGACCCTTTGTTGATGACCGCGTTATCGATCTCAGCGCTGAAGCGGCTAAACAACTGGGCTTCTTCGAAAAAGGCACTGCAAAAGTCAAGATTGAGGTTATCTCCCGCTGATTTCCGACATGTTCATTGACGGTTAATGGGAGTGAAGCCGGACGAATCCGGCCTGCGCACTCTGATGAGGAATGAAAAGATGGAAGCTGAACAATTATTGTGAGCTGTTATTTTTTCATGACAGCAGCATCTTCCATAAACTTTTTAAGCCCGAGATCGGTCAACGGATGGTTGACAAGCTGGCGGATAATACTGTATGGAATAGTGGCAATATCAGCTCCAAGCATGGCGGAATCAACAACGTGCTGCGGATGGCGCACACTGGCGACAATCACTTCTGTCATATAGCCATAGTTGTCGTAGATAGTGACTATCTGCTCGACCAGAGCCATACCGTCAGTACTGATATCGTCCAGCCTTCCTATAAAGGGGCTCACATAGCTCGCTCCTGCTTTGGCTGCAAGCAGCGCCTGGTTAGGAGAAAAAACCAGCGTGGCATTAGTGCGGATTCCCTGCTCTGAAAAATGCCTGATAGCTTTCAGCCCATTGATGGTCAGTGGACATTTAATGACCACGTTTTCATGAATTGCCGCCAGGTCCTCACCTTCAACAATCATCTCCTCTGTCTCAAGACAGGTAACTTCCGCACTTACGGGACCATCGACAATTTCACATATTCTGGCAATATGATCCTTGAAATCCTGGTAGGTAAATTTTGAGGGATCTCCGACAATTTTCGCAATCAACGAAGGATTGGTTGTCACACCATCAAGAACTCCAAGATCCCTAGCACTCTGAATCTCGTCAAGATTAGCCGAATCAATAAAAAATTTCATTGTAATCTCCTCATACGTTGACCTGTTGACTATCAAGCATGGCATTGAAGTTTTTAGCCTTCCTGCCTTCCCAGTTGTGTTTGTGGTATGCATAACCGGCTATAAGCGGAAGCGCAATGGTTGCCTCGGCAAAAACCATCTGCTCATAAACTGTATCGACTTTGCCCCACGAGCTGGCCTCCTTGAGGGTAGAGCCGGAAAGTGCCCCGTCCCGCTCATCGGCAACAGTGATCTGTACCGCATAGGTGTGCATGGAAACATCTTCATACCCAAGCACCTCTGCAGCAACAACAATATCCTGTGTAAAGTTCTTGGGAACACCTCCGCCGATCATAAAAATACCGGTCTTGTCATTCTCGATTTTGATTCTCGTCAGTTCACGAAAATCTTTCACTGAGTCGATCGAGACATGCTTATCAGGGTTGTTCCATTGATGATGCACCAGCCCGAACCCGGCAGAGCAATCGGAAAACGCAGGACAGAAAATCGGTACACCTTTTTCATAGGCTTTATAGACAATGGAGTTTTTATCATGGTTGTTAGCCTCGATATATTTTCCCATTTCCACAATAAACTCACGGGAGGAGTAAACACCGGGCTGCATCGAGTTGGCAATGACAGCCGTTGTATCGTCACAGACCCGAAGATCATCCTCATCGATATAGGTATCATAAATACGATCGATGTGAAGCTCCCTGAGCGTAGCATCATCGATAAACGATGTCCCCTGATAGTGACGGAACCCAAGTGCTTCAAAAAAGTCCTGATCAACAATATTAGCCCCGGTAGAAACAATGGCATCAACCATATGGTTATCGATCATGTCAATGATGACCTGCTTCAATCCGGCGCTGATCAGTGAGCCTGCGAGGGTTAGAATGACAGCACACTCCTTGTCCTGCTGCATGAGATCAACGATGGAAGCTGCTCTGGAAAGATTTCTAGCCTGAAAAGCAGTTTCACCCATCTGCTCGACGAAAGAAACAATATTCAGCTTTTTAATATCGATATGGCAAACCGGCGCGTTTAATAACTCTTTTTTTCTCAATTCTGCCTGCATAACCGCTCCCGACCTGTTAAAAGTGACTAAATAAAAAAAGAGAGTAAGCTTACTATATCACACACTCAAATTACCGGATGCTGCTTCCTTCCGGATCTGACATGGTTGGGCAACCGAGTGTTGTATAGGACTTACTCTCTAATATATCAGTTTTTGAAAGCTTCTTCTGTCAAGAATATCAAAAACAAGTTCGATAATATAGCGCTATGAAAACAAAAAACAAATAAAGCTCTTTTATCTTTCTGTCAACTGTTATAACTTCTTGGGCATTTACAGCTTTAAATAATAACGCCCTTGACTTGCCTGAATCAACCGCACACTCCCCGGTTGAAACGAGCAACAATTATCTTATGGCAGCACAACGAATTTTAAGCGGGATGAGGCCCACAGGCCAACTCCATCTCGGTCATTATACCGGAGCCCTTGAAAGCTGGGTTCAACAACAGAATCTGCTTGACGAAAACGGTTCAAAGGTCTATGAAACCTGCTTTCTCATAGCTGATTATCACAACCTCACGACATCTCTTGAGACCGATGAGATATACAGCAACACCCTTGACATGCTGATCGACTGGCTGGCCGCTGGTGTAGACCCCGAAAAAAGTCCGGTATTCCGCCAGTCGCAGATCAAAGAACATGCTGAACTCTTTTTGCTCTTCTCCATGCTGATCACCTCTGCGCGCCTTGAAAGAAACCCTACACTCAAAGAGCAGGTTCGTGATCTTAATATGGAATCGCTAGTCTACGGCCATCTCGGTTATCCTGTGCTGCAAGCCGCCGACATCCTCCTTTACAAAGGCAATGTCGTCCCTGTAGGTGAAGACCAGATCCCTCATGTGGAAATTACCAGAGAGATAGCCCGTAAATTCAACAATCACTACCCGCATCCTGTTATCGGGGACGTCTTTCCCGAACCGGAACCTAAAATCACAAAATTTTCGCGTCTTCTGGGTCTCGATGGCAAGGCAAAAATGTCCAAGTCTCTGGGCAATACTATTCTGCTTGCAGACGGCCCTGAAGAGGTACTGAAAAAAATGCGCACAGCGGTAACCGATACTGCCAAAATCCGTAAAAACGATCCCGGCCATCCTGAAATCTGCACAGTGTTCAGCTACCACGCAAAATTTTCCTCCCCTGAACAACTCTCCAGCATAGAAGCGGATTGCCGTGCCGGTTCGCTTGGCTGTGTGGACTGCAAAAAACTCTGTGCCGCAAATATCTCCCTGGAGCTCGCACCGCTGATTGAAAAACGGCAGTATTATCAGTCACATATGGACCTTGTAAAAAGCATTCTGCTTGAAGGTGAGGTAAAAGCAAAAGTTATTGCCAACCATACAATGCAGGAAGTTAGAACCGCCATGAAACTTGGCGAAACAACCTGATGCAACTATCTATGAACGGCATGCCGACCGACAACAAACTCGCCTTTATTTTTGATATGGACGGGGTTCTGACCGACAATATGCGTTTCCATGCCGACTCCTGGGTGGAACTCTTCAAAGATTACGGCCTTGAAGGGCTCGATGCCGAGCGATACCTGGTGGAAACCGCAGGAATGAAAGGGCTCGATGTGCTTCGCTACTTTCTCGACCCGAAAATCAGTGAGGCTGAAGCCGAACGACTTACGGAACTCAAGGATTTCCTTTACCGGGTCATGTCCCGCGACCTCATCAAACCCATGCCCGGCCTCCCCGGGTTTCTCGACGCTGCAGCTGAACGGGAGATCCGGCTTGGCATAGGCACCGGTGCCGGTCCCAGAAATATTGACTATGTGCTCGGTCTTTTAAACCTTACAGATACATTCCAGGCAATTGTAAACCCCTTTCAAGTTCGAAACGGAAAACCCCATCCGGATATTTTTTTACGTGCCGCCGAACTGCTGGAGGTCGATCCTTCTGCCTGTATTGTCTTTGAAGATGCACTTCCCGGAGTTGAAGCCGCCAGAAAAGCCGGAATAAAATGTATTGCTGTAACAACGACGAACAGTGCTGATGCGTTCAGCAGTTTCGACAATGTTGTCAGGATTATCGCCGATTTCAGAGAGCTCGCTATCGATGATCTTTGCAGGATATTCCATAAGAATCAACCCGCGACCCTATTATAAAAGAACCAACATGCATGAATTTTTTCTTCCTGTCATCCAGAGCGCACTCCGCTCGGCAGGTATTGATACCGATAAACAGATCATTATTGAACAGCCTGCCGACAAAAAGTTCGGAGACTTTTCGACAAACATAGCCCTGCTTACAGCGAAAGAGTGCAGAAGAAACCCTCGTGAACTTGCGCATGAAATTATCGGGCATCTTGTGTTTCCCCCCGATACCATTGCTAAAATCGAAGTGGCAGGGCTGGGCTTCATTAATTTTTATCTGACCTCCCTCTTCATCATGCGCTCTCTCCGGCAGGTGCTGCGAGACGGCGATACCTATGGAAAAGGCACAGTCGGAAAAGGGAAAACAGCGATTGTCGAATATGTCAGTGCCAATCCTACCGGACCGCTGACCATTGGACGCGGCCGTGGCGGCGTACTGGGAGACTGCATTGCAAATCTTATCGAATCACAGGGTTACGAGGTTACCAGAGAGTACTACTTCAACGATGCCGGCCGGCAGATGCAGATTCTCGGAGAGTCGGTCCGCCTGCGCTATCAGGAACTGTGCGGCAAAACGATAGAGTTTCCTGACACCCATTACCAGGGCGAATACATCCGCGATATCGCTGAACAGATATACAACGAACATGGTGCGGCTCTTGCTGAAAACGACGAAGTGCTGACCTTTAAAAACAGTGCTGAAGCAATCATTTTCAGCTCCATAAAAAAGACTCTCGCAAGGCTCAGCATCCGTCATGACTCTTTTTTTAACGAGCATACTCTTTACACCCCCGATGCAGCCGGCATAACCGCCAACCAGAGAGTCATTGATGCACTGCGGGAGAACGGATTTATTGCCGATTACGATGGTGCCACATGGTTTCTGACAACAAAACTCGGCCAGGAAAAGGATAAGGTACTAGTCAAATCATCAGGGGAACCGAGCTACCGTCTGCCGGATATCGGCTACCATATATCAAAGTTCGAGCGCAAATACGCAATGATCGTCAATGTATTCGGTGCCGATCATATTGATGAATATCCTGATGTCATCGAGGCTTTGAAAATTCTCGGATACGATACCGGGCGGATAAAAATCGCCATCAATCAGTTTGTAACAACAACTGTCGACGGGCAGACCCTTAAAATGTCAACACGCAAAGGTAATGCTGATCTCCTTGACGACCTGATTGATGATGTAGGTGCTGACGCTACAAGACTGTTTTTTATTATGCGCAGTAAAGATTCACATTTGAACTTCGATGTCGAACTGGCAAAAAAGCAATCCAAGGAAAATCCGGTTTTCTATCTTCAGTACGCCCACGCACGAATCTGCAGCCTCTTACGAATGGCACTGCAGGAAACCGGATTTGATCCTGCGTCCAGTGAGGATCACAAGCTTCTGGAATTACTCACCTCACCGTCTGAACTTCAGCTTGGATTTGCTTTACTTGATTATCCCGACATGATAAAAACCAGCGTGCGCCTGCTGGAACCACAAAAAATGGTGGAGTACATGCACTCTGTGGCTGAACTCTTTCACCGGTTCTATCAGGAGTTCCCCATTATCAAAGCAGAGCCGGATACCATGAAGGCAAGGCTCTTTCTTGCATTGGCAACACGTCAGGTACTGCGCAACGGATTCAGGATTCTCGGCGTTTCAGCTCCCGAGTCAATGTAGAAAACCAGGTTACCTGTAAAGACCATGCTCTATGATATAACGATGTACCGCAGGGGGAACAAGCCTGGAAATACTTTGCCCGGCGGCGGCAAGCTCCCTAATCTCAGTTGACGAAACCTCATAGCCGAAATCAATAACCGCTATAGATCCGTTCTCCGATGAAGCAGCTGAAGGAGAGGCACTTCCCTCTGCTGAAGATCTTCTGAACACAACAATATCACACAGGGAAAACAGTTTCTCATACTCCTTCCACATGTTAAACTCCCTGTAACTGTCTTCACCGACAAGAAGGGTCACGCTGTCGTGGGGATAGAGCTGGTGCACATAGTTGAGAAGATCAACCGTATAGGATGGCTGCCGTTTTTCAAGCTCCCATCCGCTGACCTGACAGCAGGATCCGGTCAGATTGATTTCCGAAGAGAGACACTCTGCCATACGTTTTCTATGTTCGTCGGCAGCGCCCCTGTTATGCTTAAAGGGATTATTCGAAACCGAAATAATAATTCTGTCGATTTCGAGAAGCTCTCTTGCATAGAGGCAGAGAGCAAGATGACCATTATGCGGCGGGTCGAAGGTCCCGCCAAAAACCGCCAGATGCACCTGTCGCCTCCGGTCAGTTGTTTTTAAGATTCTGATTTATTTTTTCTCGGACTCCTCTCATTTCCTGCTGTTTGTCAGGGTAAATCTGGAGATACTGATCAAGCACCTGTCCGGCTTCAAACCATTTTTTCCGTTTTATAAGCGCATCAATTTTCCCTGCCCATGCCTGCTGAACATATCCGGTATCAGGGTACCGCTTCAATATCTCGTCATAAAAAATAACGGCAGCTTTATACTTTTTAAGCTGAACATACTGCCGTGCAATGAAATATGCGTTTTTTGCCAGTTTATCTCTCAGTACGGGAATTGCCTTTTCAGCGTATTTCAGGGAATCCACCTTACCAAGTTCTGCGGCAGCCTTCGCATAACGCTCTTTGTACACCGGATTCTCAGGATTGATCTTCAAAAGCTCCCTGTAAGTCTCAACATCGCTTAAAATCTTTGAATCATCCGGTGCCGGATAGAGATCCATATAAACGGAGAATTGATCTATTGCTTTAATGGTTTCCTGTTGGTCAAGCTCATAATGCGGAGAAAGTTTTTCATGAGATTTTGCAATCAGAAACTGGGCTGTCCGAGCATATGGAGTCGAAGGCACCTGTTTCAACAGGCGTGAAAATATATCTGAAGAGAGCAGATACTGACCGGACTGGTAATATGTCTCGCCAAGCAGAAACAGCACATGATCCTCAAGAGCTGTTGCCCGAGAGGACACAAGCAGTGATTCAAGCGTGAGAGCTGCGCCATCATAATCCTTTTTTCCATACATCCTCGCCGCTTTTTCATAGCCCTCGGTGACAAGGACCGTTGCCGTGGGAGCAGCTGCGGGCTTGGAAGAAGAACACCCTGAACTCATCAATACCCCTATCGTAAACACTATCGATACAGAACGTGAAACAAATCTGTCAACCCGCATAAAGCAACTCCATTATCCTCTTTTTGTGAAATCAGAACCGTATAATACAAAACTGCAGAAAAAGAAACCGAACTCTTTACAGCAATTACTGGAAGATTTTCAATACCTGTTATTGGCCCGATGGTCAGAGAAGGCAACGTGCAGATACAGAGAAAGGAACAAACAGAACAAACCTGTTGTGGAGCTTAGGGGAGTCGAACCCCTGACCTTCTCATTGCGAACGAGACGCTCTACCAACTGAGCTAAAGCCCCGAATCCTTAATGCTGCAGAATTTTACAGCGTCTTTAAAAGTACTGCAAAAAAGTTTAAAAAAATAGCCTGCAGAAGCAGGCTATTCACATTTTGAATGTCATAAGACCATCACAACAGCTTATGCCTTGTCGGCAACAAGTGCCTTCCTGAACATCTCAAGCTGATGACTGATGCTGCCATCAAAGATGGTATCACCGATTTTAACAGAAACACCACCGATAAGGCTTTCATTTTCAGCCAGACTGGGCCTGATTTTCTTGCCTGTATAGACTTCAAGGCGCCTGATCAGCTCGCCGGACTGTTCTTCGGAAAGTTTTTCCGCACTGGTAATACCGACATTGATTATCCCTCTTTTCTCGTCAAGAAGGATTTGAAACTCGTCAATAATCTCAGGGAGAAGTCCTGCTCGTTTTTTCCGGGCAACAAGCTTTAAAAAAAGGAACATTTTTTCCCCGATGGAATCCTTGAAAATTTCCTGAAGGATGTGAATTTTCTTATCCCCATTGACGAGCGGACTGCGCATTGCTTGAACGAGATCGCGGGAATGTTCAAGAACAACCTTAATCACCTGAAGCTCTTCTACAATCTGATCGAGAAAGTTACCCTCTTCAGCTGCTGAGAGAAGAGCGGAAGCATATCGTCGGCTTGTAATTACACTTGACATGTCGTGACCTTTTTCAGTTACGTTTTGTTGAAAGATCCTGAATCATGCTGTCAACGATCCTCTTCTGAATATCTGCATCAAGAGTGGTCTTGATAATTTTTTCAGCGCCTTTGACGGCAAGATCAGCGACCTCATTTCTCAGCACATCGAGCGCACGGCGTTTTTCCTGCTCTATCTCATCTTTTGCTGAGGCAATCATTTTCTGAGCTTCCGCCTGAGCTTTTACCGATATATCCGAACGGAGTTTTTCGGCAAAATCCTTTCCTTCACGGATAATCCTGTCGGATTCAGCATCAGCTTTTGCAAGCAGTTCCTTGTTTTTACGCAGAATAGCTTCAGATTCATCCTTTGCCTGATGCGCACGGTCAATGGATGACTGAATGCCCTTTTCCCTTTCTTCCAAAGCATTGAGGATCGGTCCCCAGGCAATCTTCTTGAGAATAAGCAGCACAATCACAAAAGTGATCGCAGTCCAGAAAATAAGACCGGGATTCGGGCTCAGAAGACTACCGGCAAGAAGTATAATTCCTGACGTAAGCATGAACAATGTTTCCGTTAACGTTTAATAAAGCCCGATTGCGACATGAAATAAAATCAGCCGCAATCGAGATATCTTCTGTATTGAGTCCTTGAGGCTACTCAATATTACTTAAGGGCAAGAAGCACACAGATAACTTCACCGAAAAGAGCCACACCTTCAATAAGAGCTGCAGCAATAATCATGGTTGTACGGATATCTGCAGTCGCTTCAGGCTGACGGGCAACGCCTTCAGCTGCAGATGCCGCCACATTACCAATACCAAGACCAGCGCCGATAACAGCAAGACCGGCACCGACACCGGCTCCTAAATAACCCAAACCTAAACCTTCCATCTTGTTGTACCCCCGTTTATTTTTTTTGTAAGTGTGTATTAAAACCAGTCAATAAAAAGCATGAAAATAAGAGTTATTACCTAATAATCCTTAAACCATTTTAATGTGAGGCAACTCCTGCCTCATGTTCATCATGACCTTCATGTGCCGAAGCAAGGCCGATAAACAGTGCGGAGAGCATCGTAAATATGAATGCCTGAAGAAAAGCCACAAAAAGCTCAAGCAGATAGATGAATATCGAGAATGGAACCGACATGACGACAGCAACGATATAGCTTTTAAGAATAAAGCTGATAAAGATAAGGCTGAGAATCACAATGTGGCCCGCCGTCATATTGGCAAACAACCGTATGGTAAGAGCAACCGGCTTGGTAAACAAGCCGATAAATTCAATCGGAATCATAATGATCCAGAGCGCCGGATGAGTCCCGCCTGTAAGATGCGCAAGATAGCCCTTGACACCGTGAGCTTTAAGCGCTGCAATCTGTGTAAGGAAAAAAGTGAAGGTGGCAAGCGTCAGCGTAACGTTGATATTACCTGTAGCTGTTGATCCATAGGGAACAAGTCCCAGAAGGTTGCAGAGCAGAATAAAAAAGAATACCGTCAGAAGATAAGAGAGATACTTTTCATAACCCTTGCCGATGTTAGCCTTAGCCACATCAAGCCGGATGAACTCTACAAGCGCCTCCATGGCATTCACCAATCCCTTCGGAGCCTGTCGGGCATTCATTTTCTTGTATTTGCCGCCGACCACTGAAAAAACAATCAGAAGCAAAGCCGATACAACCCAGAGCATCACCACATGCTTTGTTATGGAAATATCAATCCCGGCCACTGGAGGGATTTTTGGAAGGGAGATTTCGCCAAAGGGCTCAAACGACAAAATACTGTTGTCGAGAATATGATGCATGATGACGTCGCCGGCTTTCTCCTCTTCAGGAGCGGCGGCAGGAGCGGCTGCAACTGCTCCGGCTGTCTGCGGAGAGAGTGCTGCTGCAGGCTCACTGGCTGCGACGGCAATGCCGTTGACATTCAGCAGAAGAGGCAGAAGAATCGCAAAAACCTTGAGAAGAGCCTTAGGCTGTATGATGTTTACCCGTTTCATGCAGTTTTCTTTTTCTGTTTGTTTTTCTTTTGATACCCGAGAATTTCCACAATCACATAGATACAGTAAAACGCAAAGAATGAAAAGACAAAGTCGTTGATGACCACCATGTGCCTGAGAATGATAACAGCGACAAGCACCATCAGCACTAACAGCCGGAGAGTCAGGCCACCGAACACGAACTTGGTGAATACCGCTGATTCCTTGTCAAGTGCGTAGTCAAAAAGCAGATAACCGGCAACAGTATTGGAAACCACCATTATCCATGCAAGAAAAACCGAGTGATAGTCAACACTCCCGGGATTAAGTTCTGCAAAAATAATGCCCCATAAAATGACGGACAAGATACATAACTTAATAAAAAATTCAAACAATGGCTTCATATCTCCCTTTTCTTTATCAATTAACACCGGCATGAAACTCTCCATGCCTTATTTTTTTTTATTAGCCTGGCGCACTACCTTCATAAGAACGAGAGACATCCCGGCCATCCCGAGAACAACACCTGCAAGGAGCAGGAATGGTGAAGTGCCAAGCTTACCGTCAGCCCAATAGCCAAGAAATACAAAAAAAACAAAGCTCACGGCAATCTGCAGGCCAATGCCCATATAATCGGAAATCGCACGGACAGAACGTCCGAATTGTTCCCCGGAGCGTTCCTTATCAGCTCTTGTCATTGTTGAGCCTCTTTGTTAACATGCTTACCGGCATCACCTTCTGCACAATACTGTCATCAGAAAGTTGCAGTAGTGATATTTCATGAGGTCAAAGATACTATCTCTTCCTGAAATAATGAACCCTTGAGCATATTCTTGCTGAGAAACCAGATAAACCCTGCCAGTATGACGCCGGAATATATTGTTCCACACTCCTTCAGACAATTCGGCGAACTCATCGCTCTGCAAAGCACAAGAACAGGCGGTGTAAGCAAAGGGCCCTATGCGGCTCTGAATCTTGGCATAAATACCCGTGACAGTGCGGAAATGGTTCATGAAAACACCCTCAGGCTCTGCGCAGCGGCAGGTATTAATCCCGAAAGATTGGTCAGCTCCGAACAGGTTCACGGCACAGAAATACTGACAGCCGAAAAACCGGGAAGATACCAGGGTTACGACGCATTCATTACCGGCAAAACAGACCTCCATTTATGCATCTTCACTGCGGACTGCTATCCTGTACTGATTTTCGACCCGCGGCATCATGCTACAGGAGCGGTTCATGCCGGCTGGAAAGGAAGTGCAGGACGGATTGTGATGAAAACCGTTGCCGCCATGCAGAAAAACTTTAACTCCATTCCTGCAGAGTGCTTCGCCTATATCGGAACCGGAATTTCATCAGCCGCCTATGAGGTTGGTCTTGATGTCGCAAGGGAATTTCCATCGGACAGCTGTCTGCCTTCCCCTTTTTCGACCGATGAAGGGAGATACATGCTTGATCTCGGCATGGTAAACTGCCGGCAGCTGATTGACTCAGGTATTCCCGCACAAAATATTGAACGATCTCAATTCTGCTCATTTGGTGACAGCAGCATGTTTTTCTCCTATCGCCGCGATAATGGAATAACCGGACGCATGGTCAGCATCATCGGTGTCAGGCCGCAGTAAGACCGGCATAACCTGTTACAGATACCCCTTGCCGTATGAGCCGAAAAGCTTATGGGCCTCGCGGGAAATATCCTCCCTGAAATCAGGATGCGCAATGCTTGCAAGCGCTTCAGCTCTCTGCCGGAGATTTTTACCGTGCAGATTGACAATACCGAATTCGGTAACCACATACTGCACATGAGCTCTGGTCGTAACAACACCTGCCCCTGGTTTCAGCTGCGGCACAATCCTCGACAACCCCTTGCTTGTCGTCGACGGCAGCGCGATAATCGGCTTGCCTCCCTCAGAAAGTGCCGCACCGCGAATAAAATCCATCTGACCGCCAACGCCTGAAAAAAATTTCTGACCGATCGAATCAGCACATACCTGACCTGTCATGTCAATTTCGAGGGCACTGTTGATCGCCGTCACACGGGGATTTCTCCTGATCTCCCTGGTATCGTTGACATAATCCGAGGGCAGCATCGCAACAAGCGGATTGTCATCCACAAAATCATACAATTTTCTCGTTCCTATAAGAAAGCTTGCCACAATCATCTCCTTATGGCTCCGCTTTTTACGGCCGTTAATCACACCTTTCTCAACAAGGTCTATTATCCCGTCCGAAAACATCTCCGAATGAATGCCAAGGTCCTTATGCCCTGAAAGCGACGCAAGTGTAGCATCAGGAATAGCGCCTATGCCCAGCTGAAGTGTGGCCCCATCCTCAACGATAGTTGCAATATGGCTGCCGATACGTATCTCAACATCACTCAAAGCATGTCTGGGCGTTTCGAGAATGGGATCAGACACCTCAACCATGGCATGGATCTTACTCATATGAAGCAGTCCTTCGCCAAGCGTTCGAGGCATATTCGGATTCACCTGAGCGATAACAAGCTTTGCGGAATGGACCGCAGCAAGGGTGACATCGACTGAAACACCGAGCGAACAATAGCCGTGACAGTCCGGAGGCGAAACATGCACCAGGGCAACATCCAGAGGCAGAATTTTATTCTGGAACAGGAAGGGGATTTCGCTCAGAAAAACCGGAATCGCATCAGCGTCACCATGCTGAACAGACTGACGGACATTTTTACCGACAAACAGAGCATTCAATCTGAAACTCTCACGATACTCAGGCCTTGTATAGGCAGCATCACCCTCAGTATGAAGACTGACGATCTCTACATTTCTCAACTCAGCTGAACGCTGAACCATCGCATCGATAAGACGCTGCGGAGTTGCAGCCGCAGTATGCAGAAAAACCCTGTCTCCGGATTTAATTTTTGTTACTGCTTCTTCTGCGGGCAGGGAACGATAATTCATTAACTCCTTATGTTCGTTTAAAATTACATTCAGACACCGTTATTCTTCCGGCGGAGATACGCCGGGGTATCTGACAGGCCTTTCTCAATCTTATCTTCGCGCTCTGAGGAACCGCTACTGCTCAAAGGATTATGACTGTCATCAGGAGCGCTGTTTTTTCTGGTGCCGGCCTCACGGGAATCATGTATCGACAACTGCCTTCTTATATAAGCAGGAATACGCAGATCCTCCACCTGCCTCTCAGAATAAAGAGAAGCGGCCGGTCTCACGGATGGAGCAACCTGACCTGATCTGATACCATGCACCGGACTGACAGGACGTCGGACAACTGAGTCCTTTCCATCCTCCTCCGCTTTTCGCTTGAACCCGGTAACAATGACAGTCACCCTGATTTCACCCGATACCTGAGGTTCATCCACATAGCCATTGATAATCTTGGCTTCACTGCCGACCTGCTCCTCAATATAGTTCATCGCGTCCGACATATCCCGCATGGTGACCTCGCCGGTAATATTGACCAGTACGCCTTTGGCTCCCTTGACCGATACGCCTTCAAGAAGTGGACTGTTGAGAGCATCCGATGAAGCCTTGAGAGCCCGGCGGTCACCTGCGGCGGCGGCAGAGCCCATAACGGCATCTCCCGCTCCCGACATGATGCTGCGGACATCTGCAAAATCAACATTGACATGCCCATGACGGGTAATAATATCAGCAATACCTTTAGCTGCCCTGTACAGAACATCATTCGCCATGTTGAACGCTTCGGTAGCGCTTACCCCCTCCTCGGCAATACTCAGTATCTTTTCATTTTCAACGAGAATAAGAGTATCGATGTATTTTCGCAGTTCTGCAATTCCACCGTCAGCAATCTTGGCTTTCACCTGTCCTTCAAAATTGAACGGCCGGGTGACAACTCCGATAGTGAGTATGCCCATATTCCTTGCAATCGAGGCAATAACCGGAGCAGCACCTGTACCGGTACCCTTGCCCATGCCGGCGGCAATAAAGACAAGGTCGGCACCTCTGAGCTGCGCCGCAATGATTTCGCGGTCATCATCAGCAGCCTGCCGGCCCTTTGCCGGGTCAGCTCCGGCACCAAGTCCGTTTGTAGCTTTCTTGCCTATCTGCACCCGTAGAGGAGCTTTCGAATTCAGGAGCGCCTGACGGTCCGTATTAAACACGATATACTCAACGCCGCTTATTTTCCTGTCAATCATGTTATTTACAGCATTGCCGCCGCAACCGCCTACGCCGACAATCCTTATGGTAACCCCTTTACCCTGGTCACTGTCGAACAGGCCGGGGTCCAGTTCAAATGCCATTGGTCAGTTCTCCTCTTTAAAAAGCCGTTCTTTGATCTCTCATCACAAATTATCCCAGAATTTCTTCATCCTGTCCACAATTTTCTTTGCCGCCGGATTCTGCTCATGCACCTCCGGCTCCTCCGTGAACGGTGCGGGTATATCAGGCTGAACCACCTCTGCTGAAGATGAAAAATTATGATATTCCGAGAGATTGTTCTGAAATGCATGGGCAACGAGCCCCATAACGGTAGCATACATCGGATTATTAACGGAGCCCTTGATCCCGCCCGATACCCCTTCAGGATAACCGATTCGAACATCAAGCGCCAGAACATCATGGGCAAGCTCTTCGGTACCCGGCAGAAGGGAGCCTCCTCCCGTTATTATTGCGCCGGCATTGATATATTCATAATAGCCCGACCGCTTTATCGAATCACGCACAAGCTCCAGAATCTCCATCATCCTTGCTTCAATGATCATGGTCAACGAGCTCTTCGGAAAAGTTTTCTGCGGACGGCCCTCAATACCTTCTATAAGAATATCCTCATCATCTCCGCTCATTGGAGCGTAGGCACAGCCATGCTTTATCTTCAACTCTTCAGCGACTTCGTAAAGAGCTTTCACGCCATGAGCCAGATCATGAGTGACATCATTTGCGGCAACTTTGATGACCTCAGAATAGCGGATCGCTCCGTCAATATAGATTGCCACCTCCGTGGTGCCGCCTCCGATATCAATGACAACCACACCGCTTTTCTTCTCACGCTCCTTCATCACGGCCATGCCGGAGGCAACCGGTTCAAAGGTAACCGCGCTGATCTCCAGCCCTGCCTTCTCGACACACTGCTTGATATTGCGGATCTTTGTTCTCAGACCGACAACGATATAAGCGCTGCCTCTCATTGTCGTCCCGGCCATTCCTATCGGATCAAGCAGTCCCTCCTGATCATCAACAATAAACTCCTGCGGAATGACATGAATAATTTCATGATCAATATCCAGATACCTGATATTGGTCTTGGCCTTTTCCAGAAACCGCTTTACATCCGAATCATTGACAATCCCGGTCTGGTTGATGCTTATTTCCGAATTACTGTGAATACAGTGGACATGTGCACCGGAAATACCGACATTGACACCGAGAATGCGAATGGACGACTCCCGTTCAGCATCAGCGACGGCAGCCTTTATCGCATCCACGGTCTTGTTGATATTGACAACTGTCGCCCTCTGAAGGCCATCGGAATTGGAACGTCCTTTTCCAAGCACATTGAGCTTTCCTAGCACATCTTTTTCGGCAACCACGACGCACACCTTGGTAGTACCGATATCAAGACCAACAGCGATATTGCTTTTCAGCATTGTTCTATTTCTGCATAATTATAACTGGGGACCAGCCTGCGTGGCCTGGGGCGATACAACATCAATTGTAAAGATCCTGTCTGTGAACCTCATATCCACGCTTTCATAAGAGCCAAACCCTTTTTTCGACACAACCTTTTGCCAAAATATCTCGAATTTTTTCAACTTTTCCTTGAAGTTCCCGTCATTACCGACAATAAAACGGGTAGGAGCCTGAACGGCGATGAAGTAGGTCATATTGTTGCCCTGAAGGTGGAGTTCCCGAATGAGCAGGCGCGCATAATTAGTCCTTGAAAGCGCATCAAGAAATTGACGGAGCACCTCTATGTCACGACTGTCAAGCCGCTGCAAACCATTTCCTCCGGCCTTCAGCCGGCTGATGCCCGAAACAGTCAGCAATATTGGAACCTGCGCTGAAAACTCTTTTTTCCCCGGCAGAAGAAATCCCTCAGTGTCAACAGCCATAATATTGCCATCCATCACCGTCAACGCCAGAGGCACCCGCTCCAGAACCCTTATACGGACAATGCCGTTAAGCTCCTTGCTGATCACCGCATCCCTGACATAAGGAAACTGCATAACCCTCGCTTTTAAATCAGCAGGATCAAGTTCCTGGAGATTTCTGCCTTTATAGACAAGCATGCCTGTTGAAAACTCCTTCGCGACAGCACTCGAAACCCCCTCAACAACGATATCACGGACAACTACCTCCTTTTTCCATCGCATCGAATAAAAGGCCAGCGATGCCAAACCGGCAAGCACAACGATAAAAATAAATACTTTTGCTTTTCCGTTATGAGCCGCCGCAGGCTCATAACGGCTTTCCACTCCTTCACCGCCCTCAGAAGATCCCTGAGGAGCCATATCAGGGTAATAACCCGAATATTCCTTTCGTTCCCGTTCAGGCATAAGCAAAGGTTATTTCAAATCCTTTCATGAACTCACTCACATTTACCGGAAGCTTTCTCACGGCACACCCCGGCAACTCTCGAAGCCAGAAGAGTGATATCCCCGGCACCCATGAACAGAAGCATATTCCGATTCTCAATATGCTCCACGAGAGCGGTAAAAAGCGCCTCCTTTTCAGCAATATACTCCACATGCTTTCCCCCTGCCTTTCGAACAGCCGCAGCAACCAGATCCCCGTTAACGCCGGGGAAATCCTCAGACTTTTCACGCGAAGGATAAACATCGGCAATATACACCATATCCGCCCTGGAAAGCGCCCAGCCGTATTCATCCGCAAACTCCCTGGTGCGGGAAAACAGATGCGGCTGAAAAACAGCAACAACTTTGGAATCAATCCATCCGCTTTTAGCCGCCTTGACGGTCGCTTTGACTTCGGAAGGATGATGTGCATAATCATCAACAACCATTAATCCGGCGCCATTGTCATATTTAACCTGAAACCTTCTCCTCATGCCGCTATACCTGCCGAGGCCGGCAATCAGCCGTTCAGGCTCAATACCCAGCTCAATACCCGCTGAAAACGCCGCAAGGGCGTTAAGCACATTGTGCCGACCCGGCACATTGATGCAGACATCGCGATACTCCCGGCCATAAGCCTGAACGGTAAAGAGAGCCCGCTGTTTTTCAAGCACGATATCCGTTGCCATAACATCGGCCGGCTCGTCGATCCCGAACGTGGTATACAGACGGTTCATGGACGGGATGATCTTTCTGATCTCCGGCCAGTCGACACAACAGATCACACGCCCGTAAAAAGGCACTTCGTTGGCAAAAGCAATAAACGCCTGTTTCAATTCATCCAGAGTTCCGTACGTATCCATATGCTCGGACTCAAGACTGTTGACAATGGCAATCGTCGGCGTAAGCTTTAAAAAAGCGCGGTCAAACTCATCAGCCTCGATCACCATATACTTTCCATCGCCGACAACGGTACTGCCTTTCAGATAGTCCGATATTCCTCCGATCATGACGGTTGGCGACTCTCCCGACTCGATAAGCATCGTGGCAATCATGGCGGTAGTGGTTGTCTTCCCATGAGTGCCGGCAATGCATATTCCGTATTTATATCGCATGAGCTCGCCGAGCATCTCATCCCGCTTTATAACAGGAATGCCTGCTTTTTCAGCAGCCAGGATCTCAATATTCTCTTCCGGCCTGATCGCTGATGAATAAACAACAACATCGCACGAAGCAATCTGCTCAGCCCGATGTCCCCGATAGATCACAGCTCCATGCTCGGTCAGTTTGTCGGTTACCTCACCGGAAGAGAGGTCAGAGCCCGAAACCCCGAAGCCCGACTTCAGGAGCAGTTCCGCTATGGCGCTCATTCCTGCACCTCCGATTCCAACTATATGAACGCTTTTTGTTTTTCCGAGTTCCATGTGTGTTACGCTCTCTTCCTTAATGTTTTTTTGCAAGACCGATGATTCGCAAAGCAAGCTGACGGGCCGCATCCGGATATGCAAGTTTGAGGGAGGCAGCTCCCATGCTTTTCAGTTTTTCCGGATCCCGCAGCAGCTCAAGAATATTTTTTACCGAACTCTCTTCACCGAGCACCCCATCTTCAATCATGACCGCCGCCCCGTTCTTGACCAGCGCCCGGGCATTATAACGCTGATGATCACCGGTAGCATACGGATAGGGCACAAGTACCGAAGGTTTCCCGATATTGGTCAGCTCCGCGATAGTTGATGCACCAGCCCGGCACAAAACAAGATCAGCCGCACTATAGGCTGACCCCATATCCTCAATGTAGGGAGCTACCCATAGGTAAGGCGACGGCGCAACAGCATCCTTAATCCGCTCGAAATCAAGTGCACCTGTCTGCCATATCAGATTAGCCGACGCGGTAATGTCGTTGAGTCGCTGCAGCACAGCATTATTTATCGACCGAGCCCCCCGGCTGCCGCCGAAAACAAGCAGGGTGGGCCGCTCTGCGTTCAGACCGAATCCATGCCTTGCGACCTGCGAATCCTGATATTCAAACGAACGCGCAGGATTGCCTGAAACAAAGACACTCTTTTTATTGACAATAAACCTCCTGGCTTCTTCAAAAGAAAGATGCACTTCGCCGGCAAGTGTCGACAGCAGCTTTGTCGTTACACCCGGAAATGCATTCTGCTCCTGAATCAGTGTTTTTTTCCGCATAAGCTGAGCCGCGAGAAGCAATGGGGCGCTGACAAACCCGCCGGTACCGACAACTACATCAGGGTTCTCCCGACCAATAAGGGCAACCGCACGTCCAAGTGCAGAAGTAAAATCGGCGAGCACTCCCGCATTGGCAGCGATATTTGCAAGAAATGCTCCTCTTTTCAACCCTCTGACCGGCAGAAGATGGAGCCTGTAACCGAGTCTCGGAACTTCGGTCGACTCTATGCCGGCAACCGTCCCGACGAATGAAATCCCTGCGTCCACCACCAGCTTCCGGAGCTCTGAGGCCATTGCAACAGCAGGATATAAATGACCTCCCGTTCCCCCACCCGCAAAAAGAACCTTCATGCGGCCCCCTCCTCTGCCATTTCCGGCTGAACACTCTTTTCAATCGCCCGTTTCTTGTAGCGGGATATACTCATAAGAATACCGACACCTAGAGAGTTGAGCAGCAGCGCTGTACCGCCATAGCTGATAAAAGGAAGCGCGACGCCGGTGGTAGGAATCAGATGACAGGCGACGGCAATATTGATAAAGGCAAAAAGAGTTATAGCCATGGTGATGCCGCAGGCAACATATTTTCCGAAATTATCGGGAGCATGCTTGGCGATGATAAGTCCACAGACAAAAAAACCTGTAAAAAGCGCAATGAGCGCCACCCCGCCCACAAACCCGTACTCCTCGCCGATAACGACAAACACAAAATCATTATAAGAGAGCGGCAGATAGAGATCCCGTTGCTTGCTGGCTCCAATGCCGAGGCCGAACAGCCCCCCGTTTCCCAGACCGATCAATGCTTGCACGACCTGATAGCTTATCACTTTTTCATCTTTACTGGTAAATGAGAGCAGACGTGCCATCCGGTACGGCGCAGCAATGGCAAACACAACCGCAATTGGAATCAGGAGCGAAAACGTCGCAAGCAGATGCCGCATATTGACACCGCCGATAAACATAAGCATAAACCCTATCAGAGCAATAAGCGATGCTGTACTGAAATTCGGTTCAAAAGCCACAAGAGCAACAACGGTCATCAGAATGGTGAGCAGGGGATAATAGGAGTTATTGAGGTCCTTTATATAACTCTGTTTTTCAGTGATAAGCCTGGAAAAATGAAAGATGATGGCATATTTCGCAAAATCCGACACCTGAAATCTCAGCGGCCCGAACCCTATCCAGCGCGCCGCACCTGAAATACGTCCGATAGCCTTCAGGGCAAGAAGTGTGGTCAGAAGAACAATGCTTGCAACAAGAATGATCTTGCTGGTCTTCCAGAAAAAATGATAATCAAGTTGCGCAACCAGCAGAATAGTGATGATGCCGATGACAGAAAAAGTCAGCTGGCGCCATAAAAAATACTCGGAGCTTGAATATTTTGTTTCAGCCCACCCCGCTCCGCTGCTGTACACAATTACCACTCCGATGCACATGAGAATGGCTACAATGAGCATCAGCAATTTTCCGGCAATTACCTCTCCCCGTGAAGGCAATGCCAGTGCGTCCGAAGGATTGACCACAACGAAGCCGGATGTTGTATCTGTATTCAGCATGGTTGTAACTGATGAACGCATTGTTTGAACTTGATTCCGCGATCCTCGAAATTCTCAAACATATCAAAACTGGCGCACCCGGGCGAAAACAGCACAGTCTCACCTTCCACTGCAGCTTCATGGGCAAGCGCCACTGCATCAGCGAGCGAACCCGCCTCACTGACCGCAACAATACCCTCAAAAGCAGCGGAGATCTTTCCCTGCGACTCTCCGATGGCAATAAGGAGTGAAACTTTTTCTCTTACAAGCCGGGCAATAGAGGTATAATCATTCCCTTTATCCTGACCGCCCGCAATAAGCACACAGGTGCCCGGAACAGACTCAAGCGCCTGACGCATGGCATTGATATTGGTGGCTTTCGAATCGTTGACCCAGCTTGCTCCGTTCAGCGTCATGACAAACTCCTGACGATGTTCAACACCTTTGAACTCTCTCAGCACCGAACGCACAACCTCATTACCGATACCCAGCGCCCTCGCCGCCGCAACTGCCGCAAGCACATTGGATATATTGTGCCGCCCGCGAAAGCTGTTTTTCAGAAACTCTGCTGTCTCAATAACCTGGTCGTCACCATCGGGTGTCCGCACAACAATCATCTCCCCGTCAACCAGAACTTCACGACGATCAATCCCGCCATCGGCAGCAGGCTCCAATCCGAACGGAACAATCGCGAATGGGAATTCCCATCCGGCAAAATGCTCCCTCAGCAACTCGTCGTCCTCATTATAAATAAGCGTATCTGCATCACCCTGATTCGCATAAATCCTGAACTTCGTCGCAGCATACCGGTAAATATCGCCTTCATAACGGTTGAGATGATCCGGTGTAATATTGGTAATCACGGCAACATCCGGCCTGAAGGTAAAGCATCGCTCCAGCTGGTAACTGCTCAGCTCAACTACAGCAATATCACCTTCTGTCATATCCTGCACCAATGAAGAAAAAGGCACCCCGATATTGCCGGCACTGAAAGAGCGATACCCGTTCCGGAGGCCATCAGCCTCGCAGATACGATGAACCAGCGTCGAAGTGGTAGTTTTACCATCCGTTCCTGTTATCCCGACAATTTTCGCCTTGCAGAAACGACTGGCCAGCTCTATTTCACTGACAATGTGAATCCCTTTTGACTCCAGATTTTTCACAACCTGGGAATACGGGGGAATTCCCGGGCTGATAACACAAAAATCCGCATCATAAACCCTATCCGAATGCCCTTCATGCTCTACGGATATCTTCTTTTTCTGCAGACGCAGAACCTCATGCTCCTCAATCCGGCCAGACTCACTGAGCAACACATCCGCACCCGCACTGCAAAGGAGCTCCGCTGCAGCAATACCACTCTTCCCTGCACCGATAACCGATACCTTTCTACCCTGGAAATCCATCGTCATTATCTGAGTTTTAAGGTCATGAGGCTTACAAGAAAAAAGAGAATTGATATAATCCAGAACCGTATCACAATCTTCTGCTCCGCCCACCCTTTCAGCTGAAAGTGGTGATGCAGAGGTGCCATAAGAAAAATTCTCCGTCCCTGTCCAAACCGCATTTTCGTGTATTTGAAATAGAGTACCTGCAGGGAGACAGAGAGTGTTTCCATCACAAAAACACCTGCAATCACCGGCAGAAGCAGCTCCTGTTTGATCAATAGAGCGATTACCGCAATAGCGCTTCCGAGAGCAAGAGATCCGGTATCACCCATGATAATCTCAGCCGGATTCGAGTTATACCACAAAAAGCCTACACAGGCCATGACAATCGCCATGCTTACAACGGCAACTTCACCTCCTCCGGGAATAAACGGAATATTGAGGTAGACGGCATAGACGGCGTTTCCCGCCAGGTAGGAAAACCCTCCAAGACCGGTCACCACAATAGCGGAAGTACCTGCAGCAAGACCATCAAGTCCGTCTGTCAGATTCACGGCATTCGATACTGCTGTAATAATGAAAATGACGATCGGTATATAAAAAACCCCGTAGTCAAGAATCAGATTTTTGAAAAACGGCACCGTTGTCCTCGAAAGCAACACCGAAAAAGCAGGATCAAACCAGGTGTACAGCCCGATAATAAGGCCCAGAGAGATCTGCCCGATAAGCTTGTAACGGGCCGAAAGGCCGCCTTTGATTTTAAGCACCACTTTCCGGTAATCATCAACAAACCCGATCCCCCCCATCCAGAGCATCGCCAGCATGATAAGCCAGACATGTGGATCATTGAATTTCGACCAGAGCAGCACAGAAATTTCAACGGAAAAAATAATAAGCAGCCCTCCCATCGTAGGCAGCTCTTTTTTCTTTTTATGTTCAGGAGGCGCCTCCTCCTTGACCGGCTCAATGAACCGGGTTTTCAGATATCTGATAAATCCGGGACCGAAAAACAGGCTGATCAACAACGCCGTAATCGCAGCAGCGCTTGCCCTGAAGGTGAGATACTCAACAACACGGAGCACAGGAGGGTGAAACACATCGTTGATATACTTTAACAAATAATAAAACATACCGTATTCTTAACTGATTATGGTTCGTGCGTTGATAAGCGCTTCGACAACAGTCTCAAGCCTCATGCCCCTTGATCCCTTGAAAAGCAGGGCATCACCATCCTCCACCACATCAAGCAAGGCAGCCAGAAGTTTTTCGCGGCTCTCAAAATGACCAAGAGAGCAGACGGAAGCCTCACTGCATATCAACCTCGACTTTTCGCCATAGCAGAACAACATGTCAACCCGGCTCTGCTGAATATACCTGCCGATAGTTTCATGTTCAACATCTGCCGCCGCTCCAAGTTCAAGCATATCACCCAGCACGGCAACCCTTCTGCCACTGCACGGCATATCACAAAGAGCATTGATCGCCAGACGCATTGAATCCGAATTGGCGTTGTAGGTATCATTCAGAATCCTGATCCCGCCACGGTCGATGACTTCAAGCCGTTTCCAGCCTTCTGCAGGAATAAGAGCCTCAAGCCCCGTCCTGATCCGGCGCATGGAAAGACCGAACTGCAGTCCGACGGACGCCGCCGCGACAGCATTGATGACATTGTGCTTCCCGGTAAAATTCAGGGTGACCTTTTCTGAGCCGGAAGCCGAACATAAAAAAAATGAAACACGGCCATCCCCCTCCACCGAAATATCCCGGCTCCAGCAGGTGTTCATTGAACTGTCACTGGTTCCGTAACTGATGCTTCCTGCCAGCCCCTCTCCAGCAGCCCTCAGCCGGGGATCGTCATCGTTCACAAAAACGATTCCACCGCTCCTCCTAAGATCATCGAAAAGCTTCAGTTCAGCTTTCGCCACTCCGTCAAGATCAAAAAGAAACTCAAGATGCTCATGGCCGATATTGGTCAGCAGCCCGTGTGTAGGTTTCCCTATGTCGCAAAGGAGTTCCATCTCTTCCGGATGGTTGATCCCCATCTCGACAACAGCGATACCGGTATCCTGCCTGAGCTGAAAAAGCGTGAGGGGAACGCCCAGATGATTGTTCCTGTTGCCCCTGCTCATTTGAACCTTGAACCCGGTTTCCAGTACCGATGCAACCATCTCCTTTGTTGTGGTCTTTCCATTACTGCCCCCTATAGCCACAACAGGAATTGAAAACGTACTGCGGTATATCGCCGCAAGCTGCTGCAATCCTTCAGCAGGATACTCCGTAACAATAAATCCTTTTCCAGCGGGTGGCGCCTCTGACCCCTGAGCCTCAAACCAGTCACAGCTGACCATAGCCCAGCTTGCACCATTATCAAAAACGCTGCCGATATATCGGTGTCCGTCTGTTTTCTCCCCCTTGAGGGCAACAAACAGCTCTCCACCCTGCACTTCTCTTGAATCAATAACCACCTTCGGATCGGCAATATCCAGGGGCACAGAGCCCTCTCCTGCCATGACAACCTCTCCGACAGTTCGAAAATCATTAACGCTCAAAACTCCTGTCACTCATTCTCCTTCTCCGGATACCCGGAACAATGTTACTGCATATACTTTTTTATCAGCTCCTGATCCGAAAAGAAATATTTCCTGCCGGCAATCTCCTGATACTTTTCATGGCCTTTCCCCACAACCAGTAGAATATCCCCCCGATTGAGCATCGAAACGCCCCTCCGGATTGCTTCAGTCCGGTCACTGATTCGCATGTAATGACCACTGACAATGCCCCGTTCAATCTCATCAAGAATGGTGTCGGGATCCTCATCCCGCGGATTGTCAGAGGTAACAATAACCTCATCGGCTATTTCCGAAGCAATACGGCCCATTTCAGGCCGCTTCCCCTTATCCCTGTTGCCACCGCACCCGAAAACCACAACAAGACGTGAGCCCTCCGGCTTAAGCTCCCGAAGGGCACCAAGCGCCTTATAAAGCGCATCAGGGGTATGGGCATAGTCAACAAAAGCGCTCCACCCCGTACTGCTGTCGCCAACTCTCTCCATGCGTCCGTCAACCGCCGAAACTGCCGAAAGGGAGCTGCATATCTCTTCCGGCGCAACACCCATTCCCGCTCCGACTGCTGCCGCCTCAAGCACATTCATAACATTGAAAAGCCCGGGAAGTCTCACCTTCATATCAATACTGGCATCAGGAAAATGAAGGGCTATCGCACTGCAGGCAATGCTTCGCTCGATAATATCGGCTTTAAAAAGCCTGCCGCAGGTCATTGGCGGACGAACACCGTCCTGCAGGGTACAACAGTATATTTTTTCCCGCTCCACCCTCGCAGCCATCTGAGAGGCATGAGAGTCATCACCGTTAAACACCCCGAACCCGCCCGGAGCAAGCTGATCAAAAAGCTGCTGCTTGGCCGACGCATACTCCTGCATGGTGGTATGAAAGTCAAGGTGCTCCCTAGTCAGGTTGGTAAACACTGCCGCATGAAACCTGATACCGTACACTCTCTTTAAAACGAGAGCATGGGACGACACCTCCATCACCACCGCCCGGCATCCAGCCTCAAGCATCTGGCTGAAAAAAGCATGAAGACCATGCGCCTCAGGAGTAGTGCGGTCAAGCGAAATCTCCCGATCTCCAATCCTGCAGAGATTGGTCCCGATATACCCTGCAGATATCCCGTTGGCATTGAGCATTGCTGTAATAAGCTTTGCCGTGGTGGTTTTTCCGTTTGTACCCGTAACCCCGATAATCAGCAACCTGTCAGAAGCCTTTCCATAAAAAATACGGGCAGCCTCCGCCAGAGCAATCCGCGCATCTGAAACAGTGATATAGAGGCACAACTGACTGGTCCCGGCGGGAAGCTCCTCACAGATAACCGCTGCAGCTCCGCTATGCACCGCACTCTCGATAAACCGGTGCCCGTCGGCACAATACCCTCTCACTGCCACAAAGAGCGATCCGGAAACTACCTCCCGCGAATCACTGGTAACCATGGAGATAGTCTTATCGGCTTCTGTATTGCCGGTAATCGATCTATAGGTAATACCCGTCAGCAGCTCCTGCAGCGGCAGCTCCTGACGGGTGGAACTCTCCATCAGGGCAGCCATGAGGAGTTTCTTTTCATAGTTGTTGAACCAATCGTCACCTTGATAATCGTCTTCTTTTTAACCTTCTGTCCCGGAGCAATACTCTGGCGGGCAACACATCCATCCAAATCTCCCGAAGAATCCATCTCCAGGCTATGCCACTTCAGCAGCCGCTGGGCATCCCGTGCCTGAAGACCTGTCAGTTCGGGAACGGCAACTGTTGAAACTGAATCAATAGCCGCCTGCTCCGCAGAACGGAAAGCAAGCTTTTTCTGCATCTCCCCGGAGCAGGCAATCATTCTTGAGGCAATACTTGAAAAAACAGGGGCGGCAACCATTGCGGCATAATAGGCCGTTTTTGGATTTTCTACAACCACAATAATGGCATAACGGGGAGCTTCAACAGGAAAATACCCGACAAATGAGGCAACATAAGCCGGCTTTGAATACGAGCCGCCGGCAGCCCGTCTCGCTGTCCCGGTCTTGCCTGCAACGGTAACGCCCGGCACAGCAGCGCTTTTTGCGGTACCGCTGTCCACAACCGCCTTAAAATACTCCTTGCTGAGATACCTTGCCGTTTGAGGAAGCACCGCTTTCCGGACTGCTTTAGGAGTACTCTCCCATACAACCTTGTTTTCAGCATTGATAACCTTTTTTATAATATATGGTCTCATCAGCTGCCCGTCGTTAGCCATGGCCGCATAAGCCTGCAAAATCTGCAGAGGAGTAGCCATAATTTGATAGCCATATCCCATCCAGGGCAGCGTGGTTCTGTCCCACCGGTCAAGAGGCCGGACCCTTCCCGGCGACTCACCGATCAGTCCGATGCCTGTTTTCCGTCCAAACCCGTAATTCATCGTATAGGCATAGAACTTCTCGCTCCCCACAGCCATTGCGGTCTTAGCAGCGACAATATTGCTTGAATACATGATAGCTTCACGGAACGATATATTTCCGTATGGTTCATGGTCCCTGATAAACAGATTATAGATCGGCATAATACCCCTCATGCCGTTCACCCTGTCTTCCGCTTTTCTTTTCAGAACTTCTGTAGCCGCAGATGCCATGATCAGTTTAAAGGTTGAACCCGGTTCATAACTGTCTGTTACAGCGCGGTTGCGCGACTTGTCGGCAGACCAGGTCGATCGCTGGTTAAGATCAAAGGTCGGGTTGTTGGCCATAGCAATGATCTCCCCGGTATGAACATCCATGACAATGCTCGAAGAGGCATCAGCCTGGAACTTATTGACCGCCTTTGCAAGCTCATCCTCAACGATGCTTTGAATATCGGCATCGATAGTCAGCTGAACACTGTTGCCTTTTACCGGATCCTGCTGTTTGGCATCAGGCGCGGGATAACGCTTCCCATCGGCTGACCTCTGATAAATTTTCGTCCCGTCAATGCCTTTCAGCTCCCTGTTGAGCTGCAGTTCAAGCCCGCTGCTCCCCTCGTTTTTGTTGTCTGTACCACCAATCACCTGAGCCGCAACGTTGAGGTAATAACGCTGCTGATCTTTGTCAAACCATACTCCCGGAATCTTTTCCTGCATGAGAGGCAGTGCTTTCACAACGGGTATTTTCCTGCCCAGCACCGCCACCCCTGTCCTTCGATGCAGCTCTTTAAGGTAAACGCCCTTATTGCCTCCTAAATGCTTCACAAAAATGGCTGCAACAGCCCCTGAGTTATCATAAACCCTCTGCTTCCGGGTAGTCTTATCAATAACCGACTTGCCTTTATCATTAAAGAGCGGGGTATTGCGGACAATTGCGGGTTCAGCATAGAAGGAAATGGATTCAATACTTTCAGCCAGCATGCGTGCCTGACGGTCAAGAATAACTCCCCTCTGCGCTTTCTCAGTGATCACACGCTCATACTGCCGGGCTGCTTTCTGCCTGTATTTTTTAACATTGAAAACCTGGATATTAAGCAGCATTGCAATGATGGCTGCTATAAAAACCGCAAAAACTGCAACCAGAATGCCAAGCCGCTTACCGAACTCATGATCATCCCTGCTCTGGATATTACGAGGATCATTCATGAGTCCCCCTTTATGTGGTCAGCAACATTCACGGCTCAAGTTCAACCGGGGGAGCACTGGACATTGTAAGCCCGAGTGAGGCTGCATCCTGAGCGATATTGTGAATACTGTGCAGTTCATGCACTTTCAGATCCTGTGATGTAATCACGCTCGCGGACATCTGTATCTGCTCGCGAATTTTTTCATTCTGCAGGGCAAGATTCTTTATGGCGAGAGTGTTATAGGTCTGAAAAAGAAAAATTCCTGTCCCGGCAAGAAGATAGACAAATGTCCTCAGTCGCAACAGCACACCGATATCAAATTTCAGCGTATTGCTGACCAGCTCCTTAAACCCGGATTCTTTGAATCCGTTACCAGCACCTCCGGCCTGAAAGTCATCCCCGGTGAGAGCTATCTCTTCCACCCCGCCGTATCGACCGGCAACAGCCGCCTCGGCAGGCATCTTTGTCCTGAACCCTTTGAGGCGCTCTGAAAGAGTGCTTAAAGCATCAAAAAAAGCATTATTGCCATTCACTGTGACCTCCCTGTGAAAGTTTTTCAATGACCCTCAATTTCGCACTTCTTGCTCTCGGGTTTGCATCTGTCTCTTCCTGTGTCGCGACAAGAGGTTTTCGGGTTACGAGCGAGATGCTGCCCCGTTCGAGAGGCTCCCTCAAACCGACCCCTTTGGGGCCCCAATCGCTCTTTGCTTTCTCGGCAAAAACGGTTTTCACGATCCTGTCCTCGAGAGAGTGATAACTGATTACCGCCATCCGGCCATGTTCATCAAGGCTTTCAATGCCATCATAAAGCACCCTGCGAAGCACCTCAAGCTCACTGTTCACCTCAATTCGCAATGCCTGAAATACTCTTGAGAGGGTCTTGATGATCTTATCCGTTCCGGTGAAGTTGCCGCGGATAATGTCGGCAAGCTCCTGTGTCCTGTTTACCGGCCCATGGTCAAGCCTGTAAGTTACTATTGACTTTGCGATACTGCGGCTTCTCGGCTCTTCACCATACCGGTAGATAAGCCTTGCCAGCTCCTTCTCGTCATACGTGTTGATAATTTCTGCTGCACTTACCGGCGAATCCATGTCCATCCTCATATCAAGAGGCCCATCCCGCAGATAACTGAACCCCCGTTCAGCCGTGTCAATCTGAAACGACGATACCCCCAGATCCAGCAGAATACCTGCAACCTTAGGCTTTAACCCTTTTTCGCTGCATACCCTCTGGACGATACTCTCGATTGCCTGAAAATTCCCTTTAGCCAGTACCGTACTCGCTTCATACTCCTTGAGCTTATCGGCAGCCGCCCGTAAAGCCGCATCATCCTGGTCAATGCCTATGAGTACCGACCCTTCGCGCGCACCCGCCTCATCGAGAGCTCGAAGAATCGCCAGCGAATGACCTCCGCCGCCAAGAGTCCCGTCAACATATATCCCGGGTTTTCTGACAAGGAATGCAATAATCTCGGCAGCAAGTACCGGCTCGTGATATATATCTTGTACCATCGGCGTTAAAAATACCTTCCTGCGAGAGACGCAAATCTACTTTCACTCTCCCGCAAAACACCGAGAAGTCGCTCCGGATCCCAGATAATCATTTTTGTATCAGCACCTATAATCACAACGTCTTTTGTAATCCCCGCATGTTCAAGAAATTCCCTTGACAGCGCAATCCTTCCCTGGCGGTCAAGATCAACAGTCTCAAGGCTTTCATACATCAATGTCTTCAGCAGACGCTCTTCGGGGTTGAAATCAGAAAGAGCAGAGATGGTTTTTCCCATGTCAGCCCAGATGAACGGCTCATAAAGTTCAAGTGAGCGGTCAGGCGCTTTCATAATGAACAGTCCTTCTGAATGCCCGTCAGCTTTCCCCTCAACACCCGCTTCAGCACCCATGCCGAACCTTTTTCGAAACCTGGCAGGTATCATCAATCGCCCTTTCTCATCAACGGCATGTCTCTCTTTTCCTATAAAGCCGGCCATGATGATAATTGAGTTAGCTGTCGTTCTGGTGGACTATTCTCCGTAACGCTTTATTTCGCCTGCGGATTGCCATAAAAAAAGGAAAACACCATGGAGAGAGAGCGTTTCCACCCATTTTTTACCACTACTCACCACTCAAAATGTATAAAAAAAGGATGCACTAAAAAAAATATTCCGCTATTTTATACATGAGCAGCTACGTATATTTTAAAGGCAGATGTCACCATGGTTAGAGGACGAAACGAAATTGTGGTTGACGGATACAATTTACTGCATAAGCTGTACCCCTCTCCTGATTCGGTATCACTTGATGTTCTGCGTCAGGAGACAGAAAAACAGCTGCTCTGTTTTCAGCAGGAAACCGGTTGCCCGGTCACCGTTGTTTACGATGGAAAAGGCGGACCCAGGGAGAGTGCTTCCGGTGCGCCGCTCCATATTGTTTTTACGCCTGCTGCTAAAAGCGCCGATTTATGGATCATTGATTACGTAAAATCGTTGAACACCAAAGTAAAAATGGTTACTATTGTAAGTTCGGACGACGAGATTCGCAGGTATGCAACAGCATTCGGTGCAAGGTGCATTAAATCCGAGGCATTTGCACTCCGGCTCACAAAAAACAGTTGCGCCTCTCAGGAAAACAAACACACCCAATCCAGGCATATTTCGTTCAAAGAGAAAAAATTCAACGAAAAATTGCTGAGCGACCGGGAAGTTGACCGATGGATGAAGCTCTTCAGTCGCGACAAATCTTAAGCACATCCCGTCACAATTTCTTATACTCTGGTCCGGTTTCGATAAGCTTTATTTAACTACAGTCATCACTATGTCAGACAGCTCAATAAACAATACCGCGCATTGGCAGGAACTGGAAGAATGGCGAAAGAAAATCGATATCATCGACCAGCAGTTATCCACTCTCCTCTGCGAAAGATTGCATTGCGCTCAGAATATCAGCTCCCTGAAATCAAGAATCGGCGAACAGGTACTCCAGCCTGAACGCGAAAAAGAGGTACTGAACAATGTACTCATCCATGCCGACTCGCCACTGACAGCCTACACGCTGGAAAAAATCTACCGCTGCATCCTTGAAGAGAGCCGCCTTTTACAGCATGAGTGGAAAAACAGTCAGGAAGGCATACATACCAGCTGACAGGATTACCTCACCATGGCCTCTAAAAAAACTTCTCCACGTCAACTCTTCATAATTGGCGCAGCAATTCTGCTTAGTGCTCTGGCATCTCTCTTATTGCTGCCGGGGATCAATACCGCCTCCCGGACCACACCACTGATTGTTCACCGTGGAATGGGCTTCAAAACCATTGTAGATACACTGCTGCGAAACGGCACCATCAACACCTCGTGGCCGGTGCTCCTGACCGGTCGCCTTATCCCTAGGCTTCACAATATCAAACCGGGCCGCTACTCCATCCCGTCCGGCATGTCCAATTTTTCCCTTTTATTGTATCTGCACACCCGCAAGCAGGACGAGGTAAGAATCACAATCCCCGAAGGCCTCGACATCCGCCGTGTCGCCCGGTTGCTCTCCCGGAACCTTGATATGGATTCAACCGCGTTAATGGAAGCCGCAGCCGATAAACGACTGCTTCGGAAAAACAGCATTACTGCAAATAATGCCGAAGGCTACCTCTTTCCCGGCACCTACGACTTTGTCTGGGCAAGTACGCCGGATGAAGCTGTGGGATTTCTTATCGGGCGATTCCGGCATTTCTATACCGGTAACGTAAAGGCAGCTGCAGCATCAGCAGGCTTAACCGAAACCGCATTACTGACGCTGGCTTCTATTGTCGAAGCCGAAACCCCTGTCAATGGAGAAAAACCACTTGTAGCAAGCGTTTATCTCAACCGCCTTAAACACAACATTCGCCTGCAGGCCGATCCAACCGTCCAATATGCGCTTGGAGGAGCCGCCCGCCGCCTCTTCTACAAAGATCTTGCAGCTGACTCTCCGTATAATACCTATCGTCACAGCGGACTTCCTCCCGGTCCCATCTGCAACCCCGGATCAGCGTCGATCATGGCGGTATTGAACCCTGCGAATACCAGGTACCTCTACTTTGTAGCTACAGGAAAAGGGGGGCACAATTTCGCCGAATCAATCGCGGAGCATGCTGAAAACATCAGAAAATACCGCATCGCCCGTCGCGACAGCCTGCGATGAATAGATGCGATAGATATCATCTGCCCCTGTCGGGGAAAAGGATTATGTTGTAGATTACCTGTTGATTATTTGAAGAGTGGATTTTTTTAAAATCAATCGAAAGTAGCAATGCAGAAAAAAACTCTGTCGGACATAGCAGTCAAAGGCAAACGGGTAATAATGCGCGTTGATTTCAACGTTCCTCTCGACGAGAACAAAAAAATTACGGACGACAAAAGGATCGTCGAATCCCTTCCTTCCATCCGCAAAGTTCTGAACGACGGGGGACGTCTTATTCTGATGTCGCACCTTGGAAGACCGAAAGGAAAGGTAAACCCGGATTTCTCGCTTGCACCGGTTGCCGAAAAACTTGCCGAACTTCTCGGCACTCCGGTCATCATGGCAGATGATTGCGTAGGCCCCGAGGTCACCACCCAGGTTCTTGCTCTGAAAGACGGAGAGGTGATCCTTCTTGAAAATCTGCGGTTTCACTCCGAAGAGGAAGCCAATGACCCCGATTTTTCTAAAGCACTCGCTGAACTTGGCGAAGTTTACGTTAATGACGCATTCGGCACCGCCCACAGGGCTCATGCATCAACCGAAGGCATTACGCACTTCATAAAAACCGCTGTTGCCGGTTATCTTATCGAAAGGGAGCTGCTCTATCTGGGCAAAGCCCTGCAGGAACCTGAGCGGCCATTTGTCGCCATTCTCGGCGGGTCAAAAATATCAGGGAAAATTGATGTGCTTGAAAACCTTTTCAAAAAGGTTGATACCGTTCTTATCGGAGGTGCCATGGTCTTCACCTTCTTCAAGGCACAAGGTTACAATATTGGCAAATCTCTGGTCGAAGAGAGCAAGATTGAGCTCGCCCTTAAAATTCTCGAGGAAGCAAAAAACAATGGAATCAAGCTGCTCCTTCCGACGGATGTCATTCTCACAGCTGAAATTTCCGCTGATTCCTCCAGCCATGCTGCAAGTATTTCTTCTATACCCGATAACATGATCGGGGTCGATATCGGTCCAGTCACAGCCGAAGCATATCGCAACGAAATTCTTTCAGCTCGCACAGTGCTATGGAACGGCCCGATGGGTGTGTTTGAAATCGATAATTTTGCTGCAGGCACCATGGCCGTTGCAAAAGCCTTGACCGAAGCAACCGCAAAAGGAGCAACGACAATTGTCGGCGGAGGCGACTCTGCTGCAGCTATAGCCAAGGCAGGTCTTTCGAAAGAGATCACTCATATCTCGACAGGCGGTGGCGCAAGTCTCGAATTCCTTGAAGGCAAGGAGCTCCCGGGTATTGCCGCCCTGAACGATTAACCGGTTCCGCACATTAAAGAAAATCCTGAGGGATTTAATTTTGATACGCCTGATCCCGCTGATAATCAGCGGGAAGGGCAGAATGATAACGCTTGATGAACTATTCCAACCAGCCATACAGTCCCGGAGGCTTCCAGTTTATACCTCCGGCGATTAAAACAATTATCCTGATTAACGTTGCAGTCTTTATACTGCAGCTGTCTCCGTTCGGCGAAACCATTCTCGCCCTCGGTTCACTGTGGCCGATCGGCTCCGGCAACTTCCGTATATGGCAGCCTTTGACCTACATGTTTATCCACGGAGGAGGCACACACCTCTTCTTCAATATGTTCGCACTCTGGATGTTCGGGGCTGAAATTGAAAATTACTGGGGCACCCGGCAGTTCAACACCTATTATTTTATCTGCGGTATCGGAGCCGCTATAATCAACCTGCTGGCCACCATCGGCGATCCCTATCCAACTGTTGGAGCTTCAGGTGCCATTTACGGCGTACTGCTTGCCTTCGGCATGATGTTCCCCGACCGTTATATTTTTCTCTATTTCCTCTTTCCCGTCAAGGCAAAGTATTTTATCGCGGGTTATGCGCTCATAGAATTCTTCTCCGGGTTCGGCAGCCGCTCCATGGGCAGCGGCAGCAACATTGCCCATTTTGCGCACCTCGGGGGAATGCTTATCGGGTTCATCTACAT